>Ga0105048_10000693_pt1 | contig 52777 bp, 33 predicted proteins | sample MAT05_FD_78382 | JGI IMG/M metagenome (GOLD analysis project Ga0105048, IMG submission 78382) | Freshwater microbial communities from Lake Fryxell liftoff mats and glacier meltwater in Antarctica - MAT-05 | ecosystem: Environmental > Aquatic > Freshwater > Ice > Liftoff microbial mat | place...
CCGACGCGACCGCGAACCCGGGTCGGGCTCGCCTCGCATCACCACGTTGCCAAAGACCGCGGCCTTTCGGCCCGCAAGCTCCTCCCGGAGCCTGCACTATCGCTACGACCGATTGACCAGCGTTTGCCAGGCCAGTCTATCGGTCGCTTGCGAAGTACACTTTATGGGCGAGTCACCGGGTAGTCAACCAGCCGGGGAGGATTTTTTCTTCAATCCTTCCCGAGGAACACACCCGATCGCCCACACGCTATCGTCGGGGCGGACGCCCGAATTCAGTCCGTGTGGAGAAGACGGGACTCGAACCCGTAACCCCCTGCTTGCAAAGCAGGTGCTCTACCAATTGAGCTACATCCCCGCCCGGCCCGCCCGCCCCCGTCGTAAGTGCGCGTACTTGGATTCGAACCAAGGACCTCAGCTTTATCAGAGCTGCGCTCTAGCCAACTGAGCTATACGCGCGGGCCACACCGCCCCGTGAAACACGAGAGCCAAACCGTTCGGTTTGGCTCCACCCGACGCCGAATTCGGTCGGAAGGAGTCACCCACCCTGCGGCGGGATAGCCGTCGTAATCCGAATCGCGAACGCGGGCATGCACGCACCTCACGGGGTGGATCGCATCGAGGGATTATAAGTGCCCCCGGCGGCGTGTCAACTCGGACCGACAATTTCCCGGCCAGCCGGGCTCGGACCGATCCGCTGCCTCCGCCGTCCGGTATCCTGCCCATACCACACCGCGACCCGAGAATACGTCATGGCCGCATCCGCCGGGCAAGCACTCCGCCGACTGTGGGAGTCCGGCCCCGTCGCGATCCCGGGCGTCTTCAACCCACTCGCCGCGCGGCTCGCGGAGCGCGTCGGCTTCCGTGCCGTTTACCTATCCGGTGGCGCCCTCTCCGCCGGAAACGGCGTGCCCGACATCGGGTTGCTGAGCGTCACCGAGTTCGCCCAGGCGGCGCAGCTGACGGCACAAGCCACCACGCTGCCGCTCCTGTGCGACGCCGATACCGGGTTCGGGGAATCGCTGAACGTCGAGCGCACGATCCGCCTCTTAGAGGCCGCCGGCGTCGCCGGGGTTCACCTCGAAGACCAGGTGATGCCGAAGCGCTGCGGACATCTCGCCGGGAAGTCGCTCGTCGATGCGGACGTGATGACCGCGAAGGTGCGGGCCGCGGTCGCCGCCCGGCGCGACCCCGCGTTCGTCGTCATGGCGCGGACCGACGCCCGCGGCGTCACCGGGTTCGAGGATACCGTGCGCCGGGCCAACCTGTACCTCGCCGCGGGGGCCGACGCGATCTTTCCGGAGGCGCTGGAAACGCCGGAGGAATTCGCCCGGTTCGCCCGCGAGGTGAAGGCGCCACTGCTGGCCAACATGACCGAGTTCGGCAAGAGCCCGAACCTGAGCGTTGCCGAACTCGGGGCGATGGGCTACGCGATGGTCCTGTTCCCACTCACCGCGTTCCGCGTGGCGATGAAGGCGGCGGAGGACGCACTGCGGACACTTCACGCCGCCGGGCACCAGCGCGAGTTGCTGCCGCGGATGCAGACGCGGGCGGAACTCTACGACGCTCTCGACTACCCCGCATACGAGGCGCGCGACCGCGGCTATCTGCGTGGCAACGGCGATTGAGCAGGCGGCACATCATTCGCACTCTCCCGGACCCACGATCGGGCGGTCGTCACGCCGTCCGACAACCCATCAGAACGGGAGAATGCGTCATGCCGACCGCTACCAACCAGGGCCGCCCCGCCGCGCCGTTCGGGAGCGCCGACGGCCGCGGCGACGACGCCCAGCGGCACTCCGAGGGCGTCGTCGCGCGGAACATCGAAGAGTACACCGCGCGGCTGCCGTCGGACGTGTTCCTGTGGGCCGGCGGGGCGTCGATCGTGGCCTCGGCCACCCTCCACCTCCTCGGCCGCAAGGAGGACGCGCAGTTCGTCGGCCACTGGGCGCCGACGTTCCTCATCCTCGGGCTGTACAACAAGCTCGTGAAGGTCGCCGGGTCGGACCGCGTCCACGGCGGGTGAAGTGAGAACGGGTTTGATTCCGCCGCTTGCGGCGTAGCACCGCTTGCTACGCCGCAAGCGGCGAAATCATTGCAGCACCCCGCGCACCACGTGCCCGTGAACGTCGGTCAGCCGGTAGGCGCGGCCCTGGAAGCGGAACGTCAGCTTCTCGTGGTCGATGCCGAGCAGGTGCAGGATCGTCGCCTGCAGGTCGTGGACGTGGACCGGGTTCTCCGCGGGGCCGAAGCCGAAGTCGTCGGAACTGCCGTAGGTCGTGCCCGGCTTGATGCCGCCGCCGGCCATCCAGATCGTGAACACGTAGGGGTGATGGTCGCGGCCCCACGTCCGTACCTCGGCAATCGGCCCCTGAAGGAACGGCGTGCGGCCGAACTCGCCGCCCCAGATCACCAGCGTATCATCGAGCAGGCCAAGCCGCTTCAAGTCGCGGACCAGCGCCGCACTCGGGCCGTCGGTGTCCTCACACTGAATTTTCAGCTGCGTGTTCAGGTTGCGGTGCTGGTCCCAGCCGGCGTGGAACAACTGCACGAAGCGGGTGCCGCGCTCGATCAGGCGGCGGGCCATCAGGCAGTTGTACGCGAAGCTCCCCTGCCGCCGCACGTCCGGGCCGTACATCTCCAGCACCTTCAGCGGCTCCTTGCTGAAGTCGGTCAGCTCGGGCACGCTGGCCTGCATCCGGTACGCCATCTCGTACTGGGCGATGCGGGTGGCGATCTCGGGGTCGCCGAACTCGCGGAGGCCGAGCTCGTTCATCCGCGCCAGGTCGTCGAGCACGGCCCGGCGGCTCTCGCGGCTCATGCCGTCGGGGTTCGACAGGTACAGCACCGGGTCGCCGCTGCCGCGGAACTTCACCCCCTGGAACCGCGTCGGCAGGAAGCCGCTGCCCCAGTAAAAGTCGTAGAAGATTTGGCCGCAGCTCGCCTCCTTGTCGCGGCTCGTCATCACGACGAACCCGGGGAGCTCTTCGGACTCGCTGCCGAGGCCGTAGGTGAGCCAGCTCCCCATGCTCGGCCGGCCGGGCATCTCGTTCCCAGTCATGAAGAACGTGATCGCCGGGGCGTGGTTCACCTGCGTCGTGTGCATCGACTTGATGAAGCACAGGTCGTCGGCGATCGACGCCGTGTGCCGCATGAAGTCGGACACGGTGGCGCCGCTCCGGCCGTGGCGGGCGAACTGCGTGATCTCCGGGAGGCACGGGCGGGCGGCCTGGCCGCTCGTCATCGTGCTGAAGCGGGCGCCGCCGACCACCGAGTCGGGGATCTGCTGACCCTTGCGGCGGGTGAGTTCCGGCTTGTGGTCGAACAGGTCCACGTGCGTGGGGGCGCCGTTCTGGAACAGGTAGATGACGCGCTTCGCCTTCGGGGCGAAGTGCGGCAGCGTCGGCAGCCCGCCGACGCGCTGCCGCGGGCCGGCAGCCGCGTCCTGCCCCATGAGGGACGCCAGGGCGGCGGAGCCGATACCGACGGCGGACTTCCCGAAGAAGTGCCGGCGCGACAGGTGCAAGGCGCGTTCGACGGCGGGGTGCATGGGGAGGCTCCGAAGCACCCGAGTTGCCGCTTGCGGCTTAGCGCTGTGCAGCGCTAAGCCGCAAGCGGCAACTCGGGTGCGAGTCACTGCTTGGTCAGCGTCTCGTCCAGATTCAGGATCAGCGTACACACCGCCGTCAGCGCCGCGTGCTGGACCACGTCCAGGCGCTCGTCGCGCCGCGACTCCCCGACCTTCAGTAGCCGCTCGGCCGCGGCCCGGTCGCCGGCAAATAGCCGCCGCTGCCGGTCGAGCGCACCGCGCAGGATGTCCACCTCCGCGTCCGTCGGCACCCGTCCGACCGCGTGGCGGAACGCGACCCGCAGCCGGCCGGCGTCCTCGGCCCCGCCCTCGGTCATGGCGCGCTGCGCCAGCACCCGCGCCGCCTCGACGAACGTCGTGTCGTTGAGCGTGGTGAGTGCGTGCAGCGGCGTGTTAGTCGTGGTCGTCTTCACCGCGCACGTCTGGCGGGAGGCGGTGTCGAAGAACATGGTCGGCCCGACGATGCGCCGCCAGAACACGTACAGGCTGCGGCGGTACAGCGCCGCCCCGGTGTCCTGCTGGTAGCGCTTGAACCCGAACGTCGCTTCCTCCCAGATGCCCGGCGGCTGGTACGTCCGCACCGGGGTGCCGCCGACCGTCGGGGTCATCAGCCCGGCGGCGAACAGCGCCTGGTCGCGGAGCATCCACGACGGCAGGCGGTGCCGCGGGCCGCGGGCCAACAACCGGTTCTCGGGGTCGCGCTCCCGCAGCTCGGGCGTCACCTTCGACGACTGCCGGTAGGTCTGACTGGTCACGATGAGGCGGACCAGCTTCTTCACGTCCCAGCCGCCGTCGCGGAACTCGACCGCCAGCCAGTCGAGGAGTTCCGGGTGGCTCGGCCGCTCGCCCTGGACGCCGAAGTCGTCGCTCGTCTTCACCAGCCCGGTGCCGAAGAACGTCTGCCAGAAGCGGTTCACGGTCACGCGGGCGGTCAGCGGGTTCTTGGGTGATACGACCCACTCCGCGAGGCCGAGGCGATTCGGCGCCGAAAGCCCGGGGACGGCCGTCCCCGGGCTTTGGAGGCTGTCGGGCACGCCCGGCTGCACCTTGTCCTCGTGCTTGTCGTAGGTGCCGCGGGTGAGGATGAACGTGTCGCGCGCCTTGGGCATGTCGCCCATCACCATCACCTTCGGGATCGCCCCCGCGGCGCCGTCGCGCTCGGCCTTCCGCTTGCGAAACTCCTTCAGCTGCCCGACGTAGGCCGGCTCCGTCTTCTCGAAGTGCTTGGCGAGTTCGTCGTGGTTCGCGTCCGTCCGGCCGTTCGGCCCCTTCCGCAGCGCCGACTCGATCACCGCCGGCAGCTTCGACTCGTACTTGCCGTCCTTCGTCGTGACCGCGGCGTCGTCCCGCAGCTTCTTCTCGACGGGCGTGAGAACCTTCACCGCGTCGTCGAACGTCTTCTGCGCCGCTTTCAGCTTCGTGTCCTGCTCGGGGGTGCCGAAGTCGATCACCGGCGGCGTCTGGCCGTTGCCGCCGCCGCCGTTCACCGGCGTCTGGTTGAAGTACGCGAACAGCCGGTAGTAGTCGCGCCGGCTGATCGGGTCGAACTTGTGGTCGTGGCACCGCGAGCACGTCAGCGTCAGGCCGAGCCACAGGGTGCCGACCGTTTCCGTCTGGTCGAACACGTACTCGATGCGGTTCTCCTCCGGGATGCGGCCGCCCTCGCCGTTGATCATGTGGTTGCGGTTGAAGCCGGTGGCGAGCACCTGTTCGCGGCTCGCGTTCGGCATCAGGTCGCCGGCCAATTGCTCGACCGTGAACCGGTCGTAGGGCATGTTGTCGTTGAACGAGCGCACCACCCAGTCGCGCCACGGCCACATGGTCCGTTCGTTGTCGCCCTGGTAGCCGTTGCTGTCGGCGTAGCGGGCGGCGTCGAGCCAGTCCCACGCCATCCGCTCGCCGTAGCGGGGCGACGCCAGCAGCCGATCGACCACCTTCTCGTAAGCGTCCGCGGCCTGGTCCGCGACGAAGGCGTCAACCTCGGCCGGCGTCGGCGGTAGCCCGGTCAGGTCGAGCGTGACGCGGCGGATCAGTTGCTCTTTGGTGGCAGCCGGGGCCGGATTTAGCTTCTCCTTCCGCAGCCGGGCGAGGACGAAGGCGTCGATCGGGTTGGTGGGCCGTTCAGTCGCCGGCACCGCGGGCCGCGACGGCGGGTCGAACGCCCAGTGCCGGCCCCACGCGGCTCCCTCGTCGATCCAGCGCTTCAGCACGCCCTTCTGCGCCGCCGTGAGCTGCTTCACGCTCTTCGCGGGAGGCATCACCTCGTCCGGGTCGGCCGACGTGATCCGGCGGTACAGTTCGCTCTCGGCGCTCTTGCCGGGCTTGATGGAGCCGCTGGCCTGTGCGTCGTCCTTGGTGTCGAGGCGGAGATCGGCCTTGCGGGCTTTCGCGTCGGGGCCGTGGCAGGCGTAGCAGTTGTCCGACAGGATCGGCAGCACTTCGCGGGCGAAGTCCACCTTCGCGGGCGCGTCGGCGGCGGCGGGGCCGGCGGCGATCACGACGAGGAAGCTGGCGAGGGAGAGGCGGAGCGGCATAACAGATGGCCCGGCGGCCGGAGGGGTGGGTTCCCGCCATCATAACCGAGCCGCAAGCGATGTCCAAGCCTGTGATTCGGAGCGAGAAGCAAGCCCGACATCGCCCTGATACTCTTTCGTCTGGCCGACTCAATGCGTCTGGTGACCCCCCTCCCCCTCCGCCAGACGCAGCGCGTCCCGCGTTCCGCCGGGCGAAACGCGGTGGAAAGGTTCAACGAGTGTCCGGGTCGTAGCGGTCGCGCCGAACCCGGCAGGTGGCGAGTCTGCGTGGGTTGGGGAATCGGGGCTGGATCGGCCCCCCGGCGCGGGTAGGATCGATCGTGCCACCCTGCCTCCGCGGGCACCAGTATGTTCCGGCTCCGCGACCTGTCCCTCTCGACCAAGCTGTACGCCCTCGTCGTCGGGTACTCCGTACTCGTCACCGGCGTGCTCGTACTCGCCGGCTACCTGATGCGCACGTACCGCGTCCACGGCCCGATCTACGACGAGATCGCCACCGACTTCCGGCTCCTGAACGACATCGAGCCGCCGCTGATGAACCTCGGGGCGGCGTACCTGATGCTCCAGGAGATCGACACGGGTTCGAACCCCAACGAGGTCCGTGATTCGGTCCTGAAGTTCGCCGACTACGAGGCCAAGTACACCGAGCGGCGGACCAAGTGGCTCGCCCCCGGTGTGCTCCCCGAGGGGGAAATCCGCCGCGGGTTGGAGGGGCCGGTCCACGCCCCCGCGGCCGACCTGTTCCGCATCGCCAACACCGAGTTCCTACCGCTCGTCGGCAAGGGGCCGGAGGAGAAGAAGAAGGCGAACGACGTGTTGAACAATCGCATCCGGCCGAAGTTCTACGAGCACCGCCGGGCGGCTCAGGCCGTGGCCGAGAAGGTGCGGGCGAAGGCCGACGCGGACGAGACGAGCGCCTTCCGCGACTCGCACTTCTGGACGTTGGCGATGGCCTGGATCAGCCTCGCGCTCGTCGCCGTGATGGGGTTCACCGGGTTCTGGGTCTCGTCGTCGCTGGTCCGCACGGCCCGCGAGCTGCGCAACCGCGTCGGCGTGATGGCCAGCGGCAGCGGCGACCTCCACACGCGCCTCGTCGTGCCCGGGGCCGACGAGATGGGTCAACTCGCCGAGGGGATCAACGGCGTGATGGCGCGCGTCCAGACGATCGTCTCGAAGGTCCGCGAGTCGAGCCTGCAACTCCTGTCGGTGGCCTCCCAGATCGCCGCCACGGCCCGCCGGCAGGAGCAGACCGTTCAAGACCTGAGTGCCTCGACGACGCAGGTGGCGGCGAGCGTCCGCGAGATCTCGGCCACCAGCACCGACCTGGCCGGCACGATGGGCGAGGTGAACGAGTCGGCCGCGCACGCCGCCGACCTCGCCGTCCGCGGCCGCGACAACACCAACCGCATGGCCGCGGAGATGAAACAGCTCGTCGAATCGACTGCGTCGGTGTCGTCGAAGCTCGGCATGATCCGCGAGAAGGCCGACCGCATCAACGCCGTCGTCACCACCATCACGAAGGTGGCGGACCAGACGAACCTGCTGTCGATCAACGCCGCGATCGAGGCCGAGAAGGCGGGCGAGTACGGCCGCGGCTTCCTGGTCGTGGCGCGGGAAATTCGCCGCCTCGCCGACCAGACCGCCGTCGCCACGCTGGACATCGAGACGATGGTGCGGCAGATGCAGGACGCGGTGTCGGCCGGCGTGATGCAGATGGACAAGTTCGCCGACGAAGTCCGCTCCGGCGTCGGGCAGGTGACGACGATCAACCAGATGACGTACGAGATCATCACCGAGGTGCAGGGGCTGAGTGACCGGTTCCAGCTGGTGACCGAGGGGATGAAGAACCAGGCCGCGGGGGCGCAGCAGATCAACGACGCGATGGGCCAGATCGCCGACAGCACGAAGCGGAACGCGCAATCGGTGCAGGAGTTCGAGCGGGCGACGGGGCACCTACGGGCGTCCGTCGAGGGGCTGAACCAGGAAATCTCGCAGTTCAAGATTTGAGCCACATGCTCGCCCTGACGTTCCAGGTCGGCGCGGACCGGGTGGCGGTGGACGTCCGCCGCGTCCGCGAGGTCGTGCCCCGGGTGCGCGTCACGCCCTCGACCGGCGGGCCGGATTGGCTCGCGGGCGTGTTTGTGTATCGCGGCCGGGTCGTACCCGTGGTAGACTTGCACCGGCTCGTCGGGGCCGGCGAGTGCCCGCCGCACCTGAGCAGTCGGGTGATCCTGGTGCCCCGGTCGGACGCCCCCGACGAGCTGGTCGGCCTCCTCGCCACGCAGGTGGCCGACGTCCGCGAGTTGCCCGCCCCCCCGCCCGCGGCGGCCGGCGGCCCGCTCCTCGGCCCCCCGGTCGCGGACGGCGCCGGCGTCCTCCGCCTGCTCGACCCCGACCGCCTCCTCGCGGCCCTCGACGCCCACACGGGACCGCACCGCCCAGGAACCGGGCCATGACCCTCTCCGCCGTCGACGCCCTGGTCCGCGCCCGCATCGGCCTCGACCCGCTGTCGCTCGGCGCGGCCACGTTCCCCCGCGCAGTCACCGCCCGGATGACCGCCCGCGCCGTCGCTTCCGACGAGGCGTATGCCGCGCTGCTGACTACCGACCAGACCGAGTGGGCGACACTGGTCGACGAGCTGGTCGTCCCCGAGAGCTGGTTCTTCCGCGGCGGCGCGGCGTACTTCCGACAGCTGGCCCGCTGGCTCCGCGAGCGCAGCGCCGGCCGGACGCCGCGGGTGCTGAGCGTGCCGTGCGGGTGCGGCGAGGAGCCGTACTCGCTCGCGCTGGCGCTCGACGACGAGGGCGTGCCGCCCGGTCTGGTTCGCGTCGAAGGGGTCGATCTGTGCCCCGCGAGCGTGCGGCGGGCCGAGGCGGGCTGCTACCCCGCGTTCGCCTTCCGCGAGGCGGACGCCGACCCGCGGCCGCGCCACTTCCGCGACGCCGGCCCGGGTCGGTGGGAGCTGGAGCCGCGCGTCCGCGACGCCGTCCGCTTCCACGTCGGCAACCTGGTGGCCCCCGAGTTCCTGGCCGCGGAACCGCCGTTCGACCTGATCCTGTGCCGGAACCTCTTCATCTACCTGACCGACGAGGCCCGCGGCCGGGCCGTCGCCAACCTTCGTCGCCTCCTCGCCCCGGGCGGGCGGCTGTGCCTCACCCCCGCGGAAGCCGATCGCATACCGCCGGACCTATTCACCGCCGACGGCCCGGCTTCGCTCGCGGTGTTCACCCGCGCCGACGAGCCGCCGCCGGGCGGGCCGCGCTCGGGCGTGTACCCGCGACCCGCGCCGAAGTCGGGCGTGTTCCCGCGGCCGGCGGTGTCGCCATCGGTCAGCGCCCCCACACCGCTCCTTTCGGGAACGCGGTTCGACGCGGTTCCGCCGCCGAGTACCGCCGCGGCGCGGGAGCTGGCCGACGCCGGGAAGCTCGACGCCGCCCGCGCCGTGTGCGAGACGGCGGTCCGCGCCGGGCCGTCGGCCGAGTGGTACAGCCTCCTCGGCGTCATCGACCTGGCCGCCGGCCGGGCGGTTGACGCCGAGGCGTCGTTCCGCCGCGCCCTGTACCTGAACCCCGACAACCGCGAGGCGCTGACGCACCTGGCGATGCTCTGCGACCGCCGCGGCGACGCCGGCCCCGCGTCCGGGCTGCGCCGCCGCCTGTCCCGGCTCCCGGAGGCGACCGCGTGACCGAGCTCCCCGTCGTCGCCGCGAACCCGTGCTGGCAGGCCGTGGGTGTCTGGGGCGACCGCACGTGCCCGGAGCTGAAGAAGCACACCCACTGCCACAACTGCCCGGTGTTCGCCGCCGCCGGCCGCCGCTTCCTCGACGCCCCCTCCCCCGCCGGCTACCTCGACGAGTGGACCGCCCGCCTCGCGCTGCCGGTGCGGCGCACGGCCGACGGCGTGATCGGGGCGCTGGTGTTCCGCCTCGGCGAGGAGTGGCTGGCGCTGCCGGTCGGGGTGCTGGTGGAGGTGACGCACCCGCGCCGGCCGCACCGCATTCCGCACCGCGGCGGCCTGATCGCCGGGATGGTGAACGTCCGCGGCGAACTGCACCTGTGCGTCCGCCTCGACCTGCTCCTCGGCATCGACCGCCCGAACCCGGACCGCCCGGCGGCGACGGCCCGGCCGCGGATGGTGGTGATTCGTCAGGACGCCGACCGCTGGGCGTTCGCAGCCGACGACGTGGACCTGGTCCGCCGGGTGGCGACGGCCGACCTGGTGACCGCCCCGCCGACGCTGGCCCGCGCCTCGGCGCGCGTGACGCGCGGCGTCGTCCACCGCGACGGCCGGGCGATCGGGCTGCTGGACGAAACGCGGCTGTTCGAGGCGCTGCGGGAGCGGGTACGTTGAAGAACCGGCGAGCGGCCCGCGTGAGCGGGCTGTTGGCTCGGGCCTGCGGCTCAGGTTTTCAGCCCGGAGGGCGCCTTCGCTAGCCCGGGGCGGAAGCCCCGGGCGGCCTGCCGCGGAGTCCGTGGGCAATCGCCCCGGTAACACCGCCGACGCCGCCCGTGGCTCCCGCCCCGGGCTAACGAAGGCGCCCTCCGGGCTTGAAGCCCGGAGCCAACAGCCCACTCACGTGGGCCGCTCGCCCAGTCCCACCCGGTGCGCCCGATGACCGGCATCGACCCGTCCCTGTTCGAGCTCTTCCGCGACGAGGTGCGCGCCCACGCCGACGCGCTCTCGACCGGCCTCCTCGCCCTCGAAGCCGACGCCGCCAACCCGCAGCGGATCGAGCCGCTGATGCGCGCCGCGCACTCCCTGAAGGGGGCGGCGCGGATCGTCGGCGTCGAGCCCGCGGTCCGGCTCGCGCACGTCATGGAAGACGCCTTCGTCGCCGCGCAGGCTGGGAAGGTGGCGATTGCAGCCGCCGACGTGGACCGCTTCCTCCAGGCCGCGGACGTGCTGGCCGGCCTCGGGGCGCTGCCCGACGCCGGCGGCCTCCCCGACTGGGCGACCGCGAACGAAGCCACGATCGACCGCTTGACACCGGAGTTCGAGCGCTTCGTACGTGGCGAAGTTGTGGCCCCGGCTCCCGTACCATTCATCGAACCCGAGCCGCCACCACCGCCGGCGGTGGTCGTCGGGTCGCTCCCCGATCCGCCGGCGTTCGCATCAGTGGCGATCCCCCCCGACCCGCTCACCGTCGGCCCCGACGACGGTCTGCTGGGGCTGTTCCGCGAGGAGTTGCGCTCGCACCTGCTGGTCGTGTCCGCGGGCGTGGCGGCGCTGAAGGCCGGGCAGCTACCGCCGCGCGACGACGCCGCCGAGAGCCTGCGCCAGATTCGCGGCGCCGCCCGCGTCATGAAGTGCGCCCCGGTCGCGGCGGCGGCGGCCGCGGTGGGCGGCTACTGGGCCGTGCTCCGCGACACGAAACCGGACCCGACCGCGCTCGGCTGGGTCCGCTACGCCGTGGACGCGATCGCCAGCCTCATCGACACCGACGCCGACACCTTCGACGACCGCCTGAAAGCCGTGAGCGGCGGGCTCGACCAGCTGGCGGGAGTGCTGCCGCAAGCCGCCCCCCCGACGGCGCCTCGAACTCCGACGGCTCACGCCGCCGGCTCGGTTCCGCCACCGCCTCCGCCCGAACCCGTCGCCGTCCCCGTGCCACGGCCCGCGTCGGCCGGCGAAGCTGTCGTGCGCGTCACCGCGCAGAGCCTCAGCCGCCTCATGGGGCTGGCCGGCGAATCGCTCGTCCAGGCCCGCTGGCTCCACCTGTTCTCCGGCTCCCTCGGCAAACTCAAGAAGCAGCACGAAGCCCTCACCGGCCTCCTCGACGAAGCCTACCAGGCGGCGGCGACCGGGCGGCCGGTCGATCACGTCGCCGCCATTCTCGCCGACACCCGCCAACAGGTCGCCGCCTGCCGCACCGAACTGGCGTCGCAGGCCGGCGACTTCGACGACCACGCGGGTCGAGCCGAAGACCTCAACAGCCGCCTCTACCGCGAGGTCATCGCCAGCCGGATGCGGCCGTTCGCCGACGGCGTTCACGGCCTCGCCCGCACCGTCCGCGACCTCGCCCGCTCGCTCGGCAAGCAGGCCCGCCTCGTCGTCGCCGGCGAGGCGACGGACGTGGACCGCGACGTACTCGAAAAGCTCGAGGCGCCGCTCGGCCACCTCATTCGCAACGCCGTCGATCACGGCATCGACCCGCCCGCCGACCGGCTCGCGGCCGGGAAGCCGGAAGCCGGCACCGTCCGCGTCGAGGCGCGCCACCGCGCCGGGATGCTGCTGGTCACCGTCGCCGACGACGGCCGCGGCGTGAACCTCGACCGCCTCCGCACGAAGGTCGTCGAGCGCCGCCTGTCCACGGCCGAGCTCGTCCGCCAGATGACGGAGGCGGAACTCCTCGAGTTCCTGTTCCTGCCGGGCTTCTCGACCGCGACCGGCGTCACCGAGGTGTCCGGCCGCGGCGTCGGACTGGATGTCGTTCTCGACTCGGTGCGCAAGGTCGGCGGCAACGTCCGCGTCAGCACGAAGGCCGGCCAGGGGACGACGTTTCACCTGCAACTGCCGATCACGCTGTCGGTCATCCGGGCCGTGGTGGTGGAGGTCGGCGGCGAGCCGTACGCGTTCCCGCACAACCGCATCGACCGCCTCCTCCGCATCCCGCGGGCCGACGTGCGATCCCTGGAACACCGGCAGTTCGTGGCCGTGGACGGGCAGAACGTCGGCCTCGTCGTCGCGGCGCAGTTGCTGGACGTGCCCGCCGGCCCGGCCGCGCCCGCCGAGCTGCCGGTGGTGCTCCTCAGCGACGCCTCCGGCTCCTACGGGCTGGTCGTGGACCGGTTCCGCGGCGAACAAGACCTGGTGGTGCGGCCGCTTGACCCGCGGCTCGGTAAGGTGCCGAACCTCAGCGCCGCGGCCGTGCTCGACGACGGCGAGCCGGTGCTGATCGTGGACGTGGAAGACCTGGTGCGGTCGATGGACCAGTTCATCCAGTCCGGGTCGCTGCGGCGCTGCGAGAGCCGCGAGGCGGGTCCGGCCCGCAAGAAGCGCGTGCTCGTGGTGGACGACTCGATCACCGTCCGCGAGGTGGAGCGGCAACTGCTGACGCAGCACGGGTACGACGTGACCGTCGCGGTGGACGGCATGGACGGCTGGAACCAGGTCCGCGCGGGGAGTTACGACCTGATGGTGTCCGACGTGGACATGCCGCGGATGACCGGCATCCAGCTGGTGAAGGCGGTCCGCGGCGACGACCGGCTGAAGAACCTGCCGGTCATCATCGTGTCGTACAAGGAGCGCGAGGAGGACCGGATGCTCGGCCTGGAGGTGGGGGCGAACTACTACCTCACCAAGAGCAGCTTCCACGACAACCGCTTCATCCGCGCCGTCGAAGACCTGCTGGGGGTGGACTGAGCGAGCGAAGCCCGGGGACTGCCGTCCCCGGGCTTTCCGCGCGTGTTTACTTCGGCACGGTCACGAACCGCGTGCCGCTGCGCGGCATGGTCTGCTCGGTCGGATCGGTCCCGGCCGGCAGGTCGCGCCACCCGGGCGCCTGACCCGGGCGGCGGCCCTCCTCGACGCCGACGCGGTAGATCCGCTGCTGCGACTCGCCGGACACGCCGAGCATTCCCGACGCCTCCACCGGCACGTCCTGCGGGATGGCCGTGGCCCGGAACAGCACGCCCGTCTCCAGGCAGTTCAGGTAGATGCGGTACAGCTCGTCGCGCGTCTTCCCGTACAGCACGGAGCTGAACGACGCGTTCACCAGCGAGAAGATGCGGCGCGACACGCACGACGGCTGGGCGTAGATCTTCCCGTTGTTCACGACGTACAGCACCGACCCCGCCGGCGCCACCGACCCGGGCACGCCGTTGGCGCGGTTCAGGTCGGTCACCATGAACGGGCGGAAGATCACCTCGTCGCTCGCCCCGCCGTCCACGTGCAGCTCCTCGTAACACGTCCCGTCCACCTCCACCGGGATGCGCACCGGGGGGAACGCGGCCGGGACCGACGCCGACGCCAGCAGAATGGTGCGGTACAGCTCCAGCCCCTCCGGCGTGCCGCGGCCGGCGATGGCGCCCATGTCCCAGATGATGAGCTTGCGGCTGTCGAGGTTGGTGGTGCCCACGTACAGCCGGCGGCCGGCGTCGTGGGCGGCGGCGACCTCGGCCACCACCTCGGCGGTGATGTGCTTGTTGATCAGCCGGCGGATCGGGCGGTTCTGGAAAACTGACGGCGACAACAAGAGCGTCCCCGGCGCGCGGAGGCCGACCAGGTCGTTCCGCTCGACGCCGACCATCGCCTCGTACAAGTCGGCGTCGTAGCGCGGGCCGAGGAACGCGAACGTCGCCATCAGGGCGCCGGTGCTGATGCCGGTGACGGCGTCGAACTCGGGGCGGGCGCCGCTCGCGGTCCAGCCGTGGAGAACGCCGATGCCGAACGACCCGTACATGCCCCCGCCGGACAGGGCGAGGAACTGGTACGGCCGGGCCGGCGGGGCGGCGGCCGCGGTGCGGCGGTGGAACTCGGCTTCGATCTCGCGCAGCCGCGACGGCGCGACCGGAGCGTGGGCGTCGGCGGCGCAAGAGATGTCCACGTACTTCCGCGCCGCCACGTCGGCCGGGACGCAGTGCAGGCGGTTGCACCCCGGGGCGATCAGGGCGACGGCCAGGACGAACAGCGCGGTTCGCATCAACCCTCCGACGGCAGACCGCACGACCGGCGCAACCCAATTTCCTTATCGGACCGGCGCGGCCGGCGGCATCAGTCCGTCCGCGGCGCCCCGCGTGGCACGGCGGTTGCCGTATCGACAACGATCAATCCGCTCGCCCGGCGGTGTCGCCGAGGAACGTAACATGAACGGCTTGCTCCCGAACTATGGGGCGGAGAGTCCGGTACACCACCAGGAACTCCCCGATTTGCGGGCGTACACCGAGCAGTTGCTGACATCGGGGACGCAGGATGTGTACCGCGCCCTACTTGGCACCGTGGACCGCGTGGCCCTGGCGGCGGTGCTGCGGCACGTCGGCGGCAACCAGGTGCGGGCCAGCGAAGTGCTGGGGATTTCGCGCACCACGCTGCGGGGGAAGCTGCGCGCCGCGGGCCTGTCGGCCGACGGCCGGCGCCGGGCGGCGACGGGTACCAACGGCACGGCGCCGGCGGGTGAGGAGTAGAACAGGTGCCGAAGCCCGGGGGCGGCCGTCCCCGGGCTTTCCGGTTTTAGTGCGGGTGCGCATGCCCGTGCCCGCCGGCCACCGCCCGGGCGATCACGAGCTGCGCCTGATGAATCCCCTTCAGGCCGCTCAGCTCGGCCGCGAGCTCCTGGAGGTCGGGAGCCGGGCCGCGCAACACGATCACTTCCAGACACAGGTCGTGGTCGAGGTGGACGTGCATGCTCGACACCACCCGGTCGGCGTGGGCGTGCTGGATCTCGAGCATCTTGTCGGTGAGCCGCGTCTTGTGGTGGTCGTAGACGAGGGTGAGGCTGGCGGCCACGTCGGCGGCGTCGGCCAGCCACGCGGCGGCGGTCAGCTTCTCCCGCAGTAACTGGCGGATCGCCTCGCTGCGGGTGGCGAGGCGGCCGTCCTCGCAGTAGCGGTCGAACCGGTCGAGCAGGTCCTTTTCGAGCGACACCGAGAATCGCACGAGTTCGGACACGTCCGCCCCCGGGTTGGGCCGAGAATGCTCCCGCCGTTCTTACGCGGCCGGGGGCGCGGCGGCACCCGCGGTCGGCGCCGCCGGCGGCAACGGCTCCCCCGTCCGCCGGGCGACCATGCGACGGATGTACTCCATCTCGGCGAGCGTCGAGCGGGTGGCGAGGCGGGCGTCGCGGATGAGGAGGCCGCCGGCCGCGAGCATGGTACACGCCCCGAGCAGGCCGAGCCCCACCGGCGCCCACGCCAGCGCCCCGCGGGCCACGGCCGACAGCCCGATCGCCAGGCTCGACCCGACCAACAGCGCGATGGCCAAGTAGAGGCAGATGACGGCCGCCTGGAGCCAGCGGACGCGGGCCGACTGCTGGGCGATCTGGTCGGCGATGAGGGCGCGCTTCTCCTGGGCGTCTTCGTCGGCGGGGTTCCACGTCGGCAACCCCTCCGCCTGCTTGAGCAGGTCGCGGACCCGGTCGACGATGCGGCCGAGGCGGTTGGACGTTGACAGGGTGAGGGTGCCGCACGCGGAGATGAGCACGGCCGGGGTGATCATGCCACCGAGGATTTCGGCGGCGGTCGCCGGCTCGAACAGCACGGGCATCGCGGACTCCGGGGGGCGGGCCGGGGTGTTGTACGGCCGAGGGGTTTTCGCCGCTCGCGGCGATGCAACGCGATGCACCGCCGCGAGCGGCGGAGACCGGAATGCCAGGAAATTCTGACGGAGTCGGTCAGTTTCGGCCCACGGCGTGCTATAACGGGCCGGTGACGGACCGCGGCCCTCCTGCCGCGGCCGACCCAGGAGAGCAACCGTGGCCGACACCGTTAAGGGGAAGATCGAGGACGCCGGTGAGGCCGTCAAGGACACCGCGAAGGACGCCGGCGAGGCCGTCAAGTCCGGGGCCGACAAGCTCGCCGGCAAGGCCGGCGACGCCGCGGACGCGGCCGGCGAGAAGCTGAAGGACGCCGGCGAGAAGCTCAAGGACAAGAGCGGGTCGTGAGTCGGGCGAAGCCCGGGAACAGCCGTCCCCGGGCTTTCTGATTCCTCAGTTCTTCTGCTTGCCGCCGCCCCACAGCGGGGCCACGTTCTTCGCGTTCCACGTGTCCCACAGCGCCTGTAGTTGCCGCACCCTCTCCGGCTCCCGCGCCGCCAGGTCCGTCGCCTCGCCGATGTCGGTGGCGAGGTTGTACAGCCGCGGGCCGGTCACGCCGCCCTTTGCCCCGTCGGCGGCGTTGTCGTAGCGGACGAGTTTGTAGTCGCCCTGTCGGACCGCCATCTGCTGCCCGAACCGCCAGTACAGCGCGTCGTGCGGCGGGCGGAGCGTCGGCCCCGACAGGTGCGGGATGAGGTTGACGCCTTCCACGTTCCACTCCGGCCGCACCTCCACCCCGGCGACGGAGAGTGCCGTCGGGAAGAAGTCGAGCTGAATGACGGGCTGGTCGTACGTCCGCCCGGCCGGCAGCCGGCCCGGCCACGCCACGAAGTACGGCACCCGCACCCCGCCCTCGAGCGTCGTCCGCTTCGACCCGCGCAGCGGCGTGTTCACCGAGCCGTTCACGCTCGTGCCCACCATCGTCGGCCCGCCGTTGTCGCTGACGAAGAAGATCAGCGTGTTCTCCTCCAGCTTCAGTTCCCGCAGCTTCGCCCGCACCGCGCCGATCGCGTCGTCCATCGACGCCATCATCGCCGCGCAGCTGCGGCGCGTCGGGTTCTCGATGCCGGCGAAGCGCTGGAGGCCGGCGTCGGTGGCGTGCATCGGCGTGTGGACGGCGTTGAACGCCAGGTACAGGAAGAACGGCCGCGCCCGGTGCCGCTCCACGAACCCCACAGCCTCCCGGCGGAAGGCGTCGGTGAGGTACTCCTTCTCGTCCACGGGGGTACTCCCACGGAGGACCGTGTCAGCCTTCCCCTTCCCCGGGAAGTACGGGTGCGCCCCGCCGAGGAAACCGAAGAACTCGTCGAACCCGCGCCGCTGCGGGTGCCGGGCGGGGGCGTTGCCGAGGTGCCACTTGCCGACCAGCCCCGTGACGTACCCGGCGGCGCGGAGGCGGTCGGCGAGGGTCGTTTCCGTCAGCGGCAGGCCGACGTCGGGGCCGGCGGCGGGGTTGAACTCGTGGCCGAACCGCGTCTGGTAGCGGCCGGTGAGCATCCCGGCCCGGGTCGGAGAGCAGTACGGGCCGGAGACGTAGCCGTTGGTGAACCGGGTGCCGGCCTTCGCCAGCGCGTCGAGGTGCGGCGTGGGGATGTCGCGGCCGCCGTGGACGCCGATGTCGGCGTAGCCCATGTCGTCGCCGACGATGAGGACGATGTTCGGCTTCGGCGGGTCGGCGGCGCGGGCGGGGCCGCCGAGCGCGAGGACGGCGACCACCGCGGGGAGCACGGCGCGGAGCATGGCGAACTTCCGTGGGACGGTCGGCGAAGGGTTCCCGTTGGCTTATGAATCCGACCCGGCGACGGCCCCGCATCGCCCGCCCGATGCTGAGCTCACGCCGTCCGGCAGCCGCGGTGTCACTTTTTTTGCCGGAAACCCTCGAAACCGTTTGCATCCCCCGAACGGGAGGTTAAACCTGCCGTTATGGACAGGGGTCCACTACTGACATTACGACCACCTCCACGAGGGCCGCCATGCCCCTCCGTTACCTGTTCGTGGACATGAACTCGTTCTTCGCGTCGGTCGAGCAGCAGCTCGACCCCCGGCTCCGCGGCAAGCCGGTCGCCGTGATCCCGGTCGAGGCCGCCACCACGTTCTGCATCGCGGCCAGCTACGAGGCGAAGGCGTTCGGGGTGAAGACCGGCACCCCCGCCTGGGAGGCCCGGAAGCTGTGCCCGAAGATCGTCTTCAAGCCGGCCCGGCACCGCGAGTACGTGACGTTCCACAACCGCGTCGTGGACGCCGTCGGGTCGGTCATCCCGATCAAGTCGATCGCGTCGATCGACGAGATGTCGTGCCGGCTGGTCGAGTCGGAGCGGAAGCGCGACAAGGTGGTCGAGATCGGCCGGGCGATCAAGGAGGCGATTTACCGCCGGGCCGGCGACCAGATGCGCTGCTCGATCGGCGCCGCGCCGAACGAGTTGCTCGCCAAGATGGGCTCCGACTTCAAGAAGCCCGACGGCCTCACCGTGTTCGCCGACGACGACCTGCCGCACCGGCTCCACGTGCTGCCGATCGAGGCGTTCCCCGGCGTCGGCCCGCGGATGGCGAAGCGGCTCCGGCTCCACGGCGTCTTCACCACCGAGCAGTTCTGCACCGCCCCGGCGAGCGTGTTGGCGGCGGTGTGGGGGAGCAAGCTGCTCGGCGAGAAGTGGTACCGCACCGTCCGCGGCGAGGACGTGCCCGAGAAGCCGACGCACCGTCAGACGGTCGGCCATTCGCACGTCCTGCCGCCGGACCTGCGGACCGACGAGGGCGCCTACGGCGTGCTGATCCGGCTGACGCACAAGGCGGTGGCCCGGCTGCGGAAGGTGGGCTATTGGGCCGGCGGCGTGTCGGTCGGCGTGAGCTACCTGGGCGAGCCGGGGACGGTGGCGGCGCCGTCCGGGTGGGGGAAGGCGGGGTGGGGCGTGGCGTGTCGGTTCCCGCACCGGCAGGACACGCCGGGGGTGCTGCACGCGGTGTCGGACCTGTGGGCGACGCGGCCGGCCGGCGGGGTGCCGTTCAAGGTGGGGATGGTGCTGACGGACCTGCGCCCGGCCGCGAGCGCGACGCCGAGCCTGTTCGAGGTGGACCGGAAGCAGGCCGAGCTGTCGCACGCGATGGACGCGGTGAACGCCGAGTTCGGGGCGAGCGTCGTCCACTTCGGCGGCATGTGGGGGATGAAGGACGCCGCCCCGGTGCGCGTGGCGTTCACACAGATCCCCGACTTCGACCGGCGCGTGGTGTGAGGCTCGGGGCTTCGCCGCTCGCGGCGCACCGCCGCGAGCGGCGAAGCCCCGAGCCGGGTCAATCCACATCCCAGACCACCACCGCACCGCCGTCGCCGCCGGCCGCGAGCCGCAACCCGTCCGGGGCGAACGCCAGCGCCGTCACCTTGCCGACCGGCCACGCCAGCGCCATCCGCTCGGCGCCGGTCGCGGCGTCCCACATGCGGACCGTCTGGTCCCAGCTGCCGGTCACGAGCGTGGCGCCGTCCGGGGTGAACGCCACCGACGTGACCCGCCCCTTGTGCCCCTTCACCGTCGCCCGCGGCTGCCGCTTCGGCACGTCGAACAGCGCCACCCCCCAGTCGTCCGCGGCGGCGAGCGTGGTGCCGGTCGGCGACAGGGCCACGGCCGGGGCGGTGTGCTTCAGCGCGAAGTGAACCGGGTCGCGCTTCCGCACGTCCCACGCGGTCGCCTTCATGTGGCCGGTCGCCCACGCCACCACGCCCGCGGCCGGCGCCGCCGCCACGGCGCGGACGCCGTTCGGCTCGCGGAACGCCGGCCCGATCCGCTTCTCGGTGGCCATGTCCCACAGCTCGAAAGCGCCGGGCGTCGGCTTCAGCTTGTCGCCGGTGCCGACCGCGAGCCAGTGCGGGCCGGCCGCGGCGACGCCGTTGACCCCCGCGGCCGCCGGCGGTCCGAACGCCCGCCAGGTGCCGTCGGTGCGGCGGTAGTGGTGCCACCCGTGAGCGTGACCCACCACCAACCCGCCGTCCGCCAAAAACGTCAGACCGTGGACCGCGGGCGTTTTCAAACCGGGTTCGACGAGTCGTTCCGCGCCGGCGTCGGAGCGGACCCACACGGCCCCGTCGGGGCTGCCGCCGGCGAGGGCGGCGCCGTCCGTCGAGAAGGCCAGGGCGGAAACGGGTGCGGTGTGGTCGTGGTAGAGCAGCATGGTGCGGACCTCGCCGGGGGAGATTACCCCGGCCGACCGGGATCACGCTATCCTGATTCTACACCGCGTCCGGAGCCGCCGCCGATGAGCATCGAGTGGAACGATACCGACCCCGCGACCGGCGAGAAGCGGTACGTGCGCGTCGAGAAGTTCGCCCGGGAGTGGCGGTTCCAGGTGCGGTTCCGCCGCCGCACCGAGTGGGACCGCACCGTCGTGCCGACCCGCGACATGTGGGAGACGCTGCTCGACGCCCTCGAGCGCCGCTACCGGCGCCGCGAGGGCGTCAGCGACGACGACCTGGCGGCGGTGCGGAAGGTGATCGCCGGATTGCCGGGCGACGACAGCGCCGCCGAATAACCGCGAACGGAGAGTCTGTTCAGAGGAATCGCCGCAAAAAGGCACAAAAGACACAAAAAGAAGCATGGATCAGATCGGTCTTTGCCTTCTTTTTGTGTCTTTTGTGCCTTTTTGCGGCGAGGCTTCTTTACCCGCTTCTCAGTTCTTCACCTTCTTCGGCACGCCCGCGCCGTTGGGGCTGAGCCGCCGCCACCAGTCCGGCCCGTCGCGCTCCACGGCCGCGTTGTGGGCACGCAGCGCCGCCGTCATCGCCGCCAGCCGGTCGCGCTCGGTGCCACTGCGGTCGGTCATTTCGTGCGGGTCGTCGCGCAGGTTGTACAACTCGACCTTCGAGAAATCGCGGGCCGCGACGATCTTCCAGTCGCCCTGCCGCAGCGCCATGTGCAAGTTGTTCGGGGCCATGTCCAGCCGCCAGTACAGCGGCTGCGCTCGCGTCACGGCTTCGGCGCGGCCCGCGAGTACGGGGAACACGTCGGCCCCGTCGATGACGCGGTCGGCGGGCGGCCGCACCCCGGCCAGCCCGAGGATCGTCGGGAACAGGTCGGAGCCGACCACCGGCACGTCCGACGTGCGCCCCGCGGGGATGCGCCCGGGGAACCGCACCATTCCGGGGACGCGGATGCCGCCTTCGTACATGCTCCGCTTGCGGCCGCGGAGGCCGCCGGTCGAACCACGGGTGCGCCCCTTCGCGCCGTCACCCTCGGGTCCGTTGTCGGCGGTGAAGACGACGAACGTGGTCTCCGCCAACTTCTCGTCCTTCAGCGCCGCCATCAGTTGACCGAAGGCGTGGTCGAGCTGCGTGACGTTGCCGTGGTGCTGACGCACGTCGGGGTCGGCGAGGCCGGCGTAGGGCGCCTGGAACTGCGGGTCGCTCTCGATCGGCAGGTGCGGCTCGTGCGCCCACACGGCCAGGAAGAACGGCTTCGACTTGTCGCGGTGCTGCTTCAGCCAGGTGACCGCCTCGCCGACCACCAGCGGGGCCGAATAGCCCTCTAGCGGGCCGACCGCCTTGCCGTTGCGGACGAAGTTCGTCGGGTTCTTGTGGCTCGGGGCGGCGTTGTTCTGCGTGCCGAGCCAGTAGCCGTAGCCGTGGTCGTTCGGCTGCGGCTGCGACGGGTCGTTGAACTTGCCGTTGAGGTGCCACTTGCCGACGTGCGCGGTGTCGTACCCGGCGACCCGCAACAGCCGCGGCAGGGTGATCTCGCTGGTCCGCAGGTGAACCTCGCTCCCCTCCTGAATCCAGGTGAAGACGCCGTTGCGGTACGGGGTGCGGCCGGTCAGGATCGCCGACCGCGACGGCGAACAGACGGCCGACGCGGAGTAGCACTGCGTGAGGCGCACGCCTTCTTTCGCAAAGGCGTCGAGGTGCGGGGTGCGGACGACGGCGTTGCCGTAGCAGCCGAGGTCGCCCCAGCCGAGGTCGTCGGCCAGGAAGACGACGACGTTCGGTCGCACGGCCGGCTCCTGGGCGCGCGCCGAGGGAGCAACCGCGACGGCGGCGACGACAGCGAGGACAAGACGTGACATGATTCAGCGGGCCTCGGCGGAGAGGGGCCGGGCCGCATTCTCGCCGGGCGCGGGGCGGGCGTCAAACGCAGTTCAACGGAAAGCCCGGGGACGGCCGTCCCCGGGCTCCGCCCACCGTCACGCCGCGATGCGGAACGGCCCCACGACGCGGGCCGGGTGCTGCTCCTGCGTGAGGCTGGTGAGTTCGCGGCGGGCGTGCTTGAGCACCAGTGACACCGGCGAGTCCGGCCCGAGCCGGGTGATGAGCGCGGCCAGCTCGTCGGCCGCCCAGCGGGCCTCGGACACGTCGATGGCGGGCGACGGCGGCGCGAACACGGACGGGTTCGTCACGATCATGACCCGGACCTCCTTGTCGGGGATGAAGTGTCACGCGGCATCATCGCAGCCGCGCCCCGGCCGTACAACCCCATTTTCTCCCGCCCCCGCATGTCGGCCCCGGGTCGGCACTTCCGCCGCGGCTTGAGCGAAAACCCGCCGCCCGGGAGGCGCGGCGGCCGAACGTGCGGGTCGGACGGCCGGGTGGGGTGGTGCGGGTGGGCGCGGACGGGGGCGCGGGTTCCGACGGGGGAAGCGGCATCGACAGTCGGGTTCGGGGGGCTCGCGGGCTGATAGTAGCGGCGTCGGAATCCGCACGTTCCCGTGACAAGGAGGTTCGCCGTGAAGGTGCGTGCCCTGTTCTCGCTCGCCGCCGCCGCCGGCATCTCGGCCGGCACCGCCGCGGCCCAACCCGCCAACCCCAACCAGCCGCTCGCCGACGCCGTCAAGGCCCGGGTCGGCGCCCTGCCGAGCGTCGGCGGGGCGGACCTGTCGGTCCTCACCCAGGGCGGCACCGTCCGCGTCCTGGGCACGACCCTGTCCGCGGCCCAGAAGGCCGACGTGATCGCCGCCGTCCGCGCCACCCCCGGGGTGACGCTGGTCGAGGACGGCGTGGTGGTCCGCGGCACCAGCACCGGGGTGATCCCGGCGCAGTTCCCGGCCCCGCCGACGGCGGGCGGCCCGTTCACACCGCCGGTGCCGCCGGCGCACCTGGGTGGCGGGAACCCGATCGTGGAGCCGGTGCCGCTGGGCGTGCCGGGGGCGATCACCCCGGACCTGCAGGCGCCGCCGCTGCCGCCGTACGCGTGGCCGACCTACGCCCCGCACAACAACGTGAGCCGGGTCGGCTACCCGACGGCGTACCCGTACAACGCGTTCCCGTACATCGGGCCGTACTACCCGTTCCCGAAGGTGCCGCTCGGCTGGCGGAAGGTGACGCTGGAGTGGGACGACGGCCACTGGTACCTCGGCCGCAACTCCGCCCCGCACGACTACTGGCGCGTCCGGTTCTGGTGAGATGGTGAGTGAGAAAGCCCACCCGTGGCAACGGGTGGGCCTCGCCCGCACGAACGCCCGGGGGGTGACCCCCGGGCGTTTGCCGTTTGGATAGTATGCCCTGTGGAGGTGTCCCGTGCCCGACTTCAACGATCCGCGAATCCGCCACCTCCGGGTGCCCCGCCGCTTCGAGTACGTCGACGAGCGGATCTGCCCGGTCGTGTACAAGAGCTACTACGCGGCGGAGGTAGCAAATCGTGTCTCGGAGGCCGTGAACCTGTTCCTGGTCAGGGCTGACATCGGGGAATGCGGTGTCGGTACCATTCACCGCCTCCCGCTACCAAACGACCCGGACCGTGAGCGGCGGACGGACTGCTCGTACGTTTCGTATGCACGGTGGCCTGCCGACCGGCCGGGTTCGTACACGGCGAACGCATGGGATATCGTACCGGAGCTCGTGGCGGAAGTGGCGAGTTTCGACACGCCGGCCGAGAACTTGATGGCGCGGGTCGGCGAGTACCTCCGCGCCGGTGTGCGGCTGGTTTGGGCCGTGTACCCGTTGACCCGGCAAATTCACGCCTATTGGGCCGGTGCGAACACCATCCGCGTCTACACCGCCGCGGACGAGCTGGACGCCGGCGACATCCTCCCCGGCTTCCGCACCCTGGTCGCGCCGCTGTTCCCGCCGGTGGCGCCGGCCTGATCCCACGGGCGTCACTCCGGCGCCGCCGTCAGCCGCGTCACCTGATCCGCCAGCGCCCGCAGGTCGGCGCGCTCGCCGGCCTTCGGGTACGGGAACGGCAGCACCCACCACCCTTCGGTGAACGACGCCGACTCGCCCGGCCGCAGCCGCTCCCGCGGGCCGATCGGCTCCAGCTCGATCCGCGGCCCCGTCGGGTACCACACCGACAGCGTCAGCCCCGCCGCCTCGTTATACACCCGGTCGGGGAACGTCGGGAAGCGCTTGATGAACGCCACGTTGTTCGGCATCAGGTACGCCAGCCAGCCGGCGTAGGTGTCGAAGCCCAGCTTCGGCTTCCGCGGCGGGGCGAGGATTTCCAGGAACCCGTCGCGCTCGCGGATGTTCGGGTCGGTCGCCCGCACGTTGATCGTCGCCCCCTCCTCGTACATCGCGTACCGCGACGGGAAGCGGCTCGGCCGGTCGCCCAGCGGGACGACGCAGATGCCGCCGCCGGGCGAGAACGACCGGCCCCAGTGGCACACCTCGCGGACCTCCGTTCCGACGTTCGTCATCGTCTGCTTACAGTTCAGCCCGACGAGCCCGCCGCGCGGCACGAGCCGGAACTCGCGGACCAGCTGCACCCCGGACGGGTCGTCGCGCGGGCTGGTCAGCCGTACCGCGTTCGCCGTCGTGATGTCCGCAGCCCAGGCGCCGCCCCACGCCTTCGGGTGCGCCGGCACCGTCAGTTCGGGGCCGAAGTCGAACCGCCCGGCGCTCGACGGCGACCCCTTCCCCGGCTGCCACGCCTTCTCGGCGGGGTCGAGCCACATGGCGTCGGCCCCGCCGGCCGAGAATTCGAGCACGCGGCCGCCGACCTCGGGGCACAGCACCGCCCGCGTGGCGCCGTGCTTCAGTTCCACGGCCGTGGCGTATCCGTGGAAGGGGGTTACGCGGGCGGTCGGCTCCTGGGCCGCGGCGGGGGCGGCGGCGAGGAGCAGGACGGCGAGGGGGCGCATGACGGGCCTCGGGGAGGGGTGAAGTGACCTCCCGAGCGTACCGCCCGCGGCCGCGCGGGTGAAGCGCGAATCGGTCCGCGGAGTGCTATACTCAAATTCGGAGGGCGTGGTACAATACATGCCCCGTCCCCTACCTACGGAGTGATCGATGGCGTTGTCCCGGCTAGCGAAGAAGCTGCGCGAGTCCGAGCCCGACCAGAACGGCGACGCGAGCGCGTCCCGGAAGGGAAAGAAGCACAAGACGGCCCCGGCGCCGACCGCCCCGGTGGCCGTCGCCGCGCCGACCCCGGTGGCGCCGCCGGAGCCGGCCGCCCCGCCCGAGCCGCCGAAGCCGGGCAAGCGGCAGCAGGAGAAGGTGAAGCGGACGAAGTTCGTGTACGTGGCCGAGAAGAACGAGCGGAAGCCGCTCCCCCCGAAGGCGACGGTGCAGCCGCCGCCGGTCACCCGGCTGGCCGCCCGCATGATGACGCAGAACCTGGCCCTCCCGCCCGACGAGGAGCCGGCCCGCGGCCCCAGCCTGCCGGGGTACGGACGCCTGTAAGTCGACCGAGAATGCGAGTAGCAACGCGAACCGGGGGCGTGAGCCCCCGGTTTTCTTGTTTGCATTCGGCTCGGGGCGTCGCCGCTCGCGGCGGTGCACCGCCGCGAGCGACGGGTCGTCACCCCACGAACACGCCGCTGATGAAGCCGATGTCGAAGGCGTTGAACACCGCCTCCTCGGCACTGGTCTCGCCGAACACCTTCACCTGTGCCTGCACCCCCACCCCTGTGCCGGCCACGATGTTCTCCCGGCCGTTACTGCCGCGGTCGGTCGCGGCCACCGTCACGCCGTCGCGGGCGGTCGGGGCGAAGGCGAAGAAGCTCGCCCGCTCGGCCAGCGACTTCCCGTCGAACAGCTTGATGTGCGACGCCCCGCCGCCGCCGGCCCCGGCCACGATCTCGGCGATCCCGTCGCCGTTCACGTCGGCCGCGGCCACGAACACGCCCTCGCGGAGGCCCGAGTCGAAGGCGAAGAACGACTGCAACTCGGCCAGGCTCGTGCCGTCGAACGCCTTCACGTGGGCCGACCCGCCGCCGCCGGCCCCGGTGATGATGTCCATCCGGCCGTCGCCGTTGATGTCGCCCACGGCCACCCGCACGCCGCCGGTGAAGTTCGGGGCGTAGGCGAAGAAGCTGCGGACCTCCTGGCCGGCGGCGTTGAACGCCCGCACCCGCGGCCCGAACCCGGCCCCGGCCCCGGTGAGTACCTCGTCCTTGCCGTCGCCGTCCAGGTCGCCGGCCCCGACGTTCACCCCGCCGGTCACGCTCGGCTCGAAGGCGAAGAAGTTCATCAGCACGGCCCCGGTCCGCACGTCGAACACGCTGACCCGGGCGGCGCCGCCGGGGCCGGCCCCGACGATGATCTCGGGCACCCCGTCGCCGTTGATGTCGCCCTGGGCCACGCTCATGGCGGCACTGAAGAACGGGCCGAACGGGATGAACCGGGACTCCAGCGCCCCGGTGTCGGCGTTCAGCACCCGCACCTCGGCCCCGCCGCCGTTCCCCGGCCCGGCCACGATCAGCGGCTGGTACGGGGCCACCTGCGTCACGGCCCCGGCCGAGTTGTTCGTCGTGACCGGCTCCGGCAGGGCTCCGGTCGCCGTGGCGACCAGCACGAACGACCCGTCGTCGGTCGGCGTCAGCGTCACCGTCACGTTGGCGAACGCGCCCGGGGCCAGGGTGCCGATCGCGGCGGTGAGCACGCCGCCGGCGATCGTCGCCGTGCCCTGCGTGCTGCTCGCGGAGCTGTTGATCGACTTCACCGGCAGGGTGTGGCTGAGGACCACCCCCGTCTGCGTGCTCGCCCCGAAGTTGCTGACGTTGAACGTGTAGGTGAACGCGGTGCCGACCTTCGCGGTGGCCGGGGCGGTGGCGGACACCGCCAGGTCGGGCGCGGCCACCAGCGTGTTCGCGTCCGTGGCCGAGTCGTTAGCCGTGCTCCCGCCCTGGTCGAACGAGCCCGACACGGTCGCCGTCGCAGTGTTGGTCAGCGTTCCGGCCGGGGCCGCCGGGCTGATCATCGCCGCCACCGTGTACGTCACCGTGCCGCCGGCCGGCAGGGTGAGCATTTCGGCGATGTTGCCGGTGCCGGCGGTGCCGCCGCTCGCCCCGCCGCCGTTCACCACCGTCCGGGTGGCGCTCGCGATCTGCGGCGGGAGGTTGTCGGCGAACGGCACCGTCACCGTACTCGGGCCGGTGTTCGACACCGTGATCGTGTACGTCGTCGTCGTCCCGGCCGTGACCGTCGTCACCCCGTCGGTCTTGGTCACCACCACGTCGCCCTGCGGGGTGAGGGTGTCGGTGTCGCTGGCCGAGTCGTTCGCGGTGCTGCCGCCCTGGTCGAAACCAGGAGTCAGGACGGTGGCGGTGGCGGAGTTGGTCAGCGTCCCGGACGCGGCCGGGTTCACCGCGGCCGTCACGGTGTAGGTGACCGTGCCGCCGCCCGGCAGGGTGAGGGTGTCGGCGATGTTCCCGGTGCCGGCGGTGCCGCCGGTCGCCCCGCCGGCAGACATCACCGTCCGCGAGGCGCTGGTGATCGCCGCGGGGAACATGTCGAGGAACGACACCGTCACGGTGCTCGGGCCGGTGTTCGAGACGACGATGGTGTAGGTCGTCGTGGTGCCGGGGACCGTGGTCGTGGTGCCGTTCGTCTTCGTCACCACCACGTCGCCGGTCGGCACCACGTTGTCGGTGTCGGTGGCCGAGTTGTTGGTGGTGTCGTCGGTGACGCCGGCCGGCGGCGTCACGGTCACGATGTTCGCCAGGCTCCCGGCCGGGGTGGTCGGGGCCAGCGTGCCGGTGATCGTGTACGTCGCCGTGCCGCCGGCCGCCAGCGAGATGGTCTCGTCGATGGTGTTCCCGGCGGTCGGGCCGACGTTCCCGGCCGAGCCGGTGCCGGAGAACACCGCCGTGAACGATACGCCGGTGAGCGCCGCGGGCACGGTGTCCTGCACGCGGATGCCGCCGAGGCCCGTGGTGGCGTTGTTCGTCACCACCACCGTGTAGGTGACCGTGGTGCCCGGGAGGGCGGTCGTCATCCCGTCGGTCTTGGTCACCGACACGGCGTCGGCCCCGGTGTTCAACTGCTCGATGTTGCTGAACGTCACGTCCGAGGTGCCGGCCGGGAAGTCGTACGTGCCGGACACCGACCCGGTGCCGGTGGTGGACAGGAACGCCGGCCCCGAGTTGATCACCAGGAGTTGGTCGCCGGGGGCGGCGGTCGGGCTGCCGCCCTGCACGTCGATCGCGGTGGTCGCGGTGGGGTTGACCGCGAAGATGTCGGCCAGGTTCCCGCCGACCACCCGCGCCGTCTCCACGTCGGCGGCGAAGGCGATCGCCGCCGCGCCGTCGCGGGTGACGCCGGTGGCGGAGACGATGTAGCTGCGCGCCGCGGCGCCGCCGGCGTCGCTCACCTGCAGCACGTCCGCGGCGGCGCCGCCGCTGAAGCTCAGCCCGTCCGGCAGGGCCGCCCCGCCGGTGAAGTCCACCAGCACCTGGTCGGCCCCGGCGCCGCCGACGGCCGCCGGAACACCGGAGCCGGCGTCGATCGTGCCGCGGATCACCGCCCCGCCGACGCCGTCCAGGTCGTTGAACCCGACGTTCAGCGTGATCGTCCCGGAGGCGGTGGCGACCGACGTGCCGTTCAGGACGATCTCATCCCCGGCCTGAAGGGTCAGGTTCCCGGCGGTCACGCTCACCGTGACGCCGGCGTTGATCGTCAGATCGTCGGCGAACACGCCGGCGTCGGCGACCTCGCCGGCGGTGTAGACCGTGTCGCCGGTGGTGGTGGTGTTCACCGCGAACGTCAGCGGGCTGGTCGCGGTGATGGTCGTGGTCGTGCCGAGGTTCGAGGAGGTGGCGAGGGCGCCGACGACGGTGACGGTGAGCGGCCCGGAGTTCAGGACGTTGACCGCCCCGGCGAGGTTGCTGAACGCCAGGTTCGTGACCCGGGTCAGCAGCACGTTGGCCGCCGTGCCGAGGCCGGCCGCGGCGGTCGCCGACAGGGCCGGTGCGATCACGTCGAGCGGGCCGGCGACGCTGTTGCCGAGGATCGCCCCCGCGGCGTTCAGGGTGACCGTCCCGGTCGTCGTCTGGACCGCCGCGGTGGTGGTCGAGGCGTTGCCGAGCGTCAGCCCGCCGCCGATCGTCCGGACGCCGATGTCCCCGGTCGTCGTGACCGCCCGCTGCACGAGCAGCCCGCCGGCGGTGTCGGCGACGAACGCGCTGCCGCCGCCGGGGAGGTTGACGTTGAGCGTGGTGGCGTTGATCTCCAACGGGCTGGCGAGGCTCGTGCCGAAGTTCGCGCCCTCGCCGGCCACGCCGGACAGGCTCACCGTCGCGGCCACCACGTCCGCGGTGCCGGGGTCGTCGCTCGTCAGCGTGCCGCCGCCGCGGACCCGCAGGAAGGCGGTGCCGGTGCCGGCGTTCACGCTGCCGATCTGGGCTCCGTTCAGCTCCGAGACCCACAGCGACGAGTTGTTCGTCGCGGCGTTGATGACGTTCGCGTTCACCTCGAAGAACGTCCCCGGCAGACCGATCTGCCCGTTCGGACCGGTGACCGCGCCGGCCGCCGTGGTGTCCAGCGTCACCGTGTTGGCGATGATCTCGGCGACGTTGTCGTTCGGCGACACGGCGGTGATGTTCGCGGTGATCCCGTTGTTCCCGAGCGACCGCAGCACCACGTCGCCGCCGCCGGCGTCGAACCGGCCGACGGCCACGCCGTTCTGCGTGTCGGTGATGAACGCGCTGCCGCCGGCCGCCCCGCCGCCGGTCGTCTGGCCGTCCAGGCGGGTGGCGTTGATCTCCAGCGTCGCCGCCGGGCTCACGCCGATGCTACCGCCGGTGGTCACGAGGTTGACGTTCGGCCCGACCACGTCGGCAACCCCGCCCACGGTGCCGGTGATGCTCGCGGTCGGCGACCCGCTGGCGACCAGCACGGTGTCGGCGTTCATCCCGCCGGGGTTGGTCACGCCGCCGGTGATGACGATCGAACCGCCGGCGGTCGTGGCAAACAGCAGGTCGGCGTTCGACGGAACCACGAACCCGCTGTCCACCAGGAAATCGCCGGCCGAGCTGATGACGGCGAGCTGGTTGTCGGCGTTGATGCTCGCCGCGGCGAAGTTCAGGTCGGAGGTTCGCACCGGCTCCGGGTTCACGTCCTCCAGGTCGTCCACCTGCCGCAGCTGCACGTTCCCGCCGGTCCCGGTCAGCACCACCGCCGCCCCCTGGGTGACGATCAGGCTGCCGTTGTTGTCGAGGTCGTAGTCGATGGCCCCGCGGTAGGCCGCGGTCGGGGTGAGGGTGTTGCCGCTGAACACGTCCGTCGGGGTGATCTGCACCGCCCCGCCGATGAACCCGCCGGCGATGAGCTGGATATCAACGGCCTGGATGAACGTCTCGCCGGCCACGTCGCCGTCGTCCACGATGTTCTCGGCCGCGACGATCCCGAGGTCGGTGTCCGCCCAGACGTTGGACACGACCACGTCGCCGTCGGCCCGGAGGGTGACGGTGAGCGCCTTGTGGTTGGCGGCGACGTTCCCGTTCCCCTTGATGATGGAGGTCGGGTCCATGACGATGTCGGCGCCCGCCGTGCCGGTAAGAATGCCGTCCGGGTCGGTGGTCAGCGAGATGTTGCCGCGGGTGTTGACGAACGAACTCGCCCCCAGGGTGATGTCCGCGCCGCCGGCGGCCACGCCGACGTTCGCGGAAATCATGATGTCGCCGCCCGCGGCCAGGTTACCACTCTGCACGTCCACGCCGGCGCCGATGGTCACGCCGGCGCGGGCGCTGATGGTGACGTTGCCGGTGCCGGCGGCCTGCACCTCGACGCCGGTGGTGGAGTTGATCGTGACCTGCCCGCCGCTGGTCGCGGCGCTGCTGTCGATCGTGACGGTGCCGTTCCCGCCGGACGCGGCGACGCGGCCGTTCGCGTCTACCAGGATGTCGGCGCCGGCCCCGGAGTTGGTCAGGATGACGCTGCCTCCGCCCGTGCCGACGAACTGCTCGACGACGGAGAGCAGCCCGCCGGTGTTGCCGACGAAGGTGTTGCCGGGGCCGGCGTTGACCACGCCGACGACGCCGGCCACCGTGGTGATGTTGAGCGGCCCGCCGGCGGAGAAGGCGTGGGTGGTGATGAACACGTTCCCGGTGGTCGTGTTCGCCACCGCCAGGTTCGTCACGGCGATGTTGAGGGTGTTGGCGCTGCCGACGCCGGTGGCCGAGGTGATGGCCAGGCTCTCGACGAACAGGTCGTCCTGCACGTCGGCGGCGGTGCCGTCGATGACGCCGCCGAAGTTCGCCTCGATGAAAAGGGTGGCGACCCGGGCCGGGTCGAGGGTGATCGTGGCGGTCACGGACACGTCGGCCGAGCTGGTGAGGATCAGCTGGTCGCCGGCGGTGACGGTGTCGAGCTCCGCGTCCGAGAGGCGGAGAACCGCGCCGGTGCCGGCGGCGGCCGAGCCGAGGTCGATCCCGACCCCGGCAGTGTCGGCCCGCAGGTTCACGATACCGGTCGTGGTGATAGTGCTCCCGGCCTGGAGGTCCATGTCGTCCGACCGAACGACGACGGTGGCGCCGCCGCCGGCCGCGATGTCGGCCTGGTTCGTGAAGCGGCCGCCGGCCCGGGCGGTGATCGCCCCGGCGAAGGTCGTCACGTCGGCGGCGACGGTGAGGTTGCCCACCCCCCCGTTGTCGGTGTCGGCGGTGAGGGTGATGGTGCCGGGGCCGGCGGTCACCGTCACCGCCGCGCCGATGCTGACATTGTCCTCGGCCGCCATGAGGATCGAGCCGCCGGACGTGGAAACCGTGCCCGCCCCCGAGGTGATCAGGTCGCCGCTGCCGTCGTCGTTCGCGTCGGCCGTGAGCGTGATGTCGCCGGTGGCGGACACCGGCGCGGCGACCGTCACGTTGTCCTCGCCGAGGATCATCACGGTGCCGCCGGTGGCGGTCACGGCGGCGTTCACGGCCAGCGTCACGATGCTGTTGGGGTCGATGTTTTGAAGGTAGACGCTGCCGGCGGCGGTGGTCACCGGCTCGTCCACCGTGAGGTGGCCCCGGTTGGCCGCACCGGACGTGCCGGTCTCCGTCAGGGTGATGGAGCCGGAGGTGGTCACGGTCAGCCCGCCGAGGGTGCCGTTGACGCCGCCGATCGTGAGCGGGCGGCCCGTGTTCGCCAATTGGATGCCGCCGGTGCCGGTCGTGGCCTCGACGTTCGAGACGACGATGTCGAGCCGCATGTCGCCGCCGGCGACGCCGATGCCGGTGCCCGCGGTCAGGCCGAGGCGAGTTTCGGTGATGTCGTCGAGCCCGGCGCTGCCGTCCAGGATGCCGGCCCCGGTGACGAGTTCGAGCTGGCTCGTGTTCGCAGGACTGATCGCACTGGTGATGGTGATGTCGCCGGCGGTCGCGTTGCCGACGCGGAGGACGCCGGCGGTGACGCTGTCGAGTTCGCCGGCGCCCAGGCCGAGGGTGTTGGCGCCGCCGCCGCCGCCGAGGTCGATGAGCGTGCCGGCCTCGAACGGCTGGAGCAGGGCGAGCGAGATGCCCGCGTTGGTCGAGCCGCTGAGGGTCATGAAGTCGGCGGTGTACGTCACCCCGCCGAGACCGGTGACGTTGCTGCCGGCGACGAGGTTGATCTGCCGGTCCACCCCGGCCACCCCGGCCGTCAGGGCGACCGTGGCGGAGCCGGCGTTCACGTCGAACGCGGTGGCCGTGTCGGACACCGTCAGGTCGCCGTCGAGCGTCGTAATGGTGATGGCGCTGTTGGTGGTGGCAACCCCGTCGGTGTTCTCGGCGCGGGCGACGCTCAGGTTGTTCGCGTCGGTGTAGCTGAGGGTGCCGGTGCCGGGGGTGGTCAGCAGCGCGCCGATCTCCTGGACATCGTTGCCGGCGTTGTTGAGGGTGAACGACCCGGCCCCGAGCAGTTCCAGCTCGGCGGTGACGACGTTGGCGCCCGCGGTCTGGGTGACCGCCCCGCCGGCCGTCAGCGACAGGTTCGAGTTCAGGCTGGCCGTGTTCGTGCTGACCCCGGCGACGCCGTCCACGGTGTCGATGACGAACCCGGTGGCGTCCCGGTACTCGAAGAACGAGTTCACCGCGGTCATGCTGCCGGCGAGGCTGCTCACCTCGTTGGCGGCGTCGTCGAGCGTGATCTGGTTGGGGGCCGTGACCCGCAGGTTGGTGACCGTGACGACGGCGGTGTTCGTCTGGGTGATCGCGTTGCCGGCGATCAGGCTGAGGGTCGGGACGTTCGCGCCGAGGGTGATCGGGGCGGTGACGTTCACGTCCACGGAGCCGGCCACCACGCCGACCCGCAGGACGCGGGCGGTGACCCGGTTCACCTCGGCGTTCGACAACTCGAGCGAGGCGTTCGTGTCCACGAGGGAGCCGAGGTCCACGTTCACGGTCGCGTTCAACGGCTGGAGGGTGACGATGCCGCCGGTCGCCGAGTTCCCGACGGCGATCGGGTTGGCGACGTTCATCTTGTTGGCGACGAGCATGACGTTGCCGTCGGCGCTGGTGATCCCGGTGACGCCGTCGATGCTCGCGCCGACGGTCAGGAGGACCGAGTCGACGAACGTCAGCAGCCCCGCCGGCGCCGGCCCGAGGTCGGCGACGAGGTTGGCGACGGCGTTGGCCGGGTTGTCGAGGGTGATCGGGCCGGGGCCGCTGAGCCGCAGGTTGGTCGCGGTGATCGCGCCGGTACCGGTCTCGATCATCGCGGCGCCGCTGAGGAGCGACAGTACGCTCGTGGTGCGGGTGATCGGGGCGTTCACCTCGAACGCCCCGGACGTGGTGCTGCCGATGCGGAGGGCGCCGGTTCCGGTCACGCGGTCGAGCTCGGCCTGGGTGAGGGTCAGCTTCCCGACCGTGACGCCGTTGCCGCCGAGGTTGATCTGCCGGCCGGCGTCCGAGTTCGCCAGCGTCGTGACGCCGGTTCCGGCGGCGATCGTGGCCGACGCGTCGATGATGATGTCCTGGGCGGACAGGGTGATGTCGCCGCCGCCGGCCGTCTGCACCGGGGCCGACGTGCCGAGCTGGATGCCGCTGCCGAGGTTGGTGATGGTGATCGCCTCACCCGGGGCGTTGTTCACCACGCCGCCGGCCGTGTTCGTGATCGTCAGCAGCTGCGACGGGGCGGCCGTCTGGGTGACGGTGATGGCGCCGGCGGTGCTGTTGATCGCCTGAAGGGTCGCGGCCGAGGTCTGGACGGTGATGCCGAAGGCCGCCGCGAGGGTGAGCTGGCCGGGCGTCTGGAGCGTGCCCAGGGAGTTGACGGCCCCGCCGGTGCTGGTGATGTCGATGCCGCCGGTCGTGGTCGCCGAGCCGACGGTGGTGGCGCCGCCGGCGGTGACATCGAGGCTGCCGCCGCTGAGCGCCGGGAGCGACGCCGACCCGCCGGCGACGAACACCAGCCCGCCGCTCGTGTTGAAGTTGTCGGTCAGGTCGGCGAAGCTGATGACGCCGGGGGCGGTGAACGTGGCCGACGACCCGCCGCCGGTCAGGAGCGTGACGGTCGCCGCGAACCCGTTGAAGGTGATGCTGCCGGTCGCAGCGGTGACGCTGATGTTCGTCGCGGCCGGGACACTCGTGAGCGCCCCGCGGGAGATGGTGCCGTCGCCGGTGACCATGCCGTCGGCGAGGAGGTCGGCGTCGAGCGAGCCGCCGGTGGCGAGGTCGGTGATGGTGATGGCCGGGACGACGCGGTCTTCGAGCGACTCGATGCGGAACACCGGCGCCCGCCGCGGGGTGCGGCGGTTCGCGGCGCGGGCCGCGGTCTTCGTCTGGAACAGGCGGGCCACCCAGTTACGGAAGTCGCCGGTCATAAGTCCCTCAGGTAGCGAGTCACAGGTGCGGTAGTTACGTCTCCCGAGGGGTTCCCAAGCGCAGACCGGTCCGCGGGTTGGGCAGCACCCTCGGTCACAAAATCGCATTATGCCGTGAACGTGTTCCGAGAAGTTACACAGCGTATCGGCCTGACTTCAAGCCAATTCCCCAGTTTTCTTATCTTCCACCACTTACCCACGTCGGAGAACCGGACACCTCACCGCTGTCCCTCACAGATCGATTACGCTCGTGGAATAGAAATCGGGCTTTGACGCCCCGAGCGGCGTGCGCCTGATCTCCGGTTTCCCGTTGACACCTCTTCCCCAGGCGCGACAATCGATGTACCCGTCCCGTGCCCCCGGTGGGTTCCATGCGCCTCCCCGGTCCGTCCTACGCCGTCGAGTCGGTGCTCGGTGCCGCGGCCGTGCTCCTGTGCGTCGTCGTCGTCGTCCCGGACCCGCCGCGGCGGAAGCCGGTCGCGGCCGCCGTTCCCGCCGAACCGCCGCGACTCGTCCCGATCCCGGACGCCGTCCCCGGCGGACCGACCGGCGCACCCGGCAGCTTCGCGGACGCCGAGGCGCGCCGGGCCGCCCTCGCGGCGGAGTGGACCCGCCGGCTCGACGAGCGGGGCGAGTTGCTGAAGGTCGATCCGGGCCGGCGCGCCGCCGTGTGGGAGGCGCACCGGAAGGCGCTCCGGGCCGACACCGTCGGGGCGTTCGAGGCGACGCCGGGGAAGGACGCTCCGTGGGCCGACGCCGCCCGCGCCGTGCTGGACGTCCAGGTCCGGATGGGGGCGGAATTCCTGCTGGCCAGGCAGACGTCCGAGCCGCTGGTGCGGGAAGCCGGGGTCGCCGTCGTTGCGGCGATCCGCGCCGGCTGCGACGACCCGTTCGTCCGCTACTGGCACTCCCTCAACGTCACTCAGGGCGGGGCTGCCGACCCGGCCGAGTTCCGCGCCGCGGTCGAGCGATTCTTCGACAGCGCGTACCCGCCGACGCATCGCCTCCCCGCCGTAATCGAGTGGCTGCGTGCGGCGCGGCGGCTCCGCCCGAGCCACCCGCTCCGGGCGGACGCGGCCGAGTGGGAGGGGCGCTTCTGGCAGCTGTTCGACGCCGCCGCCCGTGTGCGCACCCTGGTCACGGACGAAATCCTCATCGGTGCCGCGCGGCAGTGGCAGGAATACCGCATGGCCGGCGGCGCGGCACGAACCGACGTGCTCGCCGACCTCGACCGCCACATCCGCCGGGCCGACGGCCGCGACTACCTCCGCCGCGCCGTCCGCGGCGAGGGGCTGGTGAACCTCGCGTGGGACGCCCGCGGCGGCGGCTTCGCCGACACCGTGCCGGCGGCCGCCTTCGAGACGTTTCGGGAACACCTCCGCGAGGCCCGCGGGGTGCTGCAGGACGCCGCCGACGCCGACCCCGACGGGTACACCGCGCCGACGCGGATGTTGGCGGTGTGCCTCGGCCTCGGCGGCGACCGGGCCGAGATGGAGGACGCGTTCCGGCGGGCGCTGCACGCCAACCCGGACAACCGCACGGCGTGCGACCTGAGGCTCGAATACCTTCACCCGAAGTGGCACGGCAGCCGCGACGGGGCCGACTACCTCCGCGCCTGCTGGGCGATGGCGCTGTACCCCGGCGAGGGGTGGGTGCAGGCGGGAATGCTGTCGAACCTGTTCGCCAACCACGCGATCGCCGGCCCGCGAGGCGAGGCCGACCGCGGGGCGGCGGCCCGCCACTACCAGTCCGACGACGTGTTCGCCCTGGTGTGGACGGCGTGCCGGGCGCTGGAGGCGGGCCGGCCGGGGGAGACGTACTACACGCAGGTACTGGCCGTCGTCGCCAGCGTGACGGGGCGGAACGAGGTGGCCCGCGACGCGTTTTCCCGCGCCGGCCCGAGCTTCTCCCCGGGCGTGTTCCTCGACCAGGGCGAGTTCGACCGCCTCCGCCGCGAGGCGGAGGTCACGCCGTGAGCCGCGCCCGCGCCGCGACAACGTCGCGGCCGAGCTGCGCCGCCAGCTCCGCGGCGCCGCCGAACGGCCGCGTGTCGCGCAGCTTCGCCACGAACTCCACGCTCAACACCGCCCCGTACAGGTTGCCGGCGAAGTCGATGAGGTGAACCTCCACCTTCCGCGCGTCCTCGCCGAACGTCGGGTTCGGGCCGACGTTCGCCGCCGCCGGCCACGTCGCCCCGCCGACGACGGCGCGGACCGCGTAGACGCCGGTGCCCGGCAGCACGGTCGGCACGTCGCCGAGGTTCGCGGTCGGGAAGCCGAGGGTGCGGCCTCGGCGGGCGCCGGCCACGACCGTTCCCGCGACGCGGAACGCCCGGCCGAGCAACGCCGCCGCGGCTTCGACGTTCCCGCCCAACAGCGCCGCCCGCACCCGGCTGCTCGACACCGGCCCGTCGGCGTCGGTCAGCGGCGGCACCTCCTCGAAGCCGACGCCCGCGGCCGCACACAACTCGCGCAGCAGCGCCGTGTCGCCGACGCGGCCGCGGCCGAAGCGGAAGTCGTAGCCCTCGACGACGGCCGTCGCCCCGAGCTGGCCGAGGAGCACGTCGCGGACGAACGCCGCCGGCGGCAGCGCCAGCAGGACGCCGTCGGGGCGGTACACGATCACGCGGTCGGCGCCGGCGGCGCGCAAGAGGTCGGCCCGGTCGGCGACCGTGGTGAGCGGCGGCCGCGGCGGCGCGTCCGGCACGAGCACCTGATACGGCGGCGGGTCGAAGGTGACGGCGACGGCCGGGCCGCCGAGGTGGTGCGCCCGGCTGGCGGCTGCGGCGACGAGGGCGCGGTGGCCGAGGTGAACGCCATCGAAGTTGCCGACGGTGACCGCCCCGCCCGCGAACCCCGGCGGGGCGGCGGCTGTCCGGTCGAGCGTGGCGGTGGTCATCGGGCTTATTGTGGGCGGCGGGGGGAACCCGGCCAGCACCCTACCCGCGACCGTCGCGGCAGGTAGGTTGAGAAACGGGTCTGACGGCCGGCGGGACGGCCGCCCCGCAAGGGGAGGAAAGTCCGGGCTCCACAGGGCGCGGTGGTGGGTAACGCCCACCCCCGGTAACGGCTCCGGGTACCGGCCCGGGCCGCCAGCGGGCGGGACAGTGCAACAGAAAGATACCGCCCTCGTGGAAGGATGAAGGATGAGGGATGAGGGATGAAGGCAGACTCCGCATGGTTCTGCTTCATCCCTCATCCCTCACCCCTCATCCCTCCCCGAGGGTAAGGGTGAAATGGTGCGGGGCGCAAGCCCTTAATGTAAGAGCGCACCAGCGGCCGGGTGACCGGCCGGCTCGGCAAACCCCACCGGGAGCAAGGCCAAACAGGGGACAGGACCGGCCCGGTCCGTTACGATCTCCGGGTAGGCTGCTCGACCCCACGGGCAACCGTGGGGCTAGATAAATGGCCGTCGCCGCCGCGGTCGCAAGGCCGCGGCGGGACAGAACCCGGCTTACACGCCGGCCGGCAGACCCACCGGATTTCTCGGCGAATGGCCGGCGTCAGCCGGCTGGTGGCGACCACAGGCACCTGCGGTCGCCACCAGCCGGCTGACGCCGGCCGTTCGCCACTCCTCACTGTATTCGCACGTCGCACTCGCCGACCGCCAGGTCGTCCCACACCGTCGGCCCGAAGCCGTCGCCGACGGAGTCGAGGATCGGCAGGTCCAGGATACCGGTAACGCGGTACGTCCCGGGCCGGGTGAAGGTGAACCACTTCGTCACGTCCACCTCGGCGCGAAACACCTCGTTCGGGCGGAGCGTCTTGACCGACATGATGCCGCCGAAGTTGTGGGCGTTGCCGGTGTCGGGGAGACCTTTGCCGTCCTGCCCCTCCTGGGCGATGAACCGGAACTGGTTGTCCCGCGGCCCGCGCTGCTTGCCGCCGAACGTGAAGCGAATCGGCTCCGTGCCGGTATTCTTCAGCGCCAGCTTCAAGGTGACCGCCTCGCCGGCGCGGAACGCGGGCGCGTCCGCCGTCCAGCGGGCCTCGAAGCGGTGGCCCGGGTGCTTGCGGAGCGTGCGTGGGACGCGGTACTTCTCCGCCAGGGTGCGGGCCGCGTCCGGGGTCTCGACGTTCGCCCAGGTCGCGATCAAGCCGCCCTCCGGCAGCTTCTCGGGCCGGCCCAGGTGCAGCACCACGCCGCCCACGACCAGCGCCGTCTGCTCCTTCGTCACCTCCGGCGGCAGCGGCCCGAGGCCGGTCACGGTCAGGTGGAAGCGACGGTTGTCGTTCGTCCACGACTTCAACTCGGTGGCCGTGCCGATCGACGGCGACAGGCGCTTGCCGAGGACCGCGGGCTCGCCGTCGGGGAGCGTGACTTTGCGGCCGGGGCCGTCGAAGCGGAGCTGGTAGACGCCGTCTTCGAGGTCGCCGTCGTCGGGCTGCGCGCGGGCGTTGATGGCGAACGCGGCGACGACAGCGGCCGCGAACGCGAGGGGATGACGCATCGGGCGGGCTCCTCGGGCGACCTGAGTATGGTGCCCCATCGCGCGCGCCGCGTCGAGTGGGAGTCGTCAGGTTATTACGCAACCGCTTGCGGCGATGCAGGGTGTACCCTGCATCGCCGCGAGCGGCAAGCCCCGAGCCCCTACTTCCCCGGCGCCGCCTCGCGCAGCAGCGCCGCCACGACCACGCGCTCGGTCCAGTCGTCCCAACGGGTCGTGTCCAACGCCCATGCCGCGGGGTCGGACGCCACACGGTCGGCCTCCGCCACCCACACCTTCGCCCGCGTCACCCAGGCCTCGGCTTGCTCGTGTCGGCCCAGGCGGCGCAGCGCCAGCGCCCGGAACAGCATCTCCCACGCCCGCGGTTCGGCCAGCCTACTATCCCACAACCGCAGCGCATCGGCCGGCCGACCGGCGCGCACCAGCACCGCCGCCTCCACCCGCCAGCCGCCGAACGCTTTCGCCCGCTCGCCGAGCTTCAGCCACCCCGCCGCCTCCAGCGCCGTCGGACTCGCCATCACCGTCTGGAACGTGCGGTACGCCTGCTCCGACGTGCCGCCGCCGAACCGCTTCGCCATGTCGGCACAGCCGGCGTCGTAGGCGGCCCGGTCGCCGCGGGCCAGCTCCGCGACCGTCGTGTTCGCCCACCCCGACCAGCCCGCCGGGTTGTGAACCAGCGACAGCCGGTTCGCCCGGATGGCCTCGTCCCACCGGCCGCGGTACGCCAGCCCCTCCGCGTACTGCTCCCAGATGTACGCGCTCCCCGGCACCGCCGGCGGACGGAGCCCCGCCCGCCCGATGTTCAACGCCAGCGCCCGTTCGTGGTCCGCCAGCGCCGCGGCGTCCCGTTCCGGCCCCTGCGCCGCCCGCACCTGGCCGCGGGCCGCCGCCCAGCGCGGGTCGCCGGGGTTCCGCTCCATCAGCTTCCCCGCGTGGAACTCGGCCGCCGCCCACTCGCCGGTCTTGCTGCACGACGCGAACCGGTCGGCGTGCCACGCCGGCACCCGCGCCTCGGCCGCGGTGCGGCGATCGACCACCGGCGTCAGCCGGGAATCCCACACCCGCACCGACACGCGCTCGCCGGCGATCAGGCGCGTCCCGTCGGGGGTGAAGACCACGCTCTGCCGCGCCCCGCCGGCGACGGCGTCCAGGTCGAGGAGCGGCCGCCGCGTGTCCGCGTCCCACACCTGCACCGACAGCGCCGCGCTGCCGAGCGCCAGCCGGGTGCCGTCCGGGGTGAAGGCGAGCGACGCCCCGGCCTTCGCCGTCGGCCGTGCCTCGTCCGTCAACCCGGTCGTCGGCCGCGTGTCGTGAACCGTGCGGTCCTTCCCGCCCGCCGCGTCCCAGAAGCGCACCTCGCCGCCGTCGTCGGCCGTCGCCAGCTCGGCCGTCCCGGGCCGGAACGCCACCGCCGCCACGCCCGCGCGGTGACCGGCGAGCGCGTGCCGCAACTGACCCGTCGCCGCGTCCCACACCCGCACCAGGCGGTCGTCGCAGCCGGTGGCGACGAGCGCGCCGTCCGGGCTGAAGGCGACCGCCCGCACCTCCGCCGGGTGCTCGAACCGGCCGCGCTCGGTCCGGTCGGCGAGGTGCCACACGCGAGCGTTCTTGTCCGCCCCCGCGGTTACCAGCCGGTCGCCGGCCCGAGCGTAACTCACGCCGGTCACGGCCCCCGCGGGGTGCTTCAGGCGGCCGGTCTCCTTCCGCTTCGCGGCGTCCCACAGGATCACGGCGCCGCCGTCGTCGCACGACGCCAGCTCCTTCCCGTCGGGTCGGTACGCCACGCCATTCACCTGCCCGTCGTGGCCGCGCAGGTCGGTAACGCCGCCGCGCTCCAGGTCGAGGAGGCCGACCAGCTTGCCGCCGACGTTGTGCGACCAGCGGAGCCCGCCGGCAAGCGCCACCGTCTTCCCATCCGGGCTCGCTGCCAGACCGGACACCCACGCCGTTTTCCACTCGTGCAACCGCGGGTCGGGCGGGGCCGTTTGGTCCCACACCTGGATGACGTGGTCCTCCCGCGCGGCGGCGAAGCGGGCGCCGTCCGGGCGGAACCCGAACGCCGTGGTCGCGCCACCGGCCGACAGCCGCGCCTCGGCCTGCCCGCGCACGAGCCACGCGCGCGGGTCGGCGTTCCGCACCGCGCACACCACCTGCCGGCCGCCCGGGCTCGTGCCGAGCGCGCGGTAGTTGGCCGGCCCGACGTTCCACGCGGCGGCCCGGCGGAAGTCCTCGGCCGCGTCCCACAGGGCGATTTCGCCGTCGTGCGACAGCGTCGCCATGATCCGCGAGTCGGCGGCGAACGCCACCCGCCGCGCGTCGGTGGCGAGCCGCAGTTCCTTCACCAGCATGAAGTCGGACGTGCGCCGCACGGCGACCGCCCCGTCGCGGTTCGTGGACGCGAACAGCTTCCCGTCCGGGCTGAACGCCACGTCGTAAATGTTCCCCGCGTGCCACGGCTGGCGGAGGAGCCGGACGCCGAGCCGCGTGTTCCACATCTGCACCCAGCCGTCGCCGCCGCCGACCGCCAGGATCGGCTCGGTGGGGTGGAAGGCGACGGCGTAGGCGACGGTGCCGGTGTCGAGCGGCGGCAGCGGCCGCGGCTCCGGGCCGGACACGTCCCAGCGCACCACCACCGACTTCGCACACCCGGCGACCAGCTCCCGGCCGTCGGGGCTCAGCGCCATCCGGTAGACCGCGGTCGGCGCGCCGGTGAGGTCGTGGAGGAGGGCGCCGGTGGCGGCGTCCCACACCTTCACCTCGCCGGGGTCGGGGCCGTTCCACGGGCCGCTCGACGTGTACAGCCGCGACCCGTCGGGCGAGTAGATCACGCCGGAAACGATCTGCGTGTGCCCGACCATCTCGACGAGGTGGGCGTTGCAGCGGCGCTTCAGGTAGTCCCACTCCCACCGGCAGCGGGCCGGCTCGCGGGCCTTCAGCTCGTCGAGCGTCCGCTCGGCGGTGGCGGTGCGCGCGGCGGACACGTCGAGGGCGGCGCGGGCGATCTGGCTGGCGTGGAACCGGGCCTCGGCACTCTCCCGGGCGTCGGCCTCCAGTACGCGCAGCCGGGCCTCGTCGTCGCGGGCGCGGGACGCCTGCTGGCTCGCCTCCACCGCCTCGCGCCACCCGTTGTCGGCCCGGTCCCACTGCCACAGCACGCCGCCGAGCCCGACCAGCGCCACCAGCCCGACGGCGACCGCCAGCCCGCCCACGACCGGCTCGCGCCGCGCCCACTTGGCGGCCTTCTCCGGCCACCGCACCGGCCGTGCCGCGATCGGCTTCCGCGCCGCCCAGCGCTCCAGGTCGTCGGCCAGCGCCGCGGCGGAAGCGTAGCGGCGGTGCGTCTCCTTCTGGAGCGCCCGGAGGCAGACGGTGTCCAGGTCGCGCGGCAGCTTCGCGCGCAGGTGCCGCGGCGGCACGGGCTCGGCGGTGAGGACCAGGTGCCGCGTCTCGGCGGCGGTTTCCCCGCGGAACGGCGGCCGCCCCGTGAGCAGTTCGTAGAGGATGACGCCGAGCGCCCACACGTCCGCGGCCGGCCCGACGTCGTTGGCGCCGGCGGCCTGTTCGGGCGCCATGTACATCGGCGTGCCGACCACGTCGCCGGTGCGCGTCAGCCCCTGGTCGGAGTCGAGGAGGCACTTGGCGAGGCCGAAATCGACCAGCTTCGGGAATATTGATGATTGGTGATCGAGGATTGCAGATTGACCCGGAGTCGGGGTCACGGCCTGGGTTTTGGTGGTTCGGCATTCATCAATCATCGATCGGCAATCGTCAATTCCCAGAAGCACGTTCGCCGGCTTGATGTCCCGATGCACCACCCCGCGGCCGTGGGCGTGCTCGGCGGCGCGGGCCAGCTCGGCGACGAGCTTCGCCGCCGCGGCCACCGGCCACGGGGCGCCGGTCATCTTCGCCGCGAGCGGCCCGCCGCCGACGAACTCCGTCGCGCAGTACGGCCGGCCGGCGGCGTCGCCGACCTCGTAGACGCGGGCGATGTTCGGGTGGTCGAGCCGGGCCGCGGCCTCCGCCTCACGACGGAACCGGCCGCGCTCCTTCGCCCCCGCCAGCTCGCCCGAGAGGATCACCTTCACCGCCACGACGCGGTTGAGGCGCACGTCGCGGGCCTGGTACACGACGCCCATGCCGCCGCGGCCGACCTCGCCGAGTATCTGGTAGCCGGGGATCATGACCGCCCGCGACGCGGGGACGGCGCCGGCGCCGTCGTGGCGGGTGATGGCGTCGGAGCGGCAGAGTTCGTCGTGAACTTCGAACATCTGTTCGAGGTCGGCCTTGTACTGCGGGAAGCGCTCGATCCAGTCGGCGGGGGTGGGGTTCTGGCCGAGTTCCTGGCGGACGACGAACTCGGTGTAGACGAGTTCGAGCGCCGCCTCGGGGTCGGTGGCGACGGCAGGGTAGGCGCTGAGGAGGGCTTCGGCGCGCGCGTCGCCGCCGCCGCGGAGGCTGCTTTCGAGTTCGGCGCGGGCGCGGCGGAGTTCCCCTTCGGCGGTGCCCGGAAGGACGGACGACATGATGGCTCCCGAACGCGGTTCGACTCCGAGCGATCGTCACTTCGACTGGACCACTTGTTTCCGCGACCCGGTGGGGGGCGCGGCGGAAGAATAAATCCCGGTCCGAGCATTCCGCGGGGTTCGCGGGTATCTTAGCCGACAAGTCCTCTCCCTGTCGCGGGTTCCGCCATGTCCGACGCACCCGACTTCGCCGAGACGCTGCGCCAGGCCGCCGCCGGCGACCCGGCCGCGCTGCAGAAGCTGGTGGCCGAATACGAGCCGAAGGTGCGCATCGTGGCACGGGTGTTATTGGGTCCGGCACTGCGACCGTACCTGGACTCGGCCGACCTGGCGCAGTCGGTGCATTTGAGCATCGTGGCGGGCCTCCGCGACAACAAGTTCCGGGTCGCGAGCCCGGACGACCTGATCGGGCTGGCGGTGACGATCCTGCGGCGGAAGGCGGCGAAGCAGTGGCGTCACCTCCAGCGGCAGCGGCGGCTCAGCGGCGACGGCTCGCGGGCGAAGGACGACCTGTCCGGCACGCTGGCGGCGCTGAGCGGCGGCGGCACCGACCCCGCCTTGGAGGCCCAGTTCCGCGACCAGCTGGCGCACCTCTGTTCGCACCTCGACGAGGCCGAGCGGCGCGTGATCGACCTCCGCCTGGAGGGCTTCACCCCCGCCGAGATCGCCGACCAGATCGGCGTGAGTCGTGTCGCGCTGCGCGTGCGACTGACGCGGCTGCGCCAGCGGCTGACCGCCGCGGGCGTCGTGACCGACTGGCTGTAGGTTTGCTTCGCCGCTAGCGGCGGTGCACTACCGCCAGATGCCGCGGCGCCGCACAACTGTTACCACAATTCCGCGCCAATTTTCGGGCGTAACGATCCGCCGCCGCCGCGGCACCCGTTGGTAGGTGAACGGGAGGGCGGGCGATGCGCGGGCGGCGAGCCGTTTTGATCGCGGGGCTGGGGCTGGTCGCGGCCGGGTGCCGCGCCCCGCCGCCGGCCCCGGAGCCGTCCGCCGCCGAGGTGCGGACGGCGCTGGCGCTGGCCGTCGGCCTGCTCGAAGCGAAAGACCACGCCGGGTTCGTGGAGCGCTTCCCGCCGCCGGCGCCGACCGACCCCGCCGCACAGCTGGCCCGGCTCCGGCAGGTGCGCGGGTGCGACCCCGCCTTCGCCGACCGCGGCACGACGGCGGTGTTCGAGGCCGGCGGGGCGCGGGTCGTGTTCCGCCGGGTGGGCGGCGTGTGGTTCCTGGACTGGGCGTGAACCGGAGGGGCGGCGACGGTGAAGACGAATCGACGGCCGGCGGCCGTCGCGGGGCAGGAAGCGGCCCCGGAGTTGGTGCTGGACCTTGACACGTTCCGCCTCGCCGGCGTCGGCTGCGGCGACCCCGTGTCGCGGCTCCGCTTCCTCGGCCCCGGCTGCGCCTACGACGCGGCCGGTGGGTTGGAGTACCCCGCCCACGGCCTGACGCTCGCCGTCGGCGGCGGACGGGTGGTCGGGTACTGCGATCACGTCCGCCCGCGCCCCGCCGACGTGGCCGCGGGGTTGCAGCCGTTCGCCGGCGTGATCCGGTTCCGCGGGTCGGCCTTCGACCCGCGGCCGATCGCGTGCGAGGAAGACGTGATCGACCGGTTCGGCGTGCCGGCCGTGGTGCGGAACCTGGCAGACGGGTGTACGCTGGAGTACGCCGCGGGCCTGCTGGCATGGGAAGTCGTGCTGTCGGCCGACGGCCGACTGGCGTGCGTCGTCGTGAAGTGGGTTGGATGAACTTGTCGCGCGAAGCCCGGGGACGGCCGTCCCCGGGCTTTCATCGTTGGACGGCCCGCCGCCCCCGCGGCGGGCCGTTCGCGTTCGCGGGGCGTGACAGTCGATTGTCACTCGGCGGAAAAGTTGTGGTAACACTTCGCCGCGGCCGCGGCATGTGAGGGTGGACGGCCGCGAGTCCCCGCCGCACGGCGGGGGCGGTCGAACCGAACCCGTGCCGACTCCCCGACCCCGCGCCCCGGCCACGCCCGGCGGCCGCGGCGCGCCCGGGGCGGCACCAACCGTGGAGACCCCGCCGTGACCGCCTCCAGGCTGACGAAGTGGCTGCCGAAGTGCCTCCGCCCCGCCGCCCGCCGCGCCACGCCGCGCACGGCCCTCGCGCTCCAGACCCTGGAAGCCCGCGAGGTGCCGGCGCTGTACACCTGGGTCGGCCCGGCCAGCGGCGGGCTGTGGAACGACACGAACAACTGGTCCACCGTGAACGCCCTCGGCTTCCCCAACGCCTTCGACGGCAGCGTCGCCGTCGTCTTCAACGGCGCCGTCAACAGCATCCAGAACGTGGACCTGAACCTGTCCGTGGACCGGATCACGTTCAACGGCAACTCCGGCACCATCCAGCTGACCGAGAACCTGACGCTCGACGGCGACGCCCCCGGCGACCAGGTGCTCGTGACCGGCGTCGGGGCGTACTCGATCACCGGCACGGCCGACCTGGTCCTCGGCGGCGTGAACAGCAACCCGTTCTTCGAGGTGCCGAACGGGTCGAGCCTGAGCGTCTTCGCCGACATGACCGGGTCGCGCGGGATCACCAAGCAGGGGGCCGGGGCGCTGGTTCTCCGCGGGTCGAACACGTTCACCGGCGACTCGGTCGTGCAGGCCGGTGCGCTCGGGCTGAACGGCGGCGCCGGCAACGCCATCCCGGCCGGAACGAAGACGACGGTCGGCGGGTTCGGCGTGGCCGCCGAGATCCGGCTCGACGCCGCCGGCCAGATCGCCAACGACGCGGTCGTCGAGCTCGACACCAGCGGCCGGCTGAACGTCACCGGGGCCGGGAACGAGGTGGTCGGCGAGATCGTCCTCGACGGCGGCGAGCTGGCGGCCGGGCTCGGGTTCGTCCAGACGCCGCTGATCACGGTGAAGTCGAACTCGACGATCACCAGCGCCGTGTCGGGCTCGGACGCCGGGGGGGTGTTCGCGCCGCCCGCGGGGACGACGGTGGCGGTGGACCCGGCGGCGACGCTCACCGTCACGGGCAAGCTCGCCGGCGCGGGCGGCTTCACCTACACCGGCGGCGGCACCACCCGGTACGAGAACCCGAACGCGACCGGCAGCGTCGGCGCCAACAGCTACACCGGCCTCACCTGGGTGAAGGACGGCACCCTCGTACTCAAGGACACGGCCTCCGACAGCGCGTTCAAGGGCGCCCTGCAGATCGGCGACGGGAACGGGGTTGCCGGGTCGGCGCTGGTGCAGCTCGAACTCGGGAACGAGATCCCGAACACCGCCACCGTCACGATCATGAACGACGGCAAGCTCGACCTGAGCACCCACGACGAGACGGTCGCCAACCTCACCCTGCTCGGCGGGGCCGCCGTCGTCACGACGACGGGCAAGCTCACCCTGACCGGGAACATCGACCTGCTCCCGACGGCGATCCTCCCGGCCACCATCACCGGGAACCTGGGGCTCACCGCGGGCACGCACACGATCACCCTCGCCAACTACCTCGCGGCCGCCGACCTGGTGATCGATGGCGTGATCTCGGGGGCCGGCGGGATCGCCTTGAACGGGTCGGGTACGCTGCGCATCCAGGGGGCGGGGGCGAACACCTACACCGGCGACACGGTCGTGTTCGGCGGCACCCTCGAACTCGCCAAGCCGGGGGTCACGAACGCGGCGGTGTCGAAGAAGCTCATCGTCTTCGGCTCGGCCCCGGGGTCCGGGGTCGTCCGCCTGGCGGCCGACGGCCAGATGCCGAACGACATCCAGCTGATCCTGAGCGCCGGCGCGACGTTCGACCTGAACGGGAACGATGAGTCGATCGGCAAGCTGAGTCTGGACAGCGGCGCGACGGTCAACACCGGGGTCGGGAAGTTGATCCTGAACGACGACGTGCAGTTCTCCAGCAACGGGTTCGGCACGGCCGTCGTCACCGGGAACCTCGACCTCGGCGGGGCCGAGCGGACGTTTACCGTGGGCAGTTCCCCGGCCGCGACCGAGGTGCGGATCGACGCCGTGATCTCGAACGGGAGCCTCACCAAGAACGGCGGCGGCGTCCTCCTCCTCACCGGTGCGAACACCTACGCCGGTGATACGACGGTCGTCGCCGGCACGCTGCTGGTGAACGGTAGCCAGCCGGGGAGCGACGTTGTCCCGTTCGGCGGCGTACTCGGCGGGACCGGCACGGTCGGGAAGGTGACCGGCGGGATCGCCACCATCGCCCCGGGCACGTCGCCGGGCACCCTGACCACCAACGACCTCACGACCAGCGGCGTCTACCAGGTCGAGCTGAACGGCCCCGCGGCCGGGGAGTCCGACCAGCTGAAGGTCAACGGCACGGTGGACCTGACCGGCGCCGTCCTGAACCTGTCGCTCGGGTACGCCCCGGCCGTCGGGCAGACGTTCACGATCATCGACAACAACCAGGCCGACGCGGTCGAGGACACCTTCGCCAACCTCCCCGACGGCGGCACCACCGTCGTGAACGGGGTGACCTTCGGCATCGACTACCAGGGCGGCGACGGGAACGACGTGGTCCTCACCGTGCTGAGCGTGCCCGTGGTGCCGGTGGTGCCGCCGCCGAGCGACCCGCCGCAGCCGTACGCGGTCGGGGCCGGGCAGGCCGGAGGCAACGTGGTCCGCGTCTTCAACCCGGACGGCAGCCTGAAGGTCGAGGTGCCGGCGTTCGAGGGGAACGTCAGCGGCGGCGTGCGGACGGCCACCGCGGACGTGAACGGCGACGGCGTGGCCGACCTGATCGTCGGCACCGGGCCGGGCACCGTCGCCGAGGTGCGCGTGTTCGACGGGTCGACCGGCCAGCGGCTCAGCACGACCCTGCCGTTCGCCGACTTCCAGGGCGGCGTGTTCGTCGCCGCGGCCGACTTCAACAACGACGGGTTCGCCGACATCGTCGTCACGCCGGACGAGGGCGGCGGGCCGCGGGTCAGCATCACCAGCGGCAAGGACGGCGCCGTCCTGGCGAACTTCTTCGCCATCGACGACCCCAACTTCCGCGGCGGCGCCCGGGCGGCGGCCGGGGACGTGAACGGCGACGGCACCCCGGACCTGGTGATCAGCGCCGGGTTCGGCGGCGGCCCGCGCATCGCCGTATACGACGGCAAGAGTCTCGGCGGCACCCCGACGAAGCTGATGAACGACTTCTTCGCCTTCGAGCAGGCGCTGCGGAACGGGGCGTACGTGGCGGTCGGCGACCTGAGCGGCGACGGCAAGGCCGACCTGGTGTTTGGCGGCGGCCCCGGCGGCGGCCCGCGGGTGCTGGCCCTCGACGCGGTGAAGCTGATGCAGGGCGATATGTCGGGGGCGACGCTGGCGAACTTCTTCGCCGGCAACCCGGACAACCGCGGCGGCGTGCGGGTGACGGCGAAGAACCTGGACGGCGACGCGATGATGGACGTGGTGGTCGGCGACGGGGTCGGGGCCGGCAGCCGCGTCACCGGCTACCTGGGCAAGACCATCGGGGCCGGAACCCCGCCCGCGCAGGCCTCGTTCGACGCCTTCCCCGGCTTCCTCGGCGGGGTGTTCGTCGGGTGATGCTGTGTGTCTGACGGCAAAGCCCGGGGACGGCCGTCCCCGGGCTTTCGCGTTTGTTACCCCCCCGTCCCCAGCATCCGCAGCAGCCCCGTCAGCGGCACCTCGGCGCGCTCGGGGCTCGTCGCCAGCTCCGCGTCCAGCTCGAGTAGCGCCTTCTCCAACACCAGCGCCTCCAGCAGCGCCCGCCGGCCGGCGTCGTCCCGCGGCAGCAGCCCCGACGGGCCGACCACCTCCAGGTACGCCGCCACGAACTCCCGCGACACGCGCCGGTGCCAGGCGTCCGCCCACGGCGTGAGTGCCGCCACGTCCTCGGGGCGGATCACGCCCTGCGCCCGGCCGCGGCGGCCGTCGAGGCCGAGCAGAACCGACCGGCACGCGAAGTCGAAGGAGCGGATCATGCTCGCCACGTCGCGCAGCGGCGACCGCTTCACCCGCCGCTCCTCCACCGTGCGCGCCACCTCGCCGTCGAAGTCAGTGACGACGAAGTCGCGGCCGGTGTGGAGCAGCCGGCCGAGGTGGTAGTCGCCGTGGACGCGGATGCGGGAGCCGCCCAGGTCGCTTGTTAACACGATGCGGAATCGGTGGCTCAACTCGTTCTCGCGGTCCAGCAGCTCGGCCGCGCCGGGGACGCGGTCGGCGACGCCGCGGAGGGTGCGGAGCACCTTGCCGGCCGTGTTCCGCATCGTCTGGTAGACGGAGCGCTGGTACAGCTTGCCGAACGGCTCCGGGGCGAACGCCGGGCCGCCTGCCGGGTCGGCCAGCGCCAGGTGCATCTCGCCGGTGCGGCGGCCGACGAGGCGGGCGGTGTCCACGAACCCGCGGGCGAGTTCCTCCCAGCCGGTCGTGTCGCGCGAATCCGGCTCGGGCGTCGGGCCGATCAGCGGCTCGTGCGGCGGCGGCTGCGGCGGGGCTTCCTTCGACAGCGCCGCCACGCGCTCGAAGTAGCGGCTGAGTTCGTCGAGGGCGTACTGCCACGCCGTCCCCTGGTGCGGCACGTGCCGGTACAGCACACCGAGTGTTGCCGGCTGGCTGCCGCGGCGGCGGTACTCGACCGACCCGGCGACGGGGGCGAACGACGTGAACCCCGGCCGCCCGGCCAGCACCTTCCCGACTTCGACCGCGGGGGCCGTGCCGTCGTCGATGCGGCGGTACGACTTGAAGACGTACTGGTCGCCGAACACCGCGGTCAGGGTTTGCCGGCCGGTGCGGCGGACGGTGACGGGGAGGGCGTCGGCCGCGTCCAGGTCGGCGGCGCTCAGCGGCGGCTCGGTCGGCTCGAACACCACCTCGCCCTCGGGGAGCGGCCGCGCCCGCCGGCCGAGGATGGCGCGGAGCAGCCCGCGGGCGCACTCCGGGACGGCCAGCGCGTCCACCAGCACGCCGGGCTCCGGGCCGCGGACGCGCGCCAGCCCCACCTCCGCGAGCGGGGCGGAGAGTTCGTCCAGCCGCGTCTCGGGTACGAACGCCAGCGACAGCTCCAACAACTCCGGCACGCCCGCGCGGTACTCGGCCGTGAGGAGGAGGAACCACGCCGGCACGTCGCGGCCGACGGGCACGGCGGCCCGGACGCGGACGCCGGTCACGGCCGACTGCCCGGCGAACCCGCGGCGCGTGAGGTAGTCGGGGAGTACGGCTTCGAGGTCGTCCAACCCGCTGGGGTCGAACCGCTCCGTCAGCGGCACCTCGCCCGGCAGCGCCGGCAGTTCCAGGACCGCGTCCGGCCGCGCCTCGGTGACGACGTGCGGGGCCACCGCCGGCAGCGAGAACCAGAAGAACCCGTGCGGCGCCAGCGTCAGCAGGTACGGCAACTCGCCGACCTGCGGGAACTGCGTGCGGCCGAAGACTTCCTCCGGCACCACGCCGGCGAACTCGCGCATGTCGAGTTCGGCGAACTGCACGAACCGTGACAGGTTGGCGACGACCAGCAGCCGCTCGTCGCGGAACTCGCGCACGAACGCCAGCACCTTCGAGTTGGCCGGCCGCAGGAAGCGCAGGGTGCCGCGGCCGAACGCCTGGAAGCGCTTCCGCAGCGCGATCAGCCGCTTCGTCCACCACAACAGCGAACTGGCGTTGTTCTGCTGCGTCTCGACGTTCACCGCCTCGTAGTGGTACTCGGGGTCGATGACGACCGGCAGGAACAGCTTCTGCGGGTTGGCCCGGCTGAACCCGGCGTTGCGGTCGCCGCTCCACTGCATCGGCGTCCGCACGCCGTTCCGGTCGCCGAGGTAAATGTTGTCGCCCATGCCGATCTCGTCGCCGTAGTACACGACCGGCGTGCCCGGCAGGCTGAACAGGAGGGCGTTCATCAGTTCGATGCGGCGGCGGTCGTTCTTCAGGAGCGGGGCGAGGCGGCGGCGGATGCCGAGGTTGATGCGCGCGGTGCGGTCCTCGGCGTAGGCGCGGTACATGTAGTCGCGCTCCTCGTCGGTCACCATCTCGAGCGTGAGTTCGTCGTGGTTGCGGAGGAACGTACACCACTGGCAGTTGTCCGGGATCGGCGGCGTCTGTTCGAGGATGTCGATGACGGGGAACCGATCCTCCTGGTGGAGCGCCATGTACAGCCGCGGCATGACGGGGAAGTGGAACGCCATGTGGCACTCGTCGCCGTCGCCGAAGTACGGCAGCACGTCCTCCGGCCACTGGTTCGCTTCGGCCAGGAACATCCGCCCGGGGTACTTCTCGTCCATGCGGCGCCGCAGCGCCTTGAGGAAGACGTGGCCTTCGGGAAGGTTCTCGCAGTTGGTGCCTTCGCGCTCGTAGAGGTACGGGATGGCGTCGAGGCGCATGCCATCGACGCCCATGTCGAGCCAGAAGTCCATGAGCGGGAACAGGGCGTCCCACACGGCGGGGTTGTCGAAGTTCAGGTCCGGCTGGTGGTGGTAGAAGCGGTGCCAATAGTACTGCCCGGCGACCGGGTCGAGGGTCCAGTTGGACGGCTCGAAGTCCTTGAAGATGATGCGGGCGTCGGCGTAGCGGGTGGGGTCGTCGCCCCAGACGTAGAAGTC
>Ga0105048_10000696_pt1 | contig 52762 bp, 41 predicted proteins | sample MAT05_FD_78382 | JGI IMG/M metagenome (GOLD analysis project Ga0105048, IMG submission 78382) | Freshwater microbial communities from Lake Fryxell liftoff mats and glacier meltwater in Antarctica - MAT-05 | ecosystem: Environmental > Aquatic > Freshwater > Ice > Liftoff microbial mat | place...
TAACCGGTGATCGCGGTAAACGCCGGGTTGATCTGCAGGATGCGGTTGTCGCGGTCGGTGACCATGATGCCCTCGGCGGCGCGCTCAAAAACAGTGGCTGCGATGGCCACTGCGCGTTCAGCGGCAAGCTGTTCGGTGACGTCCTTGAAGCTCACCACCAGTTGCGTTTCGCCCCCGGCTTCCCGCCAGGGCACAAGCTGCAGGTCGGCCGTGCGCTGGGTGATGCCGCCTTTCTGCAGGAGTTGCACCCGGCGAGCCGTGGAGAAATAGCCGTCGATGGCTTGCCTGGCATACCGTTCCCTGCACCATGCGCGGTCTTGCGGGGCCAACAGCAGCGTCGCGTCACCCAGGCGCATTAACTCCTCGCGATTGAAGCCGACGATTGCCTGTATGCGCTGGTTGACGAAAACGATTTGCGTGCCGCGCAGGATCAGGATGCCGTCCTGACTGCTGTCTACAACGGCGCGATAGCTCGACTGGCTGCTTTCGAGTTCACGTCGTGCCGATTCAACCGCACGCACTTCCTCTGCCAGGGCGGCATTGCTCTGCGAGAGCTGTTGCGTGCGCTCGGCAATGACTGTTTCTTGGTTGCGATTGATCGCCTCCAGCGCCTCTAGTCTTTCGCGCTCCTGCCAGGCAAGCAGGTTGCTGCGCGCCAGCCTGAGGGCCAGGTGCGCCAGCGCAGCAACCATGATGAAGCCAAACAGCGAGGCAAACGCCAGGCGACTGCGTTGTTTCGCCGCCAGATCGAGCAGCGGACCCGCAGGCATGGTCACCAAGATGCCGCCCCGAACGTCGCCAATCTTGTAGCCCATCTTTTTGTGGCATTAGAGGCAGGCTTGCCTAATCTCCAAGGGTGCCATGAAGCGATGCACCGGCCCTTTCAGTACGCCGCCGCCGTCAGCAAAAAAGCTCAGACGTTCGCTCATTTCGCGCTTTTCGAAAGCGCGCAGTGACTTCGCTTCCCAGCTGTCAGCGGCGTTTTCCGGGCGTATCAGGTTCAGGCTGGTGATGTGGAAACGCACACCGTCGGCCTGTTCGGCGATCTCTGCGATCTGCCGTGTCATGAAGGCGGGGTTGACCAGCGTCAGCTGCTGGCCATCGGTGGTGACGATGTCGCGGTGTGGCACGTCGAGGTAGGGGTTGGGGTTGGGCTGGGTTTTCTCGGTGACCGGGACATAAACGCCGCCATGCCGGGCGTTCCAGTCGCGCGTCAGTTCGATCAGGCGAAAAAGCACGCTGTCGCACTCGTGCGCCAGCAGGGTCAGGTTCTGGTCGATTTGTGCGGCTTGCTAGAAATAAGACAGCGCCGCCAGCGCAGCGATCGTGACATAGCTGGCGATCAGCGCACTGCGGTAGCGAATCCGCAAAAACGGACTCTGCGCGGAATCATCCAACATTTTTTTCATAGGTCACTGATGCCAGAAAAGATGCTTTCCTGCCAGGCTGTCCAGGTCACGGCGCTGATGGCAGCGTCTTGGCATACGCCTCAAACGCGGCCACCGGCACCGGTTTGCTGAAGTAATAGCCCTGCACCTCATCACAGCCCTGCAAGCGCAAAAATGCCAGCTGTGCGGCAGTCTCAACACCTTCGGCAATGGTCTTCAGACCCAGGCTGCTGGCTAGGTTGATGATGGCGGTGACGATGGCCTTGTCGTCTGCGTCGTCACTGAGGTCATGCACAAAACTCTGGTCAATCTTGAGCTTGTAAACCCGGAATTTTTTCAGGTAGCTCAGCGAAGAGTAGCCGGTGCCAAAGTCGTCAATGGCCATGCGCACGCCGCGCTCGTGCAACTGGTTCATCTGCACAATGGCTGCCAGCGGGTTATCCATGGCCATGGCCTCGGTCAGCTCCAGCTCCAGATAACCTGCGGGCAGGCCCGTTTCATCCAGAATTTGGGTCACCATGGCCAGCAGATTGGGGTGGCGAAACTGCACTGCTGACAGATTCACTGCCACCACCATCGGGCGCACACCTGCGTCCAGCCAGCGCTTGAGCTGTGTCACAGCGGTGCGCAAAACCCATTCACCAATGGCCAGAATCTGCCCGTTGTCTTCAGCTAGGGGGATGAACTCGGCTGGCGAAATGCTGCCCAGCTCCGGGTGCTGCCAGCGCAGCAGCGCCTCGGCGCCCACCAGGTGGCCGTCCTGCAGCGAAATCTGCGGCTGATAGTGCAAGGCCATCTCGCCACGCTCCAGCGCAAAATGCAGGGCATTGCCAAGCTGCAGCATGCGCGCCGAATGCGACTGCATTTCCTGGGTAAAAAAACAATAGCCGTTGTGGCTGGCCTGTTTCACGCGGTACATGGCGGTGTCGGCGTTTTTTGACAGGGTTTCAAAATCCAGCCCGTCATTGGGGTACACCGCAATCCCGATCGACAGCGTGCTGACCAGCTCAAACGTGTCGATCCGAAACGGCTCAGCCATGACCGCGAGCAGTTTCATGGCCATCTGGCTGGCGCCCTCCTCGGTTACCGAGGGCAGCAGCAAAATGAACTCGTCACCGCCCATGCGCGACAGTGTGTCACCTGCGCTCAAGGTGGCAGAGAGCCGTTTGGCCACTTCTACCAAAAGACGGTCACCGATGCTGTGGCCCAGGGTATCGTTGACGTTTTTGAAGTGGTCCAGATCCAGAAAAATCAGCGCCAGTTGCTCGCCACTGCGCTGCGCCAACTGGCGCACCAACTCAAAGCGCACCTGCAACTCGCTGCGGTTGGGCAGGCCGGTGAGCTGGTCAAAATGCGCCAGCTGGGTAATGCGCTCCTCGGCGCGCAGCATCTCACTGATGTCACGGGTGATCGACAAAATGCAGTCAACGTCATTCAGGCGGACGCTCTCTGCAGACATCAGGCCGTGAATGATGCCGCCGTCTTTTTTAACAAAATCCGCTTCCAGATTGACGCAACGCCCGTCTCGCCGCATGAAATCGACCAGCCGCCCGCGGTCGGCCATATCGTGCCAAACATTGATTTCTGCCGAGGTCTTTCCCACAGCCTCCGCGTGCGTCCAACCGGTCATCCGCTCAAAACCGATGTTTACATCCATGTAAAGACCGTCAGACGCGCGGGTAATGTTGACCGCATCCGGGCTGGTGTGAAACGCTTTGCGGTAACGCTCCTCGCTGTCCTGCAGGGCCACGCGCACGCGCTCGCGATCGCGTTCATCGGCAAAACGCGTCAACGCAAAGCTGATGTCTTGCGCTATTTCCAGCAACAAGGCCTGTGCCGAGTCGTCAAACGCATTGACGGTACCCGAATAAACCGACAGCACCCCATACATGGCGCCATGGCAGGTCAACGGCAGGCCCGCCACGCTGGCCCAGCCAAACTCACTGGCGCGGGCGCGCCAGGCTTGCGCCCGAGGGTCATGCAGAAAATCCTGAAACCAGACCGGCCGCGCCTCACGAAATGCGGTACCCACCGGCCCTTGACCGCTAGGTTGGGCGGCGTCCGGTGTGATCAAAACATCTTGCAAGTATGCAGTGCCCTCACCACTTGAGGCCACTGGCACGATCAAGCCGGTGGCCGCGTCCAGTGTGCCGATCCAAGCCATTTTCATGCCGCCGCATTTCACCGCATCAGCACAGATGATGGGAAAAAGTTCAGCCGCGCTGGTGCAACGCAGAATAGCCTGGTTGCATTGGCTCAAGGCGGCATACAGCTCGGTCAGGCGCTGCAGCTTGTGCTCGGTAGCCACCCGCTGAGTCACATCGCGCGACAGCACAATAAAACTCACCGGCCGGTCCGCACCGTTGTTCTTGCGGGAGATAGACAACTCAAAACAACTCTGGCCCGATGGCAACAGCACTTCAATCAGGCGCCCACTCGAAAAACCCTGGGTGTTGGCCTGTTGCAGTGCGGCCATGCAGACGTCGGCTGTGGCAGCTGGCATGACCTCGTGGAGTGTTTTGCCCAGCAGCGCCTCAGGCGGCAGGGCCAGCAAGTCAGTGCGTGGCGAATGGTAGTCAAGGTAGCGGCCGTCCAGATCGACCTCAAACAACATGTCTGGCAGGGCGTCCAGTATGGCCAGACAGCGGCCTTCAAAACCAGTGTCTGGTTTGGCAGAATTGGGTGGGCTGGATGGCAACATGACTAGCGTCCATTCTCACTCTTTTTGAAGAACATCTGCGCGTCTTTACAGGCAGCCAAAAACCTACAATCCGGCCTCACTTTGAGCGTATGCACCATGACCCAAGACCCCACCCCCGAGACCACTGCGCTGCAGCACCGAGCCATTCGCAGCTTTGTCAAACGCACCGGGCGCACCACCTCTGGGCAGAACAAGGCCTTGAGTGAACTGGGGCCCAGGTTTTTGTTGCCTTATCAGGCATCTACTCTTGATTTTGTAGCTGCTTACGCAGACAGTACAAGGGCTACAGGCCAAAATAGCATCAAACCGCAGCCGCTGATTCTGGAGATCGGCTTTGGCATGGGTGAAGCCACAGCGCACATTGCCGCGCTGCTGCCAGAGACAAACTTCCTGTGCTGTGAGGTGCATGACCCGGGTGTGGGCGCACTGCTCAAGCGTATCGGTGAGCAAGACCTGCACAACATCCGCATCTGCGCGCATGACGCAGTTGAAGTGATTGACCATATGTTGCCCGAGCAATGTCTGGACGGCATCCACATCTTTTTCCCCGACCCCTGGCACAAGGCGCGCCACAACAAGCGCCGCCTGATCCAAAGCCCGCTCATTGCCAAGCTGGCACCGCGCCTGAAGGTGGGCGGATACATCCACTGCGCCACCGACTGGCAAGAATATGCCGAGCAGATTTTGCAGGTGCTGACCGAGGAACCACTGCTGAAAAACACCGCGTTGGCAACCCACCCTGAATTGCAAGGCTACGCCCCCAAGCCGTATTACCGACCACTGACCAAGTTTGAAAACCGCGGCCTGAAACTTGGTCACGGCGTCTGGGACCTGGTTTTTGAGCGGGTATAAACCTCCCACCTTAAACGGTATTGGCCCCAGCTGCGTTGGCCTGCCCGCTGGGCCGTGGCCGACGCTAATCGACTTTTTGACCGAGCGCTTTCCCAACGTCGCACCCGCCACCTGGCTGGCACGCATGGCACGTGGCGACGTGTTTGACGAGCTTGGCGCAGCCATCACCCCCCAGCAGGCCAGCCAGCCACCCTACCCCGCCAACACCCGCCTGTATTACTACCGCGACGTGCCGGATGAGCCGCACATCCCGTTTGAGGAAGTGGTGCTGTACCAGGACGAGCACCTGCTGGTGGTGGACAAACCGCACTTTTTGCCGGTGGTGCCCTCTGGTGGGTATTTGCGCGAAACGGTGTTGGTGCGCCTCAAACACAAGCTGGGGTTGGCTGATCTGGTGCCGATTCACCGCATTGACCGCGACACCGCCGGGTTGGTGATGTTTTCCAAACAAACCGCCAGCCGCGCAGCTTATGGTGCGCTGTTTAGCCGCCATCAGGTGCGCAAGACTTACCACGCCATTGCCCCCTGGCGCGCTGATGTGCCCCTGCCGCAGTTGCGCCAAAGCCGCATCCGGGAGGCTGGCCATTTCATGCTGCAGCACGAAGTGCCTGGCCCGGTGAACGCCATCACGCAGATTAATGTGCTGGAGGTGCGCGGTGACTTGGCCCGCTACGCGCTCAAACCCGTTACCGGACAGCGGCACCAGTTGCGTGTGCACATGCTGGCACTTGGCTTGCCCATTTTGAACGACGGGCTGTACCCCACGCTGACCCCCGAGGGTCAGATGGACCACGCCCACCCGCTGCAACTGCTGGCCCGGGAACTGGTTTTTACCGACCCGGTGAGCCTGACCGAGCGGCATTTTGTGAGCCAGCGCCAGCTGATGTTCTGAACTGATGAACTGCTGGTGCAGTGCAACATTCAGCGGTGGTTTCGGGGGACAATGTTTTTAAGGAACTGACTTTGTGCCGCTTTGCGCCACCGCAGCACCAGCACCGGGAACTCACCAGGAACACACCATGACTCTCACACTGCGCTACGCCGCTTGGGCGGCAGCCATTTTTTTGGTGGCAACCACCGCCCTGGCCGATGACGCCATCATCGGTTACGTCAAGACGGCACAGGGCGACGCCCGCGTTGTGGCATCAGGCGTAAGCACCCAGGCCGAGCCAGGCACGCCGGTGAAAACATCGCACATCCTGCGCACCGGGCCACAGGGCAGCATGGGCATCACCCTGACGGACAGCACCTTGCTGTCGATCGGGCCGGACACCGAGCTGGTGATCGACGACTACCTGTTCAAGCCGGCACAGGACGATTTAAAAATAGGCGCCAGCCTGACCAAGGGCTCGCTCAACTATGTGTCGGGCGTCATTGCCAAACTCAAACCCACGGCGGTGACGGTGCGCACGCCGACCGGCAACATTGGCGTGCGTGGCACGCATTTTGTGGCCAAGGTAGTACCGGAGTAAGCCATGTCAAAGCCCTCTTTCCAAGCTCTTTCAACCCTCTGCCTGCGGCGGCTGGTGCCCGCCTTGTTGCTGGCAGTGACCGGCTGTGCCAAAAATTATGTGGTGTTGTTGCCAGACGATGACGGCACACTGGGCCGTGTCGTGGTCACCACACCATCGGACACCATCGAGCTCAGCCAGAAAAGCCAGGGCGCTTTCATTGGTGGCACCCGCCGGGACACCTTCACCCTGACCGATGACGAACTACAAAAAGACTTTGGCGCCGCGCTGGCTGCAAGCCCTCAAAAGCCATCCGGCTACCTGCTGTATTTTGACGCTGGGCAGGCCAGCCTGACCGAAGCCTCTTTGGCTGAAATTCCCAAAATCAAGGCAGATTTAGCTCAGCGCCCCGGCGCAGATATCTCGGTCATTGGCCACTCTGACACGCTGGGTGAGCCCCAAGCCAACTACCAATTGGGCTTGACGCGCGCCACACAGGTTGCCGATCTGATTGGCAGTGTCGAGCGCCTGTCTCTGGCGTCACATGGCGAGAAAAACCTGTTGGTCCAAACCCCCGACAACGTCGACGAACCTCGCAACCGCCGCGTAGAAGTGATCGTGCGCTAAAGGCCCGGGCCGCGCAGCGCTGTTGGCAGCCGTTGGCCGCTATTTGCTAGTGAGCACCAGCACATCGGTCAGCTGACCAGCGCGCAAGCGCCCCAGATGCAGGGCCACCAACGGATCAGTGGGGCGTTTTTCTGCCAGGTGGCTGAAAGCCGCCAGCGCCTGCGGTGACTGCTGTTGCAGCAGCGCATACGCGGCGGCGTACGCAGCGTCAGCGCCCTGGTCTGGCGCGAGAGGCGCAAACACCGCAATCGGCTGTTTTTTGCCCTTCAGGAGCACCTGGCCAATCTGCCGCGCCGGCCACTGCGGGCAGGCGCGCAGCGTCTCAGCTGACACGCAAATCAAGGTGCCAAACTGCTTGTTGGCGCTTTCCAGCCGCGCGGCGGTGTTGATCGGGTCGCCCAGGGCGCGGTAGTCAAACAGGGTGCGGCCACCAAAGTTGCCCACAATCACCTCCCCGGTATGCACGCCGATGCGGGTCAAGCCAAAAGGCACACCGCGTGCTGCCAGACGGGCCACATATTGGTTGGAAAACTGATGCATCTCCCAGGCGCAGGCCAAGGCGCGGCGCGGGTGATCAGTCTGCACCACCGGCGCAGAAAACATCAGCACTAGCGCGTCACCCACGATGCGGTCCAGCGTGCCCTGGTGCTTGAAGGCGATGGCAATCATGGCGTCCAAGTAGTCGTTGAGCAGGGTCACCGCATCAGCGGGGTCCATGCCTTCTAGCCAGGCGGTGAACCCGGCCAGGTCGGTGAAAACAAAGCTGCATTCCTGCCGCCGGCCACCCAACTGCAGCGCGCCGGGCTGCTTGATCAGGTAGTTGACCAGATTGGGGGACACATAGCGCGAGAACGCCTGGCGAATCCAGCGCTGGCGCTTTTCACTGCGCACATGGTGCACAATGCTAGAAAAAGTATAGCTAAAAACAAAGGTCAGACCAGGGGCTACCGCGTCCAGCAGCACACCTTGGCGGCTGAAAAAATGCGCCACAACCAAGCCCAGCATCAGCAGCAGACCGCTCAAAGCCGCCAACGAAAACACCGCGCCGTAAGACAAGGCGATAAAACCCACCACCAGACCACCCACTAGCGCCGCCACCAGCTGCAGCGCGCTGGCCCACGACGGGTACACCAAGCCGCCTCCGGTGAGCAACTGCTCCAGCGCCTGCGCGTGCACCTCCACCCCCGGCAGGGCCACACCCAGGGGGCTGAAACGCAAATCCATCAAGCCCTGCGCCGACGCGCCCACCAGCAAAATCTGGCCCGCCAGCTCGGCATCCGGCACGTCACCGGCCAGCACCTTCCAGGCCGGGATGTAGCGCTGGGCCATCGGCCGGGCGTAATGCACCCACACCTCGCCATGCGGTGTGCAGGGCACCACCAAGCGCCCGATGCGCACCTCAGCCAAGCCCACACCGGCCTGCGGCACAGTTTTGGTGGTGTAATTTTTGCCGCCCTGGGCCACTCGCAGGGCCTCACTCACCAGGGAAGGCACCAGCGTGTCACCAACTTTCATCAGCAAAGGCACGCGTCTGACCACGCCGTCAGCGTCGGGCAGGAAGGCCATCGCCCCCAGCCCGCTAGCTGCCGCCGCCAGCTCTGGCATAGGCAGAATGGCACCAGAAAACCCATGCACATACGGCTGGGGTGCCTCCCCGGTGCTGACATAACGCGCTTTCAGTGTCGGCACCGCACCGGGCTGTTCACGCCGCTCCAGCGCAAAACCCAGCACCACTGGGGTGCCAGCCAGCGCCTGCGCGAACGCGGCATCATGGTCTGGCAAGGCTTGCAACTGCTGGCGAACCGCGTCTGGCACCGCCCAGACATCCAGCATGGCCTGGGGCGAGGTGCGGTCCGGTTCGCTGAACAGCACATCAAAGGCAATAACCGCTGGCTGCGCAGCTTGCAGACGCTGGGTGAGTTCGGCCACGCGCGTACGCGGCCAGGGCCATTGGCCAAGGCGCCGCAGGCTTTCGTCGTCAATGTCGATGATGCGCACCGGCGCTGCTTGGTAGGTGCGGGGCTGCCAGCGCTGCCACTGGTCAAACAGGCCGTTGCGCAGCATCTGCAGCGCCAAGGGGTTCCAGATGGCGACTGCCAGGCTCAGCGCCACCACCAGCACGGGCACAAGCGCATCGGGCCAGCGCAAGCTTCGTTTGATCCAGGCCAGCATGCTCACACCCCGCCCAAGCGGGAATTGTCACAAGCCAAGATACGGCTGGTCTTGCAGCTGGGGGACATGGTGGCCTTGGTCTGATAAGGGGTCTGTCACAAGAGAAAAACACCGACTTTTCTTCATGGGATGCCATGGTAGCCTGCTGCGGTTCAGCTTCGTCGGCGACTGGTAGACGAGCTTCAGTTAGGGGCAGCACTCTACCCGAGGCTCCTCTGCGCCCCTGCGCAGCCCCTAAACTGCCAGATTGATTCCGACCAGGGAGCGCCACGCGCGCCACCCTAGGATCACTCCAAAAATGACAACGAGGACATCGCCATGACAAGCTACCCACACCTGCTCGCCCCGCTGGACCTGGGCTTCACCACCCTGCCCAATCGGGTGCTGATGGGCTCGATGCACGTCGGGCTCGAAGAGGTCAAAGACGGCTTTGCCCGCATGGCGGCGTTTTATGCCGAGCGCGTGCGTGGCGGCGTGGGCCTGATCGTGACCGGCGGCATTGCGCCCAATGACCGTGGCCGCCCCATGCCTGGCGGTGCAAGGCTGACCACCGAGGCCGAGGCCGACAAGCACCGTATGGTCACCGATGCGGTGCACCTGGCGGGTGGCAAGATTGCCATGCAGATCCTGCACTTTGGTCGCTACGCTTACCACGACCAGCTCGTCGCCCCCAGCGCCCTGCAGGCGCCCATCAACCCGATGACACCCCATGCGCTCAGCACCGAAGAGGTCTACCAGACGGTGGACGACTTTGTACGCTGTGCCGCGCTGGCGCAAAGCGCAGGCTACGACGGCGTGGAAATCATGGGCTCTGAAGGCTATTTGCTCAACGAATTTATTGCCACACGCACCAACCAGCGTGATGACGAATGGGGTGGCAGCTATCAAAACCGTATCAGGTTCCCGCTGGAAATCGTGCGACGCACGCGCGAGAAGGTGGGGGTCAACTTCATCATCATCTTCCGCTTGTCGATGCTCGATCTGGTCGAAGGCGGCTCAACCCTGGAGGAAGTGATCGAACTTGCCCAGGCGCTGGAAAAAGCCGGGGCCAGCATCATCAACACCGGCATTGGCTGGCATGAGGCGCGCATTCCGACCATTGCCACCAAGGTACCGCGCGCTGCGTGGGCCTGGGTCACCCAGCAGCTCAAAGGCAAGGTGAACATTGCGCTGGTGGCCACCAACCGCATCAACACACCCGAGGTGGCCGAGAAACTGCTGGCAGACGGTTTTTGCGACATGGTGTCCATGGCGCGGCCGCTGCTGGCAGACTCCGAGTTTGTCAACAAGGCCGCGCAGGGCCGCGCTGACGAGATCAACACCTGCATCGGCTGCAATCAGGCCTGCCTGGACCACACCTTTGCCGGCAAAGTGACCAGCTGCCTGGTGAACCCGCGCGCCTGCCACGAGACGCTAATGCCCCTGACACGCGCTGCGACTGCCGAGAAAATTGCCGTCATAGGTGCGGGCCCGGCGGGCTTGGCATTTGCCACCACCGCCGCCCGGCGCGGACTGACCGTGACACTGTTTGACAGTGCCGCCGAGATTGGTGGCCAGTTCAACATTGCCAAACAGGTGCCTGGCAAAGAAGAGTTTTATGAGACGCTGCGCTACTTTGGCAAGCAAATCGAACTCACCGGCGTCCAGTTGCAGCTCAATCACCGCGTCAACGCGGCTGAACTCATCGCCGGGGAGTACAGCCACATTGTTCTGTCCACCGGTGTGCTACCACGCACGCCGCCCATTGACGGCATCGACCACCCCAAAGTGTTGAGCTACCTGGACGTGCTGCGCGACAAAAAGTCAGTGGGCAGGCGCGTGGCGCTGATCGGCGCGGGCGGCATTGGCTTTGATACCGCTGAATTTTTGCTGCATGAGGGCGTGAGCCCGAGCCTGAGCCCGATCAAATTCTTTGCCGAGTGGGGCGTGGACACCAGCTACGCCGAGCGCGGCGGGCTCAAACAGGCGCACCTAGAGAAAAGCCCGCGCCACGTTTACCTGCTACAACGCAAGGCCAGCAAAGTGGGCGACGGCCTGGGCAAGACCACTGGCTGGATTCACCGCACCTCACTGAAGAACCGCCATGTCGAGATGCTGGCCGGGGTGAGCTACCGACGCATTGACGACGACGGCCTGCACATCAGCATCGGCGGGGAAGACCGCACGCTGGCGGTGGACAACATCATCCTCTGCGCGGGGCAGGAGCCACAGCGTGCCTTGCAAGCCGAGTTGCTGGCCGCAGGCTGCAGCGTGTTTCTGATTGGCGGTGCCGACAAGGCCGAGGAGCTGGACGCCAAGCGCGCCATCCAGCAAGGCACCGAACTGGCGATGCGCCTGGGCCAAAGCAGCGCACCTGCCGGCGAGCCAACAAGCGCTTCAACCCCTCATACAGCCGCTGCCCAGGCCAAGGCGGGTTTATATGACAAATCGACCTCTAGCCCAGGTGGAACAAGCGCGAGTAGCAATAAAAAAGATAGCGCGATGCAGTTTGAAACCCTGACCGTCAGCCTGGCCGACCACGTCGCCACCATCTGCCTGAACCGCCCCGACAAAGCCAACGCGATGAACCTGGCCATGTGGCACGAGTTGCGCCGCGCCTTCCAGTGGGTGGACGCCACGCCGCAGGCGCGCGTCGCCATATTGCAGGGCGAAGGCAAAGCCTTCACCGCCGGCATTGACCTGCAGATGATGATGAGCCTGGGCGACACGATTCAAAACGACTGCGAAGCGCGTACCCGCGAAAACCTGCGCCAGGTCATCCTTGACCTGCAAGACACGCTGACGTCTCTTGAGCGCTGCCGCAAACCGGTGCTGGCCGCTATCCACGGTGCCTGCGTGGGTGGTGGCATCGACCTGATCTGCTGCGCTGACATGCGTTATTGCTCGGCTGATGCGTCTTTCAGCATCAAGGAAATCGATATCGGCATGACCGCCGACGTCGGCACCCTGCAGCGCCTGCCCAGGCTCATTGGCGAAGGCATGGCACGCGAGCTGGCCTACACCGCGCGCAAGTTTGGCGCCGATGAAGCCTTGCAGATGCGTCTGGTCAACCGCGTGTTTGACTCACGCGAGGCGCTGTACGCGGGCGTGCGTGAAATTGCTACAACCATTGCAGCAAAGTCTCCTTTGTCCATAAGGGGTACCAAGGAAATGATCACCTACGCCCGTGACCACTCGGTGGCCGACGGCCTGAACTATGTGGCCACCTGGAACGCCGCCATGCTGCTCAGCAACGACCTGCAGGAAGCCATGATGGCCAATATGGGACGGCGCCAACCTGAATTCAAGAACTGAGTTTCCCATCCCACCTACCCTGTTAAACCCTAATTGACCCGCTCGCGGCTCTCGGTGATACTGCGTAGGACGAGGTCAACGGCCGTGCACCTGCTTGGGTGTTCGGTGTTGACCTGCGTTGCTTATATCAACGGGTTCACTTCAGGAGCATTATGGTAACCACGCAAAAATACGTCTATTTCTTTGGCAACAGCCGCACCGACGGCGGCGCCGACATGAAAAACCTGCTTGGCGGCAAGGGGGCTAACCTCGCCGAGATGTGCCGCCTGGGTATTGCCGTGCCACCGGGTTTCACCATCAGCACCGAAGCCTGCACGCGCTTTACCGAGTCCGGCCGGGACGCACTCACCGAACTGATTCGCGCCGAGGTGCAGCAGGGCGTGGCGTTTGCCGAGAAAGAAATGGGCAAGCAGTTTGGCAATGCCGCCGATCCGCTGCTGCTGTCGGTGCGCTCGGGCGCCCGCGCCTCCATGCCGGGCATGATGGACACCATCCTGAACCTGGGCCTCAATGACGAAGCCGTGCTGGGACTGGCTACCAAGTCCAACAACGAGCGTTTTGCCTGGGACTCTTACAGGCGCTTTATCCAGATGTATGGTGACGTGGTCATGGGCCTGAAACCGCTGTCCAAGGAAGAGCATGACCCGTTCGAGATCATCATCGACGCGCTCAAGGAAAAGAAAGGTGTCAGGCTCGACACCGATCTGGATGCGCAAGACCTCAAAGAATTGGTGCATCGTTTCAAAGCGCTGATCCGCGCGCGCCTGGGTTGCGACTTTCCAAACGACCCGTGGGAACAGCTTTGGGGCGCCATATGGGCCGTGTTCGAGAGCTGGAACAACGACCGCGCCCAGGTCTACCGCGAGCTCAACGACATTCCCCAGTCGTGGGGTACAGCGGTGAACGTACAGGCCATGGTGTTTGGCAACCTGGGTGACCACAGCGCCACCGGGGTGGCTTTTTCGCGCGATGCGGGCACCGGTGAAGATCTGTTCAACGGCGAATTTCTGGTCAATGCCCAAGGCGAAGACGTGGTGGCGGGCATCCGCACACCACAACAGGTGTCACTCATCGGCTCGCGCCGCTGGGCCGAACTGGCGCTGGTCAGTGAAGCCGATCGCGCCAGCCATTTCCCGTCGCTGGAAGAACTGATGCCCGACATTTATGCTCAGTTGCTGCACTTTGAGACCACGCTGGAAAACCATTTCAAGGACATGCAGGACATTGAGTTCACCATCCAGGAAGGCAAACTCTGGATGCTGCAAACCCGCAACGGCAAACGCACTGGCGCGGCCATGGTGCGTATTGCCATGGAGATGTTGAAGCAAGGCATGATCGACGAAAAGGCCGCACTTCAGCGTGTGGCACCCGATCGCCTCGACGAACTGCTGCACCCGATTTTTGACCCCAAGGCGCTGGCTGCAGCGCAACCGATTGCTCGCGGCTTGCCTGCATCTCCCGGAGCGGCTACCGGCCAGATCGTGTTTTTTGCAGATGAGGCAGAAAATTGGGTGAAAAATGGCAAAGCCGTTATCCTGGTGCGCCAGGAAACCTCCCCCGAAGACCTGCGCGGCATGAGCGTGGCCAAAGGCATTTTGACGGCGCGCGGTGGCATGACCTCACACGCTGCGGTGGTGGCGCGCGGCATGGGCAAATGCTGTGTGTCTGGTGCGGGCGCTGTGCACGTGGACATGAAGGCGCGCAGCATGCGCATCGGCAGCACCGACTACGCCGAGGGCGACTGGATCTCGCTCAACGGTTCCACCGGTGAGGTCTATCTGGGCAAGATCGCCACCAAGGACGCCGAACTCAGTGGTGACTTTGGTGCGCTGATGGCCCTGACCGACAAGTACAAACGGCTCGACATCCGGGCTAACGCCGACAGCCCGGAAGATGCGAAAGTGGCGCGCGGCTTTGGTGCGGCTGGTATCGGCCTGTGCCGCACCGAGCACATGTTCTTTGAAGGCGACCGTATCCTGGCGGTTCGTGAAATGATTTTGGCCGACAACGAAGCCGGTCGCCGTCAGGCACTCACCAAGCTGCTTCCCATACAGCGGGGCGACTTTGAAGGGCTGTTCCGTGAAATGCATGGCCTGCCGGTCATCATCCGCCTGCTCGACCCGCCGCTGCACGAGTTCTTGCCGCATGACGATGCCAACCAGCGCCTCATGGCCAACGAGTTGCGGGTGCCGCTGGCCAAAATCAAGCTGCGGGTGGAAGAACTGCATGAGTTCAACCCGATGATGGGTCACCGTGGCTGTCGTTTGGGCATCAGCTACCCGGAAATCACCGAAATGCAGACCCGCGCCGTGCTCGAGGCGGCTCTCAACGTGCGCGCCGAAGGCAGCCACGTCAAAGCCGAAATCATGGTGCCCTTGGTGGGAACCGTGCGCGAATACAACGCGCAGGCCGAGGTGATTCGCCGCACTGCTGCGGCCGTGTTTGCCGAGCGTGGCGAAAGCATCGACTACCTGCTGGGCACGATGATCGAAACCCCGCGCGGTGCTTTGATTGCCGACAGCATTGCCACCCAGGCCGAGTTTTTCTCATTTGGCTCCAATGACCTGACGCAGATGACGCTGGGCTTTTCGCGCGACGATGCGGGTAAATTCCTGCCGGATTACATCAAGCGCAGCATTTACGAACACGATCCGTTCCAGACCATCGACCAGAAAGGCGTTGGGCTGCTGGTGCAGATGGCGGTGCAAAAGGGCCGCAGTGCCCGCCCGGACCTTGAGATTGGCGTCTGCGGTGAGCACGGTGGCGACCCGGCTTCTGTGGCGTTTTTCCACCGCGCAGGGTTGGACTATGTGAGCTGCTCGCCCTACCGTGTGCCGATTGCCCGCCTCTCGGCGGCGCAGGCAGCTATCAACGACTAAAGCGCAACAACACCAGGCTCTCTGCCTGGTGTTATGCCGGACGCGGCGACCCTGCCCCGGCTCGGCGTGTTGGATTTGGTCTCTCATTTATACTGCCCGCCGTTTTCAACCCGCCCCATCGAACCATGAATCTCCAACTGCTCGCCCTGCCCCTTATGACCGCCCTGGCCCTGACGATAACTGCCTGTTCCAAGCCTGGCGAACCATCTGCACCCGCCGCCGCCGCCGCGCCGACACCGACCGCGGTGACCACCTCGTCTTATGACACAGTGGCCAACACCGGCAAGGGTTTTACTGTCGGCTCCATGATGAGCGCACAACCGGTGTATGTGCTTTTTGAGCCGCAATGCCCACACTGCGGCCACCTGTGGGAGGCCTCACTGGCGCTGCACGGCAAGGTGAAATTCATCTGGATGCCAGTAGCCTTCAACGACGGCGAGAGCCTGTCGCAGGCCGCTACGCTGCTGTCTGCCAGCGACCCGCTGCAAACCATGTCAGAGCATGAAAAATCGCTACTGGCGGGCAACGGGGGCATCACCGCCATGAACAGCGTGCCCTCCGAGCTGGCCCAAAGTATCAAAACCAACACCAATCTGATGACCACGCTGGGGATCGATTCGGTGCCGTTTCTGGTGGCCAAAAACCGCCAAACCGGTGAAATCGTCAGCCACAACGGCGCGATGAACACGCCAGCCCTGGCCAAGCTGCTGGGCGTGGACTGATTCCAAAACCCAACCTCCGCTTTGGAAAAGAATTACTGCAGTCTGGCAGTCCTTTAGGCGGTGAAACTGCCGCCCAGCAGCTCTGGGAGCCGCTCGCGCGGCATCTTGAAACCGCATGCCTGGGCGTGACCGCCGCCACGCATGCTCTCGGCCAGCGGGATGCAGCTAAAGCCTGAGCGCGAACGCAGCCCGCACTTGACCACACCGGTTTGGTCCACCGCCCACATCAGGGCAAAGGTGCCCGACTTTTCACACAGGATATCGCCGACCAGGCTGTGAAAGGCACTCGGCACATTGACCATCAGGCCCGACACACCATTGAAGCTGAGTGTCTGAGCGGCTTCAGCCATGCCCTGCGCCAGCTTGACGTACTTTTCATCCATGGCGCGGCCGCGGTCAATGTAGGCCTGCAACGCAGCACCCTGGAGTTGGGCAAGGGCATGCCAACGCGCGAAGTCAAAGGCTTCCATGTCGAGTGCGGCCAGAAAACCGGCGCTCTCTGGGTATTGCCAGACCCAGATGTCGCGGTCTTCCACATACCTGAACAGATCGGGCAGCGACACATGCGGGTGAAAAAATTCCCAAGCCAAGCGTGCACCGGACTTTTTCATGTCAAAGTGCACCACCCCGCAACGGCATTGGAAGTCAGTCAGTTTCGTCGCCGCGCTGAGGTGGTGGTCCAGCACCACCAGTTTGGCGGCGACGGCGTCAATCTGGCGCAGCAATGGCTCGGCAAAAGAAAAATCAAGAATGTAAACAGCGCGGCCGTCCAGCACGGGAAGATCAGCGATGGTTTTCACGTCGCCATGGTCCAGCGCCAGAAACTCGGCCTGACCGTCGTAAAACAACCAAGCCGCCAGAGCTGCCGCAAACCCGTCCGGGCAACTGCGGCCGTGGTAGATCACCAGCGGTTGCGGGTCCGCACGCTCAGGGGAGATGCTTAAATTCAAACTCATTTTGATGCTTCTTTCAATTTCCAACGATTATGACGCTATTATATAAGTAGCTTATAGTCTAATCTAAACAAGGGTTAGAACCCGGTTTGCTTACTCTATTCCAAGTCCTATGCCCTTGCCCACATCCCCACCATTCTTTACCGGCCAGATCCAGCCCGACGGCCAAACCTTTGACGCCTGGGAAGATCAGCCCTTGCTGCTGTCAATGGAAGCGGGTGGCCTGGACTGGCCCAGCTGGTGCCGCAATGGCACCTGCCGCACCTGCATCGGCAAGCTTGACATCGGCCAGGTGCGCTACCAGATCGACTGGCCGGGCCTGAGCGCCGAGGAAAAAGCCGAGGGCTATGTGCTGCCCTGCGTGGCCTATCCGGGTTCGGATGTGGCGCTGAGCCGCCCTGACTAAGCCACGCATCAGCCGCGCGAGCCGGGGCGTGACACCTGCTTGAAGCGCACCTTGCGGTCCAGCTCGATGGCGTCTTTTTTCAGCTGACGCTGCGCATCCAGCGTTTGCCCTGCCGCCAACCACTGGGCAAATTCTTCTGGCGTTTCCAGGGTAATTCGGCCCAGCGACAGCCCCCGGAAGTCAAAAATGGCAATCTCCGCCGCCTTTTGCAGATTGATGGTTTTGCCGCTTTGCAAGGCGCCGCGATGCCGGCCGATGGCTTCCAACAGCTGCTCATCGGTCATGGCGACGGCGCCGGTGAGCTTGAAACGCGCCTCCAGCTGCGCCGGGTAGTGCTGGCGCAGGTAGTCCAGCAATTCAAGTGCCACCTCTTGTTCGTCAAACGCATTGCGCCCGATTGCGCCGCTGGCGGCCAGGTTGTAGCCGCTTTTGGCGACGATGATGCGCGGCCACAGCAGGCCGGGCGTGTCATACAGGTAAAAGTCGGGCGCAATCGCAATGCGTTGCTCCAGCTTGGTCACACCGGCCTCGTCGCCGGTCTTGGTGGCGCGCTTGCCCGCCAGCGTGTTGATCAGGGTGGATTTACCGACGTTGGGTATGCCGCAAATCAGCACCCGCATGGGCTTGGCCAGGCCGCCGCGATTCGGTGCCAGCGCGTGGCAGGCCCCTAGCAGCGCCTTGGCAGGCGCGCTCATGCTGGCGTCCAGCGCGATGGCGCGGGTGCCCGGCAGCGCGTTGTAATGCGCCAGCCATAAGGCGGTGCGCTCTGGGTCGGCCATGTCTTGCTTGTTCAGCACTTTCAGCGTGGGCTTGCCTTGGGTCAGTGTGGCCAGCATCGGGTTGGCACTCGACCCCGGCAGGCGTGCGTCGAGCAGCTCAACCACGACGTCGATGGCTTTGATGCGCTCGGCAATGGCCTTTTGCGTCAGGTGCATGTGGCCTGGAAACCATTGAATCATGGCCATGAGGCCTCCTGTGGCCAGTTAAAAACCATCTGTGCCATGGCGTTGCGCCTTGATTTGGCTCTGGAACCGCTTGTCAGCCAGTCGCCGCTGGCGAGACGCCCGCGTGGGCCGGGTGGCTTTGCGCGCCTTGGGCGGCTGCGCCACGCTATCAACCAACGCTTGCAGGCGGGTTAGCGCGTCAAAGCGGTTGGACTCCTGGGTGCGGTGGTTTTGCGCCTTGAGCACCAGCACGCCGTCTTGCGTGATGCGGCTGTCGCGCAGAGCCAGCAGACGCTCTTTCACGTCATCGGGCAGGCTGCTGGCAGAGATGTCAAAACGCAGGTGAATCGCGCTGGAAACCTTGTTGACGTTTTGCCCACCCGCGCCCTGGGCACGGATGGCGGTGATCTCCACCTCGGTCAACGGAATCTGCAACGCTCTCATAAAAATAGCTGCTTGCGCTTGATGGATAAGGGCTAGAGGCCTAAAACGCTTATAAACCTGGCAGACCGGCAGGCTGTGGCGTGGCAGGCTGCGGTGCGGTGGCTTCGGGCGCGTTCACATAGCGCGCCACAAACGCACCCACCGCAGTCTCAGGCAGCGCCAGCCAGACGGTGTGGCCGCTGCCGGGAGCTACGCTGATGGCTTTCGCGTCGACGTTTTCCATGGCGGTCAGCAGCACGTCACTGTTGCCTGCGGGGTGGATGATTTCCAGCCAGTCGCCCACCGCAAAGCGGTTACGCACGTTCACTTTCATCAGGCCGCGCGCGGGGTCAAATTCGAGTGCATCGCCCACATACAGGCTGCGGCCGGACTCGGAGTAGCCGCGCAGGTAGTTTTGCGTGTCTTGCGGCGTGTGACGTTGAAAGAAGCCGCTGGTGTAACCGCGGTTGGCCAGGCCTTCAAGCTGGCCGAGCAAGGCGGGGTCAAGCTCGCGCCCGGCCACCGCGTCGTCGATGGCGCGGCGGTAAGTTTGCACGGTGCGCGCCACGTAATACGGGCTTTTGGTGCGGCCTTCGATTTTGAGCGAATCCACGCCAATATCGACCAGCCGCTTGACGTGTTCGATGGCGCGCAAGTCTTTGCTGTTCATCACATAGGTGCCGTGCTCGTCTTCCTCGATGGGCATGTAGCTGCCTTCGCGCTGGCTTTCTTCGATCATGTAGACCTGATCGGCGTCCGGTGAACGCGCGATGGCACCCTGCTCGCGCTCGTCTGCGGCCTGCTCGGTGAGCACGTCGCCCGAGGCATCGACCACGCCTTTTTGCGTCTTGTAGTCCCAACGGCAGGAATTGGTGCAGCTGCCCTGATTCGCGTCGCGGTGGTTGAAATAGCCCGACAGCAGGCAGCGCCCGGAATAGGCAATACACAGCGCACCATGCACAAAAACTTCCAGTTCCATATCCGGGCAGGCCTGGCGAATTTCTTCCACTTGGTCAAGCGACAACTCCCGTGAGAGGATGATGCGTTTCAAACCGACCTTTTGCCAGAATTTCACCGCTGCAGAATTGACCGTGTTGGACTGCACCGAGAGATGAATCTCCATCTCGGGCCATTTCTCGCGCACCATCATGATCAGGCCGGGGTCGGACATGATCATCGCGTCAGGCTTCAGGGCAATCACCGGCGCCATGTTGTCGATGTAGTGGCGGATTTTGTTGCCGTGCGGAAAGATGTTGCTCACCAGAAAAAACTTGGCTCCCTTGGCGTGGACGGTGTCAATGCCACGTTTCAGCACCTCAATGTCGCCAAAGTCGTTGTTGCGCACCCGCAAGCTGTAGCGCGGCTGGCCGGCATAAATGGCGGTGGCACCAAAGGCCAGCGCCGTCTCCAGCATGGAAATCGAGCCGGCCGGGGCCAGCAGTTCAGGTGTTTTCATGTTGGTTCATTCAAAGGGCAGGCACATCAGTGTACTAGAATGATATTATTTCAATAGCTACTAGCGCACTATCTATAACGGCTAGAGCACGTTTTTATCACTAAAGGTGGGCAGCGATTGGCGCCAGCACCCGCGGCACATCACCACACTGGGCGCGGTGGCGCAGCGCGTGGTCCATCACCACCAGCGCCAGCATGGCTTCAAGGATAGGCGTGGCGCGAATGCCCACACAGGGGTCGTGGCGGCCTTTGGTGACAACTTCGGTGCTGAGCCCGGCCATGTCGATCGACTCGCGCGGGGTCAGGATCGAGCTGGTGGGCTTGATCGCCACCGACACTTCCAGGTCCTGCCCGCTGGTGATGCCGCCCAGCGTGCCACCGGCGTTGTTGCCTTTGAACCCGGCTGGCGAGAGTGAATCACCATGGGTGCTACCGCGCTGCGCCACGCTGGCAAACCCGGCACCAATTTCCACACCTTTGACCGCGTTGATGCCCATCATGGCGTAAGCAATGTCGGCGTCCATCTTGTCAAACAGCGGCTCGCCCAGGCCCACTGGCACGTTGGATGCGCTGACCCGCAGGCGGGCACCGCAAGAGTCGCCACTTTTGCGCAGCGCAGCCATATAGTCTTCCAACGCTGACACATCGGCCACCGGCGCGAAAAAAGGGTTGCTGGGCACGTGCTCCCATGACTCAAACGCAATCGGCAGCTCACCCACTTGCGTCATACAGCCGCGAAAAATGGTGCCGTACTTTTCAAACAACCACTTCTTGGCCACCGCACCCGCCGCCACCATGGGCGCGGTCAGGCGCGCGCTGCTGCGGCCACCGCCACGCGGGTCGCGGATGCCGTATTTCTGGAAATAGGCGTAATCGGCATGGCCGGGGCGGAAGCTTTGCACGATGTTGCTGTAGTCCTTGCTACGCTGGTCGGTGTTTTTGATCAGCAGACAGATCGGTGTGCCGGTGGTTTTGCCCTCAAACACGCCGGACAAAATCTCTACCGCGTCGGGCTCGTTGCGTTGGGTGACAAAGGGGTTGGTGCCGGGACGGCGGCGGTTCAGGTCGGGCTGGATGTCGGCCTCGCTCAAGGCCAGCCCAGGCGGGCAGCCGTCAATCACGCAGCCAATGGCCGGGCCGTGGGATTCACCAAAGTTGGTGACTGCAAAAAGATGTCCGAAAGTGTTACCGCTCATGGGGCGGGATTATCCCTTAGGTCCGGGCGGCAAGCGCTGCCGGTCTACCGCGTCGGTGAGAGTCAAAGTGATGTGCCATTTCAATAGGAGAGATGTTGGGTCCGTGGTGATTTGACGGTGTTTGGCTCCAACAGCCGGGCGATGCGCTTTGCTACGTGTCCCCCGCCCGCTGCGCGGTCTCCTCCTTAACCTACGCAAAGCGCATCACCCGACTGATTCTGCGAGCGTTTTTGGTGCGCGAGCAGGGGGCGAGTCAAAAGCTGCCTGTGTTGGATATGGCGCGAATAAATGTGGATGGCTGACAGCAGACATTCTGACCCAGACAGCGCTAGGCACGGTGATTGGGTGATTCGACCGGGCTTCGGGGTGAAAGGCGCGCGCCAATAGTCGCTGGCGTACTGGGCTCTGCGTTTCGCGCGTGTTTTCACCCGGAAACCGCATGCGCATGACCCGGTCGCCGTGCCGGGTTTGACATGAAGCGCTGAGCCAGGGTTGACGTGAGATCTTGATGTCTTCAGGATGTCACATCAGTTTGAATCGCACCCCTACAGCGTCGGCGCGGCAGCAGGGTCTTCGCCCACGCCTTCGGGCCAGTCGTGGATGTAGGCTTTGAGCATCTTGTTCTCAAAGTTCTGGCTGTCCACCACCGCGCGTGCCACGTCATGGAAGCTGATCACGCCCATAAGCATGCGCTGGTCCATCACCGGCATGTAGCGGGCATGGCGGTCCAGCATCATGCGGCGCACTTCGTCCATGTCGGTCTGGGTGGTACAGGTTAGCGGGCAGTCGTCCATGGCAGTGCGCACAATGGTGGTGCCGATGTTGCCACCGGTCTTGACCAGAATCTGGGTCAGTTCGCGCACGGTCAGCATGCCCACCAGGTCACCATGCTCCATGACCACCAGCGAGCCAATGTCCCGCTCGGCCATCATCGCCAGCGCCTTCATGAGTAACTCGGTGGGCGCCACGGTGTACAGGGTGCTGCCCTTGATGCGCAGAATGTCGACAACTTTCATGGTGATCCTGATCTGGTGAGGTTGGAGCGCGCCATCTTAATGGCAAACGCGGCTGCCCAAGCCCCAAGGCGCGCTGGCGCGCTGGCGCAGGCTAAAGTGATCCCCGAATTTGAGACAGTAATTTAAGCAGGATACTGTCCAGAAAAAGGGGAAATCATCAGTGAAACAAGGAAGCGCAAAGTCCACCAGCCGGAATTCAAGGCGAACGTTGGACTGGAGGCCGTGGTGACGCCTTCGCGCCAAGCCGCTGCAACGTGTTGCGCAAATGAGGTTGATCGTGCTTGCATGTCCGCTTTTCCATCTGAGTTGTGATGGCGCAAGCTGCCGAAAATGGCCGCTCTTTTCAAGTCTGGGGTTTGTGGAGCGCTTACCCAACCTCGAATACGACTAGCCGGTGGTCGTGATGCTGGCAGAGATGCCACTCGGTACGCACTACAAGCTAAAGGCCTACTCTTTTGACATGCCCGACCGGTTCGACTTCATCAGTGATCTGACCATCCGTGGCAAGCAGGCAATCGCTGAATCGGGCGCGGTCGAGGCACAAGCGATGCCCGGTGTCGCCGCAGCCGCAGCCCGTTAAGTCGTCGAGATGACCTCTGCGTTGGTGCCGTACACATCATGGCGCAGGTCATACAGCGGAATGGTCGTGCCGTTGAGGCGATTGTTCACCAGTTTGCGCAAATCGACGTCTGCAACCACAATCTGCTCCATGTTTGGCACACCTTCAGCCGCAATGCCGTCGCGTGCAAATGCAAAGTCAGACGGCGTGATGACCGCAGCTTGGCCAAAGTGTTGGCCAAGGCCTTCCACCGGCAAGTTGCCCACCGTGCCGGTGACCGCGACGTAAACCTGGTTCTCGATGGCGCGGGCATGGCAGCAGTACCGTACCCGCCAATAGCCTTGCTTGTCGTCAGTGCAGGAAGGCACAAAAATGATGTCGACGCCCTGCTCACTCACCTTGCGGGCCAGTTCAGGAAACTCGATGTCGTAGCAAATCAGGATGGCGATACGGCCATGCGGTGTCTCAAAAACCCGCAGCATGCTGCCGGGGTCTCCCTTCCACTTTTCTTTCTCCCAGCGAGTCAGGTGGATCTTGTCCTGCGTAAAGACTTTGCCTTCAGGGGTAAACAAATACGCCGTGTTGCACATACGCCCATCGGTGACTGTGGGGTGGCTACCCCCAATGATGTAAACCTTCCAGTGCCTGGCCAGTTCAACAAACAACGCCACATACCGTTCGGTAAATTCGTTAAGCGCGCGCACCGAGGTGTACATATCCGTCGTATCGAGAAACGACAGGAGCTGGGTGGTAAAAAGTTCTGGGAACAGCACAAACTGGGGTTTGTAGTCGCCGGCGGCTTTCATCACAAACCGCACCTGGTTCTCAAAGCCGTTCCAGTCGTCAATGGCGCGCAGCAAATACTGCACCGCTGCGATACGCACGGTGGTGGCCGTGGGCTTGTGTTCGGGTGTCGTTTTGAGATCGATGACAGTCGTCATGGCTGTATGTCCTGTTCTTTGTCAAAAGCCACTTGCAAGGCGGTTGGCTTGTCGGGATCGTAGTCTGGGTTAAGCCAGACGATGAGTGCGGCATGGCCAAGGGATTCAGCATCTTCTGGAATATAGCCATCCATGACGCCGCAGTAGCGAAACCCCTCCCGGAGTTGGAAACTCAACACCGGGTCGGTCAAATCGCCCCAGAGAACTTTTTTGGCATAGGTCTCTACCGACATCACATCAGCCAACTTGTGATAGCCCGGCAGTCGCCCACAGGCGATGATGCGGCGCAAATTCATCTGGCGGCACAGGTCACGCCGGGCATCGTACAGGCCATGGCCAACGCCTTGGCCCGTAATGCGCGGGTCCACAAAAACCTCCGCGCCATAAAGGGTGAGGCCTTGCGGATTGTGGTTGTCAAAGGTGCCGGCCGAGGTGATCTCATTCCAAGTGTGTTCGTCGGCCCATTCATCCCACAGAATCACCAGCGAACTGGCACAGCCGACAATTTGGCCTTTGTCAATGGCGACCAACTGCCCCTGGGGAAAGACCTCCAGTTGCTGAACGAGATGGTCGCGCCGCCAAGGCGCAATGGATGGGTAGACAACCTTCTGCAAGCGCAGCAATTCGTCAATGTCTTTGGGGGTAGTCGATCGTGTTCGCATGAATAAAGGTGTCCAAAAGAGCACTGGGCCGTTAGATCGGTGGCAATGACCTGTTCACAGGCCCGGCCAGCGGTCCACCCGGAAGGGGCTGGTACAGTGCTGCCACTGGGGTGGCTAAGATTTTTTCATTCTACCCATCGAACGGGCAAAACGCCTTCCCCTCTGGCGCTGGCGAGCGCTGATGCTGGCACATACACGCTTGCCAATCGACGCGCTACTTTGATAGGCATGCACCAAAGCACAACACAGACTAGCCGCGACAAGGCCTTTTCTCTGCATTGCTACTGGACGACTCGTCCAGCAAAGGCATCAACTGCGGTGCCATTTGTTTTAACAACTGCACCGGCAGGCCACTGGTGAAGTCGTAGCCGGCGGCCTTTTCGCCGGGTACAAATGCGGTGATGGTGCCAAAGAACCGCTCCCCTATCGCGAACACGAAGGTTGCGGAACGGTTGACCACGCGAGATTGCACCAATCGACCGTTATCACCGTATGTGTTGAACCGCTGGTCGCCAGTGCCGGTTTTACCGCTGACCGGAATCGATGAGCCATCGGCGCGAACGAAGGCATTAAGCGCACGCCGTGCGGTGCCCTCTTCCACCACCCCACGAATCGCGGTGCGAGCTGCCTGCGCGACCTCGGGCGAAAGCACGCGCTCACCAGTCACTGCGCGCGGACTCAGCAGCGTGTCGTAGGGCGTTCCCTGGGCGAAACGCAGGCTCAAAATGCGGGCATTGGGTTGGCGAATGCCATCGTTCACCAGAATGCCCATCATCTCCGCCAGCGCGCCAGGGCGGTCTGCTGATGCACCCAGGGCGGTGGCATAAGACGCCACCAGAGAGCCAAACGGGTAACCCATGCTGGACCATTGGCGATGAATCTCCAAAAACCCTTCGCCCTCCAGCAGGGTGAGGATCCGGCGATCTTGCGCGCCCTTTCGATTGGTCTTGAACAGCCATGTATACACAGCTTGTCGTTCGGCCGCACTGGCGCCCATCACCTCGCTTTGTGAGGCCTGCGGATGGATCGCCAGGTAGCCCAACAACCATAACTCCAAGGGATGCACTCCCGCCACATAACCCCGGTCGGCGAGTGACATCGACTGTGGCGCATATTGCTCATAAAGCCGTTCAAGGCGCTTTTCGCCAGCTTCCCTGTCTTGGGGCAGCGCACTCTCCACAAATGCCTTGAACTCAGCCAGAGTCGCATCGGGCGCGATCGTGCGGTGGATAGCCGCCAAACGCGACGTGTTGGTGCGCAAGCCACTGAGCATCAGGGCTTCTCGCTCTTGCTCGCTCATACCCTGATATTTGACCAGGAAACGTCTGATGAACACTTGCCCCTCTTGGTCAGCAAAGCGCTCCAAGTACTTGGCTCGTCTGGGATCTTCCGCATCGCGCAATATCTGCGCCGAAGAACCGGGCACCAAAAACATGTTGTGGTTCACGATATCGCGCATCAGGCGGACGAAAACCAGGTTGACCGAGTTGCGCAACGCCTCCCGCACCGACATCACCTTGTTGTTGTCGGTGCTGCTGAAATTGTTGAAGTGGTGTTCCCCTCCCCCGGTAAAAAACACCTCATTCGGGTTGGCCGAATAGCGTCGATCCAGCGCCGCCACCAGCATGGGCGACAAGCTTTTGTCCTCGGCCAACAAAAGGTAATCAATCGCCCAAGTCGATAGCACGTCTTTGCGGTCAACGCTTTGCGCGCGCAGCTGTGTCGCGTCCATGGCCGACAAGCGCTTGTGCAGACGGTCAACCACGTCCAGATAGGTCACCAAAGTTCGCAATTTGGCCGTCGACCCCAAATCCAGCTTGCTGCCATCGTTGATGTTCAACGGTTGATCAAGGTTGTCGGTCTGCACGCGCAACAGGTTGCGTCCTTCCAGCCGCTCATACAAATTGAAGCTATACACCACGCCCTGCGGGTCGCCCTTGGCCAGCATCTGCTTTCGATCCAAGCCCAATGCCTTGACTTGCTCGGGATCGCGCAGCGAGCGCAGGAACCGGGTCACGTCGTTTTGCACCGCGCTGTCGAAACTGCTGTCAACACTCAAGTCCAACCGATCAAGCTCGTAAAGACTGTTGCCCAGCCAACCCGATAGCTGCGTGCGCACCGCATTAGCCGCCTTTTGCGCCACAAAATCCCCATCAGCCGAAGGCACCCGGCCAATGCGCCGCACCAGCGGCGTTACCAATGCAGTGTCCCGCATCGCCGCGGATATCAAACCCGCCTTGGCCAACAAACGCAAATGCTGGTTGGTGATGGTTTCCAACTCGGCAATGGACGCATTTAGGTAGTAGGAAGGGCGCCGCTGAGAGATCAGCAAACTCAAAACCTGCTTGTACAGCAAGGCAGCATTGCGAGCATCGGCAGACGGCTCCTTGGTAGCCTTCGCAACGCGCTTCACCTCTGCAAAATCGCGGCCGTACCATGCCCATAGCCCGTCACCAATACCATGCACCTCCCCAAAGCCGGCCTTGGCCGACAAAGGCATGGTGTTGAGATAGGTCACCACCAACCGTCGGCGCGCCTCGGTGGTGTCTTCGCCCGATCGATAAGCGCGAAGCGAGGCTGATGCCATTTGCTGCAGCTTGTCACGAATCGAGGCCGTGAAACCTTGGCTGGAATGGCGGTATTTTTCGATCTGTGTCGCCAGGGTGCTGCCGCCTGGCGAGCCTGCGCCAGAACCACTACTGGGCAAAAGGACGCTCACAGCGGCCAAGGCGAAGCGATTCCACTCCACAGCGGGGTTGCGCCTGGGTTCGGCCGTGTCCAGCAATTCGCGGTTTTCGATGAACAACAGCGTGGCCACCCAGTTTGGCGGCAGATCGTCAAATCGATCGATGACGCGCCCTGGCGTCCGCTGCGAAAACAGCGATTCCCGTCGACAGCCCTGAACACTCAAACCACCCTGCAACTTTTCTTCATAGGGAGCGAAATAGCCTTGATCCACAACATCCAGCATGCCCTGTGACATCCGGGCCTGCTGACGGATTTCAAAATCGCGCGTGATCAACCGCTCCAGAAACAGCGGAACCTTGGCATAGCCCATACGGTCGTCAAAAGGCGCGCTGCCCGGAAACCGAATGGCAGGGCTGGCACCCTCTCCCAAAGCGAACTGCGCTTTGCTCGCCAAGTGTGCAAAGTAACGCGCCTGGTAGGCCGACGTGCGCACCTCCTGCGCAACCAACCACGCAAAAACCGCGATCAAGCCAACCACCAGCAACGCCAGCGAGACCTTGAACCAAAAAATACGCCGTACCCATCGCCCCTGAAGACCTGTCATCTGCATCCTGTTCATATGTCGATTCGGGAATAAGCCCATCTGGCTATCAACCAACCTGTCTCGATTGTGCACTGCAACAAGTGATTCACTTGACTGGTGACAAAAACCTATTGGCTCGTGCGGGATTGACCCGCCGCGGTTGGCTGTTCTTCCTGGTTGAAAACCCTGACGGAGCACGGGGCACACTGGCTAAAGCCGCTGGACTGTCACCTATCACGGCAAGCTACCGATTTCCTGAAGCCAAATTCTGCCTGGCACCCCATCAGCAAACTCACCTTTCGCATCCTCGTCATGGTCACCCCGGTCCTGATCATCTCAGCGAGCGGTTACGAAGACGTCCGCCTTTGTCGCACCGACAAGCGTGGGTTAACCAACTGCGTTTAACACAAAACTAGGTGTAATCCCTAATAAGCAAACGTTTACGCAAACGTTTGCTATTGCTACAATGCGGTGGCCAGGTTGAACGCTCTTTGCGGAAACTGAGATATGAATTGAGCAAGACCTGTCAAAGTAAATACACTTTTTATGGAGCAATGTTTATGAAGTTCACACGTCGTACCCTGCAAGCCTCTGTGGCACTGGCTGTCATTGGTAGCTTTTTTGCGGCCCCTGTTTTCGCCGCAGACAAGCCTAAAGTGGCCCTGGTGATGAAGTCGCTGGCCAATGAATTCTTCCGCACCATGGAAGATGGCGCAAAAGCGCACAACAAGGCCAACGCCGCTGCGTACACCCTGTTGTCCAACGGTATCAAGAACGAGACCGATACCGCTGCCCAGATCAAGATGGTCGAGCAGATGATTACCCAAAAGGTAGATGCCATCGTCATTGCCCCCGCCGATTCAAAGGCGCTTGTGCCGGTGCTCAAGACCGCCATTGACAAAGGCATTCTGGTGGTCAATATCGACAACCAGCTCGACGCCGCTGCCCAGAAAGAAAAGGGAATCCAGATTCCGTTTGTCGGACCCGACAACCGCTCTGGTGCCAAACTGGTTGGTGACTTTCTGGCCAAGAGTCTGAAGGCCGGCGACAAGGTGGGAATTCTTGAAGGCGTGTCAACAACCTTCAATGCCCAACAGCGCACCCTGGGTTACCAGGATGCCATGAAGGGCGCTGGCGTAAATGTCGTTGGTGTGCAGTCGGGCGAATGGGAAATTGAAAAGGGCAATGTGGTTGCCGCTGGCATGATGCGCGAGCACCCCGACCTCAAGGCTTTGCTGGCTGGCAATGACAACATGGCCTTGGGTGCGGTGGCCGCTGTCAAGGCTGCGGGCAAGACTGGCAAGGTTGCTGTTGTGGGCTATGACAACATCAGCGCGGTCAAAGCCCTTCTGGCCGACGGCCGCATGTTGGCAACAGCCGATCAATACGGCGCCAAACAGGCCGTGTTTGGCATTGACATTGCACTCAAGGCCATTGCTGGCAAGACAAAACAGGCTGACCTGCCCGCAACCTTCAAGACCGATGTGGTGCTGGTCACCAAAGACAGCAAGTAACCAACGCAGAACATGCCTAGCCCATCAGTCTATTTCGCCTGACGGGCGGGCATTTTCTCAGGCGCTGCCTCATAAATTCTTACACCGATCCCATGGCCATGGATTCAGATCACCTGACACAGGCGTCCGTTGTGCTTCAGATGAGCGCAATCGGCAAGGACTACGCCAGCACAGTTCTGGACGGCGTTAGCCTGACCTTGCGCGCTGGTGAGGTGTTGGCTCTCACAGGCGAGAACGGCGCCGGGAAAAGTACGCTGGCCAAAATACTCTGCGGACTGATGCCTGCGACGCGAGGCGAGATGCAGATTGACGGCAAGCCGTTCAAGCCGGATTCACGTCGCGACGCCGAGCGCCTGGGTGTGCGCATGGTGATGCAGGAACTCAGCCTGATCCCTACCCTGTCGGTGGCCGAGAATCTGCTGCTAGGTCATATTCCCAACAAGGGTGCCATGCTGGCACGCTGGATCAACCAAGCCGAGCTCAATGCACAGGCCACACGGCAATTGCGCAAAATCGGCTTGATCGACATCGACCCAGCCACGCCAGTTGCCGACCTGGGTATCGGACAGCAGCAGATGATCGAGATTGCCCGCAATTTGCAGGACAACACGCGCGTGCTGGTATTGGACGAACCCACGGCCATGCTGACCCAACGTGAAATCAGCCATTTGTTCGAGCAGATAGCACTGCTAAAAGCCCGGGGTGTTGCGATCATTTACGTGTCGCACCGCCTTGAAGAGCTCAAGCAAATTGCAGATACCGTCGCCGTTTTGCGCGACGGCCTGCTGGTGGACGTTTGCCCTATCGGCAAAGTCACCGAACAAGACATTGTCAAGCTCATGGTGGGCCATGAGGTTCATGAGCATGAGGGCCGCGCGCGTCGCCCGGCGGGTGGCGTGCTGATGCGCGTTGACAAGATTGGGCGGGGCCGCGCCGTCAAAGATGTCAGCCTGACGCTGCACGCCGGAGAAATACTGGGCCTGGCGGGCTTGGTGGGTTCGGGTCGAACCGAACTGGTCCGGCTGCTGTTTGGCGCTGACCGGGCAGACCGGGGCCAAATCAGCCTGTACGACGGATCGTCACCAGAGCCGGTTTGTCGTGTGGCCCGCAACTGGCGCTCACCCATGGAGGCGATTCACCGTGGCATTGGCCTGGTGACCGAAGACCGCAAGTCCCAGGGCTTGCTGCTGCCGCAGTCGATCCGTGTCAACACCACTTTGAGCGATCTCGCTTCAGTATCGCATTGGGGTGTGTTGAACATGACCCAAGAAGTGCAGGCTGCACGTCAATGGATTGATGCCTTGCGCGTGCGTTGCAGCAGTGAAGAACAGGAAGTCAGTGCCTTGAGTGGTGGCAACCAGCAAAAGGTGGTTTTTTCGCGTTGGCTGCATCGCGAATGCAAGGTGTTGTTGCTGGACGAGCCCACCCGCGGCGTGGATGTGGGTGCGCGTGCCGACATCTATGCGGAACTTGACCGCATGACCGACGCTGGCAAGGCACTCTTGATGGTGTCAAGCGACCTGCGGGAGCTGATGGCCATGTGTGACCGCATTGGTGTCATGAGTGGCGGGCTCCTGGTAGGAATTTTTGAGCGCGGCCAATGGACAGAGCAAATGCTGCTTTCTGCAGCATTCAGCGAGCTTGCAGGTGAGCCACCGCCGGTTGCCGCCTCCGTTGGATGATTATTGTCATTTTTTGAGCTGGATGAACCCACATGTCAACCACAAAACCCGTGCCTACTGCGGCGCCAGAACCTCAAGCAAAGTCGAGCTGGCTGCGCGGTCAATATGGCACTTATATCGGCCTGACCTCGGTGCTGGTGGGCATGATCCTGTTGTTTGGGTGGATGAGCGAATACTTCATCACGGTTGAAACCTTTGTCACCATTGCCAATGAAATCCCGGCGCTTGCCGTCATGGCCATCGGCATGACCTTTGTGCTTATTCTTGCTGGCATCGATCTGTCGGTGGGTTCGGTGCTGGCGCTCAGCGCCGCCGTCACCGCCAATGCCATTCTGCAGTGGAAATGGGGCGTTCCGGCTGCTGCAGCGCTGGGGCTGATGATCGGGCTGTTGTGCGGCGCCGTCACCGGGGCCATTTCAGTGGCGTGGCGTCTGCCGTCATTTATTGTGTCGCTGGGCATGCTCGAAGCGGTGAGAGGTGGTGCCTACCTGGTCACCGACTCCCGGACCCAGTATGTCGGCAGTGCCATCTCCGGCTTGGCCAAGCCGTTGATTGGCGGCATTTCATCAGCATTCATCCTGGCCCTGGTGCTCGTGGTGGTTGCCCAGCTCATCCTGACCAAAACAGTTTTTGGCCGCTACACCATCGGCATCGGCACCAACGAAGAGGCCATGCGCTTGGCCGGGGTAGACCCGCGCCCGATCCGCATCATCGTGTTTGCAGCAATGGGCTTATTGGCCGGGCTGGCTGGCCTGATGACATCGGCGCGTCTGGAAGCTGCCGACCCGAATGCGGGTTCGGGCATCGAGCTGCAAGTCATTGCGGCGGTGGTCATTGGCGGTACCAGTCTCATGGGTGGACGGGGCTCGGTGGTGAATACGTTCTTTGGTGTGCTGATCATTGCTGTTCTGGAGGCGGGTCTGGCGCAAGTCGGTGCCAGCGACCCCACCAAGCGCATCATCACCGGCTGCGTCATTGTGGTTGCAGTGGTGATTGACACCCTGCGCCAACGGCGCGCGTTGACGCACTAAAGACAAAAGGCCTACTAAGTTCATGGCATCCATCAAAGACGTAGCCCTGCTGGCCAATGTGTCGGTCACCACGGTGTCGCATGTGGTCAACAAGACCCGGTTTGTCAGTCAGGAAAGCAGCGCCCGCGTTGAAGATGCCATCCGCACACTGGGCTACGTGCCCAGCGCGGTCGCTCGCAGTCTCAAAAGCAAGACCACCCGCACGCTGGGCATGCTGATTCCCAACAGTTCCAACCCCTACTTTGCGCAACTGGTGCACAGCGTTGAAGCGCACTGTTTTGGCGCCGGCTACAACCTGATCCTTTGCAACACCAGCGACGAACCCAACCGGCAAAGCATCTACCTGCAGGTGCTGGCAGAGCGGCGTGTCGATGGTTTGATCGTGGTCTCTACCGGTGAAGACGACAGTCTGGCCACGCAACTGCTGGGCTTGACCGTGCCAACTGTGCTGGTCGACCGTGAGATTTCGGGCTTGCGCTGCGACTTGGTCGAAACAGCGAATGTGGATGGCGGCCTGATGGCGACCCGGCATTTGCTTGAACTGGGGCACCAAAGCATTGCCTGTATTGGCGGCCCCCGTGGGCTGGTGGTGAGCGAACAACGCATCAAAGGGTGGCAACAAGCCATGCTGGCGGCGGGCCTCTCCGAGATGACGCCAGACCTGCTGCTGTATAGCAACTTCACCAGCCAGGGAGGTTACCTGGCCACGCAGGCCATGCTTAAGCTCAATCCAATACCGACAGCCATTTTTTTGTGCAACGACCTGATGGCCATTGGCGCACTGCGCGCAGCCCACGAGGCCGGTTTATGGATCCCGGATGCGCTGTCGATTGTTGGCTTTGATGACATTGAATTGGCCAGTTTCACCAGCCCGCCCCTGACCACCGTGGCACAACCCACCCGCAGAATCGGCAAGCTAGCCGTGGACCTGCTGTTGGAGTTGATATCTGGCGGGCGACATAAGCCCCGCCAGGTGTTGTTGCAACCAGAGTTGCGGGTGCGTAATTCCAGCGGAGCCTGCCCGACATGAAAACCGTATCTTCAAACCAAGTCGTCGTTTTCGGCAGCTTGAACATGGACCTGATGGTCAAGACCCCGCGCATGCCGATGGACGGTGAAACGCTTCAAGGGCATTCCATCCACTATTTACCTGGCGGCAAAGGCGGCAACCAGGCGGTGAGTTGCGCCCGTCTGGGTGCACAAGTACGCATGCTCGGACAAGTGGGCGCGGACGCCAATGGAGCCACCCTGATCGACGCATTGGAAATAGATGGCATTGACCACAGTGGCGTTTTGCAGGACCCGCTGGTCTCGACAGGTGTGGCGCTGGTCATGGTGGACGATGCCGCGCAAAACCGCATCGTGGTCATTGCGGGTGCCAATGGCACCGTGCAGTTTGACGAGGCGCACCTGGCAGCGCATTTAGGGCAGGCAAGCTTTCTGGTCATGCAACTGGAATTGCCGCTGGCACAGGTCTGCCTGGCAGCAAAGGTGGCCCAGCGCATGGGTTGTCGCGTGGTGCTCAATCCGTCACCAGTGCAGCCATTGCCCGATGCCTTGTGGCCCCTGATCGATACCTTGATCGTGAACGAAGTTGAAGCGCAAGCGTTTACCCACCTGCCGGTGGACTCGCCCACTTCCGCGGCCACGGCGGCGGCAGCCCTGCTAGCACGCGGACCGTCACGGGTGGTTGTCACGCTGGGAGCCATCGGCGCGGTGGCGGCCGACGCTCACGGCTGCAGCTTCCACCCGGCCTTGGCTGTGAAAGCCGTGGACACCACCGCTGCCGGCGATACGTTTCTTGGCGCCGTTGTGGTCACGCTGTCGCAAGGCGGCACGCTCGACGAAGGTGTTGCACTGGGCATCCTGGCCGCATCCCTGTGCGTGCAGCGACACGGCGCCCAGGCCTCCATCCCCGCACGCAGCGAGCTTTCGCTCGCACCTTCCTCGCCTCACTGGACCCGGATATGAAAAAGACAACTTTGCTGAACGCTGAACTTTCCAGACTGATTGCCACGTTGGGGCACGGTGACATGCTCGTTATTGGTGACGCTGGCTTGCCCATTCCCGGCGGTGTGCAGCGGATCGACCTTGCCCTGATGCCGGGCATTCCAGCGATCAACGATGTGCTGCACGCGGTACTGAGTGAAATGCAGGTCGAGCGGGCTGTGATTGCTTCGGAAGCAAAACAGGCCACTGGTGGTGAACTACCAGCTTGGTGCCAGCAGATTCAGCCCACCCCAGTAACAGCAGTGACCCACGCCGAATTCAAGGCCCTGACTGGCAGCGCGCGTGCTGTGGTGCGCACCGGTGAATTCACGCCGTATGCCAACATCATTCTCTGCGCCGGGGTTGTTTTTTAGCCGGTGATCCATTTGGAAGCTGGCGCTTGAAGAAAAGTGGATCCTTGCGCCAGGTATGTAGCGGCGCAAGACGGCGCGCTCCAGCTTGCTACTCACCATACCAGACCACCTTCTTGCCCGAAGCCTCCCAGCGTTCATAGTCAGCGCAATAGATCTCTTCGATGCGGTTGCGCTTGACCTTGAAGGTGGGCGTGATGAGATCGTTGTCCACGGTCCAGGGCGTTGTCACCAGCACCACGCACTGCAACTGCTCATGCGGATCAAGGGTCACATTGACGCTCTTGAGGTGCGCTGCCAGCGACGCCTCCAGCGCGGCTTTGCCCTGAGGTTCATCGGCCTTGGCTACGGCTTCTGCATTGAGCATCACGATGCCGATTGGTTGCCCCAGGTTGGCGCCTGTCACCACACAGGCTTCCACCGACTCGTGCGTGCCAAGTTTTTCTTCGATGGGCGCGGGTGCGACATATTTACCCTTGCCAGTTTTGAACAAATCCTTCACACGACCCGTGATATGCAGGCGGCCCTGGGCATCAATGTGGCCCTTATCGCCGGTGCGCAGCCAGCCATCAGCGGTCAAGGCATCGCGACTTTGTTCTGGCTCCTTGTAGTAGCCCAGCATCAGGGCCGGGCTGCGCATCTGGACTTCCCCGGTGACCGGATCGGTGCGCTGCTCCACGCCATCGTAGGCGGGCCCGACGCTGCCCTGCTGGTTCTTGCCGGGCACAGTCATGTGTGAAATGGCCAGGTTTTCCGTCATGCCATAGCCTTCAACGATGTCCAACCCCAACTTGCTGTACCACTTCAGCAGGGACAAGGGCATAGGCGCGGCGCCCCCCGCAGCGACACGGCAATGGTTCAGCCCCAAGGCCTTTTGTACCTTGCGACGCACCAGGCCGCCAATCAGCGGGAGGGACAACAGGAGTTTGAGCTTGGCCGGTGCCATCTTGTGGTGTACGCCTTGCTGGAACTTGACCCACAGGCGAGGCACCGAAACGAAAATGGTTGGCTGGGCACGCTGGAGATCGGCGGCAAAGGTATCCGGCGTTTCCGCAAAGAACAGCTGCATACCCACACGCAACCAGCCATGCTCGACCAACATGCGCTCGACTACATGCGCCAACGGCAGGAAAGACAACATACGGTCTTCCTGGCTCATCGATATACGTTTCATGCCCGAGCTCATGGCCCACGCAAAATTGCCAAAACTGTGCATCACACCCTTGGGCTTGCCTGTGGTGCCTGAGGTATAGATCAACGTCGCTAGCTCGTCGGCGCTACGCACTGGTGCGCCCTGCAGTGGCGGGGTGCGTGCGCAGATGGCGTCCCAACTTTCGTAGTTTTGGCAGGCATAGGGCGGCGACAGGGAATAACCGATGCACGGCATGTCTTGCGGAACGCCGGGCTTCATGCCTTCCCAGCCGTCAAGCTTGCCGATGAAACAGGCTTTGGCCGCGCTGTGCGTGAGGATCTGGCGCACAGTGTCATGCGCCAGCGTGGGGTACAGCGGCACCGAGACATACCCGGCCATCCAGATCGCCAGATCACTCATCAGCCACCAGGCGCAGTTCTTGGACAAAATGGCCACATGCGAGCCGGGCTCCCAACCCTGCGCCTTCAGGTGCGCAGCCACACGGCGCACCTGGTCGGCCACCTGACCCCAGGTAAAGTCTTGAAGCACGCCCTGGCCCATGGGCTGGGTCAATATCACACGACTGGGGGCTGTCTGCTCCCAATGGTAGAGGCGCTGCAATGCCAGCGTATCGGGTGCTACAGAGCTCATAAGTGCGTATCGCCTTTCATTCGGGTTACAGGTGAGACTACGCCTACCCCGAAGCAGTATAGGAGCGCTTGAGCGCCGAAAGCCTAGCCCATCTAACATCCCCTCTAAACCGCATTAGGTTTTAGTAAGCGCAAACATCGATAGCAGCCACGTGATGTTTGACCCCAAGGGGTCCGGCCAATCTCAACCTCGCATTCATCAATCTGATTGGCCAATCACCTGCCCGCAGACCATCAAATCATCAATGCGCGCCAGCACAAGCAGCCCGATGACCGAGTAAGGATCGAATGTTTGCCATTCAATTTCCGTCATGGGGTCAAGGTCGGACAGTTGCACATGCGCCATCGACCAATTCTCAAAACGCCGATCATTGATACTTTCGCAGTGCACCATCTCAACATTTTTGTGGAGTTGGTCAGCAAAAATGCGGGCGTACAAACGGTTCACCTCGCTCCTTTCACCTTCCAGGACTTGCAGGTAGATACCTTGCCCCTGACACAGCACCCCGGTAATGCCGTGCTGGCTGTTGTAAGCCTGCGCTTTCTTCAGAATTGATGCGGTCACTGCAGCGGTTTGTGGACCAACAGCGGTGCTGACATAAAAAACTCGAATCAACATGATCGGATTCCTCGGGGCTATCAACAAAGAAATATCGACAACATATTTTGACCAGGGTCGTCAGGCTTCGGGGCAGTAACCTGGTGGGCAGCGACCAAGATCGTGTTTGGGTCGCGGTCGCATCCGTCAATTCACGCTTCTACTTGTTAAAAATTTACCACCGGATTAAACACCATGCGTCCTATCCACTCAGACCCATAGCACTTGGGTGGACATTTCAACGCAGAGGATTCAACGCGTGAGGGCAAGCAGGGAACCGAAAAGCAGCCTCAAGTGTTGTTCGTTTCTTGGTACGGCAATCTGAATAACCAAAGTTTTTCCAACCACCGGCGCAAACGACATCAGTTCCCCCACCGGCTCATGTCTGTCAACGGCAACATTCACCCAAGTCTGCGTGTTAAATCACGCAACACAGACTGCCGTCGATCCCGGCCGCAATCGCGTCGGGCGTAGTGGCCGAAAATACCATGCGAGTCGGTTCCAGCGGCAGAAAGCTCGCGCTGTGTACGTCACCCGTTTTCGTAGACCTATTTCAACTTCTGGCGACGTCAGCTGTCACAGCGTTCTGCCCCGTGGTGTTGATGCTTGTACATCAGAAAAAAAACTGAAAGGACAAGATTTTGCAGGGAGCGGTAGGCGACTATCGTCTCGTCAGTTTCTAACCGTGATGCGACCTAAGGCGCCACTAATCCGGCGAATCAGCCATTTCGGGGTGGCCCGGCTGGCCAGCGTGGTCGCCAGGTTGACGGCACCGGACACCTTGATGACATCGCCGCGCATGCAGGCGTCAAAGCCATCTGCCGCGACCTGCGCGGCATCGCCAATCAGAAAGTCTGGCAGCTTGAGTCCAGGTGAATCCTGCTGCGCCGTAGCCATCATCTGAGTGGCGGTGATTCCGGGGCACAGCGCGGTCACGGTCACACCGGAGCCCTTGAGCTCTTCCGCCAATGATTCTGTCAGCGACAACACATAGGCTTTGGTGGCCGCACAGGTGGCCAGTGAAGCAATGGGTTGGAACGCCGCGATGCTGGCCACATTTAGCACGCGCCCATAGCGTTTGAGCACCAACAGCACTCGTCTGCAAGAGACGGGTTGGGGTAGCCCGCCATTTGGCTACGCCAGAATCATCAATATTCATAGCTCTTCGCCCATATTTTGAAAGGACTAGAGGCCCAAAAGCCACATAACTTTGGGTGGCTCCAGGCGGGTCTTGGTGCGCTGCAGGCATGAAAGAGTCAGATCAAGCCTGGCACAGACCTTGGCAAATTTCGACCTGACACATCACCATTGACAATTCACTTGGCTGCGTGTGGTTGCCTTTACTTTGATATAAATCAAATCCATACGTCACAAGCGAGTTTGATTTGTATTTGGAAGCTCTCTGCTTGATAATTGTCAAAACGTTATTAAAAGCGTCAGGTATCCGTGGTCGGGAGCCACACATGGGTTCGTGTTCCGGCAACCTCGCCTGGTTTTTTAACTGCAAGGAGTAGTTCAATGAGTGACAAGTCTCTGGGTTCCCCAGCCAATTTAAGCAACGACAAGCTTCGCACCTGGGTCAATGACATGGCCGAACTCTGCAAGCCCGACCGCGTGGTTTGGTGTGATGGCTCGCAAGAAGAGTACGACCGCTTGTGCGAGGAAATGGTGGCCGCTGGCGTCTTTATCCGCCTCAATCCTGATAAACGCCCCAACAGTTTCCTGGCTCGCACGCATCCGTCTGACGTGGCCCGTGTCGAGGAGCGCACCTTCATCTGCTCTGCCACCAAGGATGAGGCCGGGCCCACCAACAACTGGGCAGATCCCGAAGAAATGCATGCCACGCTCAAGGGTGTGTTTGCCGGCTGTATGACCGGGCGTACCCTGTACGTGATCCCGTTCAGCATGGGCCCCTTGGGTTCTCCCATTGCCAAGATTGGCGTGCAGATCTCTGACAGTGCTTACGTGGTGGCAAATATGCGCATCATGACCCGCATGGGTGCCCGGGTGCTGGACGTACTGGGTAACGGCGCCTTCATCCCCTGTATGCATTCAGTCGGCGCACCGCTGGTGCCGGGCCAGAAGGATTCGACCTGGCCGTGTGAGCCCGATATTGCCAAAAAATACATTGCCCACTTCCCCGATACCACCGAAATCTGGTCGTATGGATCGGGCTACGGTGGCAACGCGCTGTTGGGCAAGAAGTGCCTGGCGCTGCGCATCGCGTCTGCAGTGGCACGCAAGGAAGGCTGGCTGGCCGAACACATGCTGATCTCGGGCCTGGAGTCACCCGAAGGTCAAAAAACCTATATCGCGGCGGCTTTCCCCAGCGCTTGCGGCAAGACCAACCTGGCCATGCTGAACCCACCCAAGGGCATGGAAGGCTGGAAGGTCACCACCGTGGGTGATGACATCGCCTGGATCAAAAAGTCGCCTGAAGGTGAACTGCGCGCCATCAACCCAGAAGCTGGCTTCTTTGGTGTAGCACCTGGTACCAACTACTCGTCCAACGCCAACGCCATGTTGACGATGACGAAAAACTCGATCTTCTCCAACGTAGCCCTGACCGATGACGGCGATGTCTGGTGGGAAGGCATGGACGGCGAACCACCCGCCCATTGCATCGACTGGCAAGGTAAAGACTGGACGCCCGGCTGTGGCCGTGCAGCGGCACACGGTAACTCGCGCTTTACGACGCCAGCCAGCCAGTGCCCATCCATTGACCCCGAATGGCAAAACCCCAATGGTGTGCCGGTGGCAGCCTTCATCTTTGGTGGTCGCGACAGCAAAGAGATGCCGTTGGTGTTCCAGGCCTTCAACTGGGCGCACGGTGTTTACCTGGCCGCCACCATGGGCTCGGAAGCCACAGCAGCCGCGATTGGTGTGGTGGCCACCCGGCGCGACCCAATGGCCATGCTGCCGTTTTGCGGCTACAACATGGCCGACTACTTCACGCATTGGCTCAATGTGGGGCGCCAAGTCAGCAACCCACCACGCATCTTCCGCGTCAACTGGTTCCGCAAGGATGACGCAGGCAAGTTCATCTGGCCTGGTTTTGGCGACAACCTGCGCGTGCTGAAGTGGATTGTCGGGCGCGTGCACGGTAAAACCTGTGCAGTGGAGAGCCCGCTCGGCTGGATGCCGCGCTATGAAGACATCGACTGGACGGGTCTGGACTTCTCCCAAGACAAGTTCTACAACCTGATGGCCGTAGGCCGCGAAGCCGGTACCACCGAAGCCCATGCTCATGAGGAGTTGTTTGACCGCTTCCGCGACCGCCTGCCCAAGGAGTTCACCTTTGAGCGCGAACTGCTGCGCTCACGCCTGTGGCGCTCGCCTGACCGCTGGGAACTGGCGCACGAGTAAGTGTTGATCAGCCCCTGGCATGCTGCAGGGGCTGGTTTTTTCACAACTACAGCTCGGGGCAAACGGCCATGCCCTCACAGCGTGCTGGCAGCTCACAGAGCCTGACCCGATTGCGACCACCCTCTTTGGCCTGGTACATGGCGCAGTCCGCGTGCCTAGATAGGGCCCGGTCATCCTCGCCATGCAAGGGGTACAGCGCAAGACCAACGCAGCACGATATGCGCACCGTGTGCCCGGACACGACAAACGGCTGCTCCAAACTGGCGCGGATTTTTTCACCCACGGCCAAGGCATCCACCTCCCCAGCCACATTGCGCAGCAACACCTGTCGCGCTCCGCGTTGGACAAGGCGTTCTGCAGCACGTCAGAAAACAGTGCCCGGTTTGCCAGCCCGGTCAGGCTGTCATGGTGGGCCATGTGGCGGATACGGTCTTCAGCCGCCTTTCGCTCGGTGATATCAACAATGAAGCCGCTCCACGTTGCGGGCTCGCCGGGCTCGGCCGGGCCGGGCTTGGATTCAATATGCAGCCATTTCAGTTGCCCCGTCGGGGTGGCGATTCGGTGTTCGATGACCAGCCCTGTTCCAGCCTTGTTGCAACTGATATCGTGTTCGCGCACGCGGTGCCGGTCATCGTCATGAACAAGGGCCCAGAAGGCATTGGCGTCAGCCATGATCTCTTCGGCGGCCACACCGCAGATGTCCTGACACCTGTGGTTCATGTAGGTGAAACGATTGCTGCCATCGGGGTACAGCACGTAGTCATACAAGATGGCCGGAACCGTTTCGGCCATGCGCTCAAATCGCTCCCGACTTTTTTGCAGCAATTTTTCTGCTTGTTTACGCTCAGTGATGTCCTGAATGGTTCCAATCATTGAAATGACGGTGCCGTCCGGCCCGTACGCGAGTTCTCCAATCCCCCGGACCCAGCGGGTCTCGCCATTGGATTTGTGAACAATTCTGTACTCGTTGTTGAACGACTTTCGCTTACCAAGGATTTCTTCACGCAGGTATTGCTGCATCATCTCGGCGTCTTGCAGGTGGATGAGGTTGACCCACCCTTGAATGGACCGGACGTAGCCCTTGTCAATGCCAAAGATACGGTCGAGTTCATCAGAAGACTTCCAAAAGCCTGAGTGGATATCGAGCGTGTAGGAGCCGATGGCGGCGAGCCGCTGGGACTCCTTCAAATGGAAATCGCGCTCTTTGAAGACCGCTTCAGCGGGCTTTCGCGCCATCCGGCACCTTGCCCGGGCTGCCGCATAACCGGCACCAGCGTCTTTGTGAAAACAGGACAAGGCCTTGTGCGTGCCTGCTTTCAAGCGCGCCAGGGTCAGCGCCATAGGAAAAATCTTGAAGCAGCGCCAGCGCAGTGAGCCGACCTGCTTCGGCCGCCTCAAGCTGAATTTTTGTTTGAGCATCTGTCGCCCCCTTAGGCATGGACGTTGTTCCGTAGAGCTGCTCCAAGGGCTTTCTTGAGCGTCCAACGCTTACTTGTGGGTTCTATTTGACGCAGCTGCGCTGACTCAACGAGTAAGATATCCTCGTTCAAATCTGTGCCCTGCGCCATCCCCCAAATCGGGGATACGACGTGACAGTGATCTCCAACGACTGAAGACCCAGGCGCCCGGCAGATAAAAACGTCAATGGCTTGCGCAGCTACCGCCAGCCTTTCCGGGCATCGGGGCGTCGCGGTCCACGCCGGCGGCCTGAAGCCGGGCGATATAGTCTTCCCACAGCTTGTCCTGCTGCGAACCCAGAAAGTACAGGTATTCCCAGGTGTACAGCCCGGTGTTGTGACCGTCGGAAAACGTGGGCTGCACCGCGTAATTGCCCACCGGCTCCAGCGCGGTCAGGATCGCCTCACGCTTGCCGGTTTGCAGCGTTTCCTGTCCCGGGCCGTGGCCTTGCACCTCGGCTGAGGGGGAGCACACCCGCAACAGCTCAAACGGGATGCGAAAACGCGCGCCGTCTGAAAAGCTCACCTCCAGCACCTTGGAGGCGCTGTGCACCGTGATGTCTTCGGGGTGCGGGCTACCGGCTTTCAAACCTGCCATGGAAAATCTCCTTGTGTTGGGGTCTGGCAGCGAGGGCTTACACCAGCACCCGCTCAATGCCGCCGCTGTTGGCCAGCTTGACGTAGTCAGGCATCCATTGGTCGCCCAGAATCTGGTTGGCCATCTCGACGACGATGTAGTCGGCCTCCAGCAGGCCGTTTTGCAAATCTTCGCCAAAACGGCTCAGGCCTTGCAGGCAGGCGGGGCAGCTGGTCAGGATTTTGAGGTTGTCCTTGGCTCCCACACCGGCTTGCTGGCGCAACTGCGCCTCGCCCTTGAGGATTTCTTCTTCTTTTCGGAAGCGCACCTGGGTGGAAATATCGGGCCGGTTCAGCGCCAGCGTGCCCGATTCACCACAGCAGCGGTCTGACAGCAGCACCTGGTCACCCAACAAGGCCTTGACGGTTTTCAGCGGCTCCTGCAGCTTCATCGGGCTGTGGCACGGGTCGTGGAATAAAAAGGCACCGGCGTTGGCCAGGGTGATGCCTTTTTCCAGCAGGTACTCGTGGATGTCGATGATGCGGCTGCCGGGGAAGATTTTGTCAAACTCATAACCCTGCAACTGGTCGTAACAGGTGCCGCAGCTCACCACCACGGTTTTGATGTCGAGGTAGTTCAGCGTGTTGGCCACCCGGTGGAACAGCACCCGGTTGTCGGTAATCATCTTTTCGGCCTTGTCAAACTGACCGCCGCCGCGCTGCGGGTAACCGCAGCACAAATAACCCGGCGGCAGCACGGTTTGCACCCCGGCGTGCCACAGCATGGCTTGTGTGGCCAGACCCACCTGGCTGAACAGCCGCTCCGAGCCGCAACCGGGGAAGTAAAACACCGCTTCGGTCTCAGAGGTGGTGGTTTGCGGGTTGCGGATGATCGGCACGTAGTTTTTGTCTTCAATATCCAGCAAGGCGCGCGCGGTCTTCTTGGGCAGGCCACCGGGTAGCTTTTTGTTGACGAAGTGGATGATCTGCTCTTTGACGGGTGCCGTGCCCAGCGTCGCAGGCGGTGCCTTGGTTTGTTTACGGCCAGCCAGTTTCAAAATGTCCGCCGCAAAACGTTGCCCACGGATGGCCAGGTTGACCATCACCGAGCGCGCCAACTTGATGGTCTCCGGGTTGGTGGCGTTGAGCAAAAACATGGCGGCTGCGCCAGCGGGCCGGAAGCTCTTTTTGCCCATCTTGCGCAGCAGGTTGCGCATGTTCATCGAAACATCGCCAAAGTCGATCTTCACCGGGCACGGTGCCAGGCACTTGTGGCACACGGTGCAGTGGTCGGCCACGTCTTCAAACTCCTGCCAGTGCTTGATGGACACGCCACGGCGGGTTTGCTCTTCGTACAAAAACGCCTCCACCAGCAAAGAGGTGGCCAGAATTTTGTTGCGCGGCGAATACAGCAAATTGGCGCGCGGCACGTGGGTGGCACACACCGGTTTGCACTTGCCGCAGCGCAGGCAGTCTTTCACGCTGTCGGCAATCGCGCCAATGTCTGACTGCTGCATGATCAGCGATTCGTGCCCCATCAAGCCAAAGCTGGGGGTGTAGGCGTTGGTCAGGTCAGCATGCAAGAAATCGGCCTCTAGCCCTTTACCAATATGCGGTGATAGCTCTGTATTTCGGAGCAACTTGCCTTTGTTAAAGCGGCCTTCCGGATCCACCTTTTCCTTGTAGTCGATGAACGGCTGCAGCTCGGCATCGGTCAAAAACTCCAGCTTGGTGATGCCAATGCCGTGCTCGCCTGAGATCACGCCGTCCAGGCTGCGCGCCAGCACCATGATGCGTTTGACCGCACCGTGCGCAGCTTGCAGCATGGCGTAGTCGTCACTGTTGACGGGCAAGTTGGTGTGCACATTGCCGTCACCGGCGTGCATGTGCAGCGCCACCCAGACCCGGCCTTTGAGCACACGCTGGTGAATGGCGTTGCATTGCGCCAGCACCGGCTCAAACGCCACGCCGTTGAAAATCTGCTGCAAGGGCGCACGAATCTGCGTCTTCCAGCTGGCCCGCAGCGAATGGTCTTGCAGTTTGGCAAACAGCGGCCCCACATCACGCAACCAGCCCGACCACAGCGTGCGCACCTCGGCCAGCAGTTCCAGCGCCTGGGCCACGCGGTCTTCCAACATCTCGGCGGCAGAAATATCACCTGCATCGTCCTGGCGACCCAGCGGCAGATGGCCCTGTTTGAAGAAATCTTCCAGCGCGTCGCACAAGGCCAGTTTGTTCTGCAGGCTCAGCTCAATGTTGATGCGCTCAATGCCGTCGGTGTACTCGGCCATGCGCGGCAGCGGAATCACCACGTCCTCGTTGATCTTGAAGGCGTTGGTGTGTTTGGAAATGGCCGCGGTGCGTTTGCGGTCCAGCCAGAATTTCTTGCGTGCTTCAGGACTGATCGCAATAAAGCCTTCACCGTTGCGGGAGTTGGCGATGCGAACCACTTCACTGGTGACGCGGGCCACGTCGTCGGCGTTATCCCCGGCAATGTCGCCAAACAGCACCATTTTGGGCACGGTGCTGTTTGAGCCTGACTGCGCTTGCGCGCCACGCTTGCTCTTGGTGGCGTAGCCCACAGCCTTCAGGTAACGGTCATCCAGATGCTCCAGCCCGGCCAGCAACACACCACTGCGCTTCTGCTCGGCAAACATGAAGTCTTTGATCTCGACGATGCTTGGCACCGCGTCTTTGGCATTGCCAAAAAACTCCAGGCAAACCGTGCGGGTGTGCGCAGGCATGCGGTGCACCACCCAGCGCGCGCTGGTGATCAGGCCGTCGCAGCCTTCTTTCTGGATGCCAGGCAGGCCACTCAAAAACTTGTCGGTCACGTCCTTGCCCAGGCCCTCTTTGCGGAAGGTTTTGCCAGGAATGTCCAGGCGTTCGCTGCGCAGCTTGGTTTTGCCGTCGGCCTTGAAATACTGCAGCTCAAAACTGGCCACGTCCACATCATGGATCTTGCCCATGTTGTGGTTGATGCGGGTCACCTCCAGCCACTCGGCCTGCGGTGTCACCATGCGCCAGCTGGCCAGGTTGTCCAGCGAGGTGCCCCACAGCACGGCTTTTTTACCGCCAGCGTTCATGGCGATGTTGCCGCCAATGCAAGACGCTTCAGACGATGTCGGGTCCACCGCAAACACAAAACCGGCGCGCTCTGCAGCATGTGCCACACGATTCGTCACCACACCGGCTTCTGACCAGACGGTGCCAACCTCATGGTCCAGCCCGGGCAGCGTGCGCATTTCCACCTCGGACATGGCTTCGAGCTTTTCGGTGTTGATCACCACGCTTTTCCAGGTCAGCGGAATGGCGCCGCCGGTGTAGCCAGTGCCGCCGCCACGGGGGATGATGGTCAAACCCAGTTCAATGCAGCCGGCCACCAGATGCGCCATCTCGGCCTCGGTGTCTGGGGTGAGCACCACAAACGGGTACTCCACTCGCCAATCTGTAGCATCAGTCACATGGCTGACGCGGGATAGGCCGTCAAACTTGATGTTGTCTTTGGCGGTGAGCTTGACCAGCAGGCGCTGCGCTTTGCGACGCAGCGTAGCGGTTTCAACAAAATTCTGGTCAAAAGCCTGCACCGCCTTGACGGCTGCGCCCAGCAGCTGGCCCACCAGCGCGTCGCGCTCGGGGTCAGCGTCCGGGTTGCGGCGCTTCTCGATCTCGCCCAGGCGGTGCTGCAAGGCTTGCACCAGCAAAACACGGCGCTTCGGGTTGTCCAGCAAGTCGTCCTGCAAATAGGGGTTGCGCTGCACCACCCAGATATCACCCAGCACTTCATACAACATGCGGGCCGAGCGGCCGGTGCGGCGCTCTTCACGCAACTGGTTCGCCCAGCCCCAGGCAGACGCGCCCAGCAGGCGAATGACGATCTCGCGGTCAGAAAACGAGGTGTAGTTGTACGGGATTTCGCGAATGCGCTGCGGCTCGTGCGGCGCGCTGGCATCCGCAGGCAACAAAGACGTGATCTGGATGGGAGCGTTCATGGGTGTTGTGATGGCAGCCCAAACGGCGGTTCAACGCCCTGTCAAAGCTGCGTCTGGGCTGGGTAGGCGATGTTACCGCAGCGCAGCATTACCCTACTGCAGGCTTGGGGCCATCCGGTTTGCAAGTTGCAGACCCGCAATCTTTTCAAAATAGCGGGTGTTGTGGGTGACCAGAGGCAGCGTCTCGGCCAGGGCGTGGGCGGCGATTTGGGTGCCAAGATCGCCTTTGGGAGTACCTTGGTGCTCGTTCTGTGACTTGATGTCGCTGTAAATGTCGGCGGCACCAGCAGGCCAGGGCAGCGCCGTGAGTTGCCGGAGTATCAAATCGATGCTGCGCCGGCGTTTGTCTTCTGCCACCATTCAGGCTTGGCCGTCACGAAGTTCAGCCTGAGTGATGGCCGAGATAGCGAACGGGGTTGGGGCGTGACGCATCGTCTCGCGGTGGTATGAAGTCCTCGGTAAATGGGTTTTACGTATCAACCGAAACAGTTCATTTAGGTCGCGCTTTGCGCTGATCATCATTCTTGGGTTTCAGAATGATCTCGCCAGTGGCTTCATTGCGGCTGATTCAAACATGCCTCCCCTGATGGAAACCCTGATGCCTGTTTGAGCCAAATCTGCGTCTAATCAATGTTTACACACTGCCATATTGACGTCACGGGCGTTTCACACGATTTACATATGCTGCACGATTTAACTTCCAGGAGAAAAGCATGAAACTGAAACTCGTAGCGGCAGCTTTTGCGGCCATGTCGGCCCTGTCTGCTCACGCCACGACCGAAGTCCAGTGGTGGCACTCGATGACAGCGGTGAATGGAGAATGGGTCAATGATCTGGCCAAGAGCTTTAATGCCAGCCAGACCGATTACAAGATTGTCCCCACCTACAAGGGCTCCTACGACGAGTCGATGACCGCCGCCGTGGCAGCGTTTCGCTCCGGCAACGCACCGCACATCCTGCAGGTGTTTGAAGTGGGCACGGCCACCATGATGGCCAGCAAGGGCGCCATCGTGCCGGTGGCCAAGGTGATGAAAGACGCCGGGCAGAAATTTGATCCCAAGGCCTATATTTCAGCTGTGGGCGGCTATTACACCGCACCCAACGGCCAGATGCTGAGCATGCCGTTCAACAGCTCTACCACCGTGTTTTACATCAACAAGGATGCGTTCAAGGCCGCCGGTCTGGACACCAGCAAAGCCCCCAGCAGTTGGCCTGAAGTGGCCTTGGCGGCGGCCAAACTGAAAGCCAATGGCCACAAGTGCCCGCTGACCATTGCCTGGCAGGGCTGGACTCAGCTGGAAAGCTTCTCGGCATGGCACAACGTGGAGTTTGCCACCAAGTCCAACGGCTTGGCCGGGCTGGATGCGCGCATGAAGATCAACTCACCGCTGCACGTGCGCCACATCGACAACCTGGCCAACATGGCCAAACAGGGCCTGTTTGTCTACAAGGGCCGCGCCAACGTACCCGAGGCCACCTTTGTCTCGGGCGAATGCGCCATGATCACCACCTCAAGCGGCTTCTATGGCAATGTGAAGAAGAACGCCAAGTTCAACTTTGGTCTGGCACCGCTGCCTTATTACCCGGACGTACCCGGGGCGCCGCAAAACACCGTGATTGGCGGCGCCAGCCTGTGGGTCATGGCCGGCAAGAAGGCTGATGAGTACAAAGCTGTCGCTGAATTTTTCAATTACATTTCCAGTCCGCAAGTGCAGTCTGCCAGCCACAAACGTACCGGCTACCTGCCCATCACCACAGCGGCGTTCCAGTTGACCGAGAAATCGGGCTTTTACAACGAGAATCCGGGCACCGATGTGGCGGTGAACCAGATGATCCGCAAAGTAACCGAAAAGTCACGCGGCATCCGCTTGGGCAACTATGTGCAGATCCGCACCATTGAGGACGAAGAACTGGAGCAGGTCTGGGGTGGCAAGAAGTCTGCCAAAGAGGCACTGGACTCCGTCGTGACACGCGGCAATGTGTTGCTGGAGCGGTTTGAGAAGGCCAACAAAGGCAAATGAGGCCCATGACCTGCCCAACAAGCCATGACCGGCCACAGCCTGGATGCGGCCTACGGGGCAGATTCACAGCGAAACTAGCGCCGTTTCTGCCCCTCTGACCCCCTATGGAAAAGCGCGTCTTTTTCCGTTCCAGATGGCTGCCTTGGGTGCTCATAGCGCCCCAGGTGGCTGTCATCGCCATTTTTTTCTTTTGGCCCGCCGGACAAGCGTTGGTGCAGTCGCTGCAGCAGTCGGATGCCTTTGGTACCCAGGTGGATTGGGTTGGGCTGGAAAATTTCCGCAACCTGTGGAACGATGAAACCTATCTGGCGTCGTTTTACACCACCGCCATTTTTTCCAGCCTGGTGGCGGTGCTGGGCATCAGCCTGTCGCTGCTGTTGGCCGTATTTGCCGACCGCATCGTCAAAGGCGCGCTGGCTTACAAGACCCTGCTGATCTGGCCGTATGCCGTCGCGCCTGCTGTGGCGGGCGTGTTGTGGTTGTTTATGTTTGCGCCCAGCGTGGGCGTGGTGTCGTACTGGCTGCGCGCTTTGGGCATCGACTGGAACCACCTGCTCAACAGTCGGCACGCCATGACGTTGGTGGTGATGGCAGCGGTGTGGAAGCAGATCTCGTACAACTTCCTGTTTTTTCTGGCCGGGTTACAGAGCATCCCAAAATCCCTGATCGAAGCGGCGGCCATTGACGGTGCCCGACCTTGGCGGCGCTTCTGGACCATCGTGTTCCCGCTGCTGTCCCCCACCACGTTTTTCCTGCTGGTGATCAACATCGTCTACGCGTTTTTTGACACCTTCGCCATCATCGACGCAGCCACGCAAGGCGGCCCGGGCAAAGATACGGCGATTCTGGTTTACAAGGTGTACTTCGACGGCTTCAAGGCGATGGACCTGGGCGGCTCGGCCGCGCAATCGGTGGTGCTGATGGTGATAGTGGTGGCGCTCACTGTGGTGCAGTTCCGCTTCGTCGAGAAGAAAGTGAATTATTGAACTATGTCACCCCCACGCTTGTCACTTCGTGTACTGCGCTGCCCCCAGCGGGAGACGTGTCTTGCTTGGGGCAGCCCGGCGCGGCGGCAATCCCATGGTTGAACGCCGCCCCTTTTTGACATTTCTGTCACACGCGGTGATGGTGCTGGGCGTGCTGGTGGTGGCGTTTCCGCTGTACTTGACCTTTGTGGCGTCCACCCAAACCTCTCAAGCGATTGTGCAAACCCCCATGCCGCTGCTGCCTGGCGGGCATTTGATAGATAACTACATAGCGGCGCTGAACGGTACCGGCGGTGGCTCAGGCTCAAAAGCGCCGGTGGCGCGGATGATGACGGTGAGCCTGATTTCGGCGCTGATCATCTCCATTGGCAAAATCGCCATCTCTTTGCTGTCGGCGTTTGCCATCGTGTATTTCCGCTTTCCGTTTCGCATGTTTTTCTTCTGGGCGATCTTCATCACCCTGATGCTGCCGGTAGAGGTGCGCATTGGCCCGACCTACAAGGTGGTATCCGATTTGGGCATGCTCAACAGCTACGCTGGCCTGACCATTCCCCTGATCGCCTCGGCCACCGCCACCTTCTTGTTCCGGCAGTTCTTTCTGACGGTGCCTGAAGAACTGGTGGAGGCGGCGCGCATGGACGGGGCTGGGCCGATGCGTTTTTTCTGGGATGTGTTGGTGCCACTGTCCAAAACCTCGATTGCGGCACTGTTTGTGATTCAGTTCATTTATGGTTGGAACCAGTATTTGTGGCCGCTGCTGGTCACTACCAGTGAGGACATGTACCCGGTGGTGATCGGTATCAAGCGCATGATTTCCGGCGGCGACTCCGAAATGCAGTGGAACATCGTCATGGCGACCGCCATTCTGGCCATGCTGCCACCCGCGCTGGTGGTGATGCTGATGCAGAAGTGGTTCGTCAAAGGGCTGGTGGATACAGAGAAATAAACTTGCTTGCGTGACAGACCAAGATTTGCGCAGCAAATTTGCTCTGTTACCAACTGATCAAGGGATTGCGGGACAGACCGGTTAAATTTATGGCCTCCATCACACTCAAAAACGTCCTCAAGCGGTACGGCATGGGCAAAGCCGCCAACCAAGTCATCCACGGGGTCAGCGCGGAGATCCATGACGGCGAGTTCGTCGTCATCGTCGGCCCTTCCGGCTGCGGCAAGTCCACCCTGTTGCGCATGGTTGCGGGGCTGGAAGAAATCAGCGGCGGCGAGATCTCGATTGGCAGCCGGGTCGTCAACAACCTGGAGCCGTCTGAGCGCGACATTGCCATGGTGTTCCAGAACTACGCGCTGTATCCGCATATGAGCGTGTTTGAGAACATGGCCTATGGTCTGAAGATTGCCAAAGTCCCCAAGGCCGAGATTCAGGCGCGCGTTGACAAGGCCGCCAAAATTCTGGAGATCGGCCCCTTTTTACAGCGCAAGCCGCGCGAACTCTCTGGCGGCCAGCGCCAGCGTGTGGCCATGGGGCGCGCCATCGTGCGCCAGCCACGGGTTTTTTTGTTTGATGAACCCTTGAGCAACCTCGACGCCAAGCTGCGCGCCCAGACCCGCCTTGAAATCCAGAAATTGCACCGTGAACTGGGCATCACCAGCCTGTTTGTCACCCACGACCAAGTCGAAGCGATGACGCTGGCGCAGCGCATGATGGTAATGAATGCAGGGGAGATGGAGCAATTTGGCACGCCCGAAGAGGTTTACAACCGCCCGGCCAGCACGTTTGTAGCCGGATTCATGGGCTCGCCGCCGATGAATTTGCTGAAAGATGCGCCCAACGCGCCGCCGGACACCATCGTCGGCGTGCGGCCCGAACACCTGGACATCACCCCGGAGGGCTGGGGCCTGCGCGTTGAAGCGGTAGAGATGCTCGGCGCCGAGCGCCTCACCTATGGCCGCTGGTTGCATGGCCAGGCTGAAGAGCTGGTGATCATCCGCACCGAAGAATGCAACGCCGCCCCCAGCCTGGGGCAAACCCTGTTTGTGACACCCCGACCCGGAAAGATTCACCACTTTGACGCGACAAGCGGCAAACGCAAGGACCTACCATCATGAAAAACACCCTGCATGACCTGCCCTGGCCCTACCCGCGCTGGATTGCGCACCGTGGCGCTGGCAAGCTCGCCCCAGAAAACACCCTGGCGGCTTTTCGGGCCGGTGCCGCGCACGGCTACCGCATGTTTGAGTGCGACGTGAAGCTCAGTGAAGATGGGGTGCCGTTTCTGCTGCATGACGACACCCTCACCCGCACCACCAATGCAGAAGAGGCGCTGGGCACCGGCCTGAGCGCAGTGGGCGGTGATCAGCCCTGGAGCACGCTGTCGTTGCTGGATGCGGGCAGCTGGCATTCACGCGCCTTTGCCGGTGAGACCTTACCCACTTTTGAAGCCATTGCCCGCTACTGCCGGCACAACGGTTTTCACCTGAACATCGAAATCAAACCCAGCCCCGGCACCGACTACCACACCGGCCAGGTGGTGGCCCAACACGCGGCGCGGCTGTGGCATGGTGCTGGTGTGCCGCCCTTGCTGACCTCTTTTGAAGTGCCCGCGCTGGAAGGCGCGCTGCAAGCCCAGCCCGAGTTGCCACGTGGCCTGCTGCTGGAAAACCTGTGGGACGGCTGGCTGGAAACCGCGCTGCGGCTGGGTTGCGTTGCGTTGGTGTGCGATGACCAGTTGTGGGACGCGGTGACCGTGGCGCAGGCCAAAGCCGCCGGGCTGCGCGCACTGAGCTACACCGTCAACGACAAGCGCGCTGCGCAAAGATTGATCAATCTGGGCACCGATGGCATCATCACCGACCGCATTGACCTGTTTTCACCGGCGTGACAGCAGCCACTGGGTGCTGGCCGCCGCGACCACCAGAGTCAGGTAGGTGAGCATCTTGCCGTCTCGCCCAAACACCAGCAACCCAGCCAGCAACACCCCACTTCCCACTATCAATTGCAGAGCTACTTGCGCTCGTAACGTATGGGCTACAGCCATTTTTCTCAATAAAATTCGGGAGCACAGCGGCAGTAGCAGCGCCAGCCAGAAGGCAGGCGCCAGGAAATTGATGACATGGTTGATGATGGTTAGGAGACCCATGAGACACAGTAATAAGTCAAGAAAAGTTGACACTCTTGGAAAATCGCGCAGTTGATTTTATAATTCAACGATGGCAGTCTGGGCTTTAGGCATCAATCACACGACCGCACCGCTCGATCTGCGCGGTCGGTTTGCGTTTGCGGTCGACCAAATCACCCCCACCTTGCATGCCTTGCGCGGCGCCCTAAGCCGCCAGCCTGAAGCAGCGTTGATCTCCACCTGCAACCGTACCGAAATTTACTGCGCCTGCGAACACCCGCAGCTTCAGCACACGATGGAGTGGCTTGTCCACAGCGGAGGGGTGTCGCCTGAAGTGCTTCGCGCCCACTCTTACTCCCTCACCGAGGGTTTGGCCGCTCGCCACGCCTTTCGGGTGGCTAGTGCGCTGGA
>Ga0105048_10000697_pt1 | contig 52748 bp, 51 predicted proteins | sample MAT05_FD_78382 | JGI IMG/M metagenome (GOLD analysis project Ga0105048, IMG submission 78382) | Freshwater microbial communities from Lake Fryxell liftoff mats and glacier meltwater in Antarctica - MAT-05 | ecosystem: Environmental > Aquatic > Freshwater > Ice > Liftoff microbial mat | place...
GAGGCGCATCCAAGCCGGGTTCGGGCTGAGCCATGGCCACCCGCCGACAGCCCAATCGTCGCTGGAGTTTGCGGATTGCCGTTTCGCTGACGCCGATCCGGCGTGCGATCTCGCGCTGCGAATAGCCCTCCGCAAGAAGACGCTGCACCAATCGTTGTCGGGCGTCCGGTACTCTGGAACGACCCCTTGGAAAGCCATCCGTCCGTGCCAGGCTCGCCAGCCCACCTTCCTCAAAGCGGCGCTGGTGCCGTCGCACCGTGCGGACCGAACAGCGAAAAGCTCGGACAACCTCGGTCTGAGCCGCCCAACCTTGCTCTACCAGACTCACCATCGCGTGAGCGGCGGCAAGGGCATCCGCGGTGCAGTACGGGGCCAAGACGACGCCGGCGACCATCACCACGCAATGCCCGTCCTGCGTCCGCAGCAGGCAGCGATCACTGATAACGCAGGTGCCTTCTGGATTGCGCGCGTCCGGAAACCAGTCTCCATCCCGAGCCATCGACATGCCGGAAACGTTCGCACCCTCGCACAGAAAAGCGGACAGGTTTGGGTTCGCACCCTCTTGCGGTCAATTCGCGAAATCTCTCAGGAAAACCGCAAAAATCAGATCCCTATGTCAGGAGCTCTGGAATCATGGACAGATATCGCCGGCGATGACTACGGTGATTTTCTTGACATGGCACTCGATTGGTTCGGCTTCCTCTCGCTTGTTTGGCGGTAGGGCTCGACGTTCAACGAGAGCGCCATCCAGATTCGGAGAGACTTTGATCGACACGAAAAGAACAGACAAAGGCTCAGACATTGGCCGGGCACGCGGGTCTTTTATACGAAGGGACCAATTGCGACCGTCATTTCTTACCGCCTCGACAGGGACTCGCGCAGCGTCCTTGCGCGGGCCGGTTCGTTGTTTTCGTGGGTAGTTCCTGCATTCCCAGAGGACTTGGCCTTCTACCGGCGCGCCGGGAAGCTGGCGTTCGCCACGTGCGCCCACGACCGCATGGCGTGGGCCGTCGACCTCGACTTAGCTTACACATTACCAAAGTGCTGGGGTTTCACGCTTCGCGAGATGGTTGAGAAGGACATGGTTGGAGACGGAGGCTTCGAATATGTGGCTTGACAAAGCGCCACCCCGCTGCTCACGCGAATGAGCAACTTGGATATACTCAGGATTGCTGCGGCCGACTGGTCGTTTCCTGCGGCGATTCGTGATGCTCGACGGTAACCCTCACCCTTGATCATACTCTTTTCCAACAGCGCCGCCCGTGGTTTGTCGGCGAGGGGGACGACACAGGCGAGGCCGGTGGCGGTCGCCCGTTGGTGTTCCGAGTCGATGTTCGGGAGTTCCGTCTGAAAGCCGGCCACAACTTTTCACCCCATCAATTGTTTCACCGGTATGAAGGCCCACCTGTCCGGGAGGCGTCCCGCGTATTGGCGCCCTTGGCTTACCTTTTTGGCCTTTGTCGGCTGTGCTGTAACGACGGCATTGGGTGCCACGGCGCCGGCACGCCCGGCGGTTCCAGTGGTCGAGGTGGCGACTGAGTTGGTGCCGCTGGCGGGACTCGGGTTGGGCAATTTGCCCGAGGACGCTCTGCGATCGACGGCGCCTCCACTAGGCAAGGCGCCGCCCGGACCCCCACGCAAAAGGTCGATCGCCGAGCAACTCGGCTCCCGAATCACCAGAATCCGGGTGACCTGGTACGACACCAACCGGGTGGAGTCGGCCGCCGAAGCGGAGCGTCTCGTGTGGGCATGGTGGCAGGAAACAACGTGGCCGATTAGCACCAGGTTTGGGCCGTCGCAAGGCTTCTTGGGGAACCTGATCCAGGCCGAGATGCGGGAATCCGATGGATCGGTTGGATGGTTGATGATCAACCACCATTTTCCCTTGGTTCGTGCTGCGTGGAGGGATGGGGCGGCTCAATGGCGATTCACGAATCATTCAAACAATCGCGGGCTCCTTCTTGCCTCAGAACGTCGCGAACGGATTCTGTCGAAACTTGCCTCAGCCAATGACGACGCTCTCGCGGCACTCTTGTCCCGACTGGCGGTCGTGGGAGAGGGAGACGAACAGGTGGGCCTGGGAGTTGTTCCTTACCTTCGCCATACGAAGGCCAATGTCCGCGGCGGCGCACTTTCCGCCCTCGTAGCTGCTCGCCAGCCCACCAACCTCGTCTTCGAGGCGTTGAACGAAGCGCTGCGAGATCCGGATCGGGGCATCCGTTCGGGCGCTTTATGGTGCATCCACAGGGATAATGACTTGCCCCCCGTCGATCGGCGGTTCCTGCCAGCGGTGCTTCCAATGTTGGGAGACATGGATGAGTCGGTGCGTGCGGCGGCCTGTACGGCGGCGGGATGGCTGGGGAGGCAGGGGAACGCGGAGGTTGCTCACCGCGTCGTCGAGGAACTCACACCCCGCTTGTACGATCCGAAGGCCGCAGCGCGCGCGTCCGCCGTGTCCGCTATGGCCACCCTTTGGGAGAACGGCCGGGAGGCGATTCCAGTGCTGGCGGCTGTGGGGCCGGACCCCGAGGAAAACGTGCGCAATGCGGTGACGTCCGCGCTGCGGAGCCTGCGGGAGGTCCGCGAGAAACCGATCGAGGGCGTGGACGTGGTTTTCGGAGTGGCCATTCCGAAACCGTCCACGAACACCGGGGCGGGAAATGTTTGTTGAAGACGAACCACCGATTCATCGGGTCCGGGGTGGACTAAACGCCGCCCTTGATCACCCCCTTCTCCACCAGCGCCGCCCGCAGCCCATTGGCGAGGGTGATGACGCTGGCGAGGTCGCTTGCCTTGGCCTGATTGGCGCCGGCCCGCTGGGCGGTGGGGGCGTCGCGCCGTGGAAGCCGATCTTCGAAGCCGTGCCGGCCCCAGCCTGGACCTCCCACGACAGGCTCCCGGCGTGGCGTTTCAGCCCTCCGTCCGCGACATTCAGAATCAGGTAGCCGGTCGGGAACGTCCCGCTGGCCGGATCGGCGATGACGGTGGCCGGCGCGGTCTGCCGCCAAGTTCCGGGGGTGCCAGTCACGGTGCAAACGAACTCCGCCCCGTTCTGGTCCCGCCAGAAGTCGCCGACGTTCCACGCCCCCGAGGTCGGCGGGCCGTTCAGGGTGTTGGGACTGCCGTTCTGGTAGGTTGGGACGCGGCGGAACAGTTCGTCGCTGGCGATGACCCAGTTCTGTTAAGACAAGGCCACGAAGCTGGCGGCGTCGGAGACGTTGAACAGGCGGCCGGGGGCGATGGTGCTCATTGGTGTGGGGAATGGGGAATTGGGAATAGGGAATGGGGGGCGGCGAATTCTCGATGAGGCGGAGTCTCCCCCTATTCGCCATTCCCCATTCCCTATTCGCCTTTCAAAACGGTGATCTCGTCGAAGGTCAGGCTCCGCAGGCCGGCCAACGAGTAGAAGGCCCGCAGCTTGAAGTCGGTCTCTGACCCCAGCAGGGCCACGAGTTGGGCGTTCGTGATCGTGACGGGGCCGGTGTTGCAAGCGAAGGCGAGTTCGCCCTTCAACGTGCCGCCCGTGGTCAGGACCTGTAGGACATCGCCGTCCGCTCGGCATTCGAGGTTCTGGGCGACGTTCAACCCGTAGCGCAGTTCGCTGGTCTGGGTCCAGTTCGCGACGATGTCCTGCCCGCTCGTGTAGGTCGGGTGCGCGCCGTCCTCGAACACGCGGAGGTTGGTCGGTGCCGCGGGCCGTTGTGGCCGCTTTTGGATGGTGACGGCGATCTCCGGGCAGGTCGCGAGGTCGAGTTCTTGCGCCAGCAGGTACGGCTGCTCTTTGAAGGTGGCGGTGCCCTCTAACAGTTCCGCCGTCCACGTCACGGGCTTTTCGAGGCCCAACTGGAGGACGTAAGCCGTGGCCCCGATGGCGTGGGTCTCGGCCCGGGTACCGAACCACTCCCGGAGGACCTTAACCGTGTACCGCTTCGGCCCGGACAACCGCGCGCCATAGCCGACCAGGATCTCGCCGCCGATGATTTGTAGCGGCTGCGTGGTGGTCGCCTCTTCGAGAGTGGTTTCCTCCAGCTCCCAGTGGTCGCCGGTGAAGGTGATGTCGATCGAGGCGTCAGCCAACGTCCCGGCGTCGAGGGCGGCATTCAGCGAGCCCTTCATGGCGAAGGTCGATCCCCCGGCGACCTGGACGAACGAGTCGGCGGTCCGTTCCCACCAGGCGTGAAAGCCGTTCGTCAGCGCGTCGCCGCGCACAGGCAGGAAGATCAGGGACGGTTTCGCCTCGCGGAGGTAACCGTAAGGCAGTTCGAGGGCGACGTTGGCCAGGAGGGGCTGGGCCGAGTACTCGCCCTCCGGTTCCACGTCATCGGGAGCCACCGCGGTGGGGATGGCGTTCAGCCAGCCCCGGTCCTCCTTCCAGCGGATGGCGACCTCGGGCGAGTCGGGCTTGTCGATAGTCAACTAGGCGATGCGGACCTTCAACGCGGCCAACCCGGCAGCGGTGTGCGTGAGCGTCACGAGGTCGCCGACCTGGACGCCGGCCATGGATGGCCGTTTGACCCGGCAGGTGCCCGTCATCACCGGCAGGGCCGCTTGCCGTCCGAGGCTCGCCGCAATCCGCTTGGGGGAGGGGAATGGGGAATAGGGAATGGGGGCCGCCGCGAGGCTGTAAGGAATCGACTCGCCGGCCCGTTATCCGGCTATGGCAGCGATCAACGACTACCGGGATCTTGAGGTTTGGCAGCTCGGACGAAAACTCGCGAAGGCGATCTACGAGGTGACGAGCGGGTTTCCCTCCGCGGAGAAGTTCGGGCTGGTGTCGCAGCTCCGGCGGGCGGCGGTTTCCATTCCCTCAAATATCGCGGAAGGCTGGGGCCGCAGATACACGGCGGAATACGTTCAGTTCGTGCGGAACGCGAACGGAAGCCGGACGGAAGCCGAGACGCAGTTGATCCTCAGTTCCGACCTCGGCTTTCTCGAACCGCGCCAACTTGATGAACTTCTGGAACAGACAGCGAGCGTGGGCCGGATGCTCGTCAGCCTTGAGCGAAGCCTCCATCGACGAGGCGCCGAGGCGAAGGCCGCCCATCGCGAGTAGCGACCCGCAGGAAGGATTCCCGGCACGCCTTCCCCCCATTCCCCATTCGCCGCCCCCTCGTTGGAGGCACCGAAGCCCATCGGGGTCGAAAGTGGTTGGTCAGGAGGTTGCGGTAGGTGGGGTCCTTCAGCGTCGACTGGATGACGCCGTGGCCGCGCAGGCAGTGGACGAAGTCGCCCGCCGGCAAGACGACGAGGCCGACGTGATGGGCGACGCCATGACCGATCAGGAAACAGAGAATGTCGCCTTCGAGGAGCGGTGAGAGCGGGTCCGGCGGTTCGTCGACCGGCCATTCCTCGAAGCGCCCGTCCTGACGGAGCCAGATCACGAGCAGGCTGACCGGCGCATGCCGCCCGGCGTCGATGGTGTACGGGCCGGTGAGGAAGAACTCCAGTGCAAGGCGAATGGCGAATCGGGAATAGCGAATAGGGCAAGATTCATACGAGAACACCCCCCATTCCCTATTCCAAATTCCCTATTCGCTATTCCACATTCGCTACTCCCCTCCAGTGAGGCGTGCGCAGCCCTTTGAGGGTGATGTTGCGGGGGACGCTGCGATGTCCACCCCAGTCCATTCTACCGAACAACTTATGCGAACAACATTCCTCTCAGCCATCATCGCGTTCGCGACCCTCGCGTCCGCTCACGGACAGATCCTGAGCTATTCCTTCTCGGGTGGCGCGATTCCCGACGACTCGGCGTCGGGAGGGTTGACCTTGGTAGGATTGGTTCCCGACGGTGCCCCCGTGATCGGGAAAGTCGAAGTTGCCCTCAGCATCAGCGGCGTCGGAGCGGCTGGAGCGTATAACGGGGACTTGTTCGCGTACCTCCGGCATTAGGATCCGAAGGGTGCGGTCGGGTATGCCGTGCTGCTCAACCGGCCTGACGCGACCTCCGACGAACCGTTTGGATACGGCGACAACGGCTTGAACGTCACGTTCGACGATCAGGCACCGTTGGCATTGGATATCCACAACTACCGTCGCGTTGTGGCGGGCAATGACGCGACCGCCCTTCCATCGCCTGGAGTCCTTGATGGAGTTTGGAAGTCGGACGGTCGCGAGGCCGATCCTGCGGTGACCCTCGACGTCGATCCCAGAACGGCAACGCTGGATGTGTTCTTCGGACTGGGTGGCGCGGGGTACTGGACGCTCTACGTGCAGGATTTATCCGGAGGCGGTGTTGCTAAAGTGGACTTCTGGAACCTGTTGATCCATCCGCAGGCGGTTGTTCCGGAACCGATTCACGGGGTCGCCGTGGTTGGTCTGGCCTTGGGAGGTTTCGCGCTTTGGCGACGCCGGAGGCAGACCAGCAACAGTTAAGGTACATACCTTCCTCCCGATCATCGAGGACCTCATGGACGGCGCCTGGACGGAGCCACTCGACGATGCGACCTGAATTCACGGGATGATCAGATACCAGGCTGCGCTGTAGAAAGCTGAACCTGCGCAAGATCCGCGTCGCAGAGATCCGGAAACCGCGATAGACGTGGTTCCGGTCGGGCAACACCACCTGCGCCAATGGGGCGGCCGAGTTCCTCCGCCAAACCGTCGAAGGCCTCCCGTACCCGGTGCGGATCGGGTTACTTCCCGCGGACTCCGGTTTCATTCACGAGAGGGTGCTGCAGGCGGCCGAGAGCCTCGGTTTGCGCTACCCATGGCGGCCCGACTGACGCAGCCGGTTCAGGCACTCTGCCGGCATGCCGACGCGCATTGGCAGGACAGTTGTCGCTTTCCTCGCCCGCCCCACTGACCATGAGGACCTGCGCGGATGAACGGCATATCACTCAACACCATGAACCCCACCCTCCATCGAGTCGCCCTATTGTTCCTCGTTGCTTCGCTGGCATTTCTGAGCGCCTGCCAGACCGAACGTTCGCCGTCCAGCCGTGCTTCCGTAGGTGACAAAAGCGTTAAACCTGGGATCAACGCGGAGTACCTGAAACCGAACCTCAACGTTTCGAACTGGGTTGAGCGATTTGAGAAGGAGGGCCGCGAAATCTATGACCACCGCGACCCACTCGTTGCGGCCGCTGGGATTCGCCCAAACTCGGTGGTGGCCGACATCGGCTGCGGGACCGGATTGTTCACGCCCCTGCTTTCCGCAGCCACCGGTTCCCACGGCAAGGTGTATGCGGTTGATATCGTTCCCGATTTCCTCCAACTGATCGCAACCCGCTCTGCGGCCGCTGGCCTCCGCAATGTGCACACCGTCCTGTGCACCGAACGCTCGGTCGAGTTGCCACCTCACTCCATCGATAAGGCCTTCATCTGCGACGTTTATCATCACTTCGAGTATCCCCAGCAGTCGCTCGCCTCGTTGCATCGCGCGCTTCGGAACCATGGGGAGGTGCTCCTGATCGATTTCAAACGTGTGCCCGGCGTTAGCTCGGACTGGATTCTTAGCCACGTCAGAGCCGGGCAGGAGGTGGTCACGGCTGAGTTTGAGTCCGCGGGCTTCAAGAAGATCGAGGAACTGCCTTTGCTAAAGGACAACTATGTCCTTCGCTTTCGGAAGATCGGACGGTGAGGTGAACGCCATGGAAGCAGGCGCGGTCTCTCAGCCCTTCGTCACTGGCCGTCCCCCACGGACCCTCGGCCTGGGCAGCGCGACGGCACTGGTCATCGCCAGCATGCTCGGCACCGGGATCTTTACCACCAGCGGTTTTCTTCTGGCCGACCTCCGATCGCCCTGGCTCGTGCTGCTGGCGTGGGTCCTCGGTGGCCTGGTCGCCATGCTCGGAGCGTTGAGCTACGGCGCGCTGGCGCGGCATATTCCGGAATCGGGTGGCGAATACTTGTTTTTGTCGCGCACCCTTCACCCAGCGGCCGGTTACGTGGCGGGATGTGTTTCGCTGCTGGTCGGTTTTTCGGCCCCCCTGGCCGCCGCCGCAAACGCGTTTGGCCAATACACGAGCGACTGGTTCCCCGGAAGCTCGCCGTCAGTAACGGGAACCGTCCTCCTGGCGTTGGTGTCTTCGATTCATGCATGGAACGTCAGGGGCGGCGCGAGCGCCCAGAACATAGCGGTCGTGATCAAGGTCGTGCTGATCACCCTGTTCATTGGCCTCGGTGCCGCACGGATTTCGGGGGCGCCGGTCACACCGACCGCTCCATTCTCGACCCCGGCGTTTGCCATGTCGCTGGTCTGGATCTCCTTCAGTTACGCTGGGTGGAACGCGGTGATTTATCTGGGCGGGGAAGTGACGCATCCGGAACGCAACATTCCGCGCTCCCTGCTGACGGGTACCCTTCTTGTCACGGTGCTTTACGTTGCCATCAACGCGATCTTCCTGTTGGCGGTGCCGGGCGACGTGATCTCAGGCCACTTGGAGGTCGGCCGTCTCGCCGCCGAGCATCTGGGGGGCCGGTCATGGGCGGAGGGCGCGACCTTCTTAATCGCTCTCGCCCTCGTGACCTCGGTTTCCTCCCTGGTGATGACCGCTCCGCGGGTCTACGCCCGGATTGCCACCGACGGTTACTTGCCTTCGTGGATGGAGCAGCGGACCGGTCCGCCACGCTCGGCCATCGGGTTTCAGTTGGTCGTCGCCCTGGTGATGCTCTGGACGGCGACCTACCAGAGTTTGCTTTCGTTCATTGGATTCACGCTCAGCCTCAGCACCGCCGCCACCGTTTGTGGCCTCATGGTCGAACGGGTTCGACGGGGCCCGGCGATGCCGGTTCCCGGATGGCCATGGGTGCCCTTCGTGTTTGTTGCGGCGGTGCTCGGGATGACTACTCTATCCGTTGCCAGAGCACCGTTGCCGAGCCTTGCGGGGGTCGCGGTGCTCGGGCTCGGCTGGTTGCTCTGGCGTCTGGGTAAGAAAGCGCGCGAACTCCGTCAACCCGACGCCAAACGCCGTCCGCCAATGCTCGGCCTGTAGCTTTGGCTCGCCTGAGCTCACCGAACGGCATTTCGAGGTTCAACGGCTCCCTCTCGCGCATGATCATCCCGCCTGCCGAGAACAGAATCAAAGGCGCGCTGTTTTTTACGCGAAAGGTGGGGCGTGGCGCTTTTCATGAGTAAATAAAGTACATGGAATAACCGACGCCTGCTCAGTAATTCTGCGCAGTCAGTTGCATGGAAACCTTCACTGATACCAAAAGTGAGGCAAAAGCGGCGATCACGGCCACCATCAGACCGCGATTCGCCAGCACTTCATCACGTTCGACCGGCTGATAAACGACGTGACAATGCCAGGCGGCCAGAATCGTGAGAATGCCGCTCAAGGCGATCATTGCGAGGCCCATCGGCAGCAACATTCCTGTGCTGGGGATTCGCAACTGCGGATCGAGGCGCGAACGCTACCTGCCGCCGCTCAAAATCACCTCCCGGGTGCGGGTGGACACGCCGGTGAATTCCAGTTCGCCGTTGGCAAGCACCTGGAACTCATGACGCGACTGGCGGTTTTTTCGGAGGCCGAATATGACACCAAGCAACATTGGGAAAGCCGCGCGGGCACAAACCACGTATTGACTAAGTACTTTTCCACTGATCGGCCAATGGCATTCCCAGTTCGGTTGGGGCGGCGGACTGCGCTGGCAGTTCTGATGTTTCAGAAAGTGATCAGGCCAGACCCCCAACCAAAACCAAACCAGGAGCACGATCAACCCCAAAGACAGCATGCAGATTTGTTATAAAGACTGGGTCAGCGGAACGCTCGTCCCATTCAGTCATGGCTGCCTATGGGGGCCGGATTCATGGGGTAAACACCCCATCGCGCCAGTCCGCCTTTTTCAATTAAAACATACACCTATGAACGGTGGGCTGCCCTCGGCAAACTGGATAATCAACCAGTTCGTAATCGTCCTTGATGGGGTCGAACCAGGGTTGAATGGAAACCAGCCTTTTGAAAGTCTGCGTGTCCAGGAACGCATGCTCCACCTGTCCCAATATGAAGGCCTCTAAACTGAATACGAAAACGAATCAACCCGTTGCCTTGATTGGAATCTACATTTTGTCGCTGGCAGGAGTTGGCGCGCCGATTCTCCAGCGAATTGCGCGGCGCGGCCATTTTTAATGGGAAAGCCCGTTGCGTCGACTGTCATCCCGCGCCCTATTGCCCCGACAATAGCATGCACAACTTGAAAGCGGAGCGCTTCAATCCACTGGAGATGGCCCATGGCAGGATGATGGCCCACGACGGCCGGGTCAAAAGATTCCCTCTGCGGGGTATTAAGGACTCATCGCATTATCTGCATGATGAACTCTTCTTGACCCCCTGAAGATACGGTTGAGTATTGGAACTTCATTCAGCAGCCCGATTTGACAGCGCCCAAGAGACAAGACCTGACCGCTGTTCTGCGCGCCTTGTAGAGTGGCTGCGAGTTGACAGATTAGTATTATGAAGAAAAATGCATTTACGATGAATCAGGCAAAAGTCATCGGTGAACAATTGGGCATCCGCTGGGATAAGTTTGATCTCAAACAATTCCGCACCGGCCTGGCGGTGGAATTGGAACATGGCGCCATCAACCCAAAGACCGACGTCACCAACGATGACCCGCTGCTAACCGGGAAGATCGCCTTGGCGCACCTGACTGAATTTCCTGACTACTACACCCGCCTGGCAGAAATGGAAGCCGAGGCGAAGCGGTGCTGGAATTCAAAGAAACCTTAGCAATCAAAGAAACCCTCAGATGAGCACGATCACCACCAAAGACGGCACCCAGATTTACTACAAAGACTGGGGCAGCGGAACGCCCGTCGTATTCAGTCATGGGTGGCCTTTAAGTTCGGACAGTTGGGAGTCACAGATGCTCTTCCTCGCATCCCACGGCTATCGCTGCATCGCCCATGATCGTCGCGGTCATGGCCGGTCGACCCAGCCGTGGAATGGCAACGAAATGAACACCTACTCCGATGACCTGGAGACACTCATCGAGAAGCTCGACCTGAAAAACGCAGTTCTGATCGGGTTTTCGGCGGGCGGCGGCGAGGTCGCCCGTTACATCGGACGCCACGGCACCAAGCGTTTGGTCAAGGCCGCGTTGATTTCGGCCGTTCCGCCCTTAATGCTCAAGACGGGGGCCAATCCTGGCGGCCTGCCCATCAAAGTGTTCGATGACATTCGGGCCAGCTCCATCGCCGACCGCTCGCAACTCTATAAGGACCTCGCTGGCGGTCCCTTCTTCGGATTTAACCGCCCGGGCGTCAAGGTCACTCAAGGAATGATTGACTGGTTCTGGTTTCAGGGAATGCAGGCCGGTCACAAGAACACGCTGGACTGCATCAAGGCGTTTTCGGAAACCGACTTCACCGATGATCTCAAGAAGTTCGACGTGCCCACGCTGATCATTCACGGCGACGACGACCAGATCGTGCCGATTGAGGCTGCTGGCAGAGCAGCCGCCCAACTCGTCAAAGGCGCGCGCCTGATCGTTTACGCCGGCGCCCCGCACGGCCTGACCCACACGCACAAGGACAAGCTCAACGCGGACCTGCTGGCGTTCCTCAAGTCGTGACCATGGCAGCGAATCCAGATCTGGATGCCCTCGCCCAGGACCGGAGGATGCTGTCCACCGAACGGGACGCTGCCAAGTCGGTTAACGCCCCAGCCATCCCGTTGTCGCATGGGACACCTTAACCAATTTTGATTTTTCTGAAGACATCCTTTGGCCATCATTTTCGAGCAGATTCATACCCCCGGCATCGCGCAGCTTTCATATCTGCTGGGCGATGATGCGAAAGGGATCGCGTGCGTCATTGATCCCCGGCCCGACGTGGATTGTTATCTGGAATTGGCGCGGAGGAATGCGGTTTCCATCACCCACGTTTTCGAGACGCATGTCTCAGATCACCGTGCATGACGTGAAGAAGGCCGGACACAAGATGCAGATTCTCGATGTGCGGGCGCAGACCGAGTGGAAATGCGGGAACATTCCCTGCGCGAAACATTTTTTCGTTCCTGACGTGCGCGAGAACCCTGATCAGTTCGACAAAACCAAACCGATCGCCACCCACTGCGACAGCGGTTACCGCGCGAGTCTGGCCGCGAGCATTCTAAAGAGGGAAGGATTTCAATCAGTTTACAACATTCTAGGAAGCTGGCAGGCGTGGAAGAAGGCGGGTTATGCAATCGAGGGAGAATTGAACAAATGAGTCGTTGCAGCCACATTGCTATTGCCTTGTTGGCCTTGTTTCCGTTCGCGGCGTTGGCGGGTGAACCGGCGATTGACGCGCGCAATTATCCGGGCCCGGCGTGGTCGCCCTCGTCCCGTGCAGAACAGCCCTCGCCCATCGCTTCTCCTGGCAAACTCATCGGTGGAGTGATTTTTGGTCTGATGTTTGGTTTCCTGCTGCAGAAAGGCGGCGTGGGCAAATACCACATCCTGGTCGGGCAACTTCTGCTGCAAGACCGGACGGTCGCGATGAAGGCCCCGGGTAACGGTCCGCGTTCGATCCGGAAGGGGACATCGAGAGCCTGGATGGCGTCGAGGCGGCCTGAGAGGTGTGCGTCGCCAACAGGACGGTGGACGTTGATCAGAAGTCCGGGACTGCGGCTGAAGAGCTGGATCCTGGTGGGGTTCGGGTCAGCGGGCGCAAACTGTAGGCTCGGTTGCTGGGGAGCCCACGAGCACGGCACACACGGCGGATGAGATTCACCGCGGACGTGACTTTCCCTGGCGGATTCCTTCCGGCTACGGTGTTCGGGCGATGAGTGGACGTCCTGTGTTGGTGACGGGTGGAGCTGGCTTTGTCGGCTCGCATCTTGTGGAACGACTGCTAGCCGAGGGCCGGCGGGTACGGGTCATTGACGACTGTTCCACCGGGTCGTTGGAGAACCTTTCACGGGTCGCCGCTGATCCCCGGTTGGAGGTGATCTCGAGTCGAGTGTCCGCCTGTGCCCAACTGGAGACGCTGGTGGGGGAGGCTTCCTTCGTCTTTCATCTGGCCGCCGCGGTGGGGGTGGAACTGGTGGTGAAATCAGCGGTGGGCACGATTCAGAACAACCTGGACGAGACCGAAGCCATGCTGCACGCGGCAGCGGTTCGGCGAACGCCCTTGTTGTTCACCTCGACGTCGGAGGTTTACGGGAAGAGCCAGCGGGACGTGTTCCGGGAGGAAGACGACTTGTTGATCGGACCGCCGCATCTCGGCCGGTGGAGCTATGCCTGTTCCAAGTTAATGGATGAGTTCCTGGCGCTTGCCTATTCCCGCGAGCAGCACGTGCCGGTGATCATTACCCGGTTGTTCAATACCGTGGGCCCCCGGCAGACGGGACGGTACGGTATGGTGCTCCCGCGGTTCGTGGAATCGGCCCGCGCCGGACGTGCGTTGCGCGTATTTGGAAATGGGCAACAGACTCGCTGTTTCTGCCTGGTCCATGACACGGTCGAGGCGTTGCTGCGATTGGAACGTTGTCCACAGGCACTCGGTGAAGTGTTCAACGTGGGGAACGACGAGGAGATCAGCATCGTCGACCTGGCCAGGCGGGTGTCCGATGAACTGGGATCCTCCGCAGGCGTCGAATGGGTCCCGTACGATCAGGCGTATGCGCCGGGATTCGAGGACATGCTCCGACGGCGGCCGTCCCTCGAGAAGTTGGAGCGGGCGGTCGGATATCGGCCGCGGACGCCGTTGTCGACAATCATCCGGGTCACCGCCGGGCTGGAGAAGGTCGCCGCATGAGTTCGGAATCTGAATCGAGTCCCGTGAATCCAAGCCCGGCCCCGGTGCCGGCCACCCCTCACCGTCGGCGCCCGCGGTACGCGGGAAAAAATCCGAGGCGATTCGAGGAGAAGTACAAGGAACGCGATCCCGCGCGCCACGGTGATGTGGTGGCGAAAGTGCTGGCCTCGGGAAAGACCCCAGCGGGGACCCACCGACCGATCATGGTCGCCGAGATCCTGGAAGTGCTTTCACCCAAGCCCGGTGAGTGCGCAGTCGACTGCACGCTCGGTTACGGCGGACACGCGCGGGAGATGCTTGCCCGATTGGTTCCCGGTGGCCGCCTGATCGGAATGGACGCCGATCCGGTCGAGTTGCCCAAGACCGAGGCACGTTTGCGGGAGGCAGGGTATGGGCCGGACGTGTTCACGGCCGTTCGGAGCAATTTCGCGGGACTTCCCAAGGTGTTGGCTGGGGTCGGGCTGACCGGAGCGGATGTGGTTCTCGCCGACCTCGGGGTGTCGTCGATGCAATTGGATGATCCGTCGCGAGGGTTTACCGCGAAGTTCTCCGGGCCGCTCGACATGCGAATGAATCCCGGGCGCGGTCAGTCGGCGTCGGCGTTTCTGGCGTCGGTGAAGTCGGCGGAACTGGTTCGAATTCTGGCGGAGTATTCGGATGAGCCGCGGGCGGAGGTGTTGGGTGGTGCGCTGGCCGGGCGGCGCATGGCGACCACCCAGGACCTGGTGGAGTCGATCCGTGGAGCGGTGGGGGACATTGCGGGAAACGAACGCGAGACGACGGTGCGACGGGTCTTCCAGGCGTTGCGGATCGCGGTGAACGACGAGTTCTCGGCCTTGGACACGCTTCTGCGGCACCTGCCCGGTTGTCTCAAGCTGGGAGGTCGAGTGGCCGTGCTAACGTTTCATTCCGGCGAAGATCGACGGGTGAAGTGGGCGTTCTCGGCCGGCCTGGAGTCCGGAGTCTTTTCCTCGATCGCGGAGGATGTGTTGCGGCCGGGTGCGGAAGAGCGCCGTGCCAATCCGCGATCGAGCTCGGCAAAACTCCGGTGGGCGGTGGTCTGAGCTTAACAGACCGCCAGTGACCCGAAGCTGGACAGGAGCTCGGGTGGTTGCGGAGGGTTCGATGTGCCTGGGGTCCAGTTGAAGCGCGTCACAAAAGTTCATCGCGGCGGTTCCCGCGGGGGTGAAGTGGTGGCGCTGCGAGCGGCGACCGTCGCGATCGAGGACGGGAAATGTACGGTTGTGGTGGGGCCGTCAGGATCGGGAAAGACCACCTTGCTCCGGTTGATTGCGGGATTGGAGGAGCCCACCTCGGGAGAGTTGGAAGTGGGTGGAAGATCCATGACGGGTGTGCCGTCGCGGGAGCGCGGGGTGGCGATGGTTTTTCAGGATCACCCGCTGTTTCCGCATCTGGATGTGGCAGGGAACCTGGCTCTGGGTTTGAAGCTCCGGCACGTGCCGCAGGCGGAACAGTCGGTTCGATTGCGGGAAGTGACGGAATGGTTGGGACTGGACCGCTTGCTGGATCGGATGTCCGGGACGCTTTCCGGGGGTGAGCGGCAGCGGGTGGCCTTGGGAATGGCGCTGGTGCAACGGCCGCGCTTGTTGTTGTTGGACGAACCGCTGGCCCACCTCGATGCGCGTTGGCGACTTCAGTTGAGGCGGGAGTTTCGAAGTCTGCAGCGCCGACTGGGCCTGACCTGGGTGCAGGTCACGCACGACCAGTCGGAAGCGCTCGCCCTGGCCGATCGGTTGGTCGTTTTAGAATCGGGGACGGTGCAGCAGGTGGGGACGCCGACGGAGGTCTATGGGCGGCCGTCGAACCGGTTTGTGGCCGAGTTTTTGGGATCACCCGGGATGAATCTGCTGAGCGGGCGACTCAGCTTGATGGAGGCGGAGCGCTGGGAGTTTCAGGTGGTCGAAGGTGAAGTCATGCGTGGGGGCGGTTGCCGCGCGGGAATCGTGAGCCACGGGCGGAAGGGAATTCTGCCCGGTGATACGCCCGCGTTGGCCGATGCAGAACACCGGTTCATCGGTGGAAGAGCCGGGCACGAACCAGGTCCCCGTTGGATGGGCTTTCGGCCGGAAGCGGTGCATTTGGACGACGAGATGGAGAGGGGGGATGGGGGTATGGAGGACCAGGTGTGGGCGATGGGGGAGGTTTCGGTGGTGGAGCCGATGGGGCACGAGACATGGGTGCATGTGAGGGTCGGAACGAACGGTTGGTTGGTAGCGAGGGCTTCAGGACTCGGCCGATGGCAGCCCGGCGATCGGGTGCGGGTGACGATTCCTTCGAACGCGGTGCATTGGTTCGACGCGACGTCGGGTTCACGTATGGCTTGAGTTGGGCACTGTCTTTGGGGGTGCGGTGGAGAGCCGACGAAGACCCATCCGAAGGGCTGAACCGTCGGTTGTTTCAACCCATCCCTTCGTGGGTTCCGTCGTTTCGGGTTTGTCTGGCGGCTCTCCGCGAGACCGAACGGATAGGAGTTTCGCCGGGGATCGGGATTTGGTTGGGTTGTGGCGATGCAAGACGAAGACGCGCGGGACGGTCAGAGTGGGCGGGGGGACGTGTATCGGATTCGGACGAAGGCGCGTGGTCCTATGGGTGCCTTGCCGCTGACGCCGGAAATGTTGCGGGACTGGCCGAGCGGCGATTTGTTTGGGTGGACCCAGGATGCGGGGATGGGTTGGGACCCGAAGGAATTGGGACGCAAGGAGGTTTTGATCCTGAGCACGGCGGGGGGGATGCGGGGGGAGGATGGGAAGCCTGTGGCGCTGGGTTTCCACACGGGTCACTGGGAGATCGCGTTGCAGGTTCGGGCGGCCGCGAAAGAGCTCAAGCGACTGGGAGCGATTCCGTTTGCGGCGGCGTGCTCGGATCCGTGCGATGGCCGTACTCAGGGGACGGTTGGGATGTTCGACAGCCTGCCATATCGGAACGACGCGGCCCAGGTCTTCCGGCGCTTGATCCGATCCCTCCCGACCCGGAGTGGCGTGATCGGGGTGGCCACCTGTGACAAGGGGCTTCCAGCCATGATGATGGCTTTGGGGGCGATGCGGGAATTGCCGGTGGTGCTAGTGCCGGGTGGGGTGACGTTGCCGCCGGAGGAGGGGGAGGATGCGGGGACCGTTCAAACCATTGGCGCGCGGTTTTCTCACGGAATGATCAGCCTGGCGGAGGCCGCCGAGATGGGGTGCCGGGCTTGTGCGACGGCAGGGGGTGGCTGTCAGTTTCTGGGAACGGCGGCGACGGCGCAGGTTGTGGGTGAAGCCTTGGGGATGTCGCCGGTGCACAGTGCCCTGGCGCCTTCCGGGGAGGCCGTATGGCTGGAGATCGCCGAGCGGGCGGCGCGGGCGGTGATGGCGATGGAAGCGCGGGGATGGCGTGGGCGCGACATCCTGACCGACGCGAGCATCCGGAACGCGATGGTGGTGCATGCGGCGTTTGGGGGATCGACAAACCTGCTGCTCCACATCCCGGCGATCGCGCATGCGGCGGGTTTGAGGCGTCCGACGGTGGACGACTGGATGGAGGTGAACCGGAAGGTGCCGCGGTTGGTCAGTGTCCTGCCGAATGGGCCTGTGCATCACCCGACCGTGCGGGTGTTCTTGGCGGGGGGCGTGCCGGAAGTGATGCTGCACCTGCGGGGGTTGGGACTCTTGGACACCACCGTGGCGACCGTGGAAGGTAAGACGCTGGGGGAGGTGTTGGACGCGTGGCAAGGCAGCGAACGGCGGGAACGTTTTCGGGCGTTGCTGAAGGAACTGGACGGTGTGGATCCCGACGACGTGATTCTTCCGCCCGAGAAGGCGCGCGCGGCGGGATTGACCAGCACGATGATGTTCCCGAGGGGCAATCTGGCGCCGGAAGGGTCGGTGGTGAAGGCGACGGCGATCGATCCGTCCGTGGTGGACGCGGATGGCGTCTATCGGAAAGAGGGGCCCGCGCGGGTGTTCACGTCGGAGCGCGCGGCCATTCGGGCGATCAAGGAAGGTGGGATACGGGCTGGGGACATCGTGGTCTTGACCGGGTGTGGTCCGTTGGGAACGGGGATGGAAGAAACCTATCAGCTGACCAGCGCCCTGAAACATCTGCCGTTTGGCAAGCAGGTGGCGTTGATCACGGATGCCCGGTTTTCCGGTGTGAGCACGGGAGCGTGCGTGGGCCATGTGGGCCCGGAAGGGTTGGCGGGCGGCCCGATTGGCAAGGTACGAGACGGTGACCGCATTCGGATCATGCTCGACCGCAAGACCCTGGAAGGTTCGGTGGACTGGGTGGGTGAGGCGGGAGGGGCCGAACGGTGGAATCGGGAGGAAGGTGCGGTGGCGTTGGCGGCCCGTCCGACGCGGGAAGATTTGGCGCCGCATCCGTTGTTGCCGGATGACACGCGGCTGTGGGCGGCGCTTCAGGCGGCGAGTGGGGGAACATGGGGCGGGTGCGTGTTCGACGTGGAATCCATTCTCAAGCGGCTGGCGGCATCGGGGTAGCGGGGGTGGCGTGAACGGGATCCGTGGATCGGTGTTTCGCCTTTCGGCTGGGAAACACGGGAATGCCGGGCACACTGTCCGTTCCTTTCGGACGCTGTATCAGCCCATGAGCGAGCCCATTGCCGCCCCACCAACGCCCGCGCCTGAAGCGTCGCGGGACTTTATCCGTGAGATCGTCGCCGCCGACCTGGCGGCGGGGCGTCACGGTATGATTATCACCCGCTTTCCGCCGGAGCCTAACGGCTACCTGCATATCGGGCATGCCAAGAGCATTTGCCTGAACTTCGGGATCGCCCGCGATTTTGGCGGCCAGTGCAACCTTCGGATGGACGACACAAACCCGGCGAAGGAAGAGGTCGAGTATGTGGATTCTATCACGGAGGATGTTCAGTGGCTGATCCGAGGATGGGCGGACCCAGTTCTGGCGCTGAAGCCGCGGGGTGCCAGGCCGGTGGCAGGTGTGGCGGCCGATCGACCCGATCATCATCTCCCGGGCGTGGTGGGAGGTTCCGTACCGCCGGCGGCGGGAGCCATGGCAGCGGGCGGCCTGGAGCCATTCTATGCCTCGGACTATTTCGACGCGCTTTACCAATACGCGGAACAGTTGATTCAGAACCGCAAAGCCTACGTCTGCGACCTCACCGCGGACGACATGGACGAGTATCGTGGAGCCCCCGATCGCCCCGGGAAGGAGAGTCCGTGGCGGGGACGATCGATCGAGGAAAGCCTGGACCTGTTCCGGCGGATGCGGGCGGGCGAGTTTCCGGACGGCGCGCGGACCTTGCGGGCCCGAATCGACATGACGTCACCGAACGTCTGGCTTCGCGATCCGGTGCTCTACCGCATTCGTCATGCGGAGCATCATCATACGGGCGGGGTGTGGTGCATCTACCCGATGTACGACTTCGCCCACTGCCTGAGCGATTACGTCGAGGGCATCACCCACTCGATCTGCACGCTGGAGTTCGAGGTTCACCGGCCGTTGTACGACTGGATTCTGGAAAGCCTCGAACTCCCTCGGGCGCTGCCGCACCAGCATGAGTTCGCCCGGCTCAACCTGACCTACACGGTCATGAGCAAGCGGAAGCTGCTGCAGTTGGTGAACGAGGATCGGGTCTCGGGCTGGGACGATCCGCGCATGCCGACGATTTCGGGTCTGCGACGTCGCGGGGTTCGGGCGGAAGCTTTGCGCGAATTCGCCCGGGCTATCGGAGTGACCAAGTTCGACGGGCACACGGATGTGGCCTTGCTGGAGCATTGCATTCGGGGCGATTTGAACCCGGTGGCTAAACGGCGCCTCGCAGTTTTGCATCCGCTGAAGGTCGTCCTGACCAATCTGCCGGAGGGTCATTTCGAGGAGGTTCAGGCGACCAACAATCCCGAAAATCCGGAGGCCGGAACGCGCCCGATTCCGTTCGGCCGTGAGATCTTCATCGACCGCGAAGACTTCGAAGAGACTCCGCCGCCGAAGTATTTCCGGCTGCGCCCCGGTGGCGAGGTCCGGCTGAAATACGCAGGAATCATCACCTGTCGCGAGGTGGTGAAGGATGGTTCCGGCCAGATCGTGGAGCTACGGTGCACCCTCGACGAAGGCAGTCGGACCGGCGGGCCGACGGCGAACCGCAAGGTGAAGGGCACCCTCCACTGGGTCAGCGCAGAGAAGGCGATCGACGCGGAAGTGCGCCTGTACGACCGATTGTTTACCGTGCCCGAGCCGGATGCGGACGGGGATTTTCGGCAGCACCTGAACCCGCATTCGTTGGAAGTGCTGCGGGCGAAGGTGGAGTCGTCCCTGGCGACCGCGACAGCGACGGAACGGTACCAATTCGAACGGATCGGTTATTTCTGCGTGGACGCGAAAGCCGCTTCCGGCAGCGGGCTGGTGTTTAACCGGACGATCTCCCTGAAGGACTCCTGGTCGAAGGAGGCAAGGAAGGGGTAAAAACGCTCAGGACTCGGGGTCGGGCTCGTCCGGATTTGGCGGGATGGGTGGAGTGACCCCGTCGGCTTGGCGGGCGGCGAGCACGCGTCGGGTGGGGACGTAGTTGGCGAGGTAGTTGCGAGAGAACTCGCCGAAGGTCCCATGGCGCAGGTGTTCGCGGACCTCGGCCATGAGCTTCAGGTAGAGGTGGGTGTTGTGCACGCTGAGCATGCGGAGGCCGAGGATTTCGTCGACGTTGAGCAGGTGTCGAATGTAGGCGCGGGTGAAGTTCTTGCAGCAGTAGCACGCGCAGCCTTGCTCGACCGGGTTGAAATCCAGCTTGTTGTAGCCGGCTTTGGCGTTGAAGGCGCCCTTGTGGGTGTAAGCGGTGCCGTTGCGGGCGACCCGGGTGGGAAGGACGCAGTCGAACATGTCCACGCCGCGGCTGATGAGTTGGATCATCTGCGCGGGTGTGCCGAGGCCCATGGCGTATCGGGGTAAGTGGGCGGGGAGATGGGGTTCGGACATTTCGATCGCGCGCAGCATCTCCGGCTCCGGCTCGCCGACGCTGACGCCGCCGATGGCATAGCCATCGAACTGCAAGGCGACGAGTTCCTGGGCGCAGCGTTCACGAAGTGCGGCGTGCGTGCCGCCCTGAACGATGCCGAAGACCATCTGGCCGGGAGCCCGGGGTTGTTCCCGGCATTCCTTGGCCCAGCGGATGGTGCGATCGACGGCCGCCTGATACTCCTTGAGCTTGGAGCCGGCGGGTGGGCATTCGTCGAACACCATGGCGATGTCGGACCCCAGGACCTTCTGGATGTGCATCGATTCTTTGGGGCCGAGAAAGAGCGGGGATCCGTCGAGGTGGCAGCGGAACTCGACGCCGTGCTCGGTGATCTTGCGAATCTTGGCGAGGCTAAAGACCTGAAACCCGCCGCTGTCGGTGAGGATCGGCAGCGACCAGTTCATGAAGCGGTGCAATCCACCGGCGGCAGTCAGGACGTCGAGGCCGGGCCGGACATACAGATGGTAGGTGTTCCCCAGAATGATCTGGGTCCCGGACTCCAGGAGTTCACGGGGGTCCATCGCCTTCACCGTCGCCTGCGTGCCGACAGGCATGTAGACGGGCGTCTCGACGACGCCGTGGGCGGTGGTAAGCCGCCCGAGGCGGGCTTTGGTTTCGGTATCAGTCGCCAGCAGCTCGAACATCGGCCGCTGATGAAGCCAGAACGCGAGGCCGGAGGGGAGGTCCTTGTTGAGTTGGGCCATCAGAGAAGCAGTTCGGCGATCTGGACCGCGTTGAGTGCCGCTCCCTTCAGGAGTTGATCTCCGGCTACCCAGAACGCCAGGCCGTTATCGAGTGCGCAATCGGTGCGAATACGGCCCACCTGGCAGTTGTACTTCTCGGTGACGTACAGCGGCATGGGGTATTCGTTCTTGGCGGGGTTGTCGACGACGTCGATTCCTGGGGCCCGGGCGAGGACTTCGCGAGCGGCTTCCGGGGTGATGGGCTTCTCGAATTCGGCGCTGATGGCGACGGAATGCGCGCGATACACCGGGACGCGGACGCAGGTGATGCTCGCCCGGAGGCCGGGATGGTGCATGATCTTGCGCCCTTCGTTTTGCAGCTTCATTTCCTCCTTGGTGTAGCCATCCGGCAGGAAGGAATCCACGTGGGGCAGGACGTTGTAGGCGATCTGGTGGGGGTAGACCTCTCGGGTAGCGGGTTGGCCGGCAGCCACTTCGCGGACCTGACGATCGAGTTCTTCAATGGCTTTCTGGCCGGTACCCGACACGGCCTGGTACGAGGCGGCGATGACCCGGGTAACCCCAAATGCGCGATGGAGGGGATAGAGGGCCATCAGGGTGATGGCGGTGGTGCAGTTGGGGTTCGCGATGATGCCGTGGTGTTCCTTGACGTCGGCCGGGTTAATTTCGGGAACGACGAGGGGGACCTTTGGGTCCATTCGGAACGCGCTGGAATTGTCGACCACGACGCAGCCGGCCTGGGCGGCGATCGGGGCGAATTCCCGGGAGATGCTTCCTCCGGCGCTGAAGAGGGCGATATCGATTCCGGCGAAGGAATCGTGGCGGAGTTCGTGGATGGTGTGTTGGGTGCCGCCGAAGGTCAGGGTCTTGCCGGCCGAGCGGGCGGAAGCGAGCAGCGTCAACTTGCCGACGGGAAAGCGGCGCTTCTCCAGGGTCTTCAGCATCTCAATGCCAACAGCTCCCGTTGCTCCGACTACGGCGACATGCGGACTCCGATTCATAGGGCCGGCGAGCATACGGGGCGGGAGGGTTGTGTCAAACGCGTCAGATCGGCCTCATGCCCGCGCGCATGCTCTTCGTGGTGGCTTCGGGCGCGGGGTAGACGCCAGATTTCGGAGGCTTCACCACTGGACCCTGGGCTGGGTAGCGGATGATACGCCCAGCCGGACGACTGGATCTACCCTCGGAGCTTCCCGGATAGGGACGCGGCTACCACGCGGGATTCTCCGGCAGGGAAGCGTTGAATTCGCGGACGAGGGCAGCTTCGTAGTCCCCGGCATAGTGGCCGGAAAAGAAGGCCTCGAGACCCTCGTCCAGAAGACGCTGCCATGCGGCGTCTTCCCGGCCGGGAGTGATCGGATAGAACAGGGCGCTGTTGGATTTCGCGGCGGTGAAATCGCCTGGGGCATCGCCGATCATGAGCACGTGCTGCGGCGGGTATTTGTCGCGGGCGGCGAGTCGAAGATGATCCTTCTTGGAGCCCATTTCCTGGCCGGCGATGAGGGCCACATGATTGCTGAGTTGGTGTTCCGACCATTCGCGCAGCAGCGCAGCGCCTGGGGTTTGGGAGATTACCATGGCATCGGCGTGTCCGCGGAGTCTTTCCAGGAAATCGCGGACGCCGGGAAAGGGGGGGACGCCGTGGACGATGTCATGGATTTGAGCGTCAACCGCGAGCGACCAATCGAGAGTGGGCTGGAGGGTGGTGTTTCCGCGTTCCTGGATTTCGGTCTTAAGGGTGGCGAGCGTGTGTTTGGTTTCGCGGGCCATCCAGGCATCGAGGTCGTCGGACGAGGGGACCGAGACGCCGCGGGCTTGGACCTCGGGACGGGCGGCGAGGAGGTTGAGGGCGTTGGAGAGGGCGGGGTAGCGATTGATGCCTCGGGACTTGGAGTACAAGTTGACGAATTCCCAGACCTCCCGGGCGTATTTCGAGACGGGCTGGAGCCCAAAGTGCTTGATGAACATCGGGGCAAAGCACTCCTTGTGCTTGATCTCCATCGAATCGAAGACGCAGCCATCGGAGTCGATGCCGATGAAGAATTCGTGGGACGGGGCAAAATTGCGAAGGACGAGAGTGGGATCGTTCATGGACGTGGGGGTGGAAGGCGGGGGCCGGGCGCCGGAGAAGATTTGCGGAGCGGGCGTGGTGGGCGGAAGGGGAAAATCAGGTGAGGCGAATGGGGCGGTTGGGCAACGATTTTGAAAAAAAGGGTTGAAAAGCGTCTTACTGACGGCTAATAGGGCTGTGAAGTTCGTCTATGAGGTCACAACTCAGAGACGGTTTAGGTGAAACCGAAGCCCTCCCCGGGCGTAAATTCGGTTCCACCTTTCTCCCATCGGTGCCTGGCACCTTCATGTCAGGTTCCTCAACGACGCAGAGTGATCATGCCTAAGTCCAACGAACAGATCGTGGAAGTGGTCGAACACCATCGGCATAACATTAAAAACATCGAGAGCCGTCCTCAGAAGGCTCAGAAGCATCGATACGAACGTCGAAAGGTCCGAGAAGCCATCCGACTCGGGGATTGGGCGGGAGGCGAAGCGGGACCGGGCTGAAAAAACGCGACCAGAGAAGTACCTTCCATCGAAACTACCGGGGGCTGCATCCAACAAGGTGCAGCCCCTAAACGATGAAGACATCCCTCCGGGAGTGCGTGGGCGGAAGGTTGGCCGTGGTGCGTCGACTGGGTTCCCCGGGGTCAGGCAGGCGGTGACGGTTTGGGGGTGGATGCCCCGAGGGGTGGGCGTTGGGAACCGCCTTTGGCGGCACGAGTCGGGCGTCCGGTTCCCTGCTTCTGGCACTGGGGGCAGAGGCCGAAGAATTCCAGTTTGTGGGTCACCATCTTGAAGCCGCTTTCGAGCGCAATCTTGGCCTCCCATTCCAGCGCCAGGCAGTCCTCGATCGGGTGGATGGCATCGCAGGCCGTGCAGACGAGATGATGGTGGTGCCCGGAGTGGCCGGGACGCGCCATTTCAAAACGCGCCGCGCCATCGCCGAAATCAAAGCGTTCGACAAGCTCCATGTCTTCCAGCAGATGCAGCGATCTGTAGACCGTCGCCAGATCACATTCCCCGGGCGGCAATGCCTCGAAGATCTCCTTATTGGACATGGGCCTCGGGTGGGCCTGCAGGATGCGCAGGATGGCTTGTCGAGGACCGGTGATTCGCCGGGCGCCGCGTCGGAGCCGTTCCGTCAGGTCGCCAAGTTCGGGGCGGTGGTGGTTGCAGCCGGCGTGTTTTTTCATACGGAACGCTGGCGTCCTCGGGAAACCGAGGTGAGGCGGCCGACGACCAAGGAAACGAGAAAGAGCCCGATGCTGACGAGGACAATGGCGGGACCGCAGGGGACGTCGGCCATGTAGGAAAAAATCACGCCTCCCGCACCGGCGATCATGCCGAACAGGACGGCGATCCAGATCTCCTGACGCAGGTTGTGGCTCACGAGACGGGCGGCGGCGGGTGGAATGACGAGGAGGGCGCCGACCAGCAGGATGCCAACGAGCCGGATGCTGACCGTGACGGTGAGGGTGAGGACGAAGATGAAACCGTAATTGTAGGCTCGAACGGAGATGCCACTGACGTGGGCGAGGTCTTCGCTGGTGGTGATGAGGGAGAGGGGGCTCAGGAACCACGCCCCGCCGCAGACCACGATGATGAGCAGTCCGCCGGCGAGCCAGAGTTCCGTGGGACCGACGGCGAGGACATCACCGAAGAGGACCCGGTGCAACTCACCCTTGAAGCCTCGGAGACGGCTGAGGATGACCGTGCCGACGGCGACGGACCCGGTGAGCAGCAGGGCCATGATCGTGTCGTGGTAGAGCCCACTTTTTTCACGAAGCCAGATGATGGAGGCGGCGACGAGCAGGCTGACAACGAGCATGCCCGGAGTGGGTTCGGTGAGTCCCACGAGGAATGCCGCGGCAGTACCGGTGAGCGAGGCGTGGGCGACGGTGTCGCTGAAGAAGGCCATGCGCCGGGCGGTGACGAAAACGCCTAGGAGCGCGCACAGCGGGGCGAGGATCAAGGCACCCAGCAGGGCCCGTTGCATGAAGGGCTCAGTGAACATGCGGGTGGTTGTGATCGTGCGAGTGCGAGTGCGGGTGCGGGTGCGGGAGGGGCTCCGGAGGATGGTGATGGTGGTAGGACGTCACGTGGAGCCCATAGGCTTCACGAAGGGCGTCCTCGCGGATGATGTCGTCGGGGGCGCCCTCGCAGCAGACGCGCCCGTTCAGGGCGATCACCCACGAGGCATGACGGTGGACCATCGACAGATCGTGGGACACCAGGACGACGGTGAGGCCGTGCGAGCGGTGGATGTCGGAGATGATCTCATAAAACGTGCGTTCGCCAGGGGCATCGACGCCTTCGGTGGGTTCATCCAGGAACAACAACCGGGGTTGATCCAGCAGGCTGAAGGTGATCAGGACGCGCTGCAACTGGCCGCCCGAAAGGGAGGAGATGGATTTGTCGAGGAGCGGACGCACACCCAGTTCTTCGGCGATGACGGGTAATTCCAGATCGAGGTTCTGGCGGCTTCGCCAAAACCAATTGCGAGTCTTGCGCCGGCGGAGAGCGAGAAATTCCCGGACGCTCAGGGCGAGGCCGTCGCCCAGGGCGAGGCGCTGGGGGACGTAGCCGATAGACGGCAGTGCCGTCCGGAGTTCGGAGCAGCCCAGCAGATTGAATTCACCCGACTGCACGGGGATCAGTCCGAGAAGGGTGCGGAGGAGCGTGGTTTTGCCGGCACCGTTGGGGCCGATCAGCGCGACCAGTTTGCCGGGGGCGATGGTCAGGCAGATGTCATCGAGAATGCGTCGGCCCCCGAGCTGAACGCAAAGGTGCCGGGTCTCGACCACCGGGTGCGGAGGCGGGGGCGCCGTCATGGCTGGGGAGCCGGGGTGAGGGCCTTGGAGAGGACCTCAAGATTGCGGCGCATACCGTTCTCGTAGGCTTGTGGCCCGAACGCCCCGGTCTCGAGGGTTTCGAGGGAAGCGAGCTTGAGTCGAAGATCGGAGGCGATCTGCCGGGCGAGACGGGGCGGTTCTCCGTCCATGAAGAGGACCCTTACGTTTTCGGCGCGAACCATCCGGCCGAGGTCGGACAATTGCCGGGCGGACGGTTGGTCAGTGGGCCCGGATTCGACAACGCCCGCCAGTCGAAGACCGTAACGTCGGGCGAGGTAGGGGAAGGCGCCGTGGTAGGTGATAAACGCGGTGGAAGCGCTCGAAAGGCTGCGGCTGTAATCGATGTGCAGGGTTTGAAGGGACTGTGTGGCGGCGACTGCATTTCGCTCAAAGTCCTCGGCATGGGCGGGATCCATTTCCCGGAGGGCGCGGGCAATGTTGGTGACGGCATGGGCCATCAGCATCGGGTCGAGCCAGAAATGGGGATTGGGTGCCTCGGCGTGCGAATGGGGTTTATCGCCATGATCGTGGTCGTGGTCGTGAGGGCCTCGATCGAGGATGAGGGCTTCTTTGGGGAGGCCAGCGGCGGCTTCGACGATCCGGAGGGTTGGGTTGCCGGAGAGTTTGCGCAATTTGGATTCAGACCAGCCTTCGAGGCCGAGACCGCCGATGACGAGGACCGACGCGGTTCGCAGGCGGCGGAGGTCGCGGGGTGAGAACTGAAAATCGTGAGGATCGACGCCCTGGGGGAGCCAATTCTGGACGTTGGCGTGTTCGCCGGCGACGGCGAGGGTCAGGGAATGGATGGGGAGGAAGCTGGTGAGAACGGTCAGTTGGTCTTTGGAAGCGGCGACGGCGACCGTTTGAGCCAGGGCGAAGACGATGCCACAGGCGAGGGCGAACGCGGCTGACGCGGGGCGCCGGAGCTGAGGAAGCGGGGTGCTCACAGGGGCAGTGAAATCTGAATGCAAATCGTTTGCAACCCGGGAATCGAGAACCGCGCCCGACCTTGAAGTGCGGGCGCTGGAGGCTACTTCATGAGGAGCATCTGCCGGGCGCGCTTGATCGCCAGAGTAAGGCGGCGCTGGTAGTGCGCGGGAAGACCCGTGTACTTGCGGGGCAGGATGCGGCCTTGTTCGGTGACGAACTGACGCAGGAGATTGACGTTCTTGAAGTCGAGGGCGTCGACGGTGAAGTCGATCTTCGGCTTGGGGCGGGGCGTACGAACTTCGACGGTACGGGAACGGGTCCCGCCCTCACGTTCCTTGTGATTTTTTCGCGGCATACGGAAAGATATTGCTGAACCCAGAGGTTACGCGATCACTTGATCTCGCGGTGGAGCGTGTGGCGACGAAGATGCTTATTGTACTTCATCAGCTCCAGCTTCTCGGTCTTGGTTTTTTTGTTGCGCGTGGTGGTGTAGCGGCTGGGGGACCCGCCTTCCTTGCGCGCTTCCGAACACTCAATGGTGACGATTTCTCGCGGCATGATTTCCTACTCTTTCTCTTTCGCTGGCTTTTCTTCGACCTCGTCGTCCTCTTCGATTTCGGCGGGAGCGCCGGCGTCGAGGGTTCCCAGCGATCCGAGGCGTCGGTGCCGGAGGGCTCCATCGCGTTCGAGCTGTCCTTGGGCTTCCACGGTGAAGCGGGCCCAGGGGATGGCGTCGAGGCGTGCCTTGGGGATGGGTTTCGCGGTCAACTCACAGGTTCCGTAGCTGCCGCGCTCGATGCGCTTGAGGGCTGCGTCGATCTCATAGATCGCGTCCTGATCGCTGGACAGCAGGCTGAGGGCGAAATCGCGGTCGAAGTTATCGGTGCCGGAATCCGCCATATGCATGCTGTAACCGGGCAGTTGTTCGGCCGACTCTTTGGCGAGGCCGTTCATCTGCCGAACCAGCTGTTCTCGAAGATCGAGAAGAATCTGGCGGTAGCGTTCCCATTCCGGATCAATGGTACGTGCCGTGAGGGCGGTCTTGGGTCCCGTGGACATTCCGCCGCCGAGAATGGCGGCGGCGGTGGCGGTACCGACGACTTTCCCCCGACCAGGTGCGGCCGTCTTTTTAGGGGCTTGTTTCTTGGAGCTCACTTGGATGACTCCCAAATCTTCCTGTTCTAGACTAGATCAAAGCTGGCACCTGCCTACGAGGCCGGTGCGGCAAGGGGCGCGGACCTTATCAGAGGAGTGAGGGTGCGCCACTAAAATTTCAGATTTTAGCTGGGTTTCAATGGCGAAGGGGGTGTGTCGGAGGGGTGGACGGGCCACGAAACAACTTTTCCGTTGCATTGCGTCGCCCCCGTCACGGTGCTAGGGTTCCGGCAAAACTGATGTCCGACGATTTCAAGCCGAACGAGAATCCGCGGCCTCCGAGGCCCGGCGACTCCAAAGTCCCGACCCGGGGGTGGCTCTTTTTGATCGCCATTCTTGGATTTCTGCCGCTGCTTTTCATGCTACGCCGGCAGGCGGACCCGAAGTACCAGACCCTGACGCCGTATGATTTCTTTTCGAAGCTGGCCAACACCCAGATTGTGTCGGGGACGATTACTTTCGATCCGCAGTCGCCGCTGCAGTTGATCACCGGCCGGTTCGTCGATGAACCCTTGGTGCTGGGGGCGGAAGGGACCGAGAGTGCCGCAGACAAGGCGGTGAATTTTGAGGCCCGGGTTGCCTTGGTGGACGAGAACGTCCGGGATCTGCAGCAAGTCCATAAATTTGACGTCAAGACTCCGAACACATTGTTGATGAACGTGTTCGTGACAGTGGTCCTGCCGTTTCTGCTGGTCGCGGCCCTGATCTATTTCTTCTTCATCCGACAGATCAAGATGGCGGGGAGGGGCGCCATGAGCTTTGGCAAGAGCCGGGCACGGATGCTCTCGAAGGAAAAGAACAAGACGACGTTCAAGGAAGTGGCCGGGGTCGAGGAAGCGAAGGACGAGGTGTCTGAGTTGGTCGAATTCCTGAAAGACCCGAAAAAGTTTCAGCGGTTGGGCGGCCGTATACCCAAGGGCATCTTGATGGTGGGCCCTCCGGGAACGGGAAAGACGCTTTTGGCGAAGGCCATTGCCGGCGAGGCGGACGCCGCTTTTTACAGCATCAGCGGCTCCGATTTCGTGGAGATGTTCGTGGGCGTTGGCGCGAGCCGGGTCCGGGATATGTTCGAACAGGCGCGCAAGAACACCCCGTGCCTGATTTTCATCGATGAGATCGATGCCGTGGGTCGGAGTCGAGGTGTGGGCCTCGGCGGCGGGAACGATGAGCGCGAGCAGACGCTGAACGCGTTGCTGGTGGAGATGGACGGTTTCGACACCCATGAAGGCATCATCATCATCGCGGCCACCAACCGGCCGGATGTGTTGGATCCCGCCCTGTTGCGTCCGGGCCGTTTTGATCGCCAGATCACGGTGAATCTGCCCGATGTGAAGGGTCGCGAAGCGATTCTCAAGGTGCATGCGCGGAACGTGAAACTGGATCCGACGGTGGATTTGGCGGTGACGGCGCGTGGAACTCCCGGATTTTCGGGGGCGGAGCTGGCTAACCTCCTGAACGAAGCGGCGCTGCTGGCAGCCCGGATGGGGAAGAAGGGGGTTGGGATGAAGGAATTGGAGGAAGCCCGCGACAAGGTGCGATGGGGACGTGAGCGGCGGAGCATGGCGATGACGGACGAAGAAAAACGGTTCACCGCCTGGCATGAGGCCGGGCACGCCCTGGTCAACGTGTTGCTGAATCACACGCATCCGCTGCACAAGGTGACGATCATTCCCCGCGGACAATCCCTCGGTTCGACGATGTATCTGCCCTTGCGCGACGTGATCAACCAGCACCGCAAACAGATGCTGGACCTGATCGCGGTGATCATGGCGGGACGCATCGCCGAGGAGCAGATTTCCGGGGACATCTCGACTGGCGCCTCCAGTGACATCAAGCAGGCGACCGGCCTGGCCCGTTCGATGGTTTGCCAGTGGGGCATGAGCGAGAAACTGGGGATGGTCCAGTACGGCTCCGACGACGAATACTTCCTGGGCCGCGACATGGTTCGACGGAAAGACTACAGCGAGGCCACGGCCCGCGAAATCGACGAGGAAGTGCGCCGGATCATCGAGGAAGGCTTCCGGGTGGCGCGGGGACTCATCGAAACCCACCGCGACAAGCTCGAAGCGATTGCGAAGGCCTTGCTCGAATTCGAGACGCTCGACGGTTGGCAGGTGGAAGAGATCATTCGCACTGGTCGGTTCACGCCTGCGCCCCAGCAGTCGAATATCGATCCACCCTCCGGCGCGCAGGCGGCTACCTCGTTGCCCGAGGTTCCGAAGTCCACCCCGCCAAAGCTGCCAGGATTCGGTGCCCCAGCGCCGGCAGCGGCTTGAATCAGTCCGGAAGCGCAAAACACCAATAACCGTTGCCGGCTTTGGTTTCGGCTTTGCCGCCTCCACCGGCGGCGACGACGACAAACTGTTTGCCGTCGACCGCGTAGGTCGCCGGGGTCGCGTAGGCTCCGGCGTCGAGTTGGTACTCCCATAGAACGTTCCCATTACGTCGGTTGAACGCCCGGAACCGCTCATCCCGGGTGGCTCCGATAAAGACCAGGCCTCCCGCGGTGACAATGGGTCCGCCGATGTTGAAGGTGCCCGTCGGTGGTTCTCCGCGCTTCTCCAGTGCGGGATACGTTCCCAGCGGCACCTGCCAGGCGGTGCAGCCACGATCGAGATCGATGGCGGTCAGTGTGCCCCAGGGGCGTCGGTTCATGGGGAAACCTTCTGGATCCACCCATTCATGATGGCCCGTGGCGAGGTAGGGGAAGCGATCCGCCCAAGCCATGTCGATTGAGCCGGCGGGGAGTTGCTCGTTTTGGCCTTGTCCATAGAGGAAGGCCACCAGGGCACGACGTTCCAGGTTTCCAAGGCCGGCGAACGACGGCATCTGACCGCGGCCCGTTTCGAGCAGTTGTGTGGCGTCGACGGGTGAGATTCGTTGGGCAAGTCCGGTCAGGGAAGGCGGTTGGACGACGCCGTTGGTTAGGGTTGAGAGTTGTCCTGATGGGCTGGGTGGCACGGCGTCGAGGGCGTCTTTCAAGGCTTTGCCCTGCGGCCCGTGGCATTGAACGCAGATCGCACTGAACAGGTGTTCGCCCAAGGCGTTCAGGGTGACGGACTCGGTGGGTTTCGCCGGCACCATGGCCATCCACTCGGCTTCATTGCTCGCATTGACGAACAGCGTACGGCTTTCGGGGTCGAAGGCCTGCCCGCCCCATTCCGCGCCGCCATTGAACTGGGGTAGCACCACCCTGGCCTGACGCGACGGTGGGGCGTACAGCGGCGCGGGTTGGATTTTCTCGAGTTGCCGCAAGGCGTGTTCCCGGGCTGCCGGATTCAAGTCGGTGACGTCGTGGGTGGTGAATCCCTGTTGGGCAAAGGCAGGTGGGCGGGAAGGAAACGGCTGGGTGGGCCAGGCGGTTTCGCCGGGAAGGTCGGACGCCGGCACCTGGCGTTCCTCGACGGGGAAGAGGGGTTGGCCGGTGACGCGGTTGAAGAGGAACAGATGCCCAGTCTTGGTTGCCTGAGCGGCGGCGTCGATGCGCCGGCCACGGTGACGCACGGTGACCAGAACGGGAGGGCACGGGAGGTCGTAGTCCCAGAGGTCATGGTGGACGACCTGGAAATGCCAGCGGTACTGGCCTGTGGCGGCATCGAGGGCGAGGGTGGAGTTGCCGTAAAGATTCATCCCAGGCCGGTCGCCGCCGTAGTGATCATAAGCCGCCGATCCGGTGCCGGCGAAGACGAGTCCGCGTTCGGGATCGAGGGTGAGGCCGCCCCAGGCATTGCAGCCCGCGGCGGTGCGCCAGGCTTCGGGCGGCCAGGTTTCGTGGCCGGGTTCCCCGGGCTGCGGGATGGTGTGGAAGATCCAGCGACGTTCGCCGGTGCGCACATCGTAGGCGCGGATGTGTCCCGGGGCTTTCGCGGCGGGGCTGTCGTCGACGCGTGACCCGAGGATGATGAGATCCCGATACACGATGCCGGGAGTGGTGAGGCCTACCCCCTGACGGATGAGATCGCGGTCGAGACCTTCGCGGAGGTCGATGCGCCCGGACTGTCCAAAGCTGGCGATGGGGTGGCCGTTGGTAGGGTTCAGGGCATACAGGTAATTGCCGGCGGCCGTGAACAGGCAGCGGTCGTGACCGTTCGACCACCAGGTCAATCCGCGACTGACGCCCCCGCCGCCCTTGCCGTCCCACGGATCGAACGACCACTGCTCCCTGCCGGTGGCGGCGTCGACGGCGACCACCTTGAGGCTTGGGGTGGTGAGGTAGAGGGTTCGGTCGATGACAAGAGGGTTGCACTCGATGGTGGTGGCGGGGCGGGTTCGCAGGTCATCGCACCGGTAGATCCAGGCGGGTTGGAGACGGTGGACGTTGCGGGTGTTGATTTGGCGAAGGGGTGAGAAGCGGGTGCCGCCGGAGTCGCCGCCGTAAACTGGCCAGTCCCGAGAGGCGGCGTGGACGGGGGAAGGCAGGAAGGCGGCGATCAGCAGAGGGAGCCAGGGGAGTTTGAGCGGGGTCATGGGTGGGAAGGTTCGCCAAAATCTGGACGTGAATTGAAACCATGAATCGGGGTTCTTGGGTAGGAACGTCTGTTGGTGCTCGAAACTCGATCTCGCCACGGGAATGGCGGTTTGGCAGGTTGCCCGTCCCTTTCGCCAGTCCTGGGAGATCCTGTGGACTTGAGGGGACAAGGATTGACCACCATGCACGTGATGACGTCGGCCCAGATTCGCCAGAGCTTCTTGGATTTCTTTCACTCGAAGCAGCACTCAATCGTTCCCAGTTCGAGCCTGATGCCGGACAGTCCGAACCTGCTGTTCACGAACGCGGGGATGAACCAGTTCGTCCCGATCTTTCTGGGTGAGCGGAAAGCCGACGTCTCGAAGTGGGCCGGCGCGGTGCCGTCGTTGGACACCCGGGCAGCCGACACGCAAAAATGCATCCGGGCAGGTGGAAAGCACAACGACCTCGATGACGTGGGTTTGGACACCTACCACCACACGTTTTTCGAAATGCTGGGGAATTGGTCCTTTGGCGATTACTTCAAGAAGGAGGCGATCGACTGGGCCTGGGAACTCATCACCGAGGTGTGGAAGTTCCCGAAAAACCGCCTCTACGCGACGGTCTACAGCCCCGACAAATCCAAGGGCGACCCGTCCGAGTTCGACCAGGAAGCCTGGGACCTTTGGGCGGTGCATTTTCGGGGCGCGGGCCTGGACCCGGCGGTGCACATTGTCCACGGCAACAAGAAGGACAATTTCTGGATGATGGGCGACACGGGCCCGTGCGGTCCGTGTTCCGAACTGCACGTGGACCTGACGCCGGCCGGGGACACACGGGGCGCGCTGGTCAACAAAGGTTCCGCCAGATGCATCGAGATCTGGAACCTGGTCTTCATCCAGTTCAACGCGAACCCCGACGGAACCTTCGCGCCGCTGCCGGCGAAGCACGTCGACACGGGCATGGGATTCGAGCGGGTGACCTCGATCATGCAGGGCACGAAGGGTTTTTCGGACTTCGCCCATGCGCGGATCTCGAACTACGAGACGGACGTGTTTCGGCCGATCTTCGATGAACTCGAGAAACTGAGCGGAAAACGTTACGGCTCGACGCTCCCGGTTTCGGGCAGCACGGGGGACACGGAACAAGAGAAGATCGACGTGGCGTTTCGGGTGATCGGCGACCATATCCGCACGCTGAGTTTCGCGGTGGCGGACGGCATTCAGCCGGGGAACACCGACCGGAACTACGTGCTGCGCCGGATTCTTCGTCGGGCGGTGCGGTACGGCCGGAGCCTGGGTTTTCGAGAGCCGTTCTTCTACAAGCTGGTGGAGGTGGTGGCGTTGGCGTTTGGGGAAGTGTTCCCCGAACTCCGCACCCGACAGCAGCATGTGAAGGAGGTGTTGAAGCGGGAAGAGGACGCCTTCAACAAGACGCTGGATCGAGGGATTGCGTTGTTTGACGAAGAAGCCCAGACCTTGAAAGGCATCTCGGGCGCGTTTGCTTTCAAACTGTACGACGAGCAGGGCTTCCCCCTCGACCTGACGGAACTGATGGCGCGCGAGCGCGGGCTTTCGGTCGACGTGGCGGGTTTCAACGCGCTGATGGAAGCGCAGCGGACGCGGGCCCGCGCCGCGCAGAAGAAGCAGGTCATCGAGCTGTCCCAGGTCGAGACGGCGACGCCGACCCGCTTCAACGGCTACGACCAATTGGAGACCTCGGCGACGGTGTTGGAAGTGGTCGAGTTGAAGGACAAGACCGCCGTGGTTTTGGATGTCTCCTCCTGTTACGCGGAGATGGGCGGCCAGGTCGGCGACAGCGGAGAACTGAGCGGGAGCGGGCAACTGTGGCGGGTGGTGAACACCCAGAAGAGCGGGCACACCTGGCTGCACTTCATTGATGGCGGCGACGCGCCGGCGGTGGGATCGACGGTCACCTTGGGGGTGGAGAAGGCGCGGCGCGGCGCCATTCAGCGGCACCACACTGTGACGCACCTGCTGCACTGGGCCTTGCACGAAGTGGTTGGCCATGAAGCGTCCCAGAAGGGTTCGTTCGTCGGTCCTGAGAAGCTGACCTTCGACTTCAACAGCGCGGCGCTCACGGCGTCCCAGGTGGCGGACATCGAGCGGTTGGTGAACGAGCGGATCATCGACAACGTGCCCGTGAGTTGGAGCGAAGAGGCCTACGCGGACATGAAGGGCCGGAAGGACGTCATGCAGTTCTTCGGCGACAAGTACGGCGACGTGGTGCGCGTGGTGCAGGTCGGAGGCAAGGCTGGCGGTTTGGACGGGTACAGCATGGAACTTTGCGGTGGGACGCACACGCGGGCGACGGGTGAGATCGGGTTGTTCCGGATCGTGGGTGAGAACGCGATCGCTGCGGGTGTGCGGCGCATCGAGGCGGTGGCGGGATTGACCGCCTTTGACGCGATGCGTGGCGACCGGGAACTGATTCGGTCGTTGGGCGGGGCGCTGAACGCGCCGCTGGGCGAGCTGGAGAAGAAAGTGGAAGCGTTGTTGGTGCACCAGAAGGAACTGGAGAAGTCGTTGAAGGCGGCGTCGCAACGGGAAGCGGCGGGGCGGGCGAAAGGGATGATCGGGCAGGCGGTGACGTTCCAGGGGATTCCGGCGATCATCGAGAACCTGGGCGGGATGGATGCGGACGCGGCGATGGCGGTGATCGAGGCGTTGCGCAGCCAGTTCAAGGGTGTGGTGGTGCTCGGAAGTTCAGGCGGCGGAGTGGCGTTGATCGCGAGTGTGTCGCCGGAATTCACCGCCAAAATTCAGGCGGGGAAGATCATCCAGGCGATTGCGCCGTTAGTGGGTGGGAAGGGTGGCGGGAAGCCGGACTTTGCTCGGGGCGGCGGCAAGGACGCATCGAAGATCGATGAGGCGCTGGCGAAGGCGCGGGGCTTGATGGGGTGAACGTTGGAGTGAGGTCCGGCGCGCTTTCCTCCATGCCCGCTCCTGACTTATTCGAACTCTTCGTGGGTCCGCTGGATCGATTGGATCTCGAGTATCTCGTCAGCGGGAATGTTGCCGCGATGCACTACGGCGAGCCGAGAGTGACCCACGATGTTGATCTGATCGTGGTCCTGTCCGGGTTCAATGGCTGGCGGCGTGGAGCACGGCGCCGGAGACGGCGATGAGGCCGCCGGCAAGGGAACGGCGTGTGGGTCGTTCCTTTTCGAACCACATGGAGAACGGGATGATGACCAGAGGGGTGAGGGCGACGATGGGGAGGACGACGCCGGTACCGCGGGTGGCGAGCGCCCATTGGAAACAGCCGACGCCGAGGGTGGGGCCGGCGACGGAATTGATCAGCACCCAGGGTGCGGCTTGTCGGAGGGCCGAGGGTGCGGGTTCCGACCGGGAGATGGTACCGGACGCCGACGGCAGCGGGGCGGGACGCCGGGTTTTGATCCAGAGGAAGGTGAGGGCACTGAGGGCGACACCGGCAAGAATGCGTTGGTAGGCGGCGGAGAGGCCATCGATGGATTGGCCAGCCTCGCGGGCGATGGCGAAGGCGCGGCGGCTGAGCACCGCACCCCAGCCCTGGCCGCCGGCAGCGATGAGGGCGAAGCCGACGCCGGCCATAAAGCCGGCTTTAAGGGCGGGTCCGGCCTTGCGGTCGGGGTAGAGGGCGGTGGCGACGCCACCCAGGATGAGGGCGCTCGCCATGGCTTCACGACCGGTCATGGGAACACCGAGCCAAATCCACTCGGTGGCGGCGGCGAGTGGTGCGGCGACGCAGTGAACAATCAGGACGACCAGGCGTGAACCCAGCTTGGGGTAGGCGAGGTAAAGGGCGATGTCGCCGATGCCGAAGCCGATAAAGCCGCTGATGATGAACCACGGAAACGCCGGTCCGCGGATGCCGGCGCCGAAGGTGTGGGCGTAAAGTCCAAGGAACAGGGTGGCCAGGGTGAGCCGCCAAAAATTCGCTTCCAAGCTGGGAAGGAACTTCGTCGATCGCATGGCAGTGACGCCGGAGATCGAGAACAGAAGAGTGGTGAGAAATGCGGGGAGCATCCGGTCAAGGAGGGTAGGGACGATCGAGCGGACGTTGGATGAACCGCGCGCGTTTCCAACGACCGGGACGACCACCGCGACGAACTGCGCAGTCGTCGTTCACGCGGAGAGCGGGGCGTCGTGGTGAAGGGCGGTGTGGATGGCGTCGTCAAGGGACAGCGCTCGGCCTTCAGTGATCCAGGCGGCTCGTTGTTCGGCGGAATCGTCCTGGGAGGCCGTGAGGAGCGTGCGGTCGAGGCGTTCCTGTTCGGACGGGGAGAGCGGGGCTCCGATGGTGTCGCGCAGGGAGGTGGCGGCACCGGCGAGGCGAAAGGCACGTTGCGGTCGACCTTGGGCGGCGGCGAGTTGAGCGGAAAGCTCGAGCGAGAAGGCGAGGCCGTTGCGGTCGCCGAGGTCGCGGTTGATGCGGATGTTCTCGGCGAGACAATCCTGGGCGCCGGCGTGGTCGCCGAGGCTGAGGGCGATGTCGGCGAGGCTTCCGAGGGAATTGGCGATCGACCAGCGGTCGCCGATTTCACGGTTGATGGTGAGGCACTCCTCGAGCAGGCGGCGGGCGCCGCGGGCGTCGTCAAGGTCGCGGAAGACGAGGCCGAGATTGTTGAGGGAATTGCCGATGGCCCACCGATCGCCGAGACGCCGTCGGATGCCGAGACTTTCCTCGTGAAGCTGGCGGGCTTCAGGATGATTGCCCTGGAACCAGGCGATGATGCCGAGATTGCTGAGCAGGCTCGCGACGCCGGCGGCGTCGTTGTTGAGGCGGCGGGTTTCGAGGCTTTCGAGGTAGAGAGCCCGGGCCTGGTCGTAGGCGCCTTGTTGGGCGGCAACGGAGCCGGCGATGTGAAGGGTTTGGGCGATGCCGGCGGGGTTCTGGACTTCGCGGAAGATGGCACGGGCGGCATCGAGCAAACGGCTTGATTCAGGGTATTCGCCCTGTTTGCGATGGAGATCGGCCAGTGCGGTGAGGCAGCGGGCCTCGTCGGCGCGCGAGGCGTGGATTTCGGCGAGGGTGAGGGCGGCCCGGTAGGATTCGGCGGCCGCGGGCCAGTCGCCGGTGGTTTCGAGAACCCGGCCGAGGCTGAGGTGGGGGGCGATGCGATCCGCGGGCGGGAGGAGAGGTAGGGCGCGGCGGAAGTAGGAGAGCGCGGCGGCGTTGGCATAGCGGGCCTGGGCGGCGTGGGCAGCCTTGATGAGGTACTCGCGGCGTTTCTCCTCGAGTTCACTGCGGTCGAAGTGAAAGGCGAGGAGATCGAGGTGTTGGTCGAGGTCGTCGTGGTGGCGGCGTTCCGTGAAGAGACCGAGTTCGCCGTGGAGCCTGGCGCGGGTGGCGAACGGGAGGGTTTCGTAGGCGACCTCCTGGGTGACGACGTGTTTGAAGATGAACGCGAGTTCGGGTTCAGGGCGTTCGAGGGACGTGAGGTCGAGGCGTTCGAGTTCGGTGAGGTCCTGTCGGACGTCCGGTTCGCGGAGACCGGGGTAAATGGCGCTGATGGTGCCGGGGTCAAAGACGCGGCCAATGACGGAAGCCACCTTGAGGGTGGGCTTCTGACGTTCCGAAAGCCGATCCATGCGGCTGAGGATGAGGCTGTGTAGGCTGGTGGGGAGTTCGAGTCCCTCCCAGGAGCGGGGATCGTTGGGATTGCGGCCCTCGTCTCGGAGGAGGTTGATGATTTCTTCGAGGTAGAAGGGATTGCCCTGGGCGCGTTCTGCGAGTTGATGAACGACCTCGGGATTGGGGGTCTCGCCGCGGCTTCCGAGTTCGGTGAGTTTGAGCCGGATGAGTTCTTCGGCTTCGTCGGGGGAGAGTTCGCCAAGCTCGATCAAGGCGAAGTGAGGGAGGGCGTGCGAGAGGGGAACAACGTCGCGATCCGATTCAGGCGGTCGTGCGGCGAGCAGGATGAGAACGGGCAGGAAAGCGATGCTGCGGGCGAGGACTTCCAGGAGATCCCGGGACAAGGGATCGAGCCAGTGGGCGTCCTCGAGGATGATGACGAGGGGATGTTGTTCGGCCCGATGGCGGAGGCATTCGACGAGCAGCCCTTCAAGGGCGGCCTTGCGAAGTTTGGCGTCGAGGGAGCGGGTGGTGTCGTTTTCGGGGAGGGCAAGATTGACGACGGCGCCGAGCAGGGGAAGGCGAGGCAGGAGGACCGAGCTCATGCCGAGCAACTGGGCGGCGATGGCGGCAGCCTGGGTTGGAAGGGCGCCCTCGTCGCTGAGATGAAAGAACCCGCGCCAGACCCCCCACCAGGGCAGATAACTGGTGTTGGCGGCGAACGACTGTGCCTGACCCCCCAGGGTGTGGAAGCCACGGTGGCGGGCCAACCGCAGCACCTCGATGGCGAGGCGGGTTTTGCCCATGCCCGCTTCGGCCGTGATCTCGACGACCTGACCCTGCCCGGAGCGGACCCGCGCGAGCAGTTCCAAAAGGCGTTCGAGCTCGGCTTTTCGGCCGACCATGGGTCGGTTCTGGGCGGGTTCGACGAGGTGAAGTCCTTCGTTGGAACGGCGTTCAATCAGGCGGAAGACAGGGACGGGGCGCGCCTTGCCTTTGAGCGTCAGAGGGGGGAATGCCTCCCAGGAGAAGCGGTCGCCGGTGGCTTCGCGGGTGCGTTCACTGACGATGGCTTGTCCGGGAGCGGCCGGCTCCATAAGGCGGGCGGCCAGGTTCACTTCGTCACCAAGAACGCCGTATGTACGGCGCGCGGCACCGCCGTAGGCGCCGGTACGAAGTGTTCCATGACTGATGCCGATCTGCGGACGGGGATCAAAGCCGAGGTCCGCTGGCGGACAGCGGAGTTCAAGGGCGGCGGACAACGCCCGCTCGGCGTCGTCTTCATGGGCAATGGGCGCGCCGAACGTGCAGTACAGATAACTGCCTTTGTCACCGTCCGAGACGTGGTGGAGGAACCCTTCGTACGGGGCGACGACGCCCTGGATCCAACGGACGAACGCATCGAGCTTGGCGCCGGCTGCGTCGTCGGTGTCGTAGTCGATGCCGCCGAACTTGAGGAAGAGGGCGACGGCGGGTCGGAGTTCGGTGAGAAACTCACCCTGGCCGGTGCCAAGCCGCTGGTGAACGGCGGGAAGCAACCAGGGGCGGATGAGGTTCTCGGGAAGGGCCGGGGGAGCGGGCCACGGAGAAGGGGAAACCGCACTCAGGATGCGGGCTAGGGCCGCGCAACGCTCGGGAGCCTCGGGGTCCGGGCGCCAGCCGGTGATCTCAGCGGCTGCGCCGAGTTGGGCGGCAGTGGCGGACGTGGCGACAACTTCGCCCTTTTTGGCGGCATTCGTGGCGCGGGCCATCTCGGCGAGTGTCCGGCCGGCGAGTACGTCGAGGCGTTGAATCTGGGGATTGCCGACGGCGAACCTGCGAACCTCGCCGGTGGCTATGCCGACCTTGAGGGAAAGGGTGACAGGGGAGGCTGTGCCGAGGCGCACTTCGGGTTGGCGCTTCATTTCGGCCTGCATCGCGAGCCCACTGGAGGCGGCACGGCGGCCGTCGTCGCCGTCGAACCAGCAGGTGATGGCGTCGCCGGCGAAGCTGATGATGCTGCCGCCGAATTCGTGGACGTGGCCTACGAGGCCGTCGTAGACGCGATTGAGGTGGCCGGTCAGTTCCTCGACGCCGCGCCGGGGTCCTAGGACCTGCGTGAGTGCCTCGGTCAGCGGAGTAAAACCGGAAATATCCGCGAAAACGGCGGCTCCATGGGCGCGCTCGGGCAAGGCGACGCCGATCGCCATGGCCTGATGCCGATCGCGTGCGATGTAGGCGGTGGTGGCCTCCACGATGACTGTGAATTCCGCCGGAAGCAGAAAGGCCGCCGATGCGGTCCCCCGAGACCGCCGGCTGGTCGGTGGAGCGTGCCCGCTGAAAGTCTGGAGGCGCGAGTCATTTTAGGCGTGAGTCTCGATGGTGGGGACGAGTCCGAACGGCCAGACCCGTTGCCGGGCGGCCCAGACGAAGTAAGCGATGACGCCGGCGATCAGACTGACCGCGCCGTAGACGAGGATTCTCTGGTCGGTGGTGACGAGCAGGAAGATCCAGCCGGCCAGGGCGACGAAACATGGCAGCGGGTAGAGCCACATCTTGTACGGCCGGGCGAGGTGGGGTTGGTTCCGTCGGAGGAGAATGACGGCGCCGATTTGGCCGGCGAACTGGACGACGATCCGGGTGGTGAGGAGAGCGTTGATGACCGTGTCGAGAGGGAGGGTACAAGCCAGGATGCTGAGGATTCCGACGACGAGCAGGGAGCGGTGGGGGAAACCTTTCGTGGGGTGGAGCACGCCAAAGGCGCGGAAGAAACAGCCGTCCTGAGCGGCCGCGTAGGGGATGCGGGAATAGCCCAGCAGGAGGGCGAAGACGGAGCCGAAGGCCGTCCAGCAGATCAGGGCGGTGAAGATGGAGGCGACCTGGGGGCCGTAGAGTTTCTCCATGAAGATGGAGACGATGAAATTTGACTCGGGATGTTTGTCCGCGGGAACGAATTCCGACCAATGGATGACGCCGATGATGGAGAGGTTGATGAGGAGGTAGATGATGGCGACGGCGACCAGGCTGATCATGATGGAACGGGGGATGGTGCGACCCGGGTTTTTGATCTCATCGCCGATGTAACAGGCATCGTAGTAGCCGAGGTAGTCGTAGATGCCGACGCGGGCGGCGGCGCCGAGGCCGAGGAAGAAGCCGGTGGAGAAATTGAAGGCGCCGTCCGGGAAGCTGAAGGCGCGGGCGGCGGAGAAGTGGAGGGCGCCGCTCAGGATGACGATGGTGACGGTGAGGAGGGTTCCGGCCCAGAGGCATAGGATGATCCAGCCGATGGAACGGATGCGGCGGTAGAGGAGGGCGATGGCGATGAGACCGGCGCCGGCGCAGACGAGGAGTTCGTGGGTCCGGGTCATGCCGGGCCAGACGTAACCGATGTACTTGGCCATGCCGATGAAGCCGCTGGCGATTTCGAGGGGGCCGCTGAGGATGAACTGCCAGACGAAGAGAAACGCCATGAGCCTGCCCCAGGTGTGTCGGCCAAAGCCCTCGCGCAGGTAAAGGTAACTGCCTCCCGAGCCGGGTAGGGCGGCGCCGAGTTCACTCCAGATCAGGCCGTCGGGCAGGGTGATGAGAAGGGCGACCAACCAGCCCAGGAGCGCCTGGGGACCGCCCATGGCCGACATCAACAGGGGGATGGTGATGAACGGCCCCATTCCGACCATGTTGGTCATGTTGAGCGCCGTCGCCTGGAGCAGGCCGAAACGGCGCTCGAGCTTGGGTTGGCCGGCGGCGTCCACGGAGGAGGCTGGGTTCACGCGCGGAGTGAAAGGGTCCGAAAGCCCATGTGTCAACGGCGACCCTGGCCTGGAACGACCGGGAGCGCTGAGCGGCTCCGCCCGATTTTCTGGCTGCCGGTTGGACTGCGAGACGCATGATTCGCCCGTGAGACGGACATGCACCGATTCTTAACCTCGCCTTAATGCGGGGCGGGGTAGGGTGGCGCCATGAAACGTCTCCTGATCGTCGCGGGATTGTGCGGTTCCGTTGTGGTGGCGCTGGTTGTGGCACGGGACGCGGCCAGGCCCGAGCCGAACCCAACGAGGCAGGTGGCGCCGGTTGGACCTCGGCCGGATTTCGAAGGGCCTCCTCCGGGCTTCGAGGGTCCACCACCGTTCGGGCCGCCCGGCTTTGGCCCCGGGGGTAGGGGACAGGAGACTCAGGTGTTGAAGACTTTCGACAAGGATGGCGATGGCCATCTGAATGCCACGGAGCGCAAGGCGGCCCGGGAGCATCTGGTGAAAGAACGTTCCAATCCGGGCGCTGGTCGGGGTTTTGGACCGGGTGGACCGGGTGGACCGAGGGGGTTCAGGGGAGGGCCTGGCCGGCCCGGCGGTGAGGAAGTGGCCGCCACGCCGGGGCCCAGGATGACGCCGGCCGAGGTGAAGACATTTTCGGATGCCGCTGTCTACGATCCGAAGGTGCTGCGGACCTTCTTTCTGGAATTCGAGAGCTTGGATTGGGAACAGGAGTTGTCGGACTTCAACAACACCGACGCGGAAGTGCCCGCGAAGCTGACGGTGGATGGGAAGGTGCTGCCCGATGTGGGCGTCCACTTTCGGGGCATGTCGTCGTACATGATGATCGGCGAGGGCCGCAAACGTTCCCTCAACCTTTCACTCGACGACGTTCATAAGAACCAGAGTTTCGGCGGGTACCGAACGTTCAACCTATTGAATTCCCACGAGGACCCGTCCTTTCTGAGGACCGTTCTCTATTTCCACATCGCTCGGGAGTACGGACCGGCGCCGAAGGCAAACTTCGTCCGGGTGGTGATCAACGGGGAATGCTGGGGCGTTTACGTGAACGTCCAGCAGTACAACAAAGATTTTGTGAAGGATTGGTTCGGGACGACCCAGGGTGCCCGTTGGAAAGTGCCGGGAAGTCCCATGGCCCGTGCGGGTCTGAATTACCTGGGCGACGACGTGGAGCCGTATCGTCGGTTGTACCAGATCAAGTCCAAGGATTCAGATGCGCCCTGGAAGGATCTGATCCGGATGACCCATGTGTTGAACGAGACGCCGGCGGAGCAGTTGTCGGCGGCGCTGGAACCTATCCTGAATTTGGATGGGGCGCTGAAGTTCCTGGCCCTGGAGAATGCGTTGATCAACAACGACGGGTATTGGGTGCGATCGAGCGACTACAGCATGTACCAGGACGTGGAGGGGAGGTTTCACGTGATCCCCCACGATGCGAATGAAACGTTCAGCGTTCCGGGCGGGCCGGGAATGGGTGGGCGCGGACCCGGGATGCGGGGTGGTTTTGGACGTTCCGGCCGGCCTGGCGACGCCGGCGGCCCGGGTGGACCCGGCTCGGGTGGACCAGCGGATGGTGGGCGCCCCGGACCGGGACAAGCTGCAGGGCCGGGACAGGGACCCGGACCGGGCGGGATGGGTGGGGGCCGGGGCGGCGTCACGTTGGATCCCCTGGTGGCGGCATCGGATGAGAGCAAGCCGCTCCTGTCAAAGCTGCTGGCGGTTCCGGCCAACCGAACGCGCTATCTGTCGCTCGTGGGGGAGATCGCTGAGACGTGGTTGGATTGGGAGAAGCTGGGGCCCTTGGCGAAGGAGTATCAGGCGGTGATTGCTGAGGCGGTCGAGGCGGACACCCGAAAGCTGAACTCAACGCAGGCGTTCCGTGATTCCAGCGATGGCGCCGCGGCTGCGGCTGAGAAGCCCGCGGTCGGTGAGGGACCGGGGTCGGGCGGTCGGGGAGGCGAGCGAGCCACGATCAGCCTGAAGGCCTTTGCCGAGCAGAGACGGGCGTTTCTGCTGAACCACGCGGCGGTCAAGACGGCGCGGCCGGGAGCGTGAACGAGGCGGTGGGTAGCAACGTGGGGAATTCTTTATGAGACGGAAGCAATGGCTTTGGGTGGGAATGGTCATGGCGCTGGGAGCGGTTGAGGCGGTGGCTATCACGGCGTAAGTGCGTGGACGTGGAGGCGAGGGGATCGACTGGGTCTGGTTGTATCACCGCGCAAAGTCCTACGGCCGGTTCGCCTCGGTCCAGATGTGGGATGACGGCAGCCACGGCGATGGCGCAGTGGGCGACGGGGTGGCCCTGCTCGTGAGCTGCTCCCGGGTTAGGGGACAAGACGCCGGCGCCACCGTTCGATGCTGAAATCGGGGGTGTCGCGAATCACTTCCACCCACTCAAAGAGGTGTTCGAACGTCGGGAAGAAGGTGTCACCCTCGACGGTGCGCTTGACCCGAGTGAGCAGGAGCTCGGAGCAACGGGGGAGGGCTTGCTCGTAAACTTGGGCTCCGCCGCAGAGGAACAGGGTGCCGTGGGGTGGCAAGGCCTTCAGGGCCTCGAAATCAGCAACCGTCGTCACTCCGGGATGCTGGAACGATGAACGACTGAGGACCACGGTGCGCCTTCCGGGCAGGGGGCGGCCGATGGATTCGAAGGTCTTACGCCCCATGACCAAGGTATTGCCCAGGGTGGTTTCCTTGAACCACCGGAAGTCTTCCGGGAGGTGCCATGGGATACGGTTCCGAAAGCCTATCGCGCGGTTAGCCGAGACGGCGGCGATCGCCTTCCACTCCGGGTGGGCGGATGAATCGTTCACAATGCGGGTTTCCGCGCAACGGCCCAAATATTGTCGGCGAGCCCGGCCGTAGCGAGCAGTCGTTCGATGGCGCTCATCGCCCCTTTCGCCGGGCGCAGCCACAGGGATTGCTTGAGGCGGGTCGTCCTTTTCAGGAGCGCGGCGCGGTCGGCGTCGGGGACGGGCGAATCGGTGCCGCGTCGCCAATCCTGCCAAAGGACCACGGGATTGAAGTGGGAACCGCCGGCGTCGACGGGGCTGAGGCCTTGTCGGGTCAGGAGGGACGCGAGAGTTGCAGAGGAGAAGTAGTTCACGTGCTGATTCAGCACGTAGCGATACCTCGCGCCGAGGGTTCGAAGGGCGAGAGAGTGCAGGTTGGGCACGAGTGCCAACACGACTCCGCCGGGTCGAAGCCACTGCATCGCGGTGCGGACAAACGCGGCGGGATCGGGGAGATGTTCCAGGACCGCCCAGAACGTGACGGCGTCGAAGCGGCGGCTTCCGAAATCGTGAGTGAGCAGGGAATCGCCGATGACCTGGATCCCATGTTGCCGGGCGTGGTCGAGCGCGGCTTGGGACACCTCGATGCCGGTGGGTTGATAGGCTCCGGGGAAGCGGTTTTGAAGTTGGAACAGGAACGCGCCGGTGCTGCAGCCGACGTCCAGCACCCCGCCCTGGGGGCAGTGGCGGCGGAAGAGTCGGAGTTCACGCTCGAATCGGACCGAGGCGAAGTCGCCTTCGAGTTTGTTCGCGGACAGGTAGTAGGGGCGTCCGAGTTGGTCGTAGTGTTCCGGGGCACTTTCGCCGGGGAGCGGATCGGCGTAGACCATCGAGCACGCCGTGCAGCGGACGAGGCGTAGCCCCTGTTTTTGGAGCCAGGCGGACGGCGTGACAGCGCCGCAAAGGGGGCAGGGACGCTGGGTCTCGGGAGGGATCACACCGCCACCGGGGCTTTGATGGCTGGGTAGGGATCGTAGCCTTCGAGGGTGAAATCTTCGAACTGGAAGGCGTGGATGTCGGTGACGGCCGGGTTTAGGCGGAGGGTGGGCAACGGGCGGGGTTCCCGGGAGAGTTGGAGGCGCGCCTGATCGAGATGATTGGCGTAGAGATGGACGTCGCCGAAGGTATGGACGAAGTCGCCGGGTTTCAGGCCGCAGACCTGGGCGACCATGAGGGTAAGCAGGGCGTAACTCGCGATGTTGAAGGGGACGCCGAGGAAGATGTCGGCGCTACGCTGGTACAACTGGCAGCTGAGCTGTCCGTCGGCCACGTAGAATTGGAAGAGAGTGTGGCAGGGGGGGAGTGCCATGCGGTCGACTTCACCGGGATTCCAGGCGGTGACGATCAGGCGACGGGAGTCGGGGTTCCGTCGGATCTGGGCAATGACGTCGTTGATTTGGTGGATGGATCGGCCGTCGGCGGTTTTCCAGTCGCACCACTGGGCACCGTAGACTCGACCCAGTTCGCCGGTCTGAGGGTCCGCCCACGCATTCCAGATGGAGACTCCCCGTTCCTGGAGCCAGCGCACGTTGGTTTCGCCGCGCAGGAACCAGAGCAGTTCGTAGAGGATGGATTTGAGATGGACCTTCTTGGTGGTGACCAGGGGGAAGCCTTCGCCGAGGTTAAAACGTATTTGGGCACCGAAGAGGGAATAGGTGCCGGTGCCGGTCCGGTCGGCCTTGAATCTGCCGTGATCGAGGACCTGGCGAACGAGGTCGAGGTAGGGCTTCATCCTTAGGCCAAACCCAGCTTTTGGATCACTTCGACGGTCGAGCGCGCCTTGTTGAGCGTGTAGAAATGGAGGCCGGTGACGCCATGGTCGAGCAGTTCTCGGCACTGGGCGGCGGCGTATTCGATGCCATAGGCGGTGGCGGCTTCGTCGTCGGTCGCCAGCGCTTCGAGCCGGGCGAGCATGGGGGCCGGGATGCGGGCTCCGCAAAGGCTGGTGAACTTCTTCACCTGCGAGGCGGACAGCACCGGGAGGATGCCAGGGATGACGGTGACCGGGCAGCCGAGTTTCTCGCGGAGATGGCGGGTGAATTCGAAGTAATCGGCGTTGTCGAAAAACAGCTGGGTGATGATGAAATTGGCGCCCTGGAAGACCTTGTGTTGGAGGCGCTGCCAGTCGACCAGTTTCCCTTCCGTGCAGGCGATGTGGCCTTCGGGAAAGCCGGCGACGCCGATATCGAATCCGCCGGTTTCCCGGATGAAGCGAACCAGTTCGTGGGAGTATTCGAAGCCCCCGTCGATCTTGGTCCATTCCTGGGTGCCGGAGGGCGGATCGCCACGGAGGGCGAGGATGTTGCGGATGCCGCGTTGCGCGGCGTCAGCGAGCACGGCCGCGAGTTGTTCGCGGGTCGAGTTGACGCAGGTGAGGTGGGCCATCGCCGTGAGACCGTGATCGCGTTGGATGCGATCGACGATGCCGAGGGTCTTGTCACGGGTGCTACCCCCGGCTCCGTAGGTGACGGAGCAATAGTCAGGTTTGACCCGGAGAAGGGCGGGCAGGGTTTTCTCCATGAGATTCCGGTCGCCCTCGTCGGTTTTTGGGGGGAAGAACTCGAACGATAGTGCGGGTCGCCGCGCGGCGTTGCAGCGGGCGTGGATGTCGCGGATGAACTCCATGGAACCGGCAGTGTGGAGATGGACCGGACGCACTTCAAGACGGGGCCCGAAAACGGATGCTTGCCGGGGGGAAGGGGCTTTTCCATTTTGGGCAGGTGAAGAGCAGTGTGCGTTGGGCAACGGCGTTCCTGGTGCTGTTGAATGTGGCTTTTTTTGCCGTCTACCTGCTGCGGTCGCCAGGGCAGCGACGGTCGGAGGGCGGATCCGGGGAGACTGGGACGATGGGTGTGGCGGGTTCCGGGACGGCCCAGGCGGGGGTCTACGCGGTGACAGGCGTGGTGCGGGAACTGCGGGACGGCGGGTCGAATGTGCTGATCCGGCATGACGCGATTCCGGGGTACATGATGGCGATGACGATGCCGTTCACGGTGCGCGACCCGCGGGAAATGGCGAGGGTGCAGCCCGGGGATCAGGTGACGTTTCGGCTTCTGGTGACCGACGACGAGAGCTGGATCGATACAGTGAAGCGAATCGGGATGGCGGACCCGGCGCCGGCGTTCACCTATGAGCAGTCGCGGATTGTGAGGGACGTGGAACCACTGGAGATCGGGCAGATGATGCCGGACTATCCGTTCATCAGCGAACTTGGAGCGCCGGTGAAGTTGAGTGATTACCGGGGTAAGGCGGTGGGGTTGACCTTCATTTTCACCCGTTGTCCGTTGCCGGATTTCTGTCCGCGGATGCTGAAGAACTTCACCGCGGTGGCGGAGCAAATGGCGGGACAAGCCGGGGGTCCGACGAACTGGCATCTGTTGACGATGACCATTGATCCGGCCTTCGACACGGCGCCGGTCCTGCGAACCCACGCCGAACGCTACAAGTACGATCCGAAGCGCTGGACCTTTCTGACGGGTGCGTTGATCGATATCGATGCGCTGACCGAGCAGGTGGGGTTGGTCTTTCGCCGGCAGACTCCGGATGCGCTTCCGGACCACAACCTGCGGACGCTTCTGATCGATCCGCAGGGACGGTTGAAGAAGATCATCGTCGGGAACACCTGGAAACCGGAGGAGTTGGTGGCGGGCCTGCTCGAAGAAGCGCGGGGTGGTGCGGCGGCGGATCAGTCAGAGCCTCCAGCGGCTACGGCGCCCGCTCCGGCGCCTTGAATGTTGGGGGCCATGCGAGCGGACCGGTTCTGGCGAAGAACGACGGCCTTGGGCGAACGGGGAAGGTTGATGGGCCGCAGGCGGCCGACCAGGTTGGGATGGGTGACCGCCGACGACCCGGTTTCGCGAAGCGGGCGGACGTGTGACCGAGAGTGACAGCGTGGGGATGCATGCGCGGGGCGGGTTATGATTTCGCCGTTTAACGGCTGCGAACACATCGAGCGCAACCGCCGGGTTGCACAGTGTTTTTCCTTACCCGGCACGCTAGCAGTCGAAGTGCCAGTCGGGCGGTCCTGCGGAAATCCTGAATTTCGCGCCGATGGAGCCGGCCAGGGCTGGGGGTGGGTTTCGATTTCACGAAGCGGGTGTCCCGCGGGTGGGACACCCTTTGGTTTCGGTCTCGACGGCGTTCCCGGAGGTCCTCTTACTCGGCGGGACCCGACGTCATCCATTTCCTTACCTCGACCCTTCTTCCATGAGTTCTGATTCAACTCCTCTCACGGTGGTTGCCCAGATGCGGGCCCATGCTGGAAAAGAGAATGACCTTCAGCAGTTGCTTGCTTCGCTGGTGACTCCTACCCGGGCGGAGGCAGGTTGCCTAAACTATGATCTCCACCAATCGACCGACGATCCGACCCGTTTCCTGTTCCACGAAAACTGGACAAGCAAGGAGCATCTGGACCGCCATCTGGCGAGCCCGCATGTGACGGCGGTGCTGTCGAAACTGGGTGGTTTGGTGGCCGAGCCTGCGCAGATCAGCCTGTGGCGGCAGATCGCGTGACTGGAGGTTGGGATTCTTGCTGGGACAACAAGCGTTATGGGAACCCTCAATTTTGCGATCGTTGGGTGCGGTGGAATCACCTTGCAGAACCATCTTCCCGGTTTGGCGTTGTGTGCTGACGTTCGGGTGCATGCGGTCTGTGACGCGCATGCGGCCACGTTGGAGCGAGCCCGACAGGAGACGGGCGCCGCCGTGGCCTCGACAGATTACCGCGACATCGTCACCCGGGACGACATTCACGCGATCATCATTGCCACGCCGAACATGACGCATGCGCCGATCGCACTGGCCGGCATCAGTGCCGGAAAACATGTGCTGTGCGAAAAGCCGCTGGCACTGAACCGGGCAGATGCCGAGCAAATGGCGGAAGCCGCGGAGCGCGCCGGAGTCTGCAACATGACGGCGTTCACGTACCGGTTCGTGCCGGCCATGCGCTACCTGCATTACCTGGTGGGTCGTGGAGATTTGGGTCGGCCGTATCACTACCGGTCCTGCCGGCTTCAGGACTGGGGGACACGTAACCTCGGATGGCGGCAACGCAAGGACCTGGCGGGGACCGGCGAACTCGGCGACATGCTGAGTCATCGGATTGACTTCGCCCATCACCTGATCGGCCCGATGCACCGGATGGTGGCCAATGTGAAAAACCTGACGCCGATTCGTGACGGGGCGCCGAACGACACCGACGATTGGGTGGCGATCCTGGCGGAGTTCAAATCCGGGGCGACCGGCGTGCTCGAGAGTTCCAAACTGGCCAGCGGCCGGAATGAGAGCTGGAGGAGTCTCGATTACGTCGAGATTAACGGAAGCGAGGGCAGTTTTGAATTCACCACCGGGCGCTGGAACCAACTGATCGCTGGAAAACTGGGCGGACCGGGAATGGCGCCGCTTGAGGTGCCGCGGGAATTCTGGGTCTGGCCGGGTTCGCCCCGGGATCCCGGCGTGGGCGATCCACTCGTTTCCTTCCGGTACGACCAAGCCGTGGAATTCGTGAACGCGATCCGCGAGCAGCGACCTAGTTCGGTGACTTTCCGGGAGGGCGCCCGAACCCAAGCCGTGATGGACGCGGCCTTGGAATCGGCGTCGTCCGGCCGATGGATTAATCTGGGATGAGCGCTGCGACGTCCGACCCCTGGCCTTCGACGGTCGAGACCGAGGCGGTGCTCGAAGAGGTGCTGACGCGTCCATCGGCGCGTTTGATCGCATCGATCCGATCCTGGGCGAGTCCGTTGGTCCTTCTCGGGGCAGGCGGGAAGATGGGGCCGACCCTGGCGGTGCTGGCGCGGCGCGCGGCGGAAGCGGCGGGACATCGGCTCGAGGTCATTGCGGTCAGCCGTTTTTCGGATGCGAACGCGCGGACGTGGTTGGAGGACCGCGGTGTGCGAACCGTGACCTGCGATCTGCTCGCGCCTGATGCGGGACCGCTGCGAGCGCTGCCGGACACTACGAACCTTGCCTACCTGGTCGGTGTGAAGTTCGGCACCTCGAAGAGTCCGGCCACCACGTGGGCGATGAACACACTGGTACCCGCGCGGGTTTGTGAGCGCTATGCCGGGGCACGGGTGGTCGCGCTGTCGACGGGTAATGTGTACCCGATGAGCGAGGTGTCGCGCGGTGGCTCGTTGGAAGGCGATCCACTGACTCCGGTGGGCGAGTATGCGAACGCGGCGGTCGCTCGGGAGAGGGTGTTCGAATTTTGCGTGCGCCAGCACGGGGTGAAGATCGCGTTGATCCGCTTGTTCTACGCGGTGGAACTTCGATACGGCGTTCCGGTGGACATCGCGACCCAGGTGCGCGACGGCGTTCCGATCCAACTGGCCAATGGTGCCTTCCAGTGCATCTGGCAGGGCGACGCCAATGAAGCGGTGCTCCGGGCGTTGAGCGTGGCCCAGACTGAACCGTCGGCGTGGAATCTGTGCCGGCCGGAGGTCTATTCCGTGCGCGACCTCGCGACGGAGTTTGGACGCTTGTTGGGAAGGGCGCCCGAGCTCGCTGGCACCGAGTCGGCAACCGCACTTCTGGGCAATCCGGGGCGGTTGGTGTCGGAGTTGGGTGAGCCGGCGGTGGGCATGGATCGGATGATGGCATGGATCGCCGATTGGGTCCGTCGCGGTGGCCGTAATCTGGGGCGGCCCACACACTTCGAGACGCGCGATGGACGGTATTGAACGGGTGCGACGGCGTTTGGCGGAAGGTCTGGTGATTCCGGCCTGTCCGCTGGCGTTGAACGCGGACCTGCAGTGGGATGAACGACGTCAGGCCGCCTTGATCCGGTACTACAAGGCGGCGGGCGCGGGTGGGTTGGCGGTGGGCGTCCACACCACACAGTTTGCGATTCGGAATCCGGATGTGGGCCTGTTCGAGCCGTTATTGCGCCGGGTCCAGGACCTGGTGGCGGACGGCCAATCGTCAGCGGACCGAATGGTCCTGATTTCCGGAATCTGCGGGGGGACGGCCCAAGCCTTAGCCGAGGCGCGGTTGGCGCGTGGGCTCGGCTATGATGCGGGGTTGTTGAGTTTGTCCGCGTTGCGGGGGGCCCCCGACGCTGAACTGCTGGCCCATTGTCGGGCGGTGGCGGCGGAGATACCGATCGTCGGCTTCTATCTTCAACCGGCCGCGGGGGGAAGGCTCCTGCCATACCGTTTCTGGCGGCGCTTTGCGGAGATCGAATCGGTGGTGGCCGTCAAGATCGCGCCGTTCAATCGCTACCATACCCTGGATGTGATCCGAGCGGTGGTGGAGGCCGGGAGGGAGGACATTGCGCTCTACACTGGCAACGACGACAACATCGTGGCGGACCTTGTGACCCCGTTTCGATTCGCCGTGGGCGACTGCCGGGTCGAGCGACGGATCGTTGGAGGATTGCTGGGCCACTGGGCGGTGGGAACCCAGGCGGCGGTGGGGTTGCTTCGGAAGTGCCACGAGGCGGTGCGTTCCGGCGAGGGTGTTTCGTCGGATCTCTTGCGGACGGGGGTGGAGGTCACCGACGCGAATGCGGCGTTCTTCGATGCGGCGAATGGATTTGCAGGCTGTATCGCTGGCATTCACGAGGTGTTGCGGCGTCAGGGATTGCTGGCGGGTACTTGGTGCCTGGATCCGGCCGAGAGATTGAGCCCTGGACAGGCGGAGGAGATCGATCGCGTGTGCAAAGCGTACCCGCACTTGGGCGACGACGCGTTTGTGGCGGAGCACCGGGATGCGTGGTTCCGGTGACGGAGGGCGGAGGACGGGGGACCGAGGACGGGGGACCGAGGGCGGAGGACCGAGGGCGGGGGACCGAGGGCGGAGGACCGAGGGCGGGGGACC
>Ga0105048_10000698_pt1 | contig 52730 bp, 44 predicted proteins | sample MAT05_FD_78382 | JGI IMG/M metagenome (GOLD analysis project Ga0105048, IMG submission 78382) | Freshwater microbial communities from Lake Fryxell liftoff mats and glacier meltwater in Antarctica - MAT-05 | ecosystem: Environmental > Aquatic > Freshwater > Ice > Liftoff microbial mat | place...
CCCGTGGACTTGTCCCAAGCCATTATCGGTCCTGGCATGGCGGTCTTCTCCAAATACGCCGCTGTGCTGGAGGCCAATGGAGAACCCATGACTGTCCGCACTGCCCTGCAACTCATCAACCGTTTCCTCGCCGAGGACGATTTCGATGCCGACACCCAATGGTGCCTGCGCTGGTTCGAGCAGCACGGCTGGGCCGAAGGCGTATTTGGCGAAGCCGATGTGCTCGCCCGCTCCAAGTCCATCAGCGTCGGCGGCCTCGCCGAGGCCGGCGTCATCCTCAGCGGTGGCGGCAAAGTCTCCCTGCGTAAGTGGGCCGACTACCCGGCCGATTGGGACCCGAGCACGGACATCCGCCAGCCCATCTGGGAAACGCTCCACCACCTCATCCGCGCCCTCAAACAGGAAGGCGAAAGCGGGGCCGGTAAACTCCTCGCGATGGTCAAGGCCAAGAGCGAAGCCACCCGCCAGCTCGCCTACCGCCTCTACACCCTCTGCGAACGCCAAGGCTGGGCCGAAGACGCCCGCGCCTACAACGAACTCATCACCAGCTGGACCGGCATCGAATCCGCCGCCGGTCAAGCTCCCGCCGGCCAAACCGAACTCTTCAACTAACCGTCGCTATGTTTAAATCACTCCGAATCGAAAACTTCACCGTTTTCCCTCAGGCCGATCTCACCTTCGGGAAAAACTTAAACGTCATTCTCGGCGAAAACGGGCTTGGTAAAACGCACATCCTCAAAGTGCTTTACACGGCCGCTAGCGTGTCAGCCCAGGGCTTGCGCAAGAGTGGCGGTGGAGTCCCGACCAAAAACCTACTTCAAACCGAAATCGCCACCAGACTCCGCGAGGTCTTCAAACCCGACGAGCTGGGGAGGTTGGCTCGTCGTCAGCCCAATCGCAGCCGGTGTGAGGTGGAAGCGTGTTTCCAGAATACCGCTCAGGACATTGCTTTTTCGTTTAATACGTCGAGCAAGACCGAGGTGAGTATTGATAAGCTGCCCACCGTGTGGCTGGAGAAAAAACCTGTTTTCATACCCACCCGCGAGTTGATGAGCATCTACCCCGGCTTTGTCTCTCTGTATGAACTCAATCGGCTGCCCATCGAGGAGACGTGGCGCGACACCTGTATCCTACTCGGCGCTCCTTTGGCCAAGGGCCCGCGCGTGAAACGCATCCGCACCTTATTGGAACCACTGGAGGAAACGATGGGCGGCTTGATCGAACTCGATGGTGACCGTTTCTACTTAAAGAGCAAAGCGGGGCGCTTCGAGATGCATTTGCTCGCAGAGGGTCTGCGCAAGCTCGCTATGCTCGCCCGCCTCATCGCTACGGGCGCGTTGCTCGATAACGGCACCCTCTTTTGGGACGAGCCCGAGGCCAATCTGAATCCCAAGATCATCAAGCTCATCGCGCGAACCATCATCGACTTGACCCGCCAGGGCATCCAAGTTTTCATCTCCACTCATAGTCTTTTCCTCCTGCGCGAACTTTATATTCTTCAACAAAAGGAGGCCACTAATCTCGACGCCCGATGCTTCGGCCTCCACGAGACCAACGGCCACGTCACGGTGCAGCAAGGTGCCAGCATCGACGATGTCGGCGACATCACCGCTCTCGACGAAGAATTGATGCAGTCGGATCGCTATCGCCAGATCGCCTAAATCACCATGCCTCCCATCGAAGAAGGAAAGCTGCGATTCACGTTCCCGGATGGTTGGTCCGCCTCGGCCTACGATAAATGGCCTTATTACCAAAACCAGTTTAAGGGATCCTGCGGCGGCAATAAAGCGGTGGATATTCTAGCCCGTGATCCCGACCAGCAACTCTGGTTGGTCGAGGTGAAAGATTATCGAGAATATCCCCGCACCAAGCCCATTGACCTTTGGGATGAAGTCGCGATCAAGGTGCGCGATACGCTAGCCGGATTAGTAAGCGCCAAGGTAGAAACGGCACACGCCCACCAAGGCGATGCCGCCGCCGCACTCGGCGCGACTAAACTTCGTGTCATTATCCATTTAGAACAACCAGCCAAACGCTCGAAGCTTTTCCCTCGGGTTTTCGACACCGAAAAAGTCCGCCAAAAGCTTCGCACCTTGGTCAAGCCCATCGACGCCCACCCGCGCGTCGTAGAACTCAACGATATGACCGGGGTTCCTTGGTCGGTCGCATCTATTTAATTCCCCATGAAACCCTGGCGCGAAGTAGCTCATCCCCATCCTGACGTCCTCGAAGGCACGTTCCAACAATCCGAGTTCGCGGCCGACATCACCGCCGTGCGCACCGGCAAGGCCACCAAGGAATACCAGGACGCCGCCGCGTTCTTCCAACGCACCTTCATCACCGAGGGCATGCGTATGCTCCTCACCTCCGTTGCCAGGCGTCTCAACGGCCAAGGCGGCGATCCCGTCATCCAGCTCCAAACCGCATTCGGTGGCGGCAAGACGCACACCATGCTGGCGGTTTACCACCTCGCCACCCGGTCATGCCCGCTCAAAGACCTCGTCGGCATCCCCGCCTTGCTCGACCAGGCCGGCCTTATGGACGTGCCCAAATCCCGCATCGCCGTTCTCGACGGCACCAACATGGCCCCCGGCCAGCCGTGGAAACAGGGCACGCAGACGGTGAATACGCTCTGGGGCGAACTCGCCTGGCAACTCGGCGGCGAAGAAGGCTTCGCCCTCGTCAAGGAGGCCGACGCCAACGGCACCTCGCCCGGCAAAGACGTGCTCAAGACCCTGATGGAACGTTATGCGCCATGCGTGATCCTCATCGACGAACTCGTCGCCTACATCCGCCAATTCCCCGAAAGCCAGCAAATCAGCGGCGGCAGCTACGATACCAACCTGTCTTTTGTTCAGGCTCTCACCGAATCCGCCAAACTCGTCCCCAACGCCATCCTCCTCGCCTCCCTTCCCGAATCCGAGATCGAGGCCGGCAGCCAGCGCGGCGTCGCCGCACTCAAGGCGATGGAGAAAACCTTTGGCCGCGTGCAGGCGCTCTGGCGTCCCGTCGCCACCGAAGAGGCTTTCGAGATCGTGCGTCGGCGTCTCTTCGAGCCGGTCACCGATGTAGCCACGCGCGAGGCCGTATGCCGCGCCTTCGCTCAGACCTACGTTGCCGAGGGGGCCAAACTGCCCGGTGAGACACAGGAGTCCCGTTACTACGAGCGTCTTGTCCAAGCCTACCCGATTCATCCCGAGGTCTTCGACCGTCTCTACGAGGATTGGACCACGTTGGAGGGATTTCAGCGCACCCGTGGCGTCCTCAAACTCATGGCCAAGGTCATTTACAGGCTGTGGAAGGATAACAACGCCGACCTGATGATCCTGCCCGGCAGCTTGCCACTCTACGACGGAAATACGCGAAACGAACTGACCTACTACCTCGCGCCGGGTTGGGATGCTGTGCTCGAAAAAGACATCGACGGCGACCGCGCCGAAACCACCGAGCTGGAGAACAAAGAGCCGCGTTTCGGTTCGCTCAACGCCGCCCGCCGCGTGGCGCGCACCCTTTTCCTTGGCAGCGCGCCCGCCGCCGCCGGTGCCAAACCCGGCATCCGCGGCCTCGACCGCGCCCGCGTGCTTCTTGGCTGTCTTCAGCCCGGCCAGACTTCGTCCACCTACACCGATGTGCTCGGCCGACTCGCTGACCGCCTGCACTACCTCAACTCCTCGGGCGACAAGTCGCAGGATGCGACCCGCTTCTGGTTCGATACCCGCGCCAACCTGCGCCGCGAGATGGAGGACCGCAAAGGCCGCTTCAACGACCAGAACGAGGTGCGCGGCAAACTCGCCGAAGTCTTGCGCAAGCTGGCCGGCAGTGGCGGCGGGTTCTACGGCGTCCATGTGTTTACCCCCCATGCCGACGTGCCCGACGACGGAGCGCTTCGTCTGACTTTCCTCCCGCCGGAGAAGTATTTCACCAAGGCCGATGCACGTCTCGCAGCCGACGAGGTGTTGGAGTTTGTGCGCAGCAATGGCCCCAAGCCGCGCTACCGTGGCAATCGCCTGATCTTCATCGCCCCCGACCAAGGCTCGCTCGCGCGCTTGCGCGACTGCATCCGCACCGCTCTCGCGTGGGCCTCGATCACCGACGACGTAAAAGACGGTCGCCTCAACATCGACCGCCTTCAAGAACAGCAGGCCAAGAAAGAACAGCTCACCGCCGACGAAGTGCTGCCCCGCGTAGCTCGTGAGTGCTACAAATGGCTGCTTTGCCCCATGAAGGCCCAACCTACGGATATTCAATCCACGGTCGAGTTTTTCCCGCTGAATCCCGGCGGCAACGCCTACGCGTCCGAAATCGAACGCGTCTGCACGGAGAACGAACTCATCATCACTACATGGTCTCCGGTTCACCTCCGCGCAAAGCTCCGCGAACTCTACTGGAAAACCGACCGGCCCGCCGCTGGCGCGATGGCCTTTTGGGAAGACACTCAACGCTACCTTTATTTACCCCGTCTTAAAAACCGGGATGTGCTCGCCCAAGCCATCGTCAAGGGAGCCGGCACAAAGGATTTCTTCGCCACCGCCTACGCCCAAAACGGCGACACCTTTGAAGGATTCAAATTCGGCGACACCAACGTCCAGCTCGACGATACACTGTTGCTGATTTCTCCCGAGGCGGCGCAAGCCTATGCGATCGCACTTGCGGCCAAGACTGCCGCCACGCCGACACCTTCAGCAGCGACATCTTCAACGGGAGGTTCACCCCTTCCGCTCCCGCTCGGCACGGGTAGTCCAGCACCCGCCGTTACCGGCCCCACGCCAGGCGTCACAGTGCAACCCAAAGCCAAGGCGTTTTACGGTTCGGCTGAAGTCAACGCATCGACCGCCAAGATGCGCATGGTGCAGATTGCCGAGGAGATCATCGCCGTGCTCGCCTCCGATCCCAACGCCACGGTCAAAATCTCCGTAGAGATCAGCGCCGAGTATGCGCACGGCGCATCCGACCAGATCAAACGCGCCGTCGCGGAAAACGCCACAAATCTAAACTTCAAAACCAAGACTTGGGAGTAAAGCTGTCGATTGAGTCAGTGATGCTCGCCGGTTGGCTCGAATTCTTCGTGCGTGGCCGTGCCCAGAGGGTGCCTTTAGGGTAGCACCTGCGACGGCTGGCGGGCGCCGCGCTGTTTGCATGACCAGCCCGCGAGCGGGCACTCGGTCACGCTGCACCCCTGCGCTTCGCTCCGGGGTCGCGCCTGCAGGCGCGACCATCTCCGCGCTATCGCGCTACGTGCGCACTCAGCCCGTCCACGTTTGTTCGCCTCCGCGCCCGCTGTGCGGGCACCCGCCGAGGCTCACCCTTCGCTCTCGCTCCAGGCTGTTACGCGTTCCGCTCCACGACGCCATCTCCGCGCTTCCGCGCTCCGTGGCGATCCTGCTCCCCGACGACGATTGATCGAGATTCACCCAGCCCGCCGCCACCATGCGCGCGGGGCTTTTTCGTGCCCAAATTATTTGTCACGGATTTGTCAGGAAGCGTGTTTTAGGCTTCCCCTGACTGCCTCTCTGTGCTTCACTCTGCCTGTTATAAACTACTAACCCACAACATAAAGCACACTAAACGAAGGCTTTCTGTTGTTTGCTCTGAGGGGTTCGAATCCCTCCCTCTCCGCCACTTAAAACGCTAAATAAAAGCGGTTTATGTAAGGTCAAAAATCGATTTTCACTTGTCGTGGCAAATCGGTCATGAAGCAGGCATCAGCGTTCGCTATCGCAGGATTCACGAACCTTTCCGCGGAAATCGTTTCGGATTAGCGTTTGGCTCGGCGGCAAACGCATTCACGAAAATTTCTTCACCCGTCCCGCCGCCGACGACAGGTACTGGAAGTCCAGCGGTTCCAAGGCGACACTGACGTTCGCCTATCACTTTCTTCGTCGAGTTCGCCTTAACGAACTATCGTACACCGGCAACACCAAAACTCCTTACGTAAGCCGTCGCCAAATTCCACGTCATCGAAGATCACGAACGCGAGCAGGACCTACTGTCCAAAAACCGGTGCGACGTTGCTCTTTGGGCTTCTGCCAACACACGCCTGCGCCTCCGCGGCGACAAACACCGACGCCGGGCCAATGCCGCCCCTGCCTGTGGCAGCGCGACCAAACAACAGCCAAAATCAAAAAAATGCACCCTCCCCGGAGCTGCTCCGGGTATCACGGAAAGGGATTCACCCCGATGTCGGCGGGCGACATCCAACCTCAAGCAAGCTGCTGGATAGTGGTGCCGCCCTCAACAAGGCCATCACGGCTTGCGCGTTGGCAGACCAGCGGATTTCCAGGCGCTGAAGCCGCCGACGTTGGCGATCTTAAAACCTTCTTTCGCCAAAATCGCAGCGGCCTGACCCGAGCGGTTGCCTGAGCGGCAGTAGAGCAGGAGCTCCTTGTCCCGATTCTTTTCGAGAAACGGTTTCCACGCTTTCCGGTCGCCGCGGAGTTCGCTCAGCGACAGGAGCACGGCAGGCGCAGCCACGCCACCCGCCCACTCGTCGGGCTCGCGCACGTCGATCAGCACGGCGTTGCCCGATTTCAGTCGAGCGGCGGCTTCAGCCGGAGCGACGGAAGGGACGTCAGCACCTTTGAGAAACGAGAAAATAGAGGAGAACATAAGAAGATAAAACAACAGTGAGGGTTTCATGAGGAAGCGGTACGACGCGCCATGAGAAAATAGAGCACCGGCACGGCCATGCGACTGATGAGGAGCGAGGCGATTTCGCCAAACATCAGGCTGATCGCGAGGCCTTGGAAAATCGGGTCGGCCAGAATCACACTCGCACCGACCACCACCGCCAAAGCCGTCAACAGCATCGGGCGAAAACGCACCGCGCCCGCTTCGACCACCGCATCGCGCAACGACAGACCGTGCTCACGACGCAGTTCGATGAAATCGACGAGGATGATGGAATTTCGCACGACGATGCCCGCACCCGCCATAAAGCCGATCATCGAGGTAGCGGTAAAAAACGCGCCCAGCGCCCAGTGCGCCGGCAAAATGCCGATCAGGGAAAACGGGATCGCCGCCATCACCACGAGCGGCGTGATGTAGTTTTTGAACCAGCCGACCATGAGCATGTAGATCAGCACGAGCACGGCGGCAAAAGCCAGGCCGAGGTCGCGAAACACTTCGAGCGTGATATGCCACTCGCCGTCCCACTTCATCGCGGGCTGTGTGTCATCGACGGGAAGCGTGAAATTGAGCACGTTCAGCTTGGCCACGGAACCGCCGAATTCGCGCGCATCGATTTTGGCGATTTCCCGATTCATCGCAAAGAGCGCGTAGGCTGGACTCTCGACTTCGCCCGCCACGTCGGCAGTGACGTAGGTGACCGGCTTGAGGTTTTTCCGATAGAGACTGCGTTCGCCCGTCGTGCGTTCGATACGGACGAGTTCGCTCAACGGCACGAGAGGCGACGATGGATTATTATCGGCGCGCACCCGCAAGGCCAGCAACGCCTCGGGCTGCGAACGCGCGGCGGTCGGCAATTCGAAAACGATATTCACGTCTTCGCGTTCGCCGGGCAAATGCAGTAAATCGACCGCCTGCCCCTGAGCCGCCAGCTGCAAGGACTGCGTCACCGTCGCCACGCTCACGCCATGCAGCGCGGCTTTTTCCTTGTCGACGACGAAGCGCACCTTCGGCTGGTCCGCTTCGACGTACCAGTCGATATCGACCACGCCGGCGGATTTCTCCATGATGCCGCGAATCTTCTTCGCAAGCGCGATGCGGGCCTCTTCGTTCGGGCCGTAGACCTCGGCCACGAGCGTCTGCAACACCGGCGGGCCGGGCGGCACTTCCGCCACGGCGACCGCGGCACCGTACTTCGCCGCAATGGCGGCGATGCGCGGGCGGATGCGCTTGGCGATGTCGTGACTTTGGAACGAGCGTTCGTCCTTGCCGACAAGGTTAACCTGGATGTCCGCGACGTTGGGGCCGCGCCGCATGAAGTAATGCCGAACCAGTCCATTGAAATTAAAGGGCGACGCCGTGCCCGCGTAAACTTGATAATCGCGCACCTCGGGTTCGCTGCGCATCGCCGCCGCCATCTCGGTCGCGATGCGCGCTGTCTGCTCCAGCGTTGTGCCTTCGGGCGTATTGAGGATGACCTGAAACTCCGACTTGTTGTCGAACGGCAGCATCTTGATCTTCACCGCGCCGAAGCCAACAAAGCTCATTGCCACAAGCAGCAACGCGACGATGCCGCCGAGGAAAGTCCAACGCCAGCGCGGCCGGTCGAGCAACGGATCCATTACGCGATGATAAAGCCGCGTGGACCAGTCGCTCGGCGCGTGATCATGATCATCAACTTGAGCGGCAACCACGTCTCCGGCCTCGCCAAAACCTTGGGGTGGACCGGATGGTTTGTAACGTATTACGTTACAAACTTTCGGGTCCGTCTGCTCGCTGGAGACGGTGGAGGGCGGGGTGGATTTGAACGTGGCATGGCGCTTCAGCACCCGGATCGCGGCCCACGGCGTGATGGTAAAGGCGATCACGATCGAGAACAGCATCGCCGCAGTCGAACCAATCGGTATCGGCCGCATGTACGGCCCCATCAGTCCGCCGACAAAAGCCATGGGCAGAATCGCCGCGATGACGGCCCAGGTGGCGAGGATCGTGGGGTTGCCCACTTCGTCCACCGCATCGAGCGCGATCTGCGTGAGGTTTTTCTTTTCGTTACCCGGCAGGCGAACGTGGCGGACGATGTTTTCCACCACCACAATCGCGTCATCGACCAGAATGCCGATGGAGAAAATCAGCGCGAAGAGCGTGATGCGGTTCAGCGTGTAGCCATAAAGGTAAAACACCAGCAGCGTCAGCGCGAGGGTCGAGGGGATCGCGATCAGCACGACCATCGATTCGCGCCAGCCGAGAAATACCAGGATGAGCAACGCCACGCCAAACACCGCGATGCCCATGTGCAGGAGCAGTTCGTTGCTCTTCTCCGCCGCCGTATGACCGTAGTCGCGCGACACGGAAACCTCGACGCCCGCAGGCAGCAGCGTGCCACGCAGCGTGTCGACTTTTGCGAGCACGGCGTTGACGACGTCGATGGCGTTGGCACCGGGTCGCTTTGCCACGCTCACGGTGACGGCAGCCTCGGGATTGTTGGCCTGCGCCCCGCCCACCCCATACAGAACGTAGTCGGAGGGTTCGGCCGGACCGTCGACAATCGTGGCGACGTCGCGCAGGTACACCGGCAGGTCGTGAAACACGCCGACCACCACCGCGCCAGCATCGGCACCGTCGCGCAAAAACGAACCCGTCTCCAGCAACACCTCCGCATTGGCAAAAGGCCGCGATCCGGCCAATGACCGGCGGTTAGCAGACTGAAGCGACGGGATGATCTGCGTGATCGTGAGAGACCGCGCAGCCAGTGCGGCGGGATCAAACTGCACACGCACCGTGCGGCGCACGCCACCGATCAAGGTCGTCTCGGCGACCTGCGGCACAGATTTTATCTCGTCGTCCAGCTGCGCCGCGAACCGCCGCAACGTCAGATGATCATGGGTCGCACTGTGCAACGTGAGCGCGAGCACCGGCACGTCGTCGATCGCGCGCGGCTTGATCAGCGGAAAACTCACGCCCGATGGAATACGGTCAAAATTTGTCTGCAACTTCTGGTTGAGGCGCACGAGCGCGGTCTCGATCTCCGTGCCGACCTTGTAGCGCACGATGACGACGGCGGCTCCGGGGCTCGACGTGGAGTAGAGGTACTCGACGCCGGGGATTTCCCAGAGGAGTTTCTCCATCGGCCGGGTGACGCGGTTCTCGACTTCGGCAGCGGTCGCGCCGGGCATCGCCACGATCACATCGACCATCGGCACATTGATCTGCGGCTCCTCTTCGCGCGGCAGCATGAGCACCGCAAACAACCCCATGAGCACCGATGCCGCGATGGCGATGGCGGTCAGTTTCGAATCAATAAAAAACGATGCCAGCCGACCGGCCAGCCCGTAACGTTTCCCCTCGCTCATGGCTGGACCTCCAAGGCCTGACCGTCACGCAACGCCGCCGTCGGCACCGCGACAATCTTTTCGCCCGCGTCGAGCCCGGCGAGAATTTCAACCGAGCCCGCCGTCCGCTCGCCGGTGCGCACCAGCCGCAGCTGGGCGCGCCCTTCGGCGACGACAAACACACGTTCCATCTGACCGAACAAAGTCACAGCGCCAACCGGCACGTACAGCCCCAGCACGGGCGGTCCAGAAAATATTGCACGCACAAACTGCCCGGAAGACACGCGGGCATCGGCCGCCAAAAGGAGTTTTACCAACACGCTGCGCGACGCCACATCGGCGCCCGCCGCGATCTCCGCCACCGTGGCGTTGACCGGCCCGGCCTGAAGCTCCACCGGTACGACGTCATGGAGTTTCACATTGGCAATGTACGATTCGGGCACGGCGACCTCAACCTCGAAACCGGTTTCACCTTCGAGCGTGAGCAGCGTCTGGCCAGGCAACGCCATGTCGCCCGGATAAGCCTGTCGTGCCGTGATGCGTCCGGCGAAAGGAGCGCGGATCTCCGTGTAGGCCAGCATCGCTTCAGCCTCGGCCTGGGCGGCCTTGGCGGCTTGTACTTGTTCGACCCCGCGACGCACTGCCTCGTCGGTCCCGGCACCGCGCTCGGATAGCGAACGGTCGCGAGCGAGTTCGCGTTCCGCCTGCTCTACCTGCGTGCGAGCACGGGCGGCTTGCGCGGCGTATTCAGGCGCGGATACTTTCACCAGCAACTCACCAGCCTTGACGCGCTGACCAAGGCCCCAGGGCAACTCGCTGATCGTACCGGCGATCTTGGCGGCGATCACCGCGCGGTCGGTTGCGCGCACCGTGCCGGGCAACGCGACACGCCCAGGCGCGTCGCTTCGTTCAACCACCGCCACCGTCACCCGCACCGGCGGCGCGTCGGCGATAGACGCTTTTTCATGGCGACCGCACCCGCCGAGCAGGGCGGCCGCTGCAATTAAAGATCCGCAGAGCAAGCTCCGCGGCATTGCAAAAGCCGTGGTCCGGGGTCCGTGGAGCACACGCGTCTCGCGTGTCGGTTTGGGCGTCCCGCCCGAACCATCCGAACCGCTCTCGGCGTCCCGCCGAGAGCGGCACGCGAGACGCGTGCGCTCCCCGGACCGACACAAACCAAGCCGAAGCAAGCTTCGGGGAATTGCACCCATAGAGATTAAAACGAGGGAAGAACGGAGCGATGACATCATGATGAAACGAGCTTGAGGGTTTCCGCCGCAAATTGAGCCACTCAGGACTCGGACTTATCGGACTTACAGCAACACGAGCCACCGTCTTTGGCGACGCCTAGTTTGCACAGGATAATCTCCGCCGGACAAAAGCCGGTGAAGGCGGATTGAATGAGATTCAAGCCAACAAAGGCCGCAAGCAACAGCCACCCTTCACTGACGAAATGCCCGAGGGTCAGGCTGAGCAGGACCATCAAGCCGGCGAGGATTCGGATAAAAGATTCGGTTTTCATAGGTAAAACAGAGATTGACTTTATATGAGCATATACGCATATGCTTGAAATCATGTCAAGCGCCTGTTTTCTCTCCGCCATGGCCAAAGCAAAAAAACCTCGTCCGCTGAGCGAGGAAGCCCTCGCGCTGATCGCGCGCCGTTTCGCCGTGCTGGGCGAGCCGATGCGGCTGCGGCTTATCCACTCGCTTTTCGAAGGCGAGAAACCCGTCAACACACTGGTCGAAGCGACGGACGGTACGCAGGCGAATGTCTCTCGCCACCTACAAACCCTCGCAGACGCCGGCCTGCTGGCACGGCGGAAGGAAGGATTGCAGGTCTTTTATTCCATCGCTGATCCGTCGATTTTCGCGTTGTGCGACCTCGTCTGCGGCAGCTTAGAAAAACAGCACACCGCGAGAGCGGAGCTGTTTGGGCAGTAAGCGCCTCGTCGTATTCGGCGTGTTGAAGCAAAAGCTACTATGGCAGGTCGAGGCGTTTCGACATCCTGCGGCAGCCCGAGCGGATACACCCGCCCCGCCCACAACGGCATTATTTAGTCGGTCCTGAAAAACACCGTTGAGACGAATGAAGTGCGATAACGCATTGAAAAAGGCGGTCTGAGCAAATCGAGGAAAGGTAAGCGACGCTTCTGTGACCTAGTTGACCGATAGTAATCGTGACGTATCCGAACTGCTCTCAGATTGAGTACATTCATGATCGTCACGATTAAGAACCGGGTTCATTCGCAAATGTCACAACCTGCACCGTCGCTCAACGAAGTCCTGCGCTCACTTGCGCGACATCGTTCTGCAGGGTCTGTTTAAGATCCTCCATTTTAAGATTCACGATCACCGTCGAATCCTCGTAGCTGATGCGCTCAATATTTTCCGGCAACACCAAAATCTCCTTGCCCGAGTACCAGTGGCCGGTTTCCACGACCATTTCTTTGATCACCCAGGTCCTGCCTTCGACCATGAAACTGCAGACCGAACCCATCGCCCCATCCGAGGCTTGAATACTGTAGCCCGCGACGGATTTTGCGCTGCGCAGATGAATGTCATCCCGTTGATTATGTCCGTGGTGTTGCAAATCTGTCGGCAGAGGTGTCGCAATCACCGGAAACCCCGCTGCCCCGAGCATGCCACCGCCATCCCAATACGTCGGCCAGCCGTAGTAACGATAATAATCCTCCTCGTATTGGCGGGAGACCGGCCGGTGTGTTTCGATCGAGGGGCTATCTTCGATTTGTTTTCGCGTGAGGTTCACTTGCAGCACGTCGGCGTCGGCATCGGAACGTCCAAACGCATGGTTGCCGAACGCCTGAGAGGAAAGCAGCACCCTTCGGCCTGACAACCACGAACCCGTGTCCACAACCATATAGCGGACAGACCAGTTCTTGTCATCAAAGTAAAAGTCCGTCACGTGACCGATGTGGCCGTCCGACGCACTGAGTGTTTTCCCGTAGAGCTGTTTTATATTTTGATACATGATGATTCCTCTGTGTTTCGTCGGCCGGAGCGTGTAGGCGATGGACCGCGTCATCGTTGGCAAAATAGGAATATAGTCTCCCCACCCGTTGGTGAACTATGGGGTGTTTCCCGCCTTGAGTCATCGGCTGATGACGTAATCCGCGCTGTACAACACCTTGTCCGGCCGCCACCGGAGCAAGCATGTAGCACAACACCCCATTTCAGGCGAAGTCCTTTCCGGGCATATTCCCGAAATAGACATCACCGTCTATCCACTCCTTCGGTCACGCCCACAGCACCATGATCTCTCCCCATTCATTTTTCGGCAATGTAGATTCAACCGATCTATCGTCCAAGACCAAATATCGGTTTGAGGCCGCCAACCTTGCGGCGACACACGACGCGGAGCTGGTGCGTCGCTTCAACGCGGGCGATGAGTCGGCCTTCGTTGAGATTATCACCCGCCACCGCCGAAAAATATTCTCTGTCGCACTTGGCCACCTGCGCAACCACGCCGATGCGGAGGAAATTACCCAGGATACGTTCATTCGAGCCTATCGCGGGTTGGCGAATTTTCGCGGCGAATCATCCCTCGCCTGTTGGTTGCACCGCATCGTCTTCAATCTTTCGCGCAATCGTTATGGCTATTTTTTTCGCCGCCATCGCCATGAAACCAGTTCGCTCGACTGCGCCTTTAGCCACGACAACGCTACGGCAATCGGCGATCTCGTCGCGAGCGAAGCACCTGATCCCGCACGCGAGGAAACCAACCGTGAGTTTAACGCCCAAGTCCAGGCCTGCATGGCGAAACTCAGTGAAAGACAGCGCAAAATCCTGACGCAGCGCAATCAGTTGAATCACTCCTACGATAAAATCGCCGATACACTCGGTATCACCTCAGGCACAGTGAAAAGCCGGATTGCCCGAGCGCGCAACAAACTCCGCATACTTCTCGCTGAGTCTTATCACGATTCGACAGCCGCCGATTCGCCTCCTTCATTTCAGTGGTTCGACCCCGTCCGAAAATCAGGTGGTTTGCTGTCCGTCGCCTGTTAAGCGCCTCCCTCCACTTCGGGCGTGGCACGCGGCCACGATTGTTTTAATTACACTTCTTTGCGGGTAACACCCCAGTGCCAGCGGCCGTTTTAAATGTTACAGTTTCACCGTCAAACCCGGGAGCGAAGCGAGACGGACGTGTGCGACACATTTATAATCACCAATCCACAGGACAGCGCCATGCTACAAAAAATCAGCGATCTCTACGGACATAAACTCATGGGGATCGATCGCGCGATTGGCCATGTGAAAGATTTCTATTTCGACGACAAAGTCTGGGCGGTCCGCTATCTGGTGGCCGACACCGGGTCTTGGCTCAGCGGCCGTCTCGTCCTGATCTCGCCGCATGCCTTTGCGAAGTGGGATCAGTTTGAAAAAATCCTGCACATTAAACTCACCGAGAAGCAGATTCAGAACAGTCCGGCGATCGAATCGCACAAGCCCGTCTCCCGCCAATACGAGGCGGACTACCACCATTACTATGGCTGGCCGGCTTACTGGAATGCCGGTGCGATCTTCGGGCTTGGCGGTCCGGCGGTGATCCTGCCCGAATCGAAAGCTGAGATGGAGGCGAGCCAGCTTCCACCCCGAGATGATCGCCACCTCCAAAGTGCGCGCGATATCACAGGCTACCGCATTCAGGCAACGGATGAATTGATTGGTAGCGTCAACGGCTTTACGGTCGACGACCGCAGCTGGATGATCAGCGATCTGGTCGTCGAAACCGGCCACTGGTACTCGGGCAAGGAGCTCAACATCCCCACACGCCACGTGCAGCGAATCAGTCACGACGAATCCAAGGTGTACGTCAGTCTCACCAAGGCAGACCTCGTGCCCGCAGAGAAAAAGATTCAGGTGAAAGCGGAGCCCGAGAGCAGTGATGCTGAAAACGTCCCTGACACGGCTCCGCTGCGCACCGCTTCTGCGGCAGCGGCACCCGGCCTCTTATTGCCCACGTTCAATGACACGCTGAGCGGTCTCACTGAGTGAACCTTCGTCGCGAGCACCTCTCCCTACCCCCTCCATAAAAAATAAACAGATTTTGAAAACGAAACCGAACCCTCGATTACCTGCCAGCGCCACGCACAGCGAAGCGCAAATGCGCGCGCGCGAGCTGGCCGCAAATAAAGGCCGGGCGCCTCAAGACGTCGCGCAGGCCGACTACGAACAAGCCAAGCTTGAAATAACCGGTGAGTCTGACCCTGACCGGCAGGAGTTGATTCTCGACACTCCTGCCGCGGGGTCGCTTGGCGATCCCGTGCCTGGCTCGGTGGGACACAAGGCGGCCGAAACACCCAACGAAGATGAGGACGACGAGGGTCGCAATGCGGCTGAGTTACTCACCGCGCAAGGCGTCGATAAAGCCGAACTTGATCAAATCCGTCAAGCCGCGTTCAAAACAGCAAAGGAAACTAAACCGGAGCCCTGAGCGCTTTTGGCTCGGAGCCCGCTCTCGCGAATCGCCACAGCGCATCGCGAGAGTGTGTGGCACCACTGTTCTAACTAAACTCTCATGATTGACACGGAAACACTATCCCTTTCAGAGCTGCGTTACCGCCGTCTCTTTGAAGCCGCGCGCGACGGCATCCTGCTCGTCGATCCCACGACGCGCAAAATCGTCGATGTGAATCCGTACTTGATTGAGTTTCTCGGTTATGGCTACGGGGAGTTTATCGGCAAAGAGCTGTTTGAAATCGGGCTGCTCAAAGATGAAGCCGCCAACCGAGCCGCGTTTCGAGAACTCCAAAGCGTCGGCTATATTCGCTACGACGATCTGCCGCTCAAGACCAAGGACGGACGGCGCGTCGATGTGGGTTTTGTCAGCAATCTCTATGATGAGGGCGCCCAGCAAATCATCCAGTGCAACATCCGCGACATCTCACTCCGCAAGCGCGCCGACGCGGCACTGCACGAGAGTGAGGAACGCTTCAAGCTCGTGGCCCGCGCGGTCAGCGATGTGATTTGGGACTTGGATCTGGTGAGCGAGCACTTGTGGTGGAGCGACGGACTTGGCGTCACCTTTGGTTACCTCGAAAGCGAAATTGAGCCCAATATCAATTCGTGGATCAAATTGCTCCATCCCGATGAGCGCCACCGCATCGTCGACGGCCTCCACCAGGCCATCGACACCGGCGAGGAAATGTGGAGAGCCGAATTCCGCTTTCTCTGCAAGAGCGGCAGCTATGCGATCGTGCAGACCAACGCCTTCATCATCCGCGACGCCACTGGCAAAGCCATCCGCCTGGTGGCCGGGCTGCGCGATCTCACCGAGCAAAAAAAAGCGGAGGAGCATCACTTGCGCGCCCAGCGCATGGAGAGCATTGGCACCTTGGCGGGCGGCATCGCGCATGACCTGAACAACATGCTTACGCCCATCATGATGTCGATCGAACTGCTCAAGCTCTACACGGACAACACGCAGGAACGCAGCTCAATCCTCGAAACCATCGATATCAGTTGTCGGCGCGGAGCCGATTTGGTGCGCCAGGTCCTGACCTTTGCCCGCGGCCTGAACGGGCAGCGCATCGCCCTGCGATTGCGCACGGTGAGCGAAGAGCTGCAAGGCCTCATGAACGAAACCTTCCCGCGCAACATCAAGATCGTAACCCAGGTGCCGAGCGATCTCTGGCCAATCACCGGCGATCCCACCCAGATTCATCAGATGCTGCTCAATCTCGCCGTCAACGCCCGCGATGCCATGCCGCAAGGCGGCGCACTGACCATCAGCGCGGCCAATATCGTCCTCGACGCCCATCATCTCGGCACCAGCCACGAAACGCACATCGGCCGCTACGTACGCATTCAAGTGATCGACACCGGCATCGGCATACCGCCGGAGCTGAGCGAACGTATTTTCGAACCATTCTTCACCACTAAGGCCGTGGGCAAAGGCACCGGCTTCGGCTTGGCGACGGTGCATACCATCGTCAAGAGCCACGGTGGCTTCATCAGTGTCGAGAGCGCGGTGGGCCAGGGCACAACGTTTACAGTTCACCTGCCCGCAGACCGCGCCCTGCGCGTCGCCTCGGCACAGCCTTTCCCCTCCAACCTGCCGCGCGGCAACGGTGAACTCGTGCTGGTGGTGGATGACGAGGCTTCCATCCGCACCATCACGCAGAAGACCTTGGAAACCTTTGGCTACAAGGTCATCACGGCCAACGACGGGGCCGAAGCCGTCGCGCTCTACACCCAGCAATCGCAGCAAATCGCCCTCGTGCTGACCGACATGATGATGCCCGTGATGGACGGAGCCACCGCCATTCCGCTACTTAAGAAGATTAACGCCTCCGTCCGCATCATTGCAATCAGCGGCATGGAAGTCCCGCCGAGCACGCGCGCTTCAGTATGCGATTTTCTGCCGAAACCTTTCAGTGCGCCAAACCTGCTCCGCATGGTGCACAGCGTGCTCGAACGCCCCGCGGTCGCAGCGAACCAGTCGTAGCTGAGCGGGTGAAGACAGATGACGTGAGTAACGCGGCTCAATTTCCTCCATTAGCGAAACTTAACGTTCATTAAACACCCAAAACTTCTGCATTTTTCACAGAAGATAACGAAGGGAACGAAGCGATTCTGGTTTTCAGAGCCGTGTCTTCGTTACCCTCGTTCTCTTCTATAAGAATTTCGGCGGGCTTGGCTCTGAGGTAAAAGCTCCGGGCTCTCTCTGTATAAGCTATGGCTCAGGCTGTTTTGTCGTGGCACCTAAAGGCACTATCGCGCCAACTGTGCACGGATCTTGCGCAGTTCGCTCAGCCGCTCCGGCGTCAATCGCGGGTATTTCATATCAAGTGCTTTCAGCGCCTTGATCACGACCTGGGATATGATGAGGCGAGCGTTCATTTTATCATCGGCGGGCACCACATACCAAGGCCCGGCCTTTGTGCTGGTGGCGCTCAGGCAATCCTCGTAGGCCTCCCTGTAGAGATCCCAATACGCACGCTCCTTCACATCGGCCGCGCTGAATTTCCAGTTTTTATCCGGATTATCAATACGCTCTAAGAAGCGCTGCTGCTGCTCCTTTTTCGAGAGATGCAGAAAAAATTTGAGCACAACCGTGCCATTGCGATGAAGGTGTTTTTCCAACTCTACAATGGAGTGGTGGCGTTTCTTCCAAAATGCGTCGAGGTCATCGGGCGCCACTGAAATACGCTCGTTGGCCAGAATCTCCGGATGCACCCGGACGATCAGCACCTCCTCGTAATAGGAGCGGTTGAAGACGCCGATACGCCCCCGTTCTGGCAGACGGCAGTTCGTTCGCCACAGAAAATCGTGCTGCAGTTCCTCTACGCTCGGTTGCTTGAAACTGTGAACTTCGCAGCCCTGCGGGTTGATCCCGGTCAGCACATGACTAATCGCGCCGTCCTTGCCGGCTGCGTCCATGGCTTGGAAAATAAGCAGGAGCGAATGGCTGTTCTCAGCATAGAGGAGACGCTGCAACCTGCTCAGTTCTTCCACGTTCTCCGCGAGCAGTTTCTTGTAATGTTTTTCTGATTTATAAAGCGGCTTGATGTCTGTGGCCCACTTTTTAAGCCGGACACGCTGGCCCTCCGAAACGCAGAAAGCATTGGGATCAATTTTCATGGTTGAAGTTACACTTACGCCCAAGCAAGCACCGGCACGGGCCATCGCAAGTGATACAACTCTGGCTGCCAAGCGGCTGTGCCTGCAGTTCCGCGTAGGCAGCGAGCTTGCTCGCGCTCAGACTGAAGCGCGCCCGCGAGCGGACGCGCCTACACGGCCATAGTTTAAACAAAACTGTTTTAGTTTTTCGTGCGCCAGCCGCCCATGAAATAGATGACCAGTAAAACCAATACGACAAGGCCAAGTCCGCCGCCGCCGATCATCGGCCCTCCGAAATAAAAGCCGCCGCCGCCGAATATGAGAATGAGAAGAAGGATGAGCAGTATAGGATTCATGGCCGTAAGATAATCCTGAACGAAGGTTGTCGCTATGGGGTCTTCCCCCACTCTGCCGCATTTTCGCGCTGACCGCAGTTACTCGATTTAGAAAACAAAAAAACCGGAGTCCATAGAGGACACCCGGTTGTGAGAGACTGAACGTATCAAGACTCGCATAGAAGTCCGACGTCGTTTGTGGGTAGGGCGTACCGCGCGAAGCGACAGTCCGTCACCGTCCCCGGTGAGCCGCGGCTCGGCGGGACGCCTCGCCCTACCGTCAGGCTATTGCGCGAGCCTTAGTATTATCTTACTTGGTCGTGCTTGAGACGACCTTGTCGTAGGCGGCCTGCGTACGCTGCCAAGCCAAGCCCACGGTTTCCTTTTGCTGCACCCAAGTCTCGGCGCTGGCCTTCTTCAATTCTTCGCCCACGGATTTCAGATAGGAACGCGAGTCGTTCATTTCCTTCATCGCGAAATCCCAGTCGGCCGTGCTGACGTCGCTTTTCATGGCGGCTCGTTTAGCAGTCAGTGCGCTGAGCTGGGCATCCACCTGCGCCTCCAGCTGCACGAAGCCGGTGAAAAACGCGGCGCTCTCAGCGTAAGCCGCATCCTTTATGCCGACCCAAGTGGCAGAGGCAGGATCAGGACTCGCCATCGCCGCATCGTGTGCCGTGGCGCGCGGTTCGATGGTCTTCATGCCTGGGGCGATGGGCGCGGCGGCGGGATTCAATTCCTTCGCCGTGGGCATGGTTGACTCATCGGGCGGTGCTTTTTTGGCGCAGCCGAGCGAGGTAAATACAGTCAGGCTCAAGGCCGTGGCGATGAGTGGAGTGGTGAATTTAATTTTCATGTGATTACTGGGGTTAAAGTTGAAAATGATGAATTATATTTGTGCCTAGCGCGTGGCTAGTTGCGACGGTGGGTTGCCCGGTGATGCCCGGGTCAACCGGCCGGTCGTCGCTTATTCTTCGACGGTGAAACCGATCTTTACAGTGACCTGCCAATGATCGACCTTGCCTTTATCGATGTGGCCACGCGTCTCAACCACTTCGAACCAGCGAAGGTTTTTGAGGGTTTTGGACGCGCGTTTCACGGCCGTCTCAACGGCATCCTCAATGCTGGTCGTCGACGTGCCTGTGAGTTCAACGATTTTATAGACATGGTCTTTCATGATGATTATTTTATTTCTGGTGTTTGGATCGTACCGTCTCGCTCAGCGAGCGGCTTATTTACAACCGCAGGCGTCCAAAGACTCCTTGATCGCCTTCTCCACTGCTTCGCGGGTTTCGCCAGTGCGTTTTTGGATACGTCCGATCAGCTCCTCCTGCTTGCCTTCAGCATAAGTGAGATCGCTATCGGTGAGCTTCGCCCACTTTTGCTTTAACTTGCCCTTAGTGATATTCCAGTCGCCCTTAATTTCTAGTGTTGTCATAATGGTTCGTTATTTTTGTTTTGTTACGAATCGCCGCCAGGGTGGCGGTGTAAATTGTATTTCTTAGGTCGCTCCAGAGGGTCCGCGCAGCTCAGTCAGCTTCCAGTTTCACAGTGGTGTCACCGCGTAGGGCTTTGGAGTAGGGACAGGTTCGGTGCGCCTCATCCATCACGCGCAAAACCTGCGTGGGATCGATTCCGGGGAGTTGCGCATGCAGTTCCACCGCCAGACGGTAGCCACCTTGATCATCATCAATGAGGCTGACGCGTGCGCGCACCATGGAATCAATGACCGCCGTTGAGAGTTTTTTAGCGGCATTGAGCAGTGCGCCATGAAAGCACGCGGCATAAGCGCCGGCGAAGAGCAGCTCGGGACTCGGGCCGTTTTTCTCGCCGTCAGCGTCTATTGGATTGGACAGTTTGACGTACCAGAGTGTGTCAGGCGCTTGTAGTGAGCCCCAGCGGCCACCACGGGAAATTGCCTCTTCAGTGAATAGCGTGTTCATGTCGTTTTTAGCCACGTCGCGTGGCAATTGGGAAGATGGCCGGAGAGCCGTCATCACTTGCAACAACCTACATCACCCTCCTGCACATCGTAATGGGATGTAACCCTACCCCCTCCCTGCGGGGGCTTCGTTTCGATCCATCCAGCCGCCCACCTCCTTCTTCGCGTTAGAGTACTATTCGCTGCCCGCCGTCGACACGCTAGCAATCTGTAGCACTTTGAGCTTTAAAAAAACATGCAGCCAGGAAACCAGCCTAAACCCCAAAATCTCCGCATGGCCTGATAGATGGGATGGTCGGAATTTCGCTAAAACCACAAAAACTAGCCTACGGCCGACAGGCTGTTAGACTCCCTAAGTAATCGCTTATACCGTCCTTGAACGAAAAATCGGGTATAGTTGCGGGTTTTTCTTTACTTAATAAGGTATTTACCCGACCAATTTCAGCGGGTTTGAAGATATCAGTTTAAAATGACGTATTTCTTGGTGGGAGAAAAGAGCGCGATTTAATAAAGTAAATAACGGATCTTTGGTTCCGTATTTTGCTGGATATCATGCCTCTTCATCCCTCACGCCGAAGTAATAGCTGAATTTAACAGTGCTTTTCAAGCCCTGCAGCTTAACACAAATTCAGTACTACAACATAATCTATGTATAGCTTTTTTAAAACTATATCCTTCGTCGGTCTAGTCGCCAGTATCGTTATTTTTAATGCTACCGCAGCCACACCGACGCCCCTAGACGCGTCGCCCTCTCTGTCTGCCGATAAAATCGGTGCTGATGGCAGTATCAACGTTTTCGCCCCTGCTCCCGACGGAGGCGTATATGTGGGCGGGTGTTTTTCGAACATTAACGGAAAGCGCCAGCTCAAAATCGCGAAACTAAAAGCCAACGGCAGTCTCGATCTGTCCTTTATAACCTATGAAGGCTTCAACGATCAGGTCGATTCACTCGCGGTGCAAAAAGACGGGCGCCTCCTCGTCGGCGGTCGATTTACCCTATATAATTTCTATCCCTGCAATCAAATCGCTCGTTTAAACCCAGACGGCTCCCTTGACACTTCCTTCAGCGCAGGTTCCGGCTTGGCTGCTAGCGGATATTTCACCACGGTGAACGCTCTCGCCGTGCAGGCGGATGGACGCATCTTGATCGCCGGTTCTTTTAGCGGCTACAATGGAACGCCCTGCAATCAAATTGTCCGAGTGAATGCCGACGGCTCGCTGGACACCTCGTTCAATTCAGGCACCGGGTTCGACGATTTCGTCAACACGGTCGTCATACAAGCCGATGGCCGCATCCTTGCCGGGGGATATTTCAAGAAGTACAATGGCGCCACCACTGCCAGCATCGCGCGACTCAATCCGGATGGCTCCCGCGATTCCTCATTCCGGGGGGCGTTCTATGGTATTTATGGCAGTTACAACACCAGTGATGTTTTCTCCATCACGATCCAGCCAGACGGCCAATTGATTGTCGCTGGCTATTTCATCGTCTATCATGGCAGCAAATACTACAGCGGAATAGCTCGTTTGAACGCAGATGGAACAACCGATGCCTCCTTCACCCCTCTCGGCACCGGCTTCCGCGCCTCGAGTCCTTTCTACGGAGACGCGATCACGACCCTTCTTCAGCCCGACGGGCGCATTGTCGTCGGTGGCCTATTTCAGTGGTTTGATGATACATCCCGCAATGCGATCGCGCGACTCAATGCTGATGGCTCCCTCGATACCACCTTCGATCCTGGCCATGGCTTTGAAAGTGAATCCTACAAGACAAATCCCGCCGTCCCCCAAGCACTCGCCTTGCTACCAGACGGTCGGATTTTGGTCGGCGGCACATTCTCCTTCTTTAACGACATCCCCTCGCTCAACTTTGCTTGCCTCACCGCTACCGGCAAACCCGAGCCCACCCTGTATGGCGCGCCCCCTGAGTTTGTAACCCAACCCCAAAGTCTTACCGCGGACGCAGGCAGTTCGGTCACCTTTACCGCCTCTGCCACCGGAAAACCCTCCCCGCACTATCAATGGTACAAAGGCGAAAAACTGCTCAAAGGAAAAACAGGCACTTCGCTCACTATAGACCAAGTGCGCGCCACCGATGCCGACTTCTACACAGTCGCAGCCATCAATAAAAACGGCCACGCCATCAGCACAGAAGTCTCCTTAACCGTTACGCCCCGCCCATAACAAACAAGGGGGCGATTGCTTCTCGCCCTTGGTTTCCCCCGCCACTCCCGGCCGGGCTCGGCAGGCCATTTGGGCCGGACTGCCGAGCTCAGCCCTTGTCAATGGATGCCGCCCTTGGCAAAATTTCGTACCACGCAACTCACCGAGGAATGCAAAATAGGACCGGCCCTCGCTCTGAGGGCCCGAATATGGATCATTTTTTGAAATCAAAATTGCCTACGAGATGATAACTTCTCGATTCGCCACCCGACTTTCTTACAACTGGCCGACGTGGAACGCCCCCCTGAAGGTCCTGAAGAATCTATCCTGCCTCCGACCTCGCGGATGCCTGGGGCCTTCGATCCGCGCACGCTGCCCGTACTCTACCGCATCAGCTCGCTCGTAGGCCGAACTGAGAACCCCCGCCAAGCCCTCCGCACCATCCTGGCAGAAATCATCGCCACGCTGCACGCCTCCAGCGGCTCGATTGCCCTACTCAACCCCGACACCGGCAAACTGGAAATCGAAGTCCAACAAGGTCTGCCGCCCGACACCGACGAAGTCGGCCTGCGCCCCGGCCAAGGCATCACCGGCTGGGTCGCCTTTCACGGCCGTCCCCAACTCATCCCCGACGTAAAAGCCGATCCACGCTATATCGCCTTACGACCCGACATCCATTGCGAGATGGCCGCGCCGATGGAGGAAAACGGCCAGATTCTCGGCGTGATCAACGTCGACCACGACACCCGCGGCGGCTTCCACGACGCCGATCTGCAACTCCTGATTCTCTGCACGCAGGAGGCAACCGCCGTCATGTCGCGCCTCTGGCAACTGCGTCAGCTCCGCGGCAAAGCCCGCCAGCTCGAAACCCTCACCGCCATCGGCCAATCGCTCGTCACCAAAGTCGAACCGCAGGAACTCTTCGACTCCATCGTCCATGACACGCAGCAGATCATGCAATGCCGCGCCTGCGCCCTCTACACCCACGACGCTGCCCGCCAAATCGTCCGCACCGCCGCGCTCGTCAATACCACCCTTGAAATCGCCGACCGCGACCTGCCCCTCGATTCCTGTTTCGTCGCCGCCATCATCCACACGAAGAAACAACTCGAATTCCCCAACATCCAAGGCCCCGAGTTTCACGACCTGATCGACCTGCCCCGCGACCCTGCGCTGCACACCGTGCTCGCCACCCCGATGCTGTGCGAAAACGAAGTGATCGGCGTCCTCGTGATCTTCACCGACCACATCCACCGCTTCAGCAACGACGAACGCCGCCTCGCCTCCGCGCTTGCCAGCCTCGGCGCCGTCACCCTCCAAAATTCGCGCCTCTACTCCCGCGTTTTTCAAAGCGAGGAATCCCTCCGAAAAAACGAACAACTCACCACCCTCGGCCTGCTCGCCGCCGAGATCGCCCACGAAATCCGCAATCCCCTCACCGTGATCAAACTCCTCTACGGCCACCTCGGCCTGGCGTTCCCCGGCGACGATCTGCGCCACACCGATGTGCGCGTGATCAGCGAAAAAATTGACCAACTGGAAGCCATTGTCTCGCGGGTTCTCAGCTTCGCCAAAGCGCCCTCCGGTCTCCACTCGCGCTGGCCGGTGGCGAGCATCATCGAAGACACCGTCGTCCTCATCCGCCTCAAACTCGCCCAGAGCAAAATCCATCTCAGCTTCACCCCGCCCGCCACCCCGCTGGTCGTTGACGTGCATAAAGGCCAGCTCCAGCAGGTCCTGCTGAATCTCCTCATCAACTCCACCCAGGCCATGCCCAACGGCGGAGAAATCATGATCGCCTGCAACATCGAGGAACGCGGCGCCACACGCCTCGTGCATATCGACATTGCGGATACAGGCCGCGGCGTGCCCGAGGCGCTGCGTGAGCGCATCTTCGACTCCTTCCTCTCCGGACGCCCCGACGGCACCGGCCTCGGTCTCGCCATCGCGAAACGCATTCTACTCAGCCACCACGGCGACATCACCTTGCGCGAAACCAGCGCCGAAGGCACCACGATGCGCATCACCCTGCCGCTGGCGTAGAGGAACCATTTTACCCAGACGTGCCGGCTGGAGTGGGTGGTAAACGACTGGACGAGCGGGCTGAAGATGGAGCAAGATGCGCCGCGTATGCTCCCGCCTGTCGTGTTCTTCGACAAGATCGACGCAGAAATGGAGAAAGTGATCGAAGCGGGCCTACTGAAAACCGGCATCATAGAGAACGCAGATTTTAAAATTTATGGCTCAAGTTTTGGCAGCGCAGTGGCAGATTTACTGGATTTTGCCCAATCGATACACGATTAAACTTGGTTGTCATTTGAATCTCAGGCGTAGTCATCACGACCCAATCACCAAGCGACCCTTCGTTATTCTGTTTGTTTAAAATGTCGCCATGTCCCCGAAGTTTGCCCGCATCATATCTCGGCTGAAAAAGCCTTTTTTTGTCATCACGCTGTTTGCCTGTTTTTCAAACGGAGCGGCTGCCGCAACGATTTCTTCCAGCAGCTACGTCGGTTCTGGCTCCTTGGATGAATGGCTGGCCATCGGACTTGCCGCCCTTGCCGGTCTCTACTGCGTGCAAAAACGCGTGTGACTTTCTCCGCTGAATACAGCGGACCAACAAAAAAGCCGGAGGTGTAATGCCTCCGGCTTTCTAGTTTTTGCGTAGCGCAGGTTTATCTCAAAGCGCCTTGAGCAAGCGTTCTAGCTCGGTGCGTTTTGTTTGTTGGTCGGCCAACTGCTTGCGCGCGCCTTCGAGCACCGCCGGCGGGGCTTTGCTCGTGAAGGCGACATTGGCCAAGCGCGCTTCCGTGCCGGCGATGTGCTTGGAGAGCTGTTCGAGTTCTTTGGATAGACGCACTTTCTCAGAGGCGGAATCGACTTTCACGCCTGTATCCAGATACAGTGCACCGAAGGCGGTCACGATCGCGGGCAAGGCCGGTTCGCTCACCGTGCGCACGACCGATGCCGCACCGACGAGGCGCGTAATCTTCGCAAGGTTGCCCTCAATAAAGCTCCACGCCGCGTCATCCGCGAGCGCGATAAACTTCACGTCGCGTTTCTGGGCGACCGATTGCTCGGCCTTCAACTGGCGGGCCAGCGAAGTGAACTGCTTCAGTTTTTCGACGCGCTGCGCGGCAGCCTGATCGAGCTTTGCACAACGCTCCACCCACGCCGCCGTAAAAGCTGCGGAGGTTTCGAGACGCGTATCCTGGATAAACGTGGAGGGCGCGACGCCGTCCGCGCCGGTTTCGGCGGACATCGCGGTCCGCTCTCCACTATAGCCGAGCAGGTGCCAGAGCTCTTCGGTGATGAACGGCGCGAAGGGTTCAAGCAGCAGCAGAAACTGGCGAATCACCAAATCTTGGATCGCGAGCACATGGCCTTTCGCCGCTGGATCTTGGAGGCGGGATTTCGCGACCTCGACGTACCAGTCACAAAAGTCATTCCAGAAAAACGAATACAACCGCTGCGTCGCACCCGCGAATTCAAAGTTTTTAAAACCATCCTCTAACACGCGCATCGTGTCGCGGAGCGCATCGATGATCGCGTGATCATCGTCGTCGAGCTGCTTCGGATCGACGCGCGCAAGGATCGCCGCAAGTGAAGAGTTGTCGCTCATCTCGCCGCTCATCTGGCGGAAGCGCGTGGCGTTCCAGAGCTTGTTGCAGAAGTTTTTGCCGCCTTCGATACGGTCTTCATCGAACTTCACGTCCTGGCCAAGCGGAGCCATCTGGAGCAAGCCAAACCGCACGCCATCGGCACCGTACTTCGCGATCAGGTCGAGCGGATCGGGCGAATTGCCGAGGGTCTTCGACATCTTGCGGCCCTGCTTGTCGCGGACGATGCCGTTGAAATAAACGTGTTTGAACGGGATGCGCTGCTCGACCGGCGCGCCGGGTCGGGCGAATTCGAGTCCGGCCATGATCATGCGGGCGACCCAGAAGAAAATGATGTCCGCGCCCGTCGCGAGCGTGGTCGTCGGATAAAACGCGCCGTAGCCAGCCTTCTTTTGCTCGGAGTCATCAGGCCAGCCGAGCGTAGCGAAAGGCCAGAGCCAGGAGGAAGCCCAGGTGTCGAGCACGTCGGATTCCTGCTCCCAGTTTTGCGGGTCGGCCGGGCCGTCGAGCGAAACATGGATTTTAGTGGTATCGAGAAGATCGGCCGGCGTGAGCGTTTCACGGTCGAGACCTTTCTTGTACCAAACTGGAATGCGGTGGCCCCACCAGAGCTGGCGGCTGATGCACCAGTCCTGGATGTTTTCCAGCCAGTTGAGATAAACTTTCGACCAACGCTCCGGGTGCATCTGGATCAGCCCGTCGCGCACGACCGCCTTGGCTTCTTCAACGCGCGGGTACTTGAGCCACCATTGCTGCGTGAGACGCGGCTCGATCGGCACACCGGCGCGCTGCGAATAACCGACGTTGTTTTCGTAGGCTTTTTCCTCGATGAGCGAACCGTTTTCCTGGAGTAGCTCGGAGGCTTTTTTACGCGCGGCAAAACGATCCATGCCCGCGAGCGCCGGACCGGCAAACTCGTTCATCGTACCGTTGGCTTGGATACAATCGATGATCGGCAGCTGGTGGCGCTGGCCGATCTCGAAGTCGACCTTGTCGTGGGCGGGAGTGACTTTAAGCACACCGGCAGCGAAAACGGGATCGACGGCGACGTCGCCGACGATCGGCAGTTGCACGCGTTCGCCGAGCGGACGCCAAACTTTTTTGCCGATGAGGTGTTGGTAACGCTCGTCATCGGGATGCACGGCGAGCGCGACGTCGGCCGGAATCGTCTCAGGCCGAGTCGTCTCGACGTTGAGGTGCGTGAGCGGAATGACGTTGCCCTCGGCGTCCTTGGTGGTGGACGGCTCGACGAGTTCGTAGCCGAGTTTGTAGAGCAGGCTCTTGGTGGGGCGCATCTCGACTTCCTCGTCGGAGAGCGCGGTGAGCGAAGCGGGGCACCAGTTGACCATGCGCTTGCCGCGGTAGATCAGTCCCTGTTCGTAGAGTTTCACGAAGGCCGTGAGCACGGCGCGGCTGTAGCCGGGGTCCATCGTGAAATGCGTGCGGTCCCAGTCGCAGGAACAACCGAGTTGCTGGAGCTGGTTGAGGATGATGTCGCCCTTTTCCTGACGCCAGGCCCAGACACGTTTCAGGAATTCATCGCGACCGAGATCGTGGCGGGTTTTGCCCTCGGATTTTTTGAGGTGTTTTTCCACCATCGTCTGCGTGGCGATGCCGGCATGGTCGGTACCGGGAATCCAGCAGGCGGCCTTGCCTTCGAGGCGGGCGCGGCGGATGAGCGCGTCTTGCAGCGTGTTGTTGAGGACGTGCCCCATGTGCAGGATGCCGGTGACGTTGGGCGGCGGGATGACGATGGTGTACGTCTCCTGTCCGGGCGCGGCGCGGCCAGCAAAGCACTTGGCTTTCTGCCAGGCGGCATACCATTTCGATTCAACGTCGCGGGCTTCGTAACTCTTGGTGATCTCGGCCATGAAGATAAAATTGCTTAGAATCGCCGAGCCAACCAACCGCTCCCCCGGCTTGCAAGTGGTTTAACGGTGTGCGGTATATTCCGCAGGGACTGACCGGCGAAATGAAGGTTTTCTCATTCCTTGGCGGAGCGTTTATATCGCTTCCGCCGCCCCCTTGCTTCCCCCTACCCGCCTTGTTCGTTGGTGGACTCGATCAGGATCGAACTGACGACCTCCTCAATGCCATTGAGGCGCTCTACCAACTGAGCTACGAGCCCGTGTCCAACGTGAGGTTGTGGAAAATCAAAGTTTCTCAGACGAATGCAAGGACTTTTTTAACTTAATCGTCATCCTTCATTCTGAACTTTGCGTAGATCGAACCGCTCCAACCTTTGGGCGGAGGTGGCGTGCGTATACTGTTAATCGCATTGAGTACCGATTTATCGAATTCACTGTTTCCCGAGGTCTCGATAATGTGTGCTTTTGATATAGCCCCGCTCGATGAAAGGAGGAACTCCGCGCGGGCTACGAGATTTTCGCTCAAGCCCTCTGGCTTTTGGTGCTCTTTCTGGAGGCGTTGGTTGATCATCGCTTTGTAACTGTCCAGTTCATCCTGCTCTTCGCGACTGAGCGCTTTGCCGCCGGCACCGCCGGTGGTGTTGGCCGTCGAGCCGCCGAGCACACCGGCGGCGATGCCTTTGGCGTCGATCTTGGCGATCTTCGTACTGCCCCCGCCGCCTGCTTTCCGCTGAGCTTCCAATGCGGCTTTTTTAGCGGCGAGCTCAGCGTTTTTTGCCGCAAGTGCCGCGGCCTTGGCGGCCTCCTTGGCTTCCTTATCGCGCTGGGCCTTCTGCTTGCTCTCGATGCGGGCGGTGACGCGTTTGAAGGTTCTATTGGGATTGGGCAGCACCGGCTCGGCCTTGGTGGTTGGCTTTGGATCGGCTTTAACCACCGGCGAAGGTTCCGGCTTTGGCGCTGGTGTGTGTTTAGGCTCAGGTTTGGGTGGAGGCGGCGGAGCTTCGATGGGCGCGGGCGTCACGGGTTCGGGTGCCGGTGCGATTGGTTCTGGGAGCGGAATCGCGGGGGCCGGGGGCGTGGGCGAGGCCACGGGGCCGGGCGGGAGTTCGAACTTAACGTCGCCGCCGGGCGTGCCGAGGGCGGGCGCTTCCGTGGCGGCGTAGTTGTCGCCCTCGCCGGCCACGAGTTCCATGATCCTGCCTTTGTCGATGATTTCGTCTTTCAGCGCGTAAGCGGTGTACAGCATCGCGGCCGCAAACGCTGCATGGAGCAGCAAGGAAAGCGTAAAGGCGTTGGCGGTGCGGGCGGTCATGGCTGACGGAAGTGAGACGCGGCGGCGGTCAATTTCTTACGCTCAGTTATTCGTTTGTGTGTCGAAACTGATCTTACTGAGGTTATTTTTTTTCAGCTCATCGACCAGTGTAATGACTTTCTCGTAAGGCACCTTGCCGTCGGCGCGGATGCGGATGACCGGTGGCTTCGGCTGGCGTCCGTAGTCTTTAAGGTTTTCCGACAAGCGCGAAAAAGGAATCGGTGCTTTGTCCAAATAGTACGCGCCTTTGAGATCGATCGTGATGGTGACGAATTTCGTGTCCTTGTCGGCCTTGATCTGCGTGTTTTTCGACTCAACCGGCAGGTTGACGGGGATCGTCTGCTCTTGGTTGATGAGCGGCGTGGCGATCATGAAGATGATCAGCAGCGTGAAACCGAGATCGATCAAGTTAGTGACATTGAGATCCGCGATGGGATGCGACTGTCGCGGCCGTCGAAAGGTGCGTGCCATGGGGAGTGGTTACTGCGATTCGAGTTCGATGCGATCAGCGAGCGCGCTGGCAAAGTTTTCGATTTCAGTGATCAGCAGTTTATTGTTCGCGAGGAGAAAATTGTAGCCGAAAACGCAGGGTATGGCGACGACGAGACCGGCGATCGTCGTGAGCAAGGCAGCGGATACGCCGGGCGCGAGGGTCTGGATGCTGGCGGTCTGCTGAAGTGAGACCGCGCTGAAGGCCTCCATCACGCCCCAGGTGGTGCCGAGCAGGCCGAGAAAAGGCGCGCCCGAGACGATCGTGGCGAGAAACACCATGCTCGATTCGTAGCGCAGCGTTTGGCGGGCGAGTGCGCGTTGAAGGGCGTTTTCGGCGTGTTCGAGGCGGGTGCGGATAGCGGAGTCACCGCGTTCGCGGGCCATCGCCTCGGCGCGCCAGTAAGCCTCAACGGCATCGGCAAATAGATCGGCGTACGGGATGACGCGCCGGTCGCGAAACGACTCGGGCAGATTGAGCAGGCCGCGTTCTTCGCGCAAATTTTGTTCAAAGGAGTGGTTGAGAAAGCGCAGGCGTTTCAGCTCAAAATGTTTTCCAAACATGATCGTCCACGCGATCAGGCTGAAGAGCGCGAGCAGCAGTGTGATGACCTGGCCGGCGAAGTCACAGCGCAGAAAAACTTGAATGGGATTAGTGGTAGCAAGAAAAAGCATGAGCGGGAAATCGTGGAAGGCTGAAGAGTTGGAGCGTTTACCCGGTGCCTTCAATGGAAAACCATAGCTCGGCGCTTGCGAATCGAGTTGCCCCCGTCGCGTTGATTTTTTTGCCTCTTGCTGCGGCTGCCCCATGCGGCGACACAATCCATCCTCGCCCCCACCTCTTTAATCCACTAACTTTTCCCCATGCCTCTCAAAGATAAAAAAAATATCGGCAAACTCATTTCTTTTGAAGGTTCGGAAGGCAGTGGGAAATCCACGCAGATCTCGCACCTCGCTCAGCGGCTGCAAAACGCGAAGATCGAAGTCGTCTCCACGCGCGAACCCGGCGGCACCGAAATCGGCGAACAGGTCCGAAGCATCATCGTCCACAATTCCAAGGGTGACGAGATGTGCGCCGAAACCGAGCTGCTCCTCTTCGCCGCCGCCCGCGCCCAGCTCGTCCGTGAAGTGATCGCCCCGGCCTTGCTGCGCGGCTCCTTCGTGCTCAGCGACCGTTTTCTCGATTCCTCAACCGTGTACCAGGGCATCGGCCGAAATCTCGCGATGGGCCCGGTCAACCAGATTAACCAATTCGCCGTAGGCAACGTCATGCCCGATCTCACCATCGTGATCGACGTGCCCACCGAGGTCAGCCTCGCCCGCATCCGCCAGCGCGCCAGTGATCTGCCCGACCGCATGGAACGCGAAAACATCGAATTCTACGAAAAAGTCCGCGCCGGTTACCTCGTGCTCGCTAAGGGCCTGCCCGAACGCTTCGTCGTGATCGACGGCACCAAGCGCGAAGACGCCATCGAAAAACTCATTTGGGACGCCGTGCAGGAACGCCTCATCGACGTCGCCAAACCAAAAGCCAAGGCCAAGACCGCCGCCAAGGCCTGAGCTTCGGCCCCGCGCCTGCCGCCACCAACGTCGGATCATCCATGCCCGCCGCTGCACTCACGCCCTGGCCTGACGCGCTGAAGGACACGCCTTCCATCGCGGTGATCGAGCGCGCCATCGCCCGCCAGCGCCTCTCACACAGCCTGCTGCTGACCGGCGACGATGTCGAAACACTGCAACGCGTCGCCCTCGGCATCGCCGACCGCTTGCTCAACACGGAAGACGCCGGCGGCGGCTTGCCCGGCATGGAGCCGCCGTACTTCGCTCCCGAGCAACATCCCGATTTCTTCGCGCTCCGCCCAACCGGTAAAATGCGCCAAATCTCCGCCGACGCCACCCGCGCGTTGATTGGCAAAGTACAAGTTTCCCCCACCCTCGCTCCGCGCAAAGTCGCCCTCATCTACGAGTGCGACCGCATGAACACCACTGCGGCCAATATCTTTCTAAAAACCCTCGAAGAGCCGCCCGCCAACACCACGCTGCTCCTACTCACCACGCGACCCTACGCGCTGCTGCCCACGATCCGCAGTCGTTGCCTCAATTTCCGTTTCCCTACCGCCAGCAGTGGTTTTTCGCCCGACGGCTGGGCCGCTTGGCTCGAGGATTACAGCGCGTGGCTCACCCGCCTGACCGAAGGCGTCGCCGACAAACGCGCTGTCGCCAACTCTCTCTTTGCCGTCTACGGACTGGTTGCGCGTTTCGGCGCGATCCTCGATTTCGCCACCGCTGAAATCTGGAAAAAGCAAAAAGAGAAACTCCCCGCCGAGCTGACCGACGAGGAGGAAGTCGCCATCGAAACCGGCATCGCCAACGGCCTGCGTGCCCGCCTCTTCATCGAGATCGAGCAGGCCACGCGCACCTTCGCCCTGCCACGCCTACGTGAAAACGATGGCGGCACCCGCCGCTCATTGACCGCGGCGATTGATAAACTGGAGCACGCCGTCGGCCTGCTCCGATTGAATCTCAACGAATCCGCCGCGCTGGAAGATTTTCTCCTCGCCTCCCTGCGCCTCTGGACGCGCCGGTAGCAGAGGTGGCTGAACCGCAGACGTTGTAAAAACGGCTGCGCCAAACATCTATCCCTGCCGGTGCATGCTTAAAAACCGTCTACACCGCAGCCCGAATCGCCTTTTCAACAAAGCGATTAAGACTTGATTCATGGTTGGCCAATGCACGCAGCGCCGCAGCTCGGTGCAGTTGCGGATCAATCCTGACCACGAATTTACCTGAGTACGTTTTCCCTGCGGTCGGCTCAGGCAGTGGTTTCTTGGCGGCGATCAAATCAGCCACCCACTCTTCAACAATGGTGGTCAACTGCACCATGACCGCCGCCTCAGTCACGCCATGACAGCAGCGGCCAATGATCGGAGGGGCGCTACCGATAAAGCAGCCATCCGCTTCGGACCATTCCACAACTTTGAGGTAGCGCTTTGCCTGCGCCTTGGCGTCTTTGGTTTTCATTTTAGAGACTCCTCGATGTTCTTTTTGACTTCCTTTTCCTGATAGTGCCTGGCGTCGTCGCCTGCCTTTCCCTAAATCGTGACTCTCATACCTTTCGGATGCTGGAAATTACGGTGAGAACCTTTGCCTCCTCGGTTGATAAACCCGGCGCACTCCAGATCGGCGATCAGCTGGCGAACTTTCCTTGGCACAAGCAAACAGTACTAACTTGATACTATAAAGCCAGTGAAAAACCACCTTCCAAGCTTTCATTGTAAGGACGCGACAACACGACTGGGGTTCCCCTATCGGCCCTGACGCAGATTAAGATCGTAGCTCCAATCGAGGATACTCAATCGGACCCGGTGCCCAAGACGCCGGACGACACCGTGAATTCGCTTTACGCGACCGGCGTTTGGTTGTTTGGACGGGCGTCCACTTGAACGCTCACAAGCCGTCCTCTCAGCCCACGCTCTTGGCCATTGCTTGGCCAATTTTCGTCGAACAACTCCTCCGCGTTCTCATCGGCACGGTGGACACGTTTATGGTCAGCCACGTTTCCGACGGCGCGGTAGCGGCGCTCGGCGTGGCGAATCTGTTCATCTTCCTTTCGCTCACCTGCTTTAATTTTATCAGCATCGGCGCGAGCGTGGTCGTCACGCACCATGTCGGCGCGGGAGATCTGAAAGGCGCGCAAAAGATCGTGGCTACCGCCATCTCGGTAAACACGTGGATCGGGCTCATCGTCAGCCTGATTGCCTTCGTGTTTGCTGAACCCTTGCTGCGTCTCATGCAGCTGCCGCCGGATCTGATGGTTTACGCGCGACCATTTTTGTCGCTCATGGGTGGTTCTATTTTTATGGAGGCGATGAACGGCGCGATTGGCGCCTCGCTCCGCGCCCATGGGTACACGCGCGACGCGATGGTGGTGACGATGCTCCAAAATGTGCTCAACGTCATCGGCAACTGCGTGCTTTTGTTCGGCCTTTTCGGTGCGCCCAAAATGGGCGTGACGGGCGTGGCACTGTCGAGCGTCTTCAGCCGCGTCATGGCCAGCCTCGCGTTATGGATTTTATTGGAACGCCGGCTCAAGCTGCGATTGCACGTCCGAGATTTTTTCGACTTCCAGCTCGACCGGATAAAACGCATTCTCCACATCGGACTTCCCGCCGCGGGCGAGCATCTCAGCTATTGCTTCATGATGATGATGATCACGAGCTTCGTGGCGCGCGGCGGCGTCACCAGTCTTGCTCAATTGGTTTACACCCAGCAAATGCAGCGTTTCATTATGCTCTTCAGTTTTTCAGTGGGCTTAGGAACGGAAATACTCGTCGGCCGTTTCATCGGATCAGGCGATTTCGAGGCCGCCTACCACGAAGTGATGAAGAGCCTTCGTACCGGTTTTATCATTACAACAAGTGCGGTCGTGACGGTGGCCATTTTTGCACCTCAGCTGCTCGGGCTGTTTTCACACGATGCCGCGGTGATCGCCGGCGCCAGCCTGCTCTTGCGACTCTGCGTGATCTATGAGCCGGGGCGCGTCTTCAATATCATTGTCATCAATGCGCTGCGAGCGACGGGCAATGCCCGTTTCCCAGTGCAGGTCGCCTTGGTCTCACAATGGTTGTTCGTGGTGCCTATGGCTTGGTTCCTTGGCCTCAAGCTGGGCTGGGGCCTGCCCGGCATCTGGGCAGCCCTGATGACCGAAGAATGGGTGCGCGGAATGATCATGTTTCGACGTTGGACCCAACGGCGCTGGCTGAAATATGCTCATCGCAGCCGCGCCCAAGTCAGCAACGCGCTCATCCCGGTCGTGCCGGAGCCGTGAGGCCTCAATGCGCGAAAACCGCTTGGACAAACGCCACACGCGAATCCATGTGCGGATTGTGCCCCGCTTCATCGATGGTCACAAACTGAGCCGCGGGAAAATGCGCGGCGATCTTCGCGAAATCATCTGAGGCGAAGTAACGTGAACGACCGCCGATAACGAACAACGCAGGACCGGCAAAATGGTCGTCGGGCACGAGTGAATTATTCGCGAGCTCCGGCAGCGTGGCCGTGAGCACCGGCAGGTTGACGATCCAGCGCCACACGCCGGTCTCCGAGTCGCGTTCGAGGTTAGTCGCAAGAAACTTCCTCATGCCAAGGCTCGGCACGCGCGCCTCGAAACGCATCTCCGCCTCGCCGCGCGATTGCAGCGTGCGCAGGTCGAGTTCGTTCAACGCCGCAAAGTCGCCTTGGTGCCCGGAAATCTCGTAATCCTTCGGCGCCACGTCGACCACGACCAGCCGCTCCACTCGCTCCGGATGACGGCACGCCAGCAACATGGCGACCTTGCCGCCCAGACTGTGGCCCATGAGCGTGGTTCGGGTGATGGCGTTGGCGTCCATCCACGCGAGCACGTCGGCCGCCATGGCGTCGAACGTCATCTCCTCCGCGTGCGGGGAACGCCCATGGTTGCGCAAATCGAGCGCGTGAACATGATAGCGCGCCGCCAAGTCGGTGCCAGTCGATTGCCAGTTGCGTGAAGAGCCGAGCAGACCGTGCAGCACGATGAGCGGCGGCTTGCCTGCGCCACCGAGGTCGCGATGGAAAAGAGTCACGGGTTCGCTCATGGACAACGGCGACATCAGGCGGTCTTGTTCTCGCCGAAGAGCAGGCGCAGGGAGTTGAGACAAACGATGACGGTGCTGCCCTCGTGCGCGGCCACACCAATCGCCAGCGGCACAATGCCGAAGATCGAGGCGATGGCCATGAGCACCACCACACCGAGTGAGATCGCGAGATTCTGGCGAATGATCGAGCGGGCGCGCAGGCTCAGGTTCAACGCGGCGAGAAAATTCTCGATGCGATCGTGCATCAGAATGACCTCGGCCTGCTCCAACGCGGCGTCGCTGCCACGAGCGCCCATCGCCACGGAGACATCGGCCGCGGCAAGGCTCGGCGCGTCGTTCACGCCATCGCCTACCATGGCGACTTTTTTGCCACCGGCGCGGAAGGATTGGATCGCCTCGACTTTGCCTTCGGGCGTAAGGCCGGAGCGGACTTCATCGAGACCGAGTTCTTTGGCGACGCTTTCCGCCGCGTGGCGGCGATCGCCCGTCAACATCACGGTGCGGATGCCCGCGGCTTTCAATTTCGCCAGCACCGCGCGGGATTCGGCGCGGATCTGGTCGCGCAACAGGATGCGCCCAACCACATCTTTGCCGAGCACCCAGACTTCGCTCATTTCGGGCGGCGCGGGCGGAAGCGATTTAGCCCAGTCGGAGAGCGGACCACTTTCGAGCAACTCGCGACGGCCAAGCAAACACTGCGCACCGCCAACCGTGCCGCGCACGCCCTGGCCGGTGAGCGATTGAAAATCATCGGTATCCAGTTCCTTGACACCGTTCGCCTTGGCGTGGCGCACGATGGCACGGGCGAGTGGATGCTGTGAATTTGCCTCCAGCGCATAGGCTAACTCCAACACCTGCTGCTCGCGGCCCGGCGGATAGCTTTCGTGGCCAACCACGTCGAGTTCGCCGGTCGTGAGCGTGCCAGTTTTATCAAGGGCGACGACTTTGATCTCGGCCAGTTTTTCAATGGCCGCGCCGCCGCGGAAAAGCACACCGTGCTTCGCGCCCCACGCGATGGCCGCGAGAATAGCCGAGGGAATAGAGAGCACCAGCGCACACGGGCTCATCACCACGAGCAGCGTCATCGCGCGATAAAACGCGGAGCGCTGACCCTCGACGTTGGCGAAAGGCGGCAGGTGAAAACCGAGCCACCACACGAGGAACATCGCCGCGCAAACGCCCAGCACCGCGAGCGTGTAGCCGCCGCCAAATTTATCGGTGAAGCGTTCGCTCGGCGCGCGCAGTTTTTGCGCTGTCTGAATAAGACGAATGATCTTTTGCAGCGTGCTCTCGGAAGGCAGCCGCGCCACTTGGAAATCAACTGCGCCCCAGAGATTAATCGTGCCGCTAAAAACAGGGTCGCCGATCTGTTTCTCCACCGGACGCGCCTCGCCGGTGATGGCGGATTCGTCGGCAGAGCTCTTGCCTTTCAGCACCGCGCCGTCGGCGGCGAAGGCCTCGCCGGGTTTCACGCGCACGCGGTCGCCGATGCCGATCTCTTCAATAGAGACCAATCGCTCCGCGCCGTCCGGCATGACCAGCGTCGCCTGCTTTGGCGCGGTCTTGAGCAACGAGCCGACTTCGCGTTGCGTGCGATCCATCGCATAATCTTCCATGGCACCGGACGAAGAAAAGAGAAACAACAACAGCACCGCCTCGCCCCAGGCGCCGATGCAGACCGCACCAATCGCCACCGCCAGCATAAGGAAATGGATGTCGAGTTTGCGCAGTTTGATGTTTTCCCAAGTGTCCTTGGTTGCGTCCCAGCCGCCCGCGATCAAAGCCACCGCGTAGAGCGCATGCGCCAGCCAGCCAGGCCCGGCGCCGATTTTTTCGGTCACGTAACCAGCAAGGCCGAACACGCCACACACCGCAGCGAAGATACCGAGCTCTTTCCATTCGGGCTTGTGCGGCTCGTGGGTTTCAGAAACCAATTCGGGCCACGCAAACTCTCGCCACCGCCAAAACGACGGCGCGGTCGCACAGCTCAGGCCAGAGATTTCGGTGAGGCCATCTTTTTGGCTCAGGTTGAAACCCGCGGGCGTCTCGACCGTTTCAGCCAGCTGCTTTTCCACGGCGGCGATCGTCTCGGCCAGCCGCGCCTGAAGTTCTTTGAGGTCAACCTCGCCCAGCGTGGCCACGGAGACTTTGCGCGAAGCGGCGTCGATGCGCACGGCCTCCACGCCCGGTTGCTCGCTTAGAAAACGCGCGAGTGTTTCGGCCCAGTTTTTGTTCGAGTCTGTCTTCGTCGGCATGGCGAAAAAATGGGGTTCTCTCCTTGGTGCGCAAATATCAATTGCGGAAAAACGAAGCGTCCCGATGTTGATCAGACTCAGTCTCAACCATGATCGGCTTAAATGAATCTCCCTCCACGCCTCCGCCGCCACCCACGCGCGCGCCTGAGCTGGCTGCGAAGATTTTTGCCGAAGGCGGCTGGCTACAGGATGGATTAAAACTAGAGCACCGGCCACAGCAGGAGCAGATGGCGCGTGCCGTCGCCGCCGCGATGAAAGCCGACGAACCGCTGCTCTTCGAGGCGGGCACGGGCGTGGGTAAATCCCTCGCCTACCTGCTGCCCGGCATCGTACACGCGATGGACCAAAAGCGTCAGTTGCTGGTTTCGACCCACACCATCGCCTTGCAGGAACAACTGGAGACGAAAGATCTGCCACTGTGCCGCCGCGTGTTTGCCGCCGCACCGGAGATGGAGACGTACACGAAATTCAAAAGCACCGTGCTCGTCGGCAAAGCCAACTACCTTTGCACGACGCGCCTCGCCGCTGCGCTGCGCGACAAACACGAACTCTTCACTACGCCCGAACACGAGGAGTTGTTGCGCATCGCCGCCTGGGCCGAAACCACCGAACAGGGACTACGGCACGAGCTCACGCCCGCCGTTTCCTACGACGTGTGGGATCTCGTCAACGCCGACTCCTCCAGCTGCTCACGCAAATACTGCGATTGCGAACGCTGCTTCTACCAACGCGCCCGCGCTCGGCTGCGGCAGGCCAACGTCATCGTCGTGAATCACTCGTTGCTCTTCACGCATATCAACGCCGGCGGAGCGGCGGAAAAAGGCGGCACACGCGGCGTGCTGTTTCCCGATGATTTCCTCGTGCTCGACGAAGCACACACCGTGCCCGTAGTCGCGACGGATCATTTCGGCCTGCGCCTGAGCAGCTACGGCACCGACCGAATGCTGAAACACCTCTACAACCCTAAAACTCAACGCGGCCTGCTCAAAAAATATGGCGACGCCGCTGATTGCCAACTCGTGATCGACGCGCTCGACGCGTCGGAGCAGTTTTTCACGTTTCTCGCCGAGAAACATCTTGATAAAAAACCCATCGTGCGCGTGCGCGAGGAAGGCATCGCCGAACCTTGGCTCGACGGACCGTTGCTAGCGTTGATCAAATCCGTGCGCAAACGCGCCGACATATTCGACGAGGGCCGCGAGCGCGACGAACTGCTCGACCAAGCCGGTAAACTCAAAACCTACCAAACAAGTTTGCGCCAATTCCTTGGTGTGGCAGACGAAAAATTTGTCTACTGGCTCGAACGCTCCGGCAAACGCCAGACCATCGTCACGCTACGCAGCGCGCCGATCGACGTCGCCCCGTACCTGCGCGAAGAACTGCTCCAGCGCAAAACCTCAGTCATCTTCACCAGCGCCACACTCGCGATGGGTGGACAAATCAAACCGTTTCAAAAACGCATCGGCGCCACCGATGTCCGCGCCGCCGTGGCGCATTCGCCCTTCGATTTCGAGCGCGCCATGCGCATCTACGTCGCCGACGACGTGCCGCTGCCTTCACCGCGCGACGCCCGCCTCGCCCTCGACGTGCTGATCGACTACGTGCGCTACTGTACGCTGCGAACGAAGGGCGGTACCTTGGTGCTATTCACCAGTTATTTCGACTTGCGGCAGGTGGCCAACGCCGTCGAGGCCGACTACGCCAAGGCGCGCCGCCCGCTGCTGATCCAGGGCGGAGATTTGTCCCGCACCGAGCTCGCGCGAAAAATGCGCGCCGACGGCAACGCGATTTTGTTTGGCACCGATAGTTTTTGGACCGGCATCGACGTGCCTGGAGACGCGCTCGCGCAGGTCATCATCACGCGACTGCCGTTCGAAGTGCCGACGCATCCCGTGCTCGAAGCCCGCACCGAGTGGATCCGCGATCAGGGCGGAAATCCCTTCGCCGAACTCACTCTGCCCGACGCGTTGATCAAGTTTCGCCAAGGCATCGGCCGGCTCATCCGCACCGTTTCCGATCGCGGCGTGATCACCGTGCTCGACTCGCGCGTCGTCGCCAAGCCCTACGGCCGTCACTTTCTGGAATGCCTGCCGAAGCGACACTACGAAAAAATTAACCGCGAAAATCGAGAAGTGCGATTTCAGCCTTTCTGTTGAGCGGCGGAGTCCCTAGCCTTCTGACCTTAACTCTCTTTCATGCAACTTCGTAGCGCTGCCCTCACCGATATTGGCCGGATCCGCCGACAAAATGAAGATCGCCTCATGTGCGACGAATCACTTGGCCTCTACGGCATAGCCGATGGCGTAGGAGGTCTTCCGGGCGGAGCCGAAGCCGCCCAGTGCACCGTCGACCTCGTGCTGAAGCAGGTGCGCAACGCCTCCAATCCGCCAGACCTCGAGCTCATCACCCTCGAAACCAACCACGCCGTTGCCCAGCTCGGTTTCCGTCTGAGCCCGCATTTTGGCATCGGCGCGACGCTCACCTACGGCCTTTTCCGCGAGGGCAAAGTGCGCCTCGCTCACGTCGGCGATTCCCGCTGCTACGTCGTGCGCGGCGAGAAAATCGAAGCGCTCACGATGGATCACTCCGTCGAAAACGAAGCCCGCGCCCGTCGCGCCAAAGGCGAACTCATCTGGGTCAACGAACAACACCGCAACGCCCTCACGCGCTGCATCGGCCAGTCCACGCCGCTCACCGTCGACCTCCTCACCCGCCCGCTCAGCCTAGGCGAACGCTATTTCTTTTGCAGCGACGGCGTCACCCGCATGATCTCCGATGAGGAACTGGCCCAACACATCGCCAGCAGTAATCACCCCATCGACATCCTTCAGGAAATCGTCGAACTGGCCAACATCCGCGGCGGCCTCGACAACTCCACCGCCGTCTTGGTTTTCGTCGATCAACTCCCATGAGTGATGATAGTCGGCGCTCCGACACCTTCGCCGCGCTGGTGACTCGCCAGCCAGACAACGAACTGTTCCGCTTCAGCCTCGCCCAAGCTCTCGTCGCTGAGCTCCGCTACATCGACGCCGTCGAACATTTCAAATTCTGTATCGCCAAAAAAGCCGACTGGATGATGCCCCGCATTATTCTCGGCAAACTCTACCTCGAACTCGGCCGACAACCCGAGGCACGCCTCATATTGCAAGAAGCGCTCAAACTCGCCGTCGCACAGCAGCACGAAGATCCCGAGCACGAACTCCGCGCTTTGCTGACCGACCTGCGTTAACGCAAAAAAGCGCCGCTTTTTTTGCGGCGCTTTTAATCCAAGTGATGCAATAAAGTCTTTAGACCAAGTAGCGGCCTGCGCTGGCCCAGCGGGCGTTCCAACGCACGTTTGAGCGTGAGGACCACGTTGTGGGCGCGGATTTAATGCTAGCCTGTCCAGACGACGAACCAAATGCCGTCGGATCAAGTACTAAACTCTCCGCCTTGGTTGCGGACAACACCTTTGATTCAGCCATCACCCGTTCAGCCGACGCGATGCTCAGCACCGCCAAACCAGCGACCATCATCAAGCTGCTGATTTTGAAGAAAGAGGACGGGGAAAAAGAGGAAACAAGGGGCATGTTCGGTGGAGGGTGGGGTTATTACTTAAGCGCTAGGGCGTTTGGCCTGCACTTGTAGGGTATACACATAAGCAATCCCACCCATAGCCTTATTGCAAGTGGTTAACACACAGAAAACGCCTTACTTGCCTAACCTGCCTGCCCTCAAATATATCCGCCTATTCTTTTTGTTTTAAAAACAAAGAAATATACCGCTCGTCTTTAATCCCTTTCTTCAATTTTTATGTAAACGGCATACAGGCATATTCTTATAGCACTAGGGCAATCCCGTTAAGCCGTCCTCCAAAAGGAGGACACTCAATGCACTTTACCCTCACGACCCGTCTTCGGATGCGGCATGATGCAAAAACCTCATGCTTCCAAGGCACTTGCACCGCGTCCGTCACCAAAACGTTGCACACGCTGACTCGCCCTGCACGGTGAGTTTTGCCACGTTCTCACTCCTTCTTTCATGCGCGTTATCCTTACTTCCCACGGCTCCACGGGTGATATTTACCCGATCATCGCCCTCGCTGTAGCCATGCAGAAAGCCGGTCATCACGTGCGCTTTGCGACGATTCCGCACTACCAGGCCGAGATCGAAGCGGCCGGCGTGGAGGTCTACCCGCTTTGCCCAAATTGGGAGCAAGCCGATCTCAGCTACTGGATGGGTCGTCTGCAAAAAATCCGCACGCCCATCTACCAGCTTCGCGAAATCTACGTCGGGGCCAAAGCCTACATTCCAGAGATGATCGCGCGCATGGACACCGCGCTCGAGACCGCCGACCTGCTCGTCTCGTCATATCTTTTCCCGATGAACAAGAGCATCGCCGACCGCCGCGGCGTGCCTTTTGCGACTTACGCCTTCGCGCATCACGTCGTGCCCTCGCCCGATTATCCACCCGAAGGTATTCCCTCTCCGCTCTGGTTGGGCACCAAGACTCGCCACACCTGGAACCGCTGGCTCTGGAAAATGGGCAACGGCATCGTCGACCGCGTCATCAACAACGCCATCCGAGCCGATCTGCGCAATGCCGAGTTACCCAAGGTCCGCAACTTCTTCTCCGAACCCGCCGAGCGCGTCCTCGTCGGTGTATCCGAAAAGATCATGCGCCCATCGCACGCCACGATCGATCCGCGCTTTCGCTTCACCGGCTACTGCCGCTGGCAATCACCCGTCGACGCGAAACTCGAGGCCGAACTGACCGCGTTTTGCGCCGGCGAAAAAGTCCCCGTGCTCACCTTCGGCAGCATGGTCTACGACCGCCCGGGCGAGACGATGGAGCGTTTCATGCGAGCCTGGCCGAGCCACCGCAAAATCATCATCCAACGCGGCTGGGCCCAGTTCCCCGCGCTCGCCGAAGACGGCCACATCAAGGTCATCGGCAAGGTCTCGCACGACCAGTTGTTCAAACACGCCGCCGTCGTCATTCACCACGGCGGTGCCGGCACCACTGCCAGCGCGCTTCACGCCGGCAAACCACAGATTATTGTGCCGCACATTGGCGATCAAAATTTCTTCGGCACGGAAATCGAACGCCTCGGCTGCGGCTTCCGTCTGCGCCAACTTAAACGCTGGCCCGAACTACTCAACAGCGCCGTCGACCGCGTGCTCGCCAATCCCGCCCATAAACAAAACGCCCTTCGCGTGCAAACCGTGCTGCTCGCCGAAAATGGTCCTGCCCGCGCCATCGAAGAACTCGAACGTTACGTCGAGGAATGCCGCGCCGCAAAAGCCTCGCACGCGACTGCTTGATCGTTTTGTCGACTCGGTTTTGGAGGGCGGGCCGCCGTGCCCGCCTTCAGGATCTCAGCGTCCCACGCGAACCGCACCTGTCGGCGTGAAATGCACACTCGCAGGAATCTTGTCCAGCGGAGTGAAAACCGCCTCGATCGTTTGCGAAACATGGTCGGTGTCTGCCGCCAAAAAACGTACTTTCAGCGAAATCTCCTCGCGGCAAAATCCGTGTGAAGTTCCCGTCACCTTAACCCGTTGAGGAGCATGACCAATCGGCACGCCGTTAAGCACCACGATACCGCCAACTGGCTCCGACTCGACCAACACTTCTAGCTGAGTCGAGGTTGGCCTCGTCATCGCCGCTGCGGAAACAGTCGCCTGCTGCGCCGGAGGCACCGGAGCTTTCAACGGCGTTTCCCGCTGGCGCATCGTCGCACACCCCACCGCCAAAAGCGCGGTGCCGAAAAGGGTGAGGATGGCGTAACGAAGCATAGTAAGGGTATTGACCAATGCGGGAGCCGATGTTCCTCAATAATCATCGCCCCGCCCCAAAAAACCATTCGAAACCCTACCTTCAACCCCACGCCATCGACCAAGCCGCGCATTTTTAGCACCACAACTTCAGCCCACATCCCTTACTCCGTATCCCTTAAACCTTATCACTTAAACCCTCCAACTTATCACTTAACCCTTGCCCCTTATCACCTAACTCTCTTCCTCGACTCGCCCGCGAAGATCCTTGGCCACGCGGCGATGCCGCTTCCCCTGCACCATGCGTTTTTTCTGGCCGCGGCTTTTCTGCCGCTTGCGCCGTCTCACCAGCTCGACCGCCGACCGTCGCCCAGCCTCAGCCTGCCGCAGCGCGCCTTCGAGTTTTTCGCACAGCTCCAGCCACGCCAGCTCCCGGTTCACCGCCTGCGAACGCTCGCGTTGCACCCGCACTTCCACGCCCGTCGGCCGATGCCGCAGCCACACCGTCGAGGAGGTTTTGTTGATTTTTTGCCCACCCGGACCCGAGCCGCGCACAAATTTTTCTTCCACGTCGCCCGCGATTAGGCCCAACATATCGAGTCGCTTTTGAATTTTTTCTGGCAGATTCATCGGATGCGCTTTCCCTAGGGAAACGATTCCCCGCGTTCCGAGTCAAACCCACCTTCTTCCGTCTCTCCTTTTAACCACTTCATGATCACCGGCCCCACTTGGTCCCAGAAACTGCGCGATGAAATTGGCAAAGCCGTCATCGGCCAGGACGCGGTCGTCGAGCGCCTGCTCGTCGCCCTCCTCGCCAACGGCCATGTGCTGCTCGAAGGCATGCCCGGCCTCGCCAAAACCCTTCTCGTCAAATCCCTCGGCACCGCCCTCGGCGTTCAATTTGAGCGGATACAATTCACCCCCGACCTGCTCCCTAGCGACGTGGTCGGCACGATGATCTTCCAGCCCAAGACCGGCGAGTTCAGCCCGCACCGCGGCCCCATCTTCGCCAACCTCGTCCTCGCCGACGAAATCAACCGCGCCCCCGCCAAGGTCCAGAGCGCCCTCCTCGAAGCCATGCAGGAGCGCCAGGTCACCATCGGCGGCAAAACCCACCTGTTGCCCAAGCCGTTTTTCGTCATGGCCACGCAAAACCCCGTCGAGCAGGAAGGCACTTATCCGCTCCCCGAGGCGCAGACGGACCGCTTCCTTTTCAAACTGCTCGTCGATTACCCAAGCGCCGCCGAGGAAACTGAGATGATGCAGCGCTGGGGCCAGGTCACCCAACAGCCCACGCTCAACGCCGCTTCCTCCGGCGAGGAACTCCTCTCACTGCGCACCGCCGTCGATCAGGTGCACGTCGCGCCCGCGCTGCAGGGTTACATCCTCGCCCTCGTCCGCGCCACCCGCGCCCTCGCCGCCGATCCCCGCAACCAGCTCCAACCGGGTAAACGCTACCTCAATTTCGGCGCCTCTCCCCGCGCCTCGCTCGCCCTTTTTCAGGCCGGTCGCGCGCTCGCCTGGCTGCGCGGCACGGATTTCGTCAGCCCCGCGCTCATTCAGGAAATCGCCCCCGACGTCCTCCGCCACCGCATCGGCCTCACCTACGAAGCCGAGGCCGAGGAAATCACCGCGGACAAACTCGTCAGCCAGACCCTCGACAAAACCCCTGTGCCGAAGCTCTGATTTTTGCCGGCAGGAAGAGGTATCCCTCCGAGCTGCGGCTCACCGGGATTCTTTACCCTGCCAATTTATCGTGCCCACTCCCGCCCCCTCCCCCACCACCACCGCGCCGCTCGCGCTGCTGCGCCAGCTCGAATGGCGCGTGCGCCACGCCGTGGAAAACGTCCTCAGCGGCGAATACCGCTCGGCCTTCCGCGGACGCGGCATGGAGTTCGATCAGGTCGTGAAGTATTCCTTTGGCGACGACGTACGCGACATCGACTGGAACGTCACCGCCCGCCTCGGCGAACCCTACCGCAAAAAATTCGTCGAGGAACGCGAAGTCACGCTCCTCATCGTCCTCGAAGACACGCCTAGCCTCCAATTTGGTTCCGGCGCGCAATCCAAACGCGAGGCACTGATTGAACTCGCTGGCCTCGTCATGCTCCTCGGCGCCGTCAACCGCGACCGCGTCGGCTACCTCCACGTTCAGCCCGGCGGCTATCATTTTCGTGAACCTGTGCGCGGACGCGGTGCCATCCTGCACGCCGCCGCCACGTTGCTCGGCCGCCCCGCCCCCGACCTGCAAACCGCCGGTGCCCAAAAAACGGATACAACCATCCCGTGGCGTCTGCTCGCTCGCTCTGCGCCCAAGCACAGCGTCCTCATCTGGCTCAGCGATTTCGCCCCCGCGCCCACACCTGAGGGCTGGTCCGTCCTCCACCGCCGCTACAACACCATGGGTTTCCGCGTCGACGACCCGTGGGAGCGCGACCTGCCCGCCGGTGAGGAGTTCAGCGCCTACGATCCCGTCGCCGGGCAACTCGTTACCTTCAGCGGGTCCGCCCACGACCGCGCCGCCCATGCCCGCTGGCGCGAGGCCCGCGATCAGGCTTGGCACACGCTCTTCCCCGACCCGCTCAGCCGCCTCGCCGTCACGCCCGCCGACAACCGACTCGACGCCCTCGTGAAGTTTTTCCACGCCAGAATGCATGCCCGCTGACGCAGACAAATCGCAAACGCCAATGGTCAAACGCCAAACAACTTACAACCGCCAACCCGCCTGCGATCAATCGTGCGAACGCTTGGGTTTTCTTTGGCGTTTGAATCTCTATGGATGCAATTCTCCGAAGCTTGCTTCGGCTTGGTTTATGTTGGTCCTGGGAGCGCACGCGTCCCGCGTGCTGCTCTCGGCGTCCCGCCGAGAGCGGTTCGGATGGTTCGGGCGGGACGCCCAAACCGAAACACGAGACGCGTGTGCTCCCAGGACCCCGAGCCTCAGTTTCTGCAATGCCGCAGAGCAAGCTCCGCGGATCTTTACTTTTGCCCCTTGGAATTTGGTCTCACTCTAATGAGTCCGTACGTCTTCAAAGATCCGCTCTGGCTCCTCGCCCTGCTGCTCATCCCGGCCGTGCTCTGGCTACGCGGACGTCGTCGCGTGCCGGTCCTCGTCGTCCCATTCGCCGCCGCCTGGCATGGCAAGCGGCTCACCGCCGCGCCGCGCTGGCCCGCATGCAGCGCCATCACCGGCCTCGTCTTGCTCATCGTCGCACTCGCCCGCCCGCAGGAGGTGCAGGACAAACGCGAGGTCCGCTCCCAAGGTTACGACCTCATCCTCGCCGTCGACCTTTCCGGCTCCATGCTCGCCGAAGATTACGAGCGCAACGGCAGCCGCATCAACCGTCTCCAAGCGATCAAGCCCGTCATCCAATCCTTCATCGACGAGCGCACCAATGACCGCATCGGCATGGTCGTCTTCTCCGGCCGCGCCTACACACTCGCCCCGCTCACCTTCGACCACGCCTGGCTCTCCGCTCAAACCGAACGACTCGCCACCGGTATTATCGAGGACGGCACCGCCATCGGCGACGGCCTCGGCGTCGCGCTCACCCGCTTGGAACAGGCCGCTCACGAGGAAAACAACCGCCGCAAAGGCGCCTTCGTCATCCTCCTCACCGACGGCGCCAACAACCGCGGCACCCTCACGCCCGCCCAGGCCACCGACATCGCCAAGGCCCGCGGCATCCCCGTCTACACCATCGGTGCCGGCAAGGACGGCGCCGTCCCCATGCCCGTCATGGAAAACGGACGCAAGGTCGGCTACCGTCTCGTGCAATCCGATCTCGACGAAACCTTGCTGCGCACCATGGCCGAATCCACCGGCGGTCACTTCTACCGCGCCGACGATGTCCGCACCATCGAGTCCGCATTCAAAGCTATCGACCGCGCGCAAAAAATCGAGTTTCAGGCCAAGTCCTACCTCGTCACCACAGAACTCTTCCACTGGTTCGCGCTGCCCGGAGCCGCCTTGCTGATCTTCAGCGCCCTGCTCAACAGCAAGTTTTCCCGCTCCACACCGCGCGCCGCCAAACCACTCGCCACCGCCTCATGAGTTTTTATTGGCCTCACGCTTTCTGGTTTCTCCTCCTGCCGCTCATTTTGACGTCACTGGAACTGCGCCGTCACCGCGCCAACAGCGCCAACGCCCGCCCTAAAATCCTCCGCGCCGAAGCAGGTCCGCATCAGCTTTCGCTCACGCCCGACTCCGCCGCACAAAAGCCCGTCGCGCGTCTCCGCTGGCGGCTCTGGCTCGGACTCGCGCTCACCGTCGTCGCCTTCGCCCGCCCTCAATGGGGCAAACTCGACGAACCCATCTTCGACCAGTCGCGCGAAATCATCATCGCGCTCGACCTCTCGCGCAGCATGCTTTCCGAAGACGTGCGCCCCTCGCGGCTCGAACGCGCCAAGCTCCTCGTTTCCAGCCTGCTTGAGCGCCTGCGCGGCGAACGCGTCGGCCTCGTCGTCTTCTCCGGCACCGCCTTTCTGCAAAGCCCGCTCAGCGCCGACTACGAGATCCTGCTCGAATTCCTCCCCAACCTCAATACCCGCTTTCTTCCCGAGGGCGGCACGAACTACGAAGCACTCCTAAAAACCGCGCTCACCGCCTTCGGTGCCAGCTCCAGCTCGGACCGCTACCTGATCGTCCTCAGCGATGGCGAGGCAACCGATGACAACTGGAAGAGCCAGGCCGCCGAACTCAAAGCCAAGGGCATTCGCGTCATCGGCCTCGGCGTCGGCACCGCCGCCGGCGCGATGATTCCCGATGGCTCGGGTGCCTTCGTCAAAGACGAGCGCGGGGCCGTTGTCCTTTCGAAACTCGAAAACTCCACCTTGCAGCAACTCGCCTCCGAAACCAGCGGCGTCTATGCCGACGCCAGCGCTTGGGTCGATCTCCCGCAACTCCTGCAATCCACCGTCGAAACCGGACGCAAAGGCGCCTTCATGGAACGCAGCCGCGTGCGTCTCGCCGAACGTTTCCAATGGGTACTCGCCCCCGCGCTGCTCCTTTTGCTCTGGAGTTACTGGCGCGAATTCCCCGTCCGCCCACGCCTGCACAACGTCAAGCTCGGCCCCAAGCTGACCGAGCAAAACCCAAGCGCCAAATCAGAAACCTCCGACCTCAAATCAGAATCCTCGAATCTCAAATCTGAAGCCTCGAATCTCAAACCAGAACCATCGAATCTCAAATCTGAAATTCAAAATTTCAAATCTCCGCACTCCACCCCGCCGCCGCTTCCTCCTGCCTCCGCCTCTCTCCTTCCGCTCCTCCTCCTTACTGCTTTCACCTTATCCCTTTTCACTTCGCCCCCGGCTTTCTCCGGCGAAGCTCCGCCCGCGCCGCCGCCGGATCCCGCCGACGCCCTGAGCAAGCTCGTCGCCAACTACGCCCAGCGTGACACGCTCTCCGCCCGCGATTACGCCGAACTCGCCAGCACCACCCTCACCTACGGCCAGCGTCTCCAGTCTCAGAAATCCGACGTACCCGCCGGGCCGCTACACGACGCCCTTGCCGCCGTCACCGCCGGACGCGCCGCCGACGCCAAAGCCGCCGATTGGTCCACCCACCAACGCAACCTCGAAGCCTTGCTGCACAAAGACGAACCTCCGCCCAAGGAGCAGCCCAAGGACCAGCCGCAGCAAAAAAAGCCCGACGAGAAAAAGGACCAACCGCAGCAACAGAAACAGGACTCCTCGTCGCAAAACCAGCCCGACCAGCCCAAGGACAAACCTTCTCCGGAAAAACCCGAACCGCAAAAACAAGATCAAAAGCAAAACCAGCCGCAGAACCAAAACCCGTCTCAACCGCAAAACGACGCCCAGCCGCAGCCAGATAAGCAATCTGCCTTCGGCGACATGAAAGACAAAAAAGAGCCGTCCGCCGAAAAGCCGCCCACGCCCCCACCGCCCGCCGATCCAACCGAACAGCAGCAAGTCGGTGGCGCGCCCGAAAAAAAATCCGCCGAAGAATCCAAAGATCCCGCGCTCGCCGTGCCGTTGCAAAAACTCGACCAGCTTAAAAACCAGGATTCCCCCGTCCAACTCTACCAGCTCATGCAAGGACAACAGCCCACGCCGAAAAAACCGGGCAAAGATTGGTAACCATGCGCCGCTTCTCCTCCTTCCAACCACCCGCCACACTCGCAACCTCCAAAGTGGAGCGCGGCGTCCCCGCCGAGCCGCGCCCCCCCGTAGGCCGTGCTCTTGCGCACGTCATCCCCCGCCCCGCGACGGCCGCCCGCCAAGTCGTTTTCTCTTTCGTAATGTCTTTGTATCGCCTTTCCCCTTACGCCGCCGCCCTCGCCTTCTGCCTCGCCGTCTTCACCGCGACGGCGCTCGCCCAATCCATCCGTTGGGAACCCGCCTCCGGCACGCTCGCCGCCGGTCAGACCAGCGAACTCCAACTCATCTTCGAAGGTTGCGCGTCCAAAGGCGACCCGGGCATCCCCGTCGTCGATGGTCTCACGCTGCAACGCATCGGCCAGTCCAGCCAGACCTCCATCATCAATGGCACCGTCAACCGCAGCGAAACGCTCACCTACACCGCGCGCCCCACACAGAAAACCGACGTCGCCATCCCCGAGTTTAGCGTCACCACCGACAAGGGGAAACTCGCCGTGCCCGCCGCCACTTTCTCCGTGGGTGAGGCCAGCATCGGCGGTGTCTCGCTCGAATCCATTGCCACCAGCCGCTTCGGCACGCCCGCCTCCGTTTGGGCGGGTGAAGTGTTTCCCCTCGACTACACGCTCAACATCCGCCGCCGCAACGCCCACTCCCTCGGCGGCGAACTCGAATGGAAACCCGCCCCGCTCTCCGTCGAAGACTGGTCGAAAGCCGAGAAACGCGACACCCTCGTCGCCGGCGAAAACTACGTCGCCCTCACCCAAAAAACCCGCGCCACGCTCCGCACGCCCGGCACAGCCACGATCAATTCCGCCAACCAACTCGTGAACATCGTCAAAGGCGTCGACATGTGGGGCCGCCCGAATCTCGACCAATTCACCATCACCAGCAACCACCCGGCCATCGAGGTTCGCCCTCTGCCCGCCAGCGCGCCCGCCAGTTTCAACGGCGCCGTCGGCACCTTCACCCTCAAATCCAACGTCGTGCCCGCCACCGCCAGCGTCGGCGAACCCATCACGTGGACTCTCACGCTCGCTGGCACCGGCAACTGGCCCGATCTCGCCGGCCTGCCCGCGCGCAGCGTCTCAAAAGATTTCCGCACCATCCAGCCGCAAGCCAAGCGCACGCCGAAAGACGGCACACTTTTCGACGCCACGCTGATCGAGGACGTCGTCCTCATCCCGACCAAGCCCGGCACCTACAGCCTCGGCCCGACCACTTGGAGCTACTTCGATCCCGTCAAAGGCGAATACAAAACTGTCAACACCGCCGCCGTGACCGTCACGGTCACGCACGCCCCCGAAACCGTTCCAACCGCCACCGCCAATCTGTCCTCAACTACCGCCACTGCCTCAAAATCCGAAAGTGGCAACCGTAACGCGCTTCCCGCCGCCATCCCGCGCGATGCGCTGCCCGACGACGGCGACGCCTCCACGCCGCTCACACCATCCACTTACCTCTTCGCCCGCCTCGCGCCTCTCGCCGCCCTGATCGCCTTTTGGTTCTGGCTCGCGCTTCGGCGCGCACGCCGCACCGACCCGCTCGTTCCACGCCGTGAAGCCCGCCAGCGCCTCGCCGCCACACTCGCCGCGCTACGCTCTCCGCAAACGCCCGCCGCCACCGCCGAACTCCTCCTCTCCTGGCAAAAAGACACCGCGCTCCTCTGGCAGATCGCACAGGCCGTGCCCGCCACCACCAGTTTCCCCGTCACCGAAACCGCGTGGATCGCCCTCTGGGCCGAAGCCGAACGCGCTCTCTACCGCGACGCCACCCCGCTTCCCACCGACTGGGTTGACCGCGCCGAAACTGCGCTCACCGCCAAACCCGTCCGCGCCTTTTCCTCGCTGCAACTATTCCGCCTCCGCAATCTGCTTCCCTTCGCCGCCCTGCTCGCACTCGGCCTGCTCGCCCCGGCCTCGACGCTCCTCGCCGCCGATGGACGCAACGCCTACGAACGTGGCGATTTCCCCGCCGCCGAGCAGACCTGGCGCAAAGCACTCGCCACCGCGCCCGCCAACCCCGCCACGCACCACAACCTCTCGCTCTCCCTCGCCCAGCAAAACCGCTGGAGCGAAGCCGCCGCGCATGCCGCCGCCGCCTTCACCCAAGAACCACGCAACCCCGCCATTCGCTGGAACCTCGCCTTCACGCTGGAGCGCGCTGGCTACGCGCCGTCCGTCTTTTCTGGCTTCGTGAACTCGCACCCGCCGCACCTGCTGGCCCGCCAGCTCTCCTCCCCTGAGTGGCAAGTCGCCGCGATCCTCGCGCTGACGCTCTCCGCCCTCGGTGGCGCGCTCCTACTCCTGCGCGCCTACGGCCAGCGCGGCCAAGCCATGAAAGTGACCGCCGCGATTCTTCTCATCCTCGCCGCGCTGCTAGGTGGAGCCGCAACCGTCAGCCTGCGCGTGTATTCACCACTCAACGACGCACGTGCCGCCATTGTCTGGCGCACCACGACGCTCCGCTCGATCCCGACCGAAGCCGACAGCACGCAAAAGACCACCCCGCTCGCCGCAGGGACGGTGGCCGTGATCGACCGCGTCTTCATTAGTGGTGACCGCTGGGTCCACCTCAGTTTTTCAAATGGCCAAACCGGCTGGACCCGCCCCGAAGACCTCGTGAAGCTCTGGCAGTAGCCTCACAATTTCCCCCACTTGGTTAACCGATGCGCCCCATATCCGACTTGTAGGGCTGGCTAGGCCGCTGACGGAGATGA
>Ga0105048_10000699_pt1 | contig 52697 bp, 48 predicted proteins | sample MAT05_FD_78382 | JGI IMG/M metagenome (GOLD analysis project Ga0105048, IMG submission 78382) | Freshwater microbial communities from Lake Fryxell liftoff mats and glacier meltwater in Antarctica - MAT-05 | ecosystem: Environmental > Aquatic > Freshwater > Ice > Liftoff microbial mat | place...
GTCTGAAGTTTTGACTTGAACCCCCGATTTATAAGTTGGGTCACTTTGGCTGAACTGATCACTCAGCGAGCGGACTTTGACCTGGCGATTCTGAAGTCGGTTTTCTGCGGCATGAACCCGTGCATGCAAGTTTCGCACCGTCGATTCAGCCTGTTGCGCCTCTAGATGGGTCGCCTGCAACTGACTGCGCGTCAGCATGGACTGCAAAGACGGGGTAGCAGTGCTGATAGCAGCAAGTGCAACCATGACGACGCCAGTGGCAGTGTTGTGGGGTCAGGCAGTCAGATTCAACAAGCGGCCTGTCGTTTGCCCCTGTGTATTGATCACAGGTTTGGGCGGTTCTGCGGGCTTTGGCGTCACTGCCGTCTGCTGTTGCTTGGTTTCACTGGCCGCCATTTGGGCTTTTTGGGCAGACGTGGGCTGCTGCGTGGATTGAGTCGGCGCTACGCGGGTGCTGGAAACTTCCATGATGAACTCCTGTCATAAAGACGACGTCAGTTTACAAGTCTTCGGTCAGCACTACAACCTCGCGTTGATAAGCCCATTCAGACATTGAATTGCAGAGCCGCCAGCCCGGCATAAACGCCGTCCAAGTCCACCAGTTCGGCGTGGGTTCCCTGTTCGACAAGTTGTCCTTGGTCAATCACCACGATGCGGTCGGCTTTTTGCACGGTGGCCAAGCGGTGCGCAATCACTAGCGTGGTGCGGCCGCGCATGGCGGATTCCAGAGCTGCCTGGACCATCCGCTCGCTTTCGGCATCGAGTGCACTGGTTGCTTCGTCCAGTAACAACAAGGGTGGGTTTTTCAGGATAGCGCGCGCAATGGCAATTCGCTGTCGCTGCCCGCCGCTCAAGCGGACACCGCGCTCGCCAAGAAACGTGTCATAACCTTGGGGTAGTTCATTGATAAAGCCATCCGCAAATGCTGCCGTAGCAGCAGCCTTGACCTCGGCGTCAGCCGCGTCTGGGCGACCATAACGGATGTTCTCTAGTGCACTGCTTGAAAAGACCACCGCATCTTGCGGAACGATCCCGATGTGCTGGCGAAGATCAGCCAGCATCATGTCACGTGTCGGGATACCGTCAATAAGGATGCGGCCGTTTTGAGGGTCGTAGAAACGAAGCAGCAACTGAAACACCGTGCTTTTGCCCGCGCCACTGGGCCCCACCAGCGCCACGGTCTGCCCAGCAGGGATGATCAGCGAAAAATCATGCAAGGCAGCTTGATTTGGTCGGGATGGGTAGTGGAAAGTAATTGAATCAAATTCAATAGCACTTCCCGCTTTAGATATAAGGGCTTGAGCCGGATTTGATGGTGATTTGATAGGGGACTGACTCGCCAGAAGCTCCATCAGCCGCTCAGTGGCACCTGCAGCACGCAGCACGTCGCCGTAAACCTCACCCAGCACTGCAAACGCACTGGCCAGGATGATGACATAAATGACTGTTTGCCCGAGGTGCCCTGCAGTGATGGTTCCGGCCAGCACCGCCTGCGTGCCCTGGTACAAGCCCCATAAAAGCGCAGCACTGGTGGCGATGATGATGAAGGCTACCAACGCCGAGCGTGTGCCTGAGCGCCTTACAGACACCTCAAAGGCGGTTTCAGTGGCTTGGGTAAAGCGCTTGGTTTCACGCAGCTCTGCGGTGTAGCTTTGCACGACGGGGATGGCGTTCAGGACTTCTGCTGCAATAGCACTGGAGTCTGCGGCGCGGTCTTGGCTGGCCCTAGAAAGCTTGCGCAAGCGTCTGCCAAACGCAGCAGCTGGTACGACGATCAGGATCAAAATCAGCAGTACCTGCGCCATGACCACTGGGTTTGTCCAGACCAAAATCAATAACGCACCTGTGCCCATTACCAAGTTGCGCAGCCCTTGGCTCAAGGAGGACCCCACCACGGTTTGCACCAGCGTCGTGTCGGCCGACAAACGCGACAGAACCTCGCCCGTCTGCGTTGTTTCAAAAAATTCCGGACTCTGCTGCAGAACGTGTGCATAAACTGCGTTGCGCAAGTCAGCGCTGACGCGCTCGCCCAGCCAGCTCACCATATAGAAACGTGCCGCCGAAAAGAGACCGAGGGCGATAGCCACGCCAAACAAAAGCGCAAAGTGACCACGCAAGGCCATCATCCGGTCGCCAGGGCTACCAGGTGCCATGCCGCCATCAATCAGGTTGCGCAACGCGAGCGGAAAAGCCAGCGTCGTCACCGCAGCCATGATCAGAAACGTCAATGCCAAACCAATTCGCAGTCTATGAGGCCTTAGAAAAGGCATCAGACCTGTCAGTGACTTGGGGTTTCGTGCGGGCTTGAGGTCTTCGGGCATGGAGGGCAGGTGTTCGGGGCACTTAGAGTACAGAACGTAGCACTGTTTACTGCGTTGAGTTTAATCGGGGCACTACCCGGGACAGTCAGAATGCCAGCGACAAGCCCTGAAAAGACGACGCCCGGGGCAGTGCCCGGCGGCCAGGCGAACTTAGAGCAATCAGTTATCGACCAACATGGAGGCGATCTGAACACCCTCCAAGGCATCTGTGGTGATGGCGTCTGCACCAAGGCTTTGCGCGCTGAAACTGCTGGACAAAAAAGCTGGGCCACCCAGGAGTATCGGGATATTGGCGTTACGCGATTTTTGCTTCAGGGTTGTGACGAGCGCCAGCAACCCAGTGAGCTGTTCGGTTAGACCCACTGACAAGCCAATCAGATCAAACCACTCGTTTTTCGCGGCAGCATACAGCTCCGCCGGCGTAGTGGCGATTTCCACCACGACTTGCCAACCACTCTTGCGGAAAAACTCAGACACCATAGCGAGTCCCAGAATATGCTGCGAGCCAGGCGCCGAAGCGAGCGTGACCCGCTTCGAGGCTCCGGCTTTTTGAGGGCCACTCTGATACTCGTAGCCAATTAGATGCGTGATCTGGTGCATGCGCAACAAGCCCATCGTCACCTGGGTGAAATCGGCGCGCTCTTGCTCCCACATCAGTCCCAAGTGACGGGCGGCTGGCGCAATCAGGTTTAAAAAGATACTGTCGCTGTTGACGTCATTGAGCAGCAAGCCCTCGACAAAGGTCAGTACATCTTCAGGCTTTCGGGACACACAAAGCTCAGAGAAGGTGGCCAACCCCAGCCCACAGACAATCAAGTCGGGTCGATCCGCGTTACACCGGTCCAGTTGCAGTTCAAGCGATTGACCTTCGCTCAAGCGGGTGCTGCTGGGCAATTGTTCAAGTTCCGGAGCCATGATCTGGCGGTGAATATAAGGCGTACCTACCTCCAGCAGTTTCATGTGCAGTTCTTGGAAAACGAACCGCGCAAGCGGAATTTCAAGCTGTGAGTCAGGGAGGAAACTGATGCTTTTGCCTTCCAGTTGAACTCGGTGGCGCGCCACTGATTGCTCTGCGCGTTGTCTTGGCGCTCGGGTTGCATTCTCAAAATGTTTCGCATCGATGCCAAACGCATGGGCGGCGACTTGCAGCCATTGGGTGGCGCCCTCTGCGCCCAGCGGGAAAGGCGCACCAAGGCGCTTTATGCCCATGGATTCCAGTTGTTTGGCGGTATCCGCCAAGAACGGCTGAGCCAACATGCACACAGTTTCGGGGCCAACTGCAGGCAGCCCTGTCCTTCTGCGGGGTGGGAAGAAATCGAATTGTTCGATGCCCATTTTGCGAAGCATTGCGCCCAACTGATCTTCCACGACATCGGCCAATGTGCCAACGATCAACAGGTGCTTGCCGCGAATGCTTCGGGGCGCAAGCGTGGGAACCAGCGCTGCCAGGCAAGCGTCCACACCCTGGGTGAAAGTGGTTTCAATGCCGCTACCGGAATAGCTGAGTACCCGTGTTTGTGGCATGTGCTGTCGGCTCAGTCGCTCTGCGGCTCGAGACAGGTCAAGCTTGATCACTTCAGAGGGGCAAGACCCGACCAAAAAAAGCGGTTTGATATCCTGGCGGCGTGCCAATAACTCGGAGACGACACGATCAAGTTCATCGTTGGCATCGGCAATACCCGCCAGATCGCGCTCGTCGATGATCGCGGTGCCGAAGCGTGGCTCTGCGAACGCCCAGCAACTGCGGGCGCAGTTCGCCTTCTTCCGGGTTGCCGCTGCCCACCAGCACAAAGCGCGCCGGGTGGCGCACGCTCAGGCCTTCACGCTCCACCAGGTTTTCGCCCGAGGCGGCCACGTCGATCAACAGATCAACGATGTGGTCTTCCAGCAAATTGACTTCGTCGATATACAAAAAGCCACGGTTGGCCTAGGCCAGCAAGCCCGGCGCAAACTTCTTGATGCCTTGAGACAGGGCCTTTTCCAAATCAAGTGCGCCAACCACGCGATCTTCGGTGGCCCCCAAAGGCAGGTCAACCACCGGCACGGCACGCATTTCGGTCTTGAGCCTGTGACCGCCTTGTTCTGTCTGACATTGCTCGCACAACGCGCTGCCAAGTGGGTCGCAGCCGTAGGCGCAGTCTTTGACCACCTTGATCGGGGGCAGCAGGTCAGCCAGCGCCCGCACGGCGGTGGATTTGCCGGTGCCCCGGTCGCCCAGCACCAGCACACCACCGATAGTGGGGTCCACCGCCAGCATCTGGATCGCCAGCCGCATTTCTTCCTGTCCGACGATTGCTGCAAAAGGGAAAGTGAGTGCCATTAGATTTCCAAACTAGAAACGGTTGTCTGGCTTGCCATCAGCCCGTGATCGTATGTCAAGATGAGTTGACACGTGTCGGCCTTGACCGCCTCAAAGGTCTTTTAAAAAGGGGCGTCCGAGTCGCTGGAGGCGTCATCTGGTCTGGCGGTTGCCAGGGGCGCTGTTGCAGCGCTGGCATGCGCCAGATTGGCCACGGCAGAGCGCACAGCAGCCTTGTCGCCAGCGTCGGCAAACTTGCTGTATTTGCCCAGCAGGCTGACCATTTGGCCGTAAATACGCGGGTTGGCCGCCAGGCATTCGTGCTGCTCCAGAAAGTCTGCATCACCCGACAGGTTACCCACCAAGCCACCGGCTTCGGTGATCAGCAAAGAGCCCGCGGCCACGTCCCAGGGTTGCAGGCCTTTTTCGAAAAAGCCGTCGGTAAAGCCAGCTGCCACATAGGCCAGGTCGAGCGCCGCTGCACCCGGGCGGCGAATACCAGCGGTGCGCTGAATGATGTCACCCAGCATCTGCAGATAGCTGGGCAGGTCGTCATCCATGCGGTAGGGAAAACCAGTTGAAATCAGGCATTCTTGCAGCCGGGTGCGCTTGGCCACGCGCAGGCGCCGGTTGTTCATGTAGGCGCCACGGCCCTTGGTGGCGGTGAACAGGTCGTTGCGAGACGGGTCGTAAATGACGGCTTGCTCTACCTTGCCACGCACCGCCAGCGCAATGCTCACGCAGTAGATGGGCAGGCCGTGGATGAAGTTGGTGGTGCCGTCCAGCGGGTCGATGATCCAGACGAACTCGGAGTCACGCGCGCCATGCTCATGGCCTGATTCTTCAGCCCAGATGGCGTGGCCGGGGTAGGCACCCAGCAGGGTTTCAATGATCATTTGCTCAGAGGCCTGATCGACCTCGGTGACAAAGTCGTTGACCTGTTTTTGCGACACCCGCACCGACTCCACATCAAGTGCAGCGCGGTTGATGATGGCCCCCGCTGCGCGCGCGGCTTTGACCGCCACATTGATCATTGGGTGCAGATTCGGAGAGTTCATGGTCGCCTGGTAGTGTCCACACAGGCGTCGAAGCAGCTGCATGGCGAGTTGATGAATGGCGCAGTACCCCCAAAAGGGGCAGCGACAATCGGCCTATTTTAACGGCCCCCCATGAAGACCCGATTCATCCTGATCAACACCAGCCACGCCGGCAACGTGGGCGCTGCCGCACGCGCCATGAAAACCATGGGGTTTGATGACTTGGTGCTGGTGGCACCCCGCTGGGCGAATGTGTTGCGCCGCGAGGAAACCATCCAGCGTGCCAGCGGTGCCACCGATGTGTTGAAGCAGTGCCGCATCGTCGACACGCTCGATGAAGCCCTGGGCGGCATTACCCACCTGTGCGCCACCGCCATGACGCCGCGCGATTTCGGCCCACCCACCGTGACGCCACGCGCGCATTTCGATGCACTATTGAAAAGTGAGCTACTTGCGCAATCAGCACAGGGGCTCGAGGCTGAAAAGGCCTCTAACTCTGGCATCGCCTTCCTGTTTGGCTCAGAGCGTTTTGGCATGACCAACGACGATGTGTACCGCTGCCACGCGTGTCTGAGCATTCCCAGCAACCCGCAATTTGGGTCGCTGAACTTGGCTGCCGCCCTGCAGGTGATTGCCTATGACTGGCGTGTGGCACTGGGTGGCTACCCGGTGAGCCAAGCCACTGCTGTGCCCACTTTGGCAGACGCGGCGCAAGTGGCGGGCTTGCTGGCGCATCTGGAGCAAGCCCTGGTGGCGATCGATTTTCTCGACCCGCAAGCGCCCAAAAAGCTCATGCCGCGGCTCAACCAGCTGTTCAACCGGGCCGAGGTCACGCAGGAAGAAATCCACATCTTGCGTGGTATGGCCAAGGCGATGCTCAAAGTGGCTGGCGGCAGTGTGGCTGGGGCCGCGTCGCAGGCTGTATCACCGCACGGCAATACCGCGTCACCCAAGGTGTTGCCCGAACCAATTTAGACTCCCACCATGTTTTCCCGAATCCGCTCCGACGTTCAATGCATTCTTGAGCGCGACCCCGCTGCACGCAGCACCTGGGAGGTGCTGACCTGCTACCCCGGTTTCCATGCGGTGCTACTGCACCGTCTGGCGCACGCCTGCTGGACGCGCGGTTTCAAGTGGCTGGGGCGCTTCATTTCCCACACCACGCGGTTTTTGACCGGCATTGAGATTCACCCCGGTGCCTGCATCGGCAACCGTGTCTTTTTTGACCATGCCATGGGCGTGGTGGTGGGTGAAACCGCCGAGATTGGCGACGACTGCACCATCTACCAAGGCGTGACGCTGGGCGGTACCTCGCTCTATAAAGGCACCAAGCGCCACCCCACGCTGGGGCGTGGCGTGGTGGTGGGGGCGGGCGCACAGGTGCTGGGCGGTTTCACGGTGGGCGACGGTGCCAAGGTCGGCTCCAACGCGGTGGTCACCAAGCCGGTGCCCGCTGGTGCCACCGCCGTGGGCAACCCGGCGCGCATCATCCAGGCCGAGCTCGATGTGAAACGCGAAGAGGCGGCGTCCAAAATGGGCTTTTCAGCCTACGGTGTCACCCAAAGCGACGACCCGTTGAGCCAGGCCATGCGGGGCCTGATCGACAACGCTGGCGGCCACGAGCACCAGATCGCCATGCTCTGGAAGGCGATTGAAACCCTGCAAGCCAACCGCCATGAGCCAGACTGCGTGCCCGGTGATGCCGCGCTGAGCGAGCACTTTGAGGCTGAAAAACTCAATCAGCTGGTGGGTAAGTAGCTATTTTAAAGATAGCTACTAGCGCTTATCCCATAAGGGCTAGAGCCCTATTTTATATATAAGCGTGATCAGATCAAAGCTTGCAGCTTGGCGGCTAGAGTTTGCAGGTTGACAAAGGTCAGCTCGTACATGGCGGAGAGCCCGGCGGCCTGCTCGTCGCTGAGGTCGCTGGCGCAAATGATGAATTGCTGGCGCGGAATGCCCAGGCGCTTTTTGAGCCGCAGAAACTTGTCAATCTCGCGGCGGAACTCGCCGGTCTTGCATTCGATGTAGATCGGTGTCTGGCCGCTTTGGGTCTCCACCAGCGCCATCACATCGATCTCGTGCAGGTCTTCGTTCGGGAAAACCACCTTCACACCCCGGGCGCATGAAAACGCACATTTTTTCGCCTTGAGCTGCTCCAGCAGCTCGACCAGTACCAGCCACTCCAGCCAACCGCCCTCGAAAAACTGGCGCACCGTGGTGGCGGTTTGCAGGGTGAGGTGCACGATCTTTTCAGGCTTTTGGTAGTTGTAGCGGGCAAACAGCGTATGGCTGTAGAACTGGCGGCACAGCGTGGTGAGCGCCTGCGCGTCTTTCTGGCTTACGTTGGCCAGCTCCAGATTCAGGCCGCTGTGGCTGTTGCGGTAGGCGTAGCGGATGCGGTCCAGCAGCTCGGAAAAAAGTGCAAAGTTGTCACCCAGCGCGCGGGCCGCATCGTCAAAAAAGCCGGTGGTGTCGACGTTGTTGTAGTCAAACTGGGCTTCGATCTGGCGCGTTTTAAACCACTGCTTCAGGGGCTGGTGCTGCTCCGGTGTGGCCAGACTGGCGGTGTTGTGCAGGTCGAGCTGGTCCAGTGCAATGGCGGGCGGGGCGGGGGCAGGCTTTACCGCTGAGCTGGTGGCGGTAGCGGCACCGGGTGTGGCTGGATCAGAAAGTGCCGCAGACTTGTCGCCAACTTTGAGTGCCTCAATTTCACGCAAGGCGGCAAAGTAGCGCTCAGCCAGCTTTTCGGCAAAAAAAACCGTCTCATAGACGGTACTTGGATGGGTGCAGCGCGTGCAGGGGATTTTGCTGCCGGGCAGCATGGGAACGGTTTCAGCAATGAATCCGCACTTGTTGCAGCGGTAAATTGGCATGATGAAGGCGGTGTGACAGGGTTGACAGGAAATGAGTCGCTATTATTTTTATATCTAACAGCCCTTATTAGATAAGGGCTAGAGGCCAATTTTATTCAAGAAAACGTGCGGATGGCGGTTTTCGGCCGGAAAGCTTTGCAGATGCTTGCATCGGCCTCCAGATACGGCCCACCAATCAGGTCGATGCAGTAAGGCACCGCGGCAAAGATACCGTTCACCAGCGGTTTGCCATCGGCGTCTTTCAGCCCTTCCAGGGTTTCGGCAATGGCTTTGGGCTGGCCCGGCAGGTTGATGATCAGCGTTTGGTCGCGGATCACCGCCACTTGGCGCGACAGGATGGCGGTGGGCACAAAGGCGAGGCTGACCTGGCGCATCTGCTCGCCAAAGCCAGGCATCACCTTGTGCGCCACGGCCAAGGTGGCCTCAGGTGTCACGTCGCGCAGTGCCGGGCCGGTGCCGCCAGTGGTCAGCACCAGGGCGCAACCGGCCTCCACCAGCGCAATCAGCGTGGCTTCAATGGTGGCTTGCTCGTCGGGAATCAGCCGCGCTTCAAACTGCAGCGGGTTTTTCAGGGCACGCTCCAACCAGCTTTGCAGGGCGGGCAGGCCCTGGTCTTCGTAGATGCCGCTGCTGGCGCGGTCGCTGATGGAGACGATACCGATCTTGATCGCCGGGTAGGGGTTGCGCATGGTCAGGAGGCTTCATTGGCAGCGCTGAAGCTGCGGGGGTGGATGGTGGCATCGGGCTCGGGGATAGCCATGAGCGCTTCGCGCACCATCTGGAAAATCTCGCGGTAGGCGCGGCCATGGCGCACGGCAGCACCGGGTTTTTCGGGCACCGCGTCTTTGCGCGCCTGGCGAACCAGCGCGCGCAACTGCTGGGTGTCGGTGGTGGGGTACAGCGCGATCCACTGGCCTGCAGCGTCGTCCTGCGCGATCAGGCGGTCGCGCCAGACTTCGGCCTGGTGCAGCGCCAGGTTGTCAGCGGCTGAGCCGCTGGCCTGCTCGTCCAGTGCGGCACGCACCTGGTCGACCTCGGTCGTTTCGAGCTTGCGCATCAGCTTGCCGATGAACTGCATCTGGCGGCGCTTACCCTCGAAGTTGGTGATGCGTTTGGCCTCGGCAATCGCGTCTTTGAGCTTGTCGGTCAAAGGCAGGCGTTCCAGCAGGTCGACGCGCAGATCCAGCAGATCGGTGCCGAGTTTTTGCAGCTCGGTGCTTTCGCGCTTGAGGTCGGTGCGGCTCTGGTCGTCGGTGCCTTTGAGCTCGGCCTTGAGCTCGATATCGCGCTCGCTGCCCTCGGCCACGAACTCGCCGCGCACAAAATAGCCTTTTTTTAGTTTTCTTGACATAGCCAAGTATCATAGCCGCCGCTATGAACAACCCCCAAGTCCCCAAGCGTGCCAGCCACGCAGCCGCCGCCACTATGCCTTCCAAAGCCCCCCAAACCGCCCCCCGCAAACTTGCCTCTGCTGCATCCACCACGCCACCAGCGGCGCAGGCCGACGCAGGTTTTGCCTACAGTCGGACTTTTTTTGAGGATCTGGTGGACAGCGCTTTGCGCCACGCCAAAAAGATTGGTGCCACGGATGCCGCCGCGCACGCCAGTGAAGGCTGCGGCCTGAGCGTGTCGGTGCGCAAGGGCGAGCTGGAAAACGTCGAGCGCAACCGCGACAAGTCGCTGGGCATCACCGTGCACCTGGGCCAGCGCCGGGGCAATGCCAGTACCTCGGATTTTTCACAGCGCGCCATTGAACAAACTGTGCAGGCGGCGTTTGACATTGCCCGCTTCACCGCCGAAGACCCGTTTGCCGCCTTACCCGACGAGGCCGACATTGCTCAACCCGCCGAGCAGCGCACCGATCTGGCGCTGTTTTTCCCCTGGGCCATCACCAGCGAGCAGGCCGCACACTTGGCCTTGCAGACTGAAAACGCGGCCATGAGCGTGGACAAGCGCATCACCAACAGCGAGGGCGCGGGCGTGTCGGCGCAGCAGTCACACTTTTTCAGCGCCCACACCCACGGTTTTCGCGGCGGTTATGCCAGCTCACGCCATTCAGTGTCGGTGTCGCCGATTGCCGGCAAGGGCGCCAACATGCAGCGCGATTACTGGTACAGCTCACAGCGTGACGCAGCCGATTTGGCCTCGCCCGAGGCGATTGGCCGCTACGCCGCCGAGCGGGCGCTGAGCCGCCTGAAGGCGCGAAAGATTGCCACCACTGAATGCCCGGTGCTGTTTGAATCGACCCTGGCCGCCGGGCTACTGGGCAGTTTTGTGCAGGCAGTGAGCGGTGGCGCGCTGTACCGCAAAAGTTCATTTTTGCTCAATTCGCTGGGCAAGCCCGTGTTTCCGAAACACATCGACATCCTGGAAGACCCGTTTGTCAAACGCGGCAAAGGCAGTTCACCGTTTGACGATGAAGGTGTGCGCGTGCAGGCGCGCAGCGTGGTGGAAGCGGGCAGGGTGCAGGGCTACTTTCTGGGCAGCTACTCGGCACGCAAACTGGGTATGACCACCACCGGTAATGCCGGCGGCTCGCACAACCTGACCCTGACCTCGCGCCTGACCCGTGCCGGTGACAACCTGGATGCGATGCTGCAACGTCTGGGCACCGGGCTGTTTGTCACCGAACTCATGGGGAGTGGCGTCAATGCGGTCACTGGCGACTATTCGCGCGGCGCCAGCGGCTTCTGGGTGGAAAACGGCCGCATCGCTTATCCGGTGGAAGAGATCACCATCGCCGGCAACATGAAAACCATGCTCAAGGACATCGTCGCCGTGGGGGCTGATACCTATAACCAGGGTGCCAAAACTGTTGGCTCGGTGCTGATCAAGAAGATGAAGGTTGCGGGCAGTTGAGATAGATACATAGCGGTCCGCACCGACCTGTCGTGGCAGTCCTGTTGCGGTTGCAATTTGAGCCTGCGTTGACGCTAACGCACTGAAAGACGCCTAACCAAACTTCGACCGGCTAGGCCCACAAAATTGTGCGTGCCATGAGGTGGTTGAAGCGTCTACTTTGATAAAACCGCTTTTGTCAAAGTTACCAGACTTTTCGAGTCGTTGACCCAAATGGCAACCGCTTGAGCGGCGGCCTTTTTGGGGAGGTCTGGGTCGGTCACAGGTGCGGTGTCGGGAGCCTTGGCATTGTCGTCCCACACCCAAGCATTACAGAGCAATTTCGGGCCGCAGGCGGCTTCGCCAGCGGCCCGCCATACTTCTGCACTGGCATTTTCTGGGCACACCAAAATCACCACCGCGTCACTTCGCACCTTAATTCTGCAGCCGTTTTCTAGTTTGCCTGTCTGGGCATAAGACAACTGCGCCAGAGATAGGAGAGCACATGACATAAAAAGTTTGTGATAAAACATCCAAAACCTCCGAGTGAATAAGTGAAACCCAAAAAAGCAATCCCGCCATCAGGCGGGATTGCTTAGTGTAGCGAGCACACAAAGTGCTCAAGGAAAATGATGACGCTGAATTACCGACCGATCCGGCGACGTGTGGCCACCAAACCTGCCAAAGCAAGTCCAATCAGGGCAAGAGAGCCTGGCTCGGGAACGTCAGTGACTGGCGGCTTGATGGAAGCCTGAACCTTTGCGAGCAACACGGGTGCCAAGGCATCAAAGTCACTTACCGGTACAACCCAACTATTGCCCATAGGATTGGGGATAGTTGTCGCGTTGACTGCCAGGATGGTGGCTGGCCCAGGAAACGCGATGGCAACCATATTGGCTAATGCGGTGGCGCTAGCAACCCCGGTTCCAATAGCCTCGATGGACAGCGCGTCCATGCCAGCGGCGGCTGCAGCTACAGCAGCAGCTACTGCGTCAGCCTGGCTGTTTGGTACCCCATCCGTAGCCAAGTTAATGATTGATTTGGTTCCGACATCAGCAAAATTGGCGGACCCCGTCAAAAGAGCAGTTAATCCCGTAATTGCGCCTGCTGTGTTGGTACCACCACCAGCTTTGGCGTGTGAGGTTATTGCAAGTTGAATGGTTGTCAGCGTGGTCGCCGTCAAAACAGTGGGAAGCACCACACTAGTAACGCTGCTGCCATAGGACACCACAGCAATCTCTACGGACCCATCAACTGGCAGCCCAGCCAGTGCGGCGTTGAGTCCGGTTCTGAGCAGGTTGTAATTGGTGCGAGAGACGCTACCGGAAGCATCCAGCGCAAACCCCAACTGCGTCACTGGCGCTGCCCAGGTCGCGAAAGCGCTTAGCGTCAGTGACGCAGTGATAAGGGCAGAAGCCAAGCCTCGACGTAAAAATTTCATTTTGAACACCTCGTTAGTGGTTGATTAACAATTTCTCTCTCGCCCGGGGAATGACAAAGAAAATCGTATGCCAATGTCTGTTAGTCGCAAACAAACTTGTTCTATTTCAACAGCTTAACTTTATTTAGCGCTGGTTAAAATTGATCAGATCCATTGTTGTCGGCTTCTTGTGTAAAAAATCCTGACACTGGAACGGGTACAAGAATGTGGCAGTGGACCATGCGCGTTTCTTTATAGCGATACACCTGCTTGAGCGAACGGTTTCGCTGGGCTTCTGGTTAACGATGTTGCAGCTGCGGGCAGGGCGCCGACCCGGGTCATGATGAGGCCCGAACCTGGTTTGGCCGGTGTAGTCATGCTGCGCACGCTTTGGTATGTGTCACTGATGGCCAGTGACCACGCCTCCTCTAGGGACTTAGTTCAACGCAGCACGCACGTTGTCTTTGAAGGTGTAAAGCGTCACGGCCGGGGTCGTCAGCTCGCCCTTGGGTGTGAAAGCGATGTTGGCGGTAATGCCCTTGAACTGGGTTTTGCCGATGAAGGGCACATAGACCTGCGGGTCGACCGAGTCGGCCCGTTTCATGGCGTCCACCAGCACAAAAGTCGCGTCATAGGCGTAAGGGCTGTAGATCTGGAACTGGCCGGGGAAGCGGGCGTCGTAGCGCTTCTTCCAGTCGGCACCGCCTTGCATCTTTTGCACCGAGGCACCGCCCGTGGCGCAGGTCACGTTTTTGACGGTACTGGCCTTGCTGGACAGTTCCACCAGTTTTTCAGTGCACATCGCGTCGCCGCCAAAGTACTTGACGTTGGCTAGGCCGAGTTGCGCCATCTGGCGCAGCATCGGGCCAGCTTGGGCATCCAGACCACCGTAGAAGATGGCGTCGGGCTTTTTGCTTTTGATAGCGGTCAGGATGGCGGTGAAATCGGTGGCCTTGTCGTTGGTGTAGTCCATGGCAACCACCTGAACGCCTTTTTGCTCGGCCGTGGCCTTGAACACCTCGGCCAGGCCCTGGCCATAGGCCGTGCGGTCATCGATGATGGCCACGGTCTTGATCTTGAGCGCATCGTGCGCGAAGTAAGCCAATGCAGCGCCCAGCGCGTTGTCGTTGGCAATCAGGCGGTAGGTGGTGTTGTAGCCGCGCTTGGTCACGTCGGGGTTGGTGGCCGAGGCAGTGATGTGCGGCAGGCCGCACTTGTTGTAGATGCTCGACGCTGGAATGGTGGTGCCCGACTGCAGGTGACCGACCACGCCGGCCACTTTGGAGTCGCACAGCTTTTGCGCCACGGTGGTGGCCTGACGCGGCTCGCCAGCGTCGTCTTCTGCGACCAGCTCAAACTTGATCCTCTTGCCGCCAATCACCGGACCTTTGGCGTTGAGGTCGTCAATGGCCATGCGCACGCCGTTTTCGGTGTCCTTGCCAATGTGGGCAATGCCGCCAGAGGTCGGGCCGGCGTGAGCAATACGCACGGTTTGCACGTCTTGCGCATGCGCCAGCGTAGCGCATAGCGCCAGTGCGGCGGCGGCAGTCAAATGAAGTGAAGCGGCAGGAAAAGACGATTTTTGCATGGCTTTGATTTGGAGGTGAAAGGGGAAGTCACTCAGAGCAGGGTTTACCCTGAACTGTGGATGCTACTACGCGCACCGGTTCGGTGCGCTTGACCCGGCCTTGGATCAATCCAAGTCAAGCGTGATGTGAGCGACTAATGTAGCCTGCCCGTCGTCACCCAAGACGCAAAAACCCAAGCTGAGCAGGCTGATTGTTTAAAGTTCAGGGTTTCATTTTGAACCCAAATGCGTGCGCAAAGCCTTGATTTACGTGGCCTTATTCCATAATTGGCTGATCCTGAAAGTTAGGCCAGCAAACCAACAGTTTCTCTATGCAGATGTCGCGGGTTGCGCCTTCAACTCATAAACTGCAGTTCACCAAGGTTCAACCATGAAAAAAGTCAACTGGGGCATTCTCAGCACCGCCAAAATTGGTCGCGAAAAAGTTATTCCGGCCATGCAACAGGGCCAGTGGAGCCACGTGGGCGCGATTGCCTCGCGCTCGCTGGCATCCGCACAGCAAGTGGCGGCCGACTTGGGCATTGCCAAAGCCTATGGTTCGTATGAAGAGCTGCTGGCTGACCCCGAGATTGAGGCCATTTACAACCCGCTGCCCAACGACCAGCATGTTGCCTGGACGCTGGCCGCCGCGCGGGCGGGCAAACATGTGCTGTGCGAAAAGCCGTTTGCCATGAACGCGCAAGAGGCCGAACAATTGCGCGAAGTGGCGGGGCAGGTGCACATCATGGAAGCCTTCATGGTGCGTTTTCACCCGCAGTGGCTGCGTGCGCGCGAGCTGGTGCGCAGCGGCGCTTTGGGTGAGCTGCGCACCGTGCAGGTGGCTTTCTCGTACTTCAACCGCCAGAGCGACGACATCCGCAACCGGCTGGACGTGGGCGGTGGCGCCCTGTATGACATTGGCTGCTATGCCATCGTGGCCGGGCGGTTTTTGTTCGCGGCTGAGCCGCTGCGCGTGGTTGCGCTGCTTGACCGCGACCCAGACTTTCAGACCGACCGCACCGTCACGGCGATGCTGGACTTTGGCGCTGGGCGGCGGCTGGATTTCACGGTGTCCACCCAGAGCGTGCCATACCAAAGGGTGCAAGCTCTTGGCACCCAGCGGCGGCTGGAGATGGAGATTCCGTTCAACGCCCCGCTGGGCGGCGCCACACGGATTTTTGTGGATGACGCCAGCGCACCCGGCGGCGCTTCTGCCGTGGCTGAGACCCTGGCGCCGTGCAATATGTACACCCTGCAGGGCGACGCGTTTTCGCGTGCCGTTCGGAGGGAGATTGCGCTGCCCTATGGCCTGGACGATGCTATTTGCAACATGCGCATCCTCGACGCGCTGTTCAAATCAGGCCGCAGCGCTCAGTGGGAAAACGTGTGAACGCAGCGGGTGGTCAGGCCTTGAAGAGGCCCGGCAGCCTTAGCCTGTGTTGCGCAGCCCTGCAGCAATGCCGTTGATCGACATGTGAATGCCGCGTTTGAGGCGTTCGTCGCCCAGGCCAGCGCGGTAACGGCGCACCATTTCCACCTGCAGATGGTGCAGCGGGTCAATGTACGGAAAGCGGTGGCGTATGGAGCGCTGCAGTGCGGCGTTGTGCGCCAGACGCTCCTGGTCGCCGGTGATCAGTGCCAGCACTTGCGTGGTGCGCTGCCACTCCCGTTCGATGGCGGAAAAAACGTTTTTGCGCAAGGTGCTGTCGGTGACCAGTTCGGCATAGCGCGAGGCCAGCGCCAGGTCGCTCTTGGCCAGCACCATGTCCATGTTGGAGAGCAGGGTTTTGAAAAAAGGCCACTGCTGCTCCATGTGTTGCAGCAGTTGAAGTCTTTGTTTGTGGGTCTTGGCGGATGTTTTGTCCCCCAGGGGGCGTAAGAACTGTTCCACCGCCGAGCCAAAGCCAAACCAGCCCGGCAGCGTCAGGCGGCATTGGCCCCAGCTAAAGCCCCAGGGAATGGCGCGTAAGTCTTCAATCTTCTGCGTGGCCTTGCGTGAGGCCGGGCGCGAGCCAATGTTGAGCTCGGCAATTTCGCGGATGGGCGTGGCATCAAAAAAGTAATCGGCGAAGCCGGGGGTTTCATACACCAGCTTACGGTAAGCGGCCATGCTCGCTGTTGACAGCTCGGCGGCGGCTTCCAGGTAGTCGCAGGGAGCGGATTGGGTGGGGTGCAGCAGCGTGGCCTCCAGCGTGGCGGCCACCAGAGTTTCCAGGTTGCGCCGTCCGATTTCGGGGTTGGCGTATTTGGAGCCGATCACCTCGCCCTGCTCGGTCAGGCGGATCTGGCCGCGTACCGTGCCCGGGGGCTGCGCCAGGATAGCCTCAAAGCTCGGGCCACCGCCGCGCCCGACCGTGCCACCGCGCCCATGGAACAGGCGCAACTGGATGAACAGGCGGTCGTCGGGCGTCGGATGGTTGCGGTTGATCTCGTCAAACACTTCCACCAGCGCGATTTCGCCGCGGTACAACTCCCAATTGCTGGTGAAGATGCCGCCGTCTTTGTTGCTGTCGGAATAGCCGAGCATGATGTCCTGCTCGCCATATTGTTCGGCGTTGCCGCGTTGCACCAGCGCCAGCACGCCGGGCAGGGCGTAAAACGCTTTCATGATGCCGCCAGCGTCGCGCAGGTCGTCAATGGTCTCGAACAGCGGCACGATGATCAGGTCGCAGGTGGCGTTGGTCTCACTCAGGGCACCGCGCATCAGCCCCACTTCTTTTTGCAGCAACATCACTTCGAGCAAGTCGCTGACGGTCTCGGTGTGGCTGATGATGTAGTGGCGAATGGCCTGCGCGCCGAAGTGTTCGCGCATGGATTTGGCGGCTTCGAACACGCCAATTTCGCTCAGCGTGTGCGCGCTGTAGTCGGCGCCCATCACGCGCAGGGGTCGCGCTTCATTGAGTAGCGCCAACAGCAGCGTGCATTTGGCGGCTTCGTCCAGCGTGGCGTAGTCCGGGGTGACGCGGGCTGTGGCCAGCAACTCCGTCAGCACGGCTTCGTGCTGGTCAGAGCTCTGGCGCAAGTCGACCGTGGCCAGGTGAAAGCCAAAGACATCCACGGCGCGCATCAGCGGCTGCAGGCGTTGGGTGACGAGTGGCTGCGCGCGCTGGGCCAGCAAAGACGCTTCTATGGTGCGCAAATCCGCCAGAAATTCGTGCGCGCTTGGGTAAGCGTTTTGTGGTGCTACAGCGTGGCGTGCGGCCTCGCCGCCGGTGAGATTGGTGAAGGTGGCCGCCAAGCGGGCATACATGCCGATCAGCGCGCGGCGGTAGGGCTCGTCCTTGCGGTGCGCGCTGGTGTCGGCAGAGCGTTCTGCCAGCGCCTGCATGTCGGGCGAGAAGGGGAGAAGTAACGCGGACTGAGACAAGTCCACCCCGAGTAGATGAACCTCGGTGAGGTAGTGGCGGATCGCCACGTCGGCTTGGCGGCGCAAGGCGTGCTCCAGGGTCTGTGCATTGACGTTGGGGTTGCCGTCGCGGTCGCCACCAATCCACTGGCCCATGCGCAGGAAGTTGGCGATCGGTTGATCGCCCAAAGCTTGCTCCAAGTGGGCGTAAATGCGTGGAATTTCGCGTAAAAAAGTTGATTCGTAGTAGCTCAGCGCGTTATCTACCTCGTTTGCCACGGTGAGTTTGCTGTAGCGCAGCATGCGTGTTTGCCACAACTGCAGCACGCGGGCGTGCAACTGGGCTTCGTTCTCGGCCAACTCGCGCGGGGCCAGTGCGTCGTTGGGAACCTTGTAGGCCAGGGCCTGTGCCAGGATGCCATCACGCCGGGCCAGCAGCCGGGCAATGTCACGCTCGGTGTCCAGAATGCTCTTGCGCTGCACCTCGGTGGGGTGGGCGGTGAGCACTGGCGAGACATAACTGTGCGCCAGCATGTCGCTGATGGCTTGCGGGGTGATGCCACCGGCGGCCAGGCGCTGTAGTGTCCTGGCGATGCTGCCTTCACGCACGTCGCCCATGCGCTGGTGCATGGCACGGCGGCGAATGTGGTGGCGGTCTTCGGCCAGGTTGGCCAGGTGGCTGAAATAGGTGAAGGCACGCACCACGCTGACCGTTTTGTCCCCGCTGAGGGAGGTGAGCAGCTTGCTCAGTGCCATGTCGGCTTCATGGTCGGCGTCGCGGCGAAAAGCCACTGACAGCTGGCGGATCTGCTCAATCAGTGCAAAAGCCGCCTCGCCCTCTTGTTGACGAATCACATCGCCCAGAATGCGCCCGAGCAGCCGGATGTCTTCAATCAGCGGTTGCTCGGTGTTTTTAGGGCTGGTTTTGGCGCGGAGCGGGCTGATTTTTGTCATATTGGATTTGGAGTTAGGTGCACTTTTGGCAAGCAAGACTCATGCTAGCATTCCCATTTCCATTGAAACCGCAAAGGTGATGGCTGCGCGCCGCAAGCTTATGAGTACATTCACGATCGCCACCAGAGAGAGTCGCTTGGCCATGTGGCAGGCTGAGCATGTGCAGGCTATTTTGACCGACAGGGGTCACTGCGTCAGTATTTTGGGCATGACGACTCTGGGTGACCAAATTCTGGACCGCGCCTTGAGCCAGGTCGGTGGCAAAGGCCTCTTTACCAAAGAACTGGAAGTGGCACTGGCAGACGGCAGCGCCGACTTGGCGGTGCATTCCCTCAAAGACGTGCCCATGGAGCTGCCCGAAGGCTTCAACCTGGCCTGCGTGATGGAACGTGAAGACCCGCGCGATGCGTTTGTATCACCGCACTACGCCAATCTGGCTGCGCTGCCCCTGAGTGCGGTGGTGGGCACGTCCAGTCTGCGCCGTATGGCCCTGCTGCGCGCGCTGCGCCCCGATTTGAAGATTGAACCCCTGCGTGGCAACCTCGACACCCGCCTGCGCAAGCTCGACGAAGGCCAGTACGACGCCATAGTTCTGGCCGCCGCTGGCCTCAAGCGGCTGAAGCTGGAAGCCCGCATTCGCGACATTTTTGAGCCCGAAGTGATGCTGCCCGCCGCCGGGCAAGGCGCCCTGGGCATTGAAGTGCGCAACGATGGCTCCGCGGTGACTGCTGCGGTGACGCCGCTGATTCACCAGCCCACCTGGCTGGCGGTGGCCGCTGAGCGCGCGGTAAGCCGTGCCATGGGCGGCAGTTGCTCCATGCCGCTGGCCGCCTATGCCACGCTGCAGGGTGACGTGTTGACCATCAACGCTGCCTGGGGTGACTCGCAAAACAAGCTCCCGCTGGTGCGCGCTTGTGAGAGCGGTCCGGTCACCGACCAGGCCAGTGCCGCGGCTCTGGGCCAGCGCGTGGCGCAGGCGCTGATGGCTGGTGTGCTGGCACAAGGTGGCAGCCTGGAGCATCTGGACAAGACCGACGTGCCGGGTCAATAACCATGCGCGTGATCGTGACCCGGGTGCAGCCGCAGGCGGCGCGCTGGGTGCAACGGCTATCACCGCAGTGTCAGGCGGTGGCATTGCCGCTGCTGGAAACCGCTGCGCTGTCAGACACCACAGCCTTGCAATCGGTCGGCCAGCGCTGGTCAGAGTACGCCGCGGTGATGTTCGTCAGCAGCCACGCTGTTGAATTTTTCTGTGCATCAAATCAGGCTCTAGCCCTTATGTATAAAGCGCGGGTAGCTCCTGAAACAAGAGTATGGGCGACCGGCCCCGGCACCCAGGACGCCGTGCTGGCGCACGGTGTGCCCGCGAAGCAGGTGGACGCACCACCAGTGGCGGGCGGTCAATTTGACTCCGAAGCGCTTTGGCAGCAAGTGCACCAGCAGGTCACGCCCGGGACCCGGGTGTTGATTGTCCGGGGCGACACAAGTGGGGCGGGCGACCCTGCTGCCGACCAGCCAATAGGCGTTGCAGCCAGCACCCAAAACACCCCCGGCGTCGGGCGCGATTGGCTAGCGCAACGCTTGCAGCAAGCTGGCGCGGCGGTGGATTTCGTGGTGGCTTACCAGCGCAGTGCACCGGTTTGGTATGCGGCCGAGCGCACCTTGGCCGAGCAGGCTGCCACCGACGGGTCAGTGTGGTTGTTCAGCAGCGCTGAGGCGGTGTTAAACCTGCGCAGTCTGTTGCCAGATCAAAGCTGGGCGCAGGCCCGCGCGGTGGCCACCCATGCCCGAATTGCGCAAACCGCGCGAGAGTTAGGCTTTGCCGTGGTGCTGGAGTCGCGGCCCACGCTGGCCGACACGCTTGCCTCTATAGAATCCCTGTCATGACCAATGTCAATTCATCAGACGCTGCCCAGACGGGCGGGATGCCCGAGCCAGCCGCTACCGAAGCTGCGGCGCAGGTGCCCGTTGCCAGCTTGTCTGCGCCGGTAGCCGTGCCCGGGCGCAATGTAACCTTGTGGTTGGGTGCGTTGGCGGTGCTTGCGTTGTTGGCCACGTTGCTGCTTTGGCAAAAGGTCAACAACATGCAGCAGCAGCTGGCACTGCAAAGCGCTAACGCGCAAGGCACATCGCAAGAAGCCCAGGCGCTGTCCAAGCAGGCGCTGGCGCTGGCGCAGGAAACCGTGGCGCGTGTGGCGGTGCTGGACGCCCGCCTGAGTGAGGTCGCCCTGCAGCGTGGTCAGCTCGATGAACTGATGCAAAGCCTGTCGCGTTCGCGCGACGAAAACCTGGTGGTCGATATTGAGGCGGCTTTGCGTCTTGCCCAGCAGCAGGCGGAGCTCACCGGCACCGTGGAGCCACTGCTGGCCGCGCTGAAAAGTGCGGATCAGCGGGTGGCCCGTGCCGCGCAGCCGCGCCTTGCGTTGTTGCAACGCGCGCTGGCGCGCGACATTGAGCGCGTCAAGTCGGCTGCTGTCAGTGATACACCCAGCATGCTGGTGAAGCTTGACGAACTGGTGCGCCTGGCGGACGACTTGCTGCTGGCCAATGCCGTGGGGCCGGCAGCCAAATCCGCTGACAAGCCCCAGGCTGCGGCCTCGAAACCTATGGAGCAATGGCAAAGGGCCTTGCAGCAAGTGCTGGGTGAAGCCAGCAACCTGGTTCGGGTGAGCCGTGTTGAGGCGCCAGACGCTGCCCTGTTGTCACCCGAGCAGTCGTTTTTTGTGCGGGAAAATTTCAAGCTCAAGCTGCTCAACGCCCGCCTCGGGCTGCTGTCGCGGCAAATTGATTCCGCCCAGGCGGATCTGGTGGTAGCCCAGGATGCGCTGGGCAAGTACTTCAATGGCACAGCCCGCAGCACCCGCACCGCAGCGGCCCTGCTGCAGCAGTTGCAGTTGCAGATGCGACAGTTGCAAATTCCCCGGGTCGAAGACACGCTGGCGGTGTTGGCCACGGCAGCAGCAGGGCGTTAACGCATGCGACTCACCTTGTGGTTTCTCGGGCTGTTTGGGGTGGCGGTGGCATTGGCGCTGTTTGCCAGCACCAATCCGGGCACAGTGACCGTGTTCTGGCCACCTTACCGGGTGGATTTGTCGCTCAATCTGGTGATCCTCGTGTTGATCGTGGCGTTTGGCCTGGTGTATGTGGCGCTTCAAGGTGTCTCGGCACTGTTCGCCATGCCGGGGCAGGCGCGGTCATGGCGGCTGCGCTACCAGGAGCGGCTGATGCACTCAGCGCTGCTGGACGCACTGTCGCATCTGGTGGCGGGGCGGTTTATTCGGGCCAGAAAAGCAGCAGAGCTGGTGCTAGCGCGTGAATCAGCCATGCAACGCAGTGGTGAAGTCTGGCCGGATGCTGCGCGCCTGCGGGTACTGGCGCATTTGTTGGCCGCCGAAAGTGCGCAGGCACTGCAAGACAAGTCCGCGCGCGAAGTCCATTTCCAGGAGGCGTTAGCGCAATCTGCCAGGGCAGACGCCAGCAGCACCCGCGATGGCGTGCAGCTGCGTGCGCTGCGCTGGTCGCTGGAAGACCGTGATTCGGGTGCCGCGCTGGACTGGCTGGCGCAACTGCCTTCAGGGGTGGCACGGCGCACGGTGGCGCTGCGCATGCGCCTGAAGGTGGCGCGGCTGGCGGGGCAAAACGATTTGGCGCTGGAAACCGCACGCCTGCTGGTCAAACACAAAGCGTTTTCAGAGGCAGCGGCGCGTAGCCTGGTGCGGGCCTTGGCGCTGGAATACTTGCTGAGCGCCCGCGAGCCAGAGCAGCTGACCGCTGCCTGGGCCAAGCTGGAAACCAGCGAGAAAAGTGTGCCCGAGGTGGCCACCGCTGCTAGCGGGCGCCTGCTGCGCCTGGGGGGCGATGTGCGGCAAGCTTTTGAGTGGCTGCTGCCGGTCTGGGAGCGCTTGCAAAACCCGGCGCAGGGTTTGACTCAGGATCAAAAAATTGTCCTGATCCGGGTTCTGGAAAATGGTTTTTCAGTGGCTGGCGCAAACGCCGACACAGCTTGGCTGTCACGCATTGAAAAAGCCCAGCAGGCCGCCCCAGGGGACGCCGCGCTGCAATACCTGGCCGGAGTGGCTTGTTTGCACCTGCAGCTTTGGGGCAAGGCGCAGCAGTTGATCCGCCAGGCGTTGCCACGGCTGGAAGATAGCAGCCTGCTCACCCGCGCCTGGCAGGTGTTGGCCGAACTAGCTCAACAGCAGGGCGATGAGGCACAGGCCATGGCAGCCTGGAAAAATGCGGCAAAGGTGTCGTTGCGACGCCGGGTTTAGGCCTCGGACGACGTTGGTGCTTTCCGCGCGCCCGCTTGGGGGCGTTGGCGTGACTTGGCAGCCTTTCGAGTCTATGATTTGGCTATGAGCACATTCATTGAACACATTGTCAAACTGACCAATCACCGCGACCGTGACCTGCTTGAGCTGACGCTGTCCAAAGCGTTGATTGACTTGCTGCCTCTGGAGCGTATCGTGATTGCGCGTGTCATGCGCGAAGAGGGTGTCAGCCGCTGGCTGGAAGTGGCGCGCCTGGATAGCAAGGGCGGCGGGCGGGTGATCGACCCGCAACGGGTGGATTTTCAAACGCTGGTCAAACTTGAAGACGCGTCTGACCGCTTCACGTGTCTGCAAAGCCGCAGCCTGGTCGAAGTCGCCTGGGCAGGGCCAGACGGGCCGCGTATCACCTTGCTGCCGCTGTTTTCGGATTCCCGGCTGGAAGACTCCGGCGTGCTTGAGATGCATTCTGAAGCCGCCCTGAGCCCCGACAGCCTGATTCTGGTGGATGCCCTGCGGCAGATTTACCGCAATATGTACTCGCTGTTGGAGTACAGCGACCGCGACCCGTTGACCGGGCTGCTCAACCGCAAGTCGCTGGACGATGCGTTTTACAGTGCTGTGCTTGAAGATATGGACGGCACCGGGCCCAGCATGGGTAGCGCCACTGAGCAGGAGCGCCGTCACCGCGTGCCCGCCAATTACTGGCTGGGTTCAGCATCTGTCGATAACTTCGACCTGATCAGCGACAAACACGGTGCCGGCGCCGCGCAAGATGTCTTGCAGCGGGTGGCGCGCATCATGAGCGGCACCTTCAGAACCTATGACCTGCTGTACCACTTTGGTGCAGAAAAGTTTGGTGTGCTGATGCATTGCCCTGACGAGGCGCTGGTGCTGTCGGCTTTTGAGCGGTTCCGCGCCAATGTGGAAGCGACCAAATTTTCGCAGGTGGGGCGTGTCACGGTCAGCTCGGGCTTCACCACAGTCAGGGTAGACGACTCGCCGGCCAGTGCGCTGGACAACACCGAGCGCGCGGTGGACTTCGCTCGTCGGGGCGGCGGCAACAAGGCTTGCAGTTTTGACGGCCTAGTACGCCGCGGTTTTTTTGGGACAGTCACCATCCTTGGCGAAGAAGTTGTCGCCGCCTAACTTTTCTGCAGACTGGAAAAAGGGCACTTGAAGTGCCCTTTTTTGATAGCTGCTAACCCTTGCTACATAAGGGCTTAGAGCGCTTCTTCCTTCTCGAACGGCAAAGTCATGTTGCGCAGGTCAAGGCGCGTTTCCACCAGCACCAGGGGGCGATCATCGATCGTGACCGCCTCTGGGCGCTGGCGCAGTACACGCACCGGCTCTGGCTGGGCAGTAATGGCAGTTTGCACCGCCGCCACCTTGTCAGCGTCAGACATCACCCAGGTCAAACCACTGTTTTGTGCAAGCTGGGTCAGGTCTTCCAACGGCAGGTGGTAGGCCGACACCCTTGGCATGCCGCCAGCCATGACAGCGGGTGGCACAGCCTTGGGCAACGGTGCAGGTGCCGCAGCCACAGGGGCGGGTGCGGGCAAGGGCTGCGCCAACACCGCTTTGGACACGACCGCTTCGGTCTTTGCAGTGTCCACTTGGGCAACAGGTGGTGCCAGCTCAGGCTTGGCCGCTTCAGGCAATGCTGCAGCCGCTGCAGGCAGGCTGGCTGCAGGGGTGCTGAAGTACGACTTGCGGGGCGCCGCATCTTCCTCGGTGTCAGGCGCTGCACTCAGTAGCAGGTTTGCCGGAACGTCTTCGGTGGGCTCTGCCTCGGTGGCTGGCCTCTCGGTACGCTCGCCGCGGGGTTTGCGCTCCCGGCCATACCGGTCACGCGAACGCTTTTCACGGTGTGCCGATTCGTCTCGCTCAGCTTGCTCACCGGCTGGCATATCCGACGGTACGTCAAGTGGTGCGGGTTGGGTCATGACCGTGCTGGCATCCAGCGTCGGGTCGAGGCCTTCCTGCGGCGCGCCCTGCGCGTCCATGCGCGGACTGCGAGGCGGGCGGCGCTCGCCGCGTGGAGAGCGGCTGCCGCGTTCCGGGCGTGGCTCGTTGCGATTGGTATCGCTGTTGTTGGTGTTGACCTGAAGGTCGCCCTCCAGCCGGACTGCGTCGGACGCTATCGCGTTGGCCTGGTTGTCTGAGCGCTCGCGCGGGCTGCGATCGGTGCGTTCGCCCCGTTCAGTGCGCTCACCACGCTCCGGGCGTCCACCACGTTCAACCCGGTTGGAGCGGGAATCTGGACGACCGTCAGCACGTCCTTCGGGGCGACCATTGCGGCCATCAGCGCGCGGGGCTCGGTTGCCTTCGGGGCGGTCGCCGCGCGGCTCATTGCGGCGGCTGCTGTCGCGGCCTTGCGGGCGGCCGCCTGGCTGGGCAGCGCGTGGCTCGGGGGCTGCTGTGGCTGTAGCGGCCAGTGTGGGCGCTTTGGCCGCGGGTACGGCGACCGGCGCTGGTGCGAACAGGTTTTTCACCCAGCCAAAAAAGGCTTTTTTGATCACCACTGGCGCAGCGACCGGTACCCTGGACGGGTGAGGTACCGGGGCTGGCGGCGTGTGGGCCACGGGTTCGGGCCTAGGTGGTGCAATCGGCGCAGGGGCGTCTGGCAGCACGCCTTTGAGTACCGGGGTTTGACGGTTGGTGGGCTCCTGGGCGCGGCGCGTGACAGCAGTGACTTCTTCCGCTTCTTCAGCCATCTTGTAGCTGGCGGTGATGCCGTCTAGGCGCGGGTCGTCGTGTTTCAGGCGCTCCAACTTGTAGTTGGGCGTTTCCATTGACTTGTTGGGCACCATCAGCACGTTGATGCGCTGTTTGAGCTCGATTTTGGCGATTTCAGTGCGCTTCTCGTTGAGCAGGAAGGAGGCCACTTCGACCGGCACCTGGCACAGAACCGAGGCGGTGTTGTCCTTCAGGGACTCTTCCTGGATCACACGCAGAATTTGCAGCGCGCTGGATTCGGTGTCGCGGATGTGACCCGAGCCGCCGCAACGAGGGCAGGGAATGGAAGCCCCTTCGCTCAACGCCGGGCGCAGGCGCTGGCGGCTCATTTCCATCAGGCCGAATTTGCTGATGGAGGCGAACTGCACGCGGGCTCGGTCCTGGCGCAGCGCGTCGCGAAGGCGGTTTTCTACCTCGCGGCGGTTCTTGCTTTCTTCCATGTCGATGAAGTCGATCACGATCAAGCCGCCCAAGTCGCGCAGACGCGCCTGGCGTGCCACTTCGTCAGCGGCTTCCAGGTTGGTGCGGGTGGCGGTTTCTTCGATGTCGCCGCCCTTGATGGCACGCGCCGAGTTCACGTCGACCGACACCAGCGCTTCGGTGTGGTCGATGACGATGGCACCGCCTGAAGGCAGGGTCACGGTGCGCGCATAAGCGGTTTCGATCTGGTGCTCGATCTGGAAGCGGCTGAACAGCGGCGCGTCGTCGCGGTAACGCTTGACGCGGGCGGCGTGCTCGGGCATCACATGTGCCATGAACTGCTGCGCCTGGTCGTACACGTCGTCGGTGTCGATCAGGATGTCGCCGATGTCGTTGTTGAAATAGTCGCGAATGGCGCGGATCACCAGGCTTGACTCTTGGTAGATCAGGAAGGCTCCCTTGCCACCCTTGGCTGCGCCGTCAATGGCGGTCCAGAGTTTCAGCAGGTAGTTCAAGTCCCACTGCAACTCGGGCGCGCTGCGACCAATGCCGGCGGTGCGCGCAATGATGCTCATGCCGTTGGGGTATTCCAACTGGTCCATGTTCTCTTTGAGTTCAGCGCGGTCTTCACCCTCGATGCGCCGGCTGACGCCACCGCCACGCGGGTTGTTGGGCATCAGCACCACATAGCGGCCAGCCAGTGACACGAAGGTGGTAAGCGCTGCGCCCTTATTGCCGCGCTCTTCTTTCTCAACCTGAATGACCAGTTCCTGGCCTTCACGAATCACATCCTGGATGCGCGCCTGGCTGACCGATACACCTTGCTGAAAGTAGGCTTTGGAAATTTCCTTGAATGGCAAAAAGCCGTGGCGCTCTTCGCCGTAGTCAACAAAACAGGCCTCCAGCGACGGTTCGACGCGGGTCACGACGGCCTTGTAAATGTTGCCCTTACGCTGTTCGCGCCCTTCAATTTCGATTTCGTAGTCGAGCAGTTTTTGCCCGTCTACCACGGCCAAGCGGCGTTCTTCCGCTTGGGTGGCGTTGATCAGCATCCGTTTCATGGGTAGCGTTCCTTCAATTCAAATATCAACAAACAAGCTCACAACGAGCTTTTGATACCCAAACTGACGCTTTGAAATGCGCGGAGAACTGCCGTTTAACGCCAACTCACACAGTGAATTGGCGCGGTGGCGCGTGGAGGGGAGTCATCGGATTTGTGGGGACTGCTGCTACTGATCTAGTAGCTACTCGCGCCCGTTTGACGGGCACTGGTGCCTGACGCGCGCCAACAAACAGCACGCGTGCGCGCCGCAGGCAAAGAGACATCAGGGACATCAACACAAACATATCACTTCATTTCCGCTCACAGTCTAGGACTGCAAGTTTTGGTTATTCCGTATCATGATTTCAAGGCGTCGTTCAAACCCTTCATCTGGGCCGCCACGCAAGACATTGGGTCAAGCGTTTGCAGATCAGCTGTCAGGCGGTACCGACTTTTCTGGCGTGGCAACTGGTGTGTGAACTAAACTTCACCCAACCAACGAGTTAACTTTCTGTAAAATCAACCACTTACAGCGCATCGCCAGTGAAAGTCATTATAGGGGGCAAACCCGCTCCAACCGCCCCCAAGGTCGAAACGCTTTGCATCGACGAAGACGCCGCTGGCCAGCGTGTCGATAACTTTTTGATGCGCTATCTCAAGGGCGTGCCCAAGACCCATGTGTACCGGCTCATTCGCAGCGGCGAGGTGCGCGTCAACAAGGGCCGAGTGGGTGCTGATACCCGCTTGCAGACTGGCGATCTGGTGCGCGTGCCGCCGGTGCGTATCTCCGAGCGGGTCGCGGAAAAAGAGCAGGCCATGGCCGAGCAGGTGGCGCGTGGCGCACCCGCCCGCGCCTTCCCGGTGCTGCTGGAAGACGACCATTTCATCGCCATCAACAAGCCCGCTGGGGTGGCGGTGCATGGCGGCTCCGGGGTGAGTTTTGGTGTGATCGAGCAATTGCGCATGGCGCGCCCCCAGGCCAAATTCTTGGAACTGGTGCATCGGTTGGACCGCGAAACCAGCGGTATTTTGCTGGTGGCCAAAAAACGCAGTGCGCTGAAAAATCTGCAAGACCAGTTCCGCGAGCGCCAGACCGGCAAGACCTATCTGGCGATGGTGCGCGGTCACTGGCCAGCCATGCTCAAGGTGCTGGACAAGCCGTTGCACAAATATTTACTGGACGGCAACGGTGCCCAGGCGGGCGAACGCCGCGTCAAAGTGGTCGCGCGCGACGACCCCAACGGCATGCCCTCGGTCACCCTGGTCAAGGTTCGGGCCGCATCCAAAGACTATTCGCTGCTGGAAGTCACCATCAAAACCGGGCGCACGCACCAAATCAGGGTGCATCTGGCCAGCGAAGGTTACCCGATTCTGGGGGATGACAAATATGGTGATTTTGAATTGAACAAGGCACTGGCCCATGCCAGCGCTGCACCGAGCCTCAAACGCATGTTTCTGCATGCCTGGCGGCTGCAGCTCAATCACCCTGCCAACGATGAGCGTCTTGAATTGCTGGCAGACTTGGCGCCCGAACTGGCCCGTTTTGCCAGCGCCACTTTGCCCCCCACTCCTTCCCCCTGAGATGCCATGACCCCACGCCGTTTTGATTTGATCGCCTTTGACTGGGATGGCACCCTGTTTGACTCCACCGCCATCATCGCCCGCTGCATCCAGGCCGCAGTGCGCGACGTGGGCGGCAAAGAGCCAAGCTTTGAAGAGGCCTCGTATGTGATCGGCATGGGCCTGATGCAGGCGCTGGCGCATGCCGCGCCCGACGTGCCGCAGGCGCTCTACCCGCGTCTGGGGGACCGCTACCGCCACCATTACTTTGCCCTTCAGCACGACATCAGCCTGTTTGAAGGCGTGTTGCCGCTGCTGGCTGACTTGAAGGGGCGGGGGCATCTGCTGACCGTGGCCACGGGCAAAAGCCGCCGCGGGCTGGACGAGGCGCTGGCCACCTCGGCGCTGGCAAGGGTGTTTGACGCTTCGCGCACAGCCGACCAGACCGCCGGCAAGCCCGACCCGCTGATGCTGCGCGAACTGATGGCCGAGTTTGATGTGCCGCCCGAGCGCACCCTGATGATTGGCGACACCACCCACGACCTGCAAATGGCTTTGAGAGCCGGTTGCGCCAGCGTGGCAGTGAGTTACGGCGCGCACGACCCGCAGGAGTTTGACGCGCTGACCCCGCTTTACGTCGCGCACAGCGTCGCCCAGTTGCATGACTGGTTGCTGGGCCATGCCTGAGGAAGTTTTTTTGTGCCATTCATCCCAACTGCAAGACAGCGGTTCGGCGGTTCCCTTTCAAGTGCGGTACTTTTCACAAAGCAATGCCGCCTTTGCGGTGCGCTACGCTGGCACGGTTTACGCATACCTGAACCGCTGCTCGCACGTGCCGATGGAGATGGATTACCAGCCAAACCAATTTTTTGACCTGACCGGCCACTGGCTGATCTGCGCCACCCACGGCGCACATTACGCACCCCAAACGGGCCAGTGCCGCATGGGCCCGTGCCGGGGTGGCCTGGTCAAGATCGAGGTCAGTGAGGCCGATGGCCAGGTGCACTGGCATACTTCCGATAATCTTCAACCCGACCCGACCCAATGACCGACCCACAAGACGCGGCATACCGCGACCCGGCAACGCCGCCAGAAAATATGTCAAATCAGCCTCAAGCCCCCGTCAATCAAGCGCCAGTAGCTCCTGAAAGTATATCAAACCAGACGCCGGGTGGCGCTGGTTGGGAGCGTGCCACACTGGAAAAACTGGCGTTTGCAGCCCTCAATGAGCAACGCTCGGCACGCCGCTGGCGCACCTTTGTGCGACTCGCCTGGTTGGTGTTTCTGGGAGGGTTTGCATGGTTTGCTTTTCAGGAAAGCACCGGCAACCAGAACGTCTCCACACCGCACACGGCGGTGATTGAGATCAAGGGCGAGATCGCTTCCGGCGCCGAAGCCAGCGCCGAGCTGATTTTGTCTAGCGTGCGCGCCGCCTTTGACGATGCTGGCGCCAAGGCGGTGGTCTTGCTGATCAACTCGCCCGGCGGCAGTCCGGTGCAGGCAGGCATCATCAACGACGAAATCCGTCGACTCAAACTTCTGCACAACAAGCCGGTGTATGCCGTGGTGGAGGAATCCTGTGCTTCAGCCGCGTATTACATTGCCGTCTCGGCGGACAAGATCTATGTCGATAAAGCCAGCATCGTCGGCAGCATTGGCGTGCTGATGGATGGTTTTGGCTTCACCGGGCTGATGGAAAAGCTGGGCGTGGAGCGGCGGCTGATGACGGCGGGTGAAAACAAAGGGTTTCTCGACCCTTTCAGCCCGCAAACCGAGCGCCAGCGCGAGTACGCCCAAACCATGCTTAACCAGATCCACCTGCAGTTCATTGACGCCGTCAAGACCGGGCGCGGCACCCGTCTGAAGGAAGAGCCTGACACCTTCAGCGGCCTGTTCTGGAGCGGCCAGCAAGCCATTACGCTAGGCTTGGCCGACGAGTTGGGCAGTGTGGACTATGTGGCGCGCGAGGTGGTGAAAGCCGAGGAAATCATCGACTACACCCGCCGCGACAACGTGGCTGAGCGCCTGGTCAAGCGTTTTGGTGCAGCCATGGGCGAGGCTGCGGTGCAAGGCGCGAAGTCGTCATCAGCAAACTTGCGCTGATCTCAAAAGCCACTCAGCGGCCAATGGCAAACACGGCAGGCGTGGCATTGTTCAGTGGGCTGGCTTTCTTCTTCCAGTTTTTCACACTGTCACTCACCAGCTGAGCACGGTCCAAAGTGAGCCCTGACCCAATCGCCAGGCGGGTATTGTGCTGCAAGTGTTGTAGCAAGGACTGCAGCATGGCGAGGTTCCGGTAGGGCGTTTCGATGAACAACTGGGTCTGCCCCGTGCGCAACGCCAGCGCTTCCAGTTCACGGACACGCCCGCCACGCTCGGTTGGGTCTTGCGGCAGGTAACCGACAAAAGCAAAGTTCTGACCATTGAGCCCGCTGGCCGCCAGGGTCAGTAGCAGCGACACCGGCCCGACCAGTGGCACCACCGTGATGCCCAGATCATGCGCCGCACGCACCACCGATGACCCCGGGTCGGCAATGGCGGGCATACCCGCCTCGCTGATCAGGCCCAGGTGATGTCCATCCAGCGCGCTTTGCAGCAGGTGGCGGGCGTCAAAGTTGCCAGTGTGGTCGCCTTTTTTATGCACTTCACGCGGCAACTCCACCAGTTGCATCTCTTGAATGCTGCAACACAGCGGTGTGACCTCATGGATGCGCTTGAGGTAAGCACGGGCGGATTTGGCGTTTTCACAGACCCAATAGCGAAGCCCGGCGGCCGTTTTTAGAGTGCCCAGCGGCTGGGTGGCTTGCAGGTCCGGCGTCTCGTCGCAGCCAAAGTCCAGCGGGGCAGGCACCAAATACAAACTGCCTTTTGGCGGTGTTTTTGCGGGTGTGGCGGTCTGGTTCATGCGGCCAGCACCTGGATGCCCGCCGCTTCGATCATCCGGCAGGTGCGAATCAGCGGCAGGCCGATCAGCGCGGTCGGGTCGTCGTTGTCGATGCGCTCCAGCAGGGCAATGCCCAAACCCTCGCTTTTGGCGCTACCGGCGCAGTCGTACGGCAGTTCGGCCAGCAGATAGGCTTCAATTTGCGCGTCAGTCAAGGCGCGAAAAGTCACTTTGACCTGCGCCAGATCGGTTTGTGCAAACCCGCTTTCCAGGCACACCACCGCCACGGCGGTCTGAAAAATGACGGTTCTGCCGCGCATGGTCTGTAATTGCTGCACCGCACGCGCATGGTTGCCGGGCTTGCCCAGCGCCTGCCCATCCAGATCAGCCACTTGGTCGGAGCCGATCACCACAGCGCCCGGGTGCGCCTGTGCTACCGAGCGCGCCTTGGCCAGTGCCAGGCGACAAGCCATGTTTTTTGGGGATTCTCCAGCGACCTGGGTTTCATCAACCTGCGAGGCGATGACGCCAAAGGGCAGGCGCAAGCGCTCCAGCAGTTGGCGGCGATAGACCGAGGTGGAGGCCAGAATCAGGGGACGTTGGTGTAAAGATGACATACCGTGATTCTCTTACACTGCGGCCATGGTGCGACTCGAAGTCGCTTCACCCGATCTCAATGATCGACTTAAATCAGGAATGTTTCTCTCTGCGGATCACGCGTTCTGCCTCTGGGCTTGAGCCAGCGCATTCATGGTGCGAGCCATTTGCGGTTTGGTTTGATTTAGCGCTGCGCGGTGACGGGTTGCTGCGATGCCGCGCCTATCTGTGAAAGGCACGGCCAAGTTCACTACATTGGATTTGCCGGTAAACAGCTCACTGTCAATGGGCACAAAGCCCTGAGCACTTGTCAGCCCTAGGGCCAGCACCTGCTGGCCCATGACGTGCCGCCCGAATCCTTGCGCCGCATGGCCGCATGGCCGAATGGACGGGCCACTTTGACCCCAAGGTGTTTCAGGCGTTTGTCAAAAGCATGGGCATTTACCCGGTTGGCTCGCTGGTGCGACTGCGCTCCGGACGCATCGGCGTGGTGACTGAGCAGTCGCTCAAGTCGCTGACCATGCCCATGATCCTAGAAACCGCAGTTGACAGCTTTCAATTGCTGGCAAGTCCCTATGAACATTCACTTTTTTAACCACGAATGCGTTCACCATTTGGGTGACAGCGCTACGCACCCGATTGAGCCACTGCAGCCACGCCTGGGGTCGTTGCTCCTTCTTGCTCTCAGGAGAGAGCTGCGTCGTCTCGCCTACCCAGACGCGTCCACAGTAGCCCACTCGGGCGCGTCCAACTGCGGTTTCTAGGGTGATCAAGGTGTTTTCTCCACCAAATCCAATAGGTGCGTTGTGCCGGTGATGGTGGATTTGTCGCAGCCTTCGACGCTGGAAAAAATCGTCAGTCGCGAAGACCCGGCGCAGTGGAGCTTCTCGGGCCTCAACGCGCTGTGGTCAGGCTTGCCTAATTTGGGCACGTGAACTGGGCGCTCAGCAACCCCGCGTCACTGGCATCTCTACGGGTTTGGCGCCAGGGGCGTATTTGCGCAACTCCAGCTTGGCAATCGCGTTGCGGTGCACTTCATCGGGGCCGTCAGCAAAGCGCAGGGTGCGCGCGCAGGTGTAGGCGTAGGCCAGCGGGAAGTCGTCGCACATGCCGCCACCGCCAAAGGCCTGAATGGCCCAGTCGATCACCTCGCAAGCCATGTTGGGTGCGACCACCTTGATCATGGCGATCTCGTTTTTGGCGAACTTGTTGCCCGCCACGTCCATCACCCAGGCGGCTTTGAGGGTGGGCAGGCGTGCCATGTCGATCTTGCAGCGCGCCTCGGCAATGCGTTCCTGCGTCACCGTTTGGGCGGCAATCGGTTTGCCAAAGGTGACGCGGCTGGCGGCCCGTTTGCACATCAGTTCCAGCGCACGCTCGGCCAGGCCGATCAGCCGCATGCAGTGGTGAATGCGCCCGGGCCCGAGGCGCCCCTGGACAATCTCAAAACCCCGGCCTTCGCCCAGCAGGATGTTGCTGGCCGGCACCCGCACGTTTTTGTAGGCAATTTCCATGTGGCCGTGTGGTGCATCGTCGTAACCCATGACGTTCAGTGGGCGCAGCACCGTCACCCCCGGCGTGTTGGCGGGCACCAGAATCATGCTCTGCTGGGTGTGTCGGTCGGCTTCGGGGTTGGTTTTGCCCATGACGATGTGGACAGCACAGCGTGGGTCACCCGCGCCGCTGATCCACCATTTGCGCCCGTTGATGATGTAGTCGGCATCGTCGCGCTCGATCAGCGTATTGATGTTGGTGGCATCGCTGGAGGCCACGTCGGGTTCGGTCATGGAGAAAGCCGAGCGCATCCGGCCTTCCAGCAAGGGCTTGAGCCACTGCTGCTTGTGCTCGGGCGAGCCGTAGCGGGCGATGGTTTCCATATTGCCGGTGTCTGGTGCCGAGCAGTTGAACACCTCACTGGCCCAGGGCACGCGGCCCATGATCTCGGCCAGCGGGGCGTATTCCTGGTTGGTCAGGCCCGCGCCGGCCTAAATGCCGCCGGCCTGCTCGCTGTCTGGCGGGTAAAACAGGTTCCACAGCCCTTGTACCTGCGCCTGGCGCTTGAGGTTTTCGATGGTTTGCAGCGGTGTCCTGCGTTTGCCCGCTGCGGTGTTGGCTTCGATCTCGGCGTGGTGTGCGCCTTCAGCGGGGTAAATGTGCTCGTCCATGAAATGCAACAACTGGGCCTGCAGCGCTTTGGTTTTGGGGGAGTAGTCAAAGTCCATGGTGGTCTCGCGGTGGTGTGGTTATGACGACTTTTATATGAAAAATCAGGCGCTAGCCCTTTATCTATATGCGCAAGCAGCTATCAAATTCATAATATGAATGTGTTGCGATGCGGTTCAATGAAGTTTGAATTTGGCTCACTGGCTGCGCTGCGCAAAATCCCAGGCCATCTGCGCCAGCGGCCGAGCGCCTGCCGCTGCCTGGATAGCTTGCGCACTGGCGGCGGTACCGGCCTCAATCCGTTTGCCGATGCCCTGCAAAATGGCCGCTATGCGAAACAGGTTGTAGGCCATGTAAAAGGCCCAGTCCTGCGTCAATTGTTGCGGCGTGGTCAGGCCGGTGCGTTCGCAGTACTGACGGATGTAGTCAGCCTCTGCCGGAATGCCCAGCGCCTCGATGTCCAGCGTGCCAATGCCGCGAAACGCGCCGGGCGTGATGTGCCAGGCCATGCAGTGGTAGCTGAAATCGGCCAGCGGGTGGCCGAGTGTGGAGAGTTCCCAGTCCAGCACGGCGATCACGCGCGGCTCGGTGGGGTGAAACACCAGGTTGTCCATGCGATAGTCGCCGTGCACGATGCTGACCATGGCCGGGTCACGCGCCATGGCCGGAATGTGCTCGGGCAGCCAGGCCATCAACTTGTCCATCTCGTCAATCGGCTGGGTGATGGAGGCCACATATTGCTTGCTCCAGCGGCCAATCTGGCGCTCGAAATAGTTGCCGGGTTTGCCGTAGCTTGCCAGCCCGACGGCAGCGTAGTCCACAGAGTGCAATGCGGCCATCACGCGGTTCATCTCGTTGTAAATCTCACCGCGCTGCTGGCGCGTCATGCCGGGCAGGGATGGGTCCCAGTAAATGCGCCCGTTCATGAACGACATGATGTAGAACGCCCGGCCAATGACGGATTCGTCCTCGCACAGGCATAGCATCTGTGGCACCGGCACGTCAGTAGTCGCCAGACCTGTCATGACGGCAAACTCGCGCTCGATCGCGTGCGCCGATGGCAGCAGTTTGGCGACCGGTCCGGGTTTGGAGCGCATCACATAGGTCTGGCTCGGGGTGATGAGTTTGTAGGTTGGGTTCGACTGGCCGCCCTTGAATGACTCCACTTGCAGTGGGCCGCTAAACCCCTGCAGGTGCTGCAGTAGCCACTCGGTCAGCGCGGCGGTGTTAAAGGTCAGGCTCTGCGGCACGGCGCGGGTGCCAGAAAAATCGTCAAGGTTGCTTATGCTGAAGAAGTGTCCTCAAAGTTGGGTTAGGTGCATCAACGCGTCGCGCTGGCGGATGACCACACCACCGGCCTCAATGCGGATGTAGTCGTCGCGCTCCATGGCCTTGAGCTCCTGGTTGACGAGCTGGCGTGAGGCGCCCAGCAATTGGGCCAGCTCCTCCTGCGCCAGTTGCAGGCCAATACGGACCTCTGATGCGTCGCTCAAGGACGGCACACCGTAGGAGCGCGCCAGGTGAAGCAGTTGCTTGGCCAGCCGGGCGCGCAGCGGCAAGGTGTTGAGGTCTTCGACCAAACCATAAAGCTGGCGAATGCGCCGCGCGTGCAGACGCAGCAGGGCTTCGTACAACTCGCTGTGCTGCGCCAGGATCTTGGTGAAATCGGCGCGGGCTACGCACAAGGTGGTGGTTTCACCGTGGGCGTAGGCATCGTGGGTGCGGCGGTCGCCGTCAAAAATGGCCACGTCACCAAACCAGATGCCGGGCTCCACATAGTCAGGGTGATCAGCTTGCCGGAGATGGCGGTGGAACTCACCCGCACCGCGCCCTTGGCGCAGGCCAACCACTCTTGCGGCTGGTCGCCGCGGGCAGTGATCAGCTCACCGTCCTGGTAACGCTTGACATACGTACAGCGCAGGATGTCGTGCCGCAAGGAGGGTGACAGGCTGGCAAACCAGCGCCCGGCGTTGATGGCCGCACGTTCGTCCAGGGTCAGTGGGGAGTCGCTCATGGTCTGGCATGTTAGCGACAGAAAACCGCCGTGCTGTCACTCCGGGGACGGGGTCCCGCCCAATATCGCTAGCGCCTGACCTGCAGGGAGCCCGGGTTAACGATGTTGGTGGGGCGGCCTTTGATGAAATTCACCACGTTGTCAAATGCAGCGCCAAAGTACATCTCGTAATTGTCAAGCTCTACATACCCAATGTGGGGTGTGCAAATGCAGTTTTCCAGGCGCAGTAGCGCGTGGCCCTGCAAAATGGGTTCCGACTCATAAACATCCACCGCGGCCATGCCTGGTCGGCCCCGGTTGAGGGCACTCAGCAGCGCGTCGGGTTGAATCAGTTCGGCACGGGAAATGTTCACCAGCAGGGCCGTGGGTTTCATTTTGGACAGATCATCCATGCTGACGATGCCTGCGGTCTCATCGTTGAGCCGAAGGTGCAAGGACAACACATCTGACTGTTCAAACAGCTCTTCTCTGGTACTCGTCACTTCAAAGCCATCAAGTACCGCCCGTTCACGTGACGGCGCCCGGCCCCAGATCAGCACCCGCATGCCAAAGGCCCGCCCGTAACCCGCAACCAGTTGGCCAATGCGGCCGTAACCCCAGATACCCAGCGTGCGGCCTTGCAGCCTGGTGCCCAGCCCAAAGTTGGGCGGCATGCTGCTGGACTTCAAACCAGATTGCTGCCAGGCAGCGTGCTTCAAGTTGCCAATGTATTGCGGCAGGCGCCGCACAGAGGCCATGATCAGCGCCCAAGCCAGCTCGGCAGGCGCTACTGGCGAGCCCGTGCCTTCTGCGACGGCAATACCGCGCTCAGTGCAGGCGTTCACATCCAAGTGCGGGCCTACCCGTCCGGTTTGCGAAATCATTTTCAAGCGCGGCAGCTTTTCAATGACGGCGCGGGGCAATTGGGTGCGTTCACGGTTAAGTACGATCACATCGGCGTCTTTGAGCCGCAACGACAGTTGCCCCAGCCCTTTGACCGTATTGGTGTGGACCTTGGCCTGATAGGCCTCCAGCTTGGATGCGCACGCCAATTTGCGAACGGCATCCTGATAGTCATCAAGAATCACAATATTCATGCCGTCGATTGTGCCTTGGCAAGCGCAACCGAACCCGCTTCGCTGCCGGGATTTGTCAAGAATGACCGATCAGCACCCAACCCCACACCTAAAGTGGGCGTGCCAGAGGCGCTGCCTCTCAGTGCAGCAGCGCCTCTCGGGCAGCCAGTCGGTCCAGCTCGGCGCACACATCAGCCATACGCCCGGAGATGCGCAAACGCCCTGACTGAGCTGGGCTTTGGCCTGCTTCCATCACTTGGAGCACGCGCACCGGTCGGCTGGGCATGGTCTGCTGAGCATTGACAGCAGGTTGGCGTGACTGACTGCCTGCCGCCGCAGCAGGGTCAGCATGCGTGGCGGGACCAACTGGGTGCAGACTGTCGTCTTGTAGCGATGGCGTTGGTAAAGACTGCCCTGGCTTGACCATTAGCCACTGCCACAGCGCCTTGAACGAGTGCCTGACAGAAGTTGTTTGAAGCGTGTTGTTCATGGTGCTGGCTTTCATGGACGGCGGTATCAGGGTCGATGGGCTTGGCAGGCAAGTGGGCAAGGTGACGCGCGTGGCGATTTACATCAGCATGGTGTTGCGGATCAGGCCGACAGCCAGGCCTTCAATCTCGAACGGCTCACCAGGCTCGACCAGAATCGTCTGGTAGTCCGGGTTTTCCGGGTGTAGCTCAATGGTGTTTTTGTTGCGCATGAAGCGCTTGACGGTGACCTCATCACCCAGGCGGGCCACCACGATCTGGCCATTTTTGGCGTCACGGGTGGTTTGCACGGCGAGCAAATCGCCGTCCATGATGCCCGCGTCGCGCATGGACATGCCGCGCACTTTCAGCAGGTAGTCTGGCTTGCGCTGAAACAGGCTGCTTTCTACATAGTAAGTTCGGTCTACATGCTCTTGCGCCAGGATGGGTGAGCCGGCAGCCACCCGGCCAATCAGCGGCAGGCCCAACTGGGCCAGTGCGGCAAGGGGTGAGGCAAATTGCGCATTGCGTGACTCATTGATGGAGCGCAACGCATCACCACGCAGCCGGATGCCGCGTGAGGTGCCGCTGACCAGCTCAATGGCGCCTTTGCGCGCGAGTGCCTGCAAATGCTCTTCAGCCGCGTTGGCGGACTTGAAGCCCAGTTCGGTGGCGATCTCGGCCCGGGTGGGCGGCGCACCGGTGCGCGCGATGGCGCTCTGGATAAGATCCAGAATCTGCTGCTGACGGTCGGTCAGTTTGGGACGAGTGAGCATGACAACTCCTTGAGGTGGCTTGAGGCAAAGTAACTGGCATTAAAACCACTGTTTTCATGTCCAGTAACTGTATTTTTAACCAGTTTTTGAAAGCATGCAAGTGGAATCTGATCAAAGTGCAAAAAAATTGTGGGTGTTGGGCACCGGCGGCACCATTGCCGGTACGGCGGCCAGTGCTTCGGACAACATCGGCTACACCGCAGCGCAGGTGAGCGTGGGCAGCCTTCTGGCCGCCGTGCCAGGCTTGCAGAGTGTGTTGCGCGGCCAGCAGCTCGGCAGCGAACAAGTCGCGCAGGTCGACAGCAAAGACATGTCTTTTGACATCTGGCTGGCGTTGGCCAAGCGCGTGTCGCACCATTTGGCCCAAGCCGATGTAAGCGGCGTAGTGATCACCCACGGCACCGACACGCTCGAAGAAACGGCTTACTTTCTGCAAGCTGTGCTGCCGCCCGAGCTAATTCTTGCCAAACCCGTGGTGCTGACCTGTGCCATGCGACCGGCCTCAGCGCTTAACCCCGATGGCCCGCAAAACCTGATGGATTCTGTCGCCGTGGCCCTGACGCCCGGTGCACACGGTGTGGTGGCGGTGTGCGCGGGCACGGTCCACGCGGCGCTTGAGGTGCAAAAAACCCAAACCTACAAGCTCGACGCCTTCACCTCGGGTGACGCAGGCCCGCTGGCTTATGTCGAAGAAGGCTCGGTCAGATTATTAAGAAATTGGCCTCTAGCCCTTATGGATAAAGCGCTAGTAGATATCAAAGACATAGCAACTATTGTTGCCTGGCCACGTGTCGAAATCGTCATGAACTACGCCGGAGGCAGTGCGGGCGTGGTGGATGCCCTGCTACAACCCTGCCCGGGCGTCGCTGCGTTACGCGGGCTGGTGGTGGCTGGCACCGGCAACGGCACCTTGCACCATGACCTGGAAGCGGCGCTACGCAGGGCGCAGCAGGCGGGCGTGAAGGTTGTGCGCACGACCCGCTGTGCCACTGGCCGCGTGCTGGCAACGGCGCACAGTGAATTTGCTGACTCTGAAGGTTTATCGCCCGTCAAGGCCCGGATCGCGTTGATGCTGGCGCTGATGAGTTCAGGTTTTTAGACACGGGAATCGGTCATTTTCCCAAGCAACTTGACGGCAACCCCACCACCGGGTACCAACGACCCAGCCACCTCAGCGCCAAGGTCCACCAGTGCTTCGCGGGTGAGAATTTTGTTGACCTTGTCCTTAAACCAGCGCCCGTTTTCAACGACCTCACCCGTCAATCCGTCGACTTCAATGACCCCGACCTTGTCGGCGCTGGACCAGCGAAACTCAAATGCAAACACCGGCCGCATGTACATGTGGGTGCTTTCAAACTCTATATGGTCACCCTGGATTTCAAAGGCATTCACCGCCTGACCGGTGAGATTGGCACTGGCCATCTGCTTGGCAGCGGCCATCGACACCAGGGGCTTGAGCAACTCGGGCCGCTCAACCTGCGCGGCTTCGGCGTACTTGTATTTGCTGATGTATTGCGCAAACACAGAGGACTTGATGTCGCGTTGCATGCCGTCAATCAGCTGGTCAAACTGAATCTTGCGGTGGCAGTGCTCCAAGGCCACAAACTCAATGCGAGCTTTGTCCTTTTGTCGGGCTACCTCGAACACCTTGTCGTCAATTTGCAAGGTTTGTGCGTAGGGGTTGTGAACGGGAACCTGGTAGGTCAGCTGGCAGCTGTAATCAACCGACCGTTTGGCCACAATGTGCCAGAAAGGCTCCCAGCGCAGCTCCTGGCGAGAGAGTTGCACCGTCTCCTCCTTGGGCCGATTCAGCGGGTTGAACTTGGCAAACATGCCAAAGGCGCTGAGTTTCTTTTTGTCGGCCTGCTCCTGGGCCGCACGAAGCGGGTAAACCTCTTCAAAGACAAAAATTTTGGTCGCGCTGTCCGGATGTAGAACGGTTTGCTGGTTGTGCATGTGAATGTCCCTGAATTGAGTCGCCATACCGGGTCAGACAGACGCAACAGGCAGCATCGTGACGTGTTTGCGTGAACCTCAATGGCCGGGTTGAGTTTATCCGGCACGGCTGAGGCAGCTGTGCGCTCAGCCCAAAGTTCTAGACCCACCCTCGCAACCATTGTTTGGTGTCACGCAGGTCTCGCCACGCCATGCGCCGCGTTGACTTGGCGTGCACCGCCTCCAGGTCAATCCACTCGACCTGACCACCTTCAAGTTCGGGCGGAACGACTTTCGTCACCAAAAAGTGTTTTTCTTTGGCCACAGGTTGGACCGCTGTCCATTTCGACAAAAGCAATTTTTTTGGCTGCAGTGAAATCATAGGAGCGTGCGTATTGGGGATGGCGCGTGGGTTGACGCGCAGTGCGCATCTGGCGTTAACGTATTTCAAGTAGCGTAGCTTTGCACCGCCACAAAGTGGCACGCGGTACCCATGGCAACAAAGCCGTGCCACACCGCGTGTGAATACCGAATCCGTGCGTCAAAGACAAAGAAAATGACCCCAACCGTGTAGGCCAGCCCACCGGCCACCAACCACATCACACCCGGCAGCGCCACGCGCTCCAGCAAAGGCACGGCAGCTACAACCACCAGCCATCCCATGGCCAGATACAGCCCGGTTGACAGCCAAGGGCGGGACAGTCGGTCCAATGCTTTCAGCGTGACACCCATGGCTGCCAGCAGCCACACCACACCAAAAAGGCTCCAGCCCCAGGCGCCACTCAGGGCACCCAGTGCAAACGGCGTGTAAGTGCCAGCGATAAACAGGTAAATGGCACCATGGTCAAGTTTGCAGAAAAGCTGCTTGGCGCGACCCGCTGGCATGGCGTGGTAGAGCGTTGAGGCTAGATAGAGCAGCACCATGGTTGCCGCAAACACCATGGTTCCCACAAAGCTGGCAGCACTCTGGTGGCGCGCCGAAGCGATCAAAAAGGGCACGCTGACCACGGCCGCCATGAGTGCCACCCCATGGCTGACGCTGTTGGCGATTTCCTCGCCCAAGGATTGCGGACGTTTTGTCATGCCGGTCATTGTCCATGGCTGACAAGTCAACATAAAACCAGGGGAAATTTTGGAGGTTGCACCTTCGGCGGTGAACCGCTGGAGCGGCTGCCCGCTTCTTGCCGCGGGAAAGGCAAAGGTGACACATGTATGAGGTTGACGAGCCTTGACCCCGGCACTGGCTCCACAGTTAGGGCTGCTTGGTTCCCCACCTGACCCGGTTGGCCGCTTTACCATGCGGGAAGGCCCGTCAGCCCATATTGTAAAGGCTCAGGCCTCGGTCAGGTCTTTGATGGGCGCATCAGGGGCATGGGTCATGACCGATTTGATGCCGTTTTCCATGGCTGTTGCCGACGAATACATCTCGCTGCGCCCGATCACCTGACCGTTGCCCGCCTTCAGGTTGAACATGAACCTGCCGCTTTTCGACCGGGTGATTTCAAATTTTCCAGCCATGAATTTCTCCGGTCGTTGAAGTGTGGTTGAGTGGTTTTGCCGCAGTGCGCGCAGGAAGGGCGCCGCCCGGCATGGCGAAGTCTAGCGCCACGCCCGGCCCTTAGAATCGCCCAATGTCCTACCTCGTGCTCGCCCGCAAGTACCGCCCCCGCAACTTCACCGAGATGGTGGGGCAGGACCATGTGGTGCAGGCCTTGTCCAACGCGCTGACCACCCAGCGGCTGCACCACGCCTACATGTTCACCGGCACGCGCGGCGTTGGCAAGACCACGGTGTCACGCATTCTGGCCAAATCGCTCAACTGTCAGGGCCCGGACGGGACCGGTGGAATCACCGCTACCCCTTGCGGCGTATGCCAGGCGTGCACTGATATTGATAGTGGGCGGTTTGTCGATTACACCGAGCTCGATGCGGCTTCTAACCGCGGTGTGGATGAGGTACAGGCGCTGCTGGAGCAGGCGGTTTATAAGCCGGTGCAGGGGCGCTTCAAGGTTTTCATGATTGACGAAGTGCATATGCTCACCGGCCACGCTTTCAACGCGATGCTGAAAACGCTGGAAGAGCCGCCTGAGTACCTGAAATTTGTGCTCGCCACCACCGATCCACAAAAAGTGCCGGTAACGGTACTTTCTCGTTGTTTGCAATTTAATTTGCGCCCGATGGCGCCTGAAACCATCCGCGAACACCTGCAAAAAGTATTGCAGGCGGAGCAGGTGGGCGCTGATCTGCAGGCGCTCAAACTGTTGGCGCGCGCCGCGCGTGGCTCGATGCGTGATGCGCTAAGCCTCACCGATCAAGCTATTGCCTTTGGCTCAGGTGCTCTCACCGAAGCCACGGTGCGCCAGATGCTTGGCAGCGTGGACCGCTCGCATGTGTTTCGCCTGCTGGACGCGCTGGCCCAGGGCGACGGCAAAACGGTGGTGGAAACCTCGGAGGCGCTGCGCATCAACGGCTTGAGCGCGGCCTCCACCCTGGAAGAAATGAGTGCCGTGCTGCAGCGCATGGCCGTGCTGCAGGCAGTGCCTAGCATGGCTTCACAAGACGACACCGACCCGGAGCAGGCCGAGCTACAACGCCTGGCGGCGCTGATGCCGATGGATGAAACCCAGTTGCTCTACAGCATTTGCCTGCACGGGCGCAGTGAGTTGGGCTTGGCGCCTGATGAATACGCCGCGCTGACCATGGTGCTGCTGCGCTTGCTGGCGTTCAAACCCGCCAACGGCGTCAGCGCTGTGGCTGAAAAAAAAACACTGAAAAATCCACCGGCAGCACCTGAGCGCGCGCCGCCAGCGCCGCAGGTCGTACCGGCAGCACCGCAAATCACCCCGGAAGCTTCACAGATCGCTCCAGCAACGCCGCAGGTTGCCGCGGTAGCGCCCGTTCAAGGCCTCTCACAGCCGACACCCCAGCCGACCCTTCCGCCGAAGACCCCATCTACACCCCAGACGACACACCAGTCACCCACCGGGGCCACCTTTGTCGTTGGCATAGCCACCGGGCTTGATGTGCCAAATCAGCCTCTAGACCCCCTATCTATTGCGGAAGTAGCTACTGAAAACAAAGCAATAACGACCTTGCCAGAAGGCCAGCACCTGGCGGTGAGAGAGTTATCCCAGAGCACGACTTCCACTCAAAATATTGCATCAAATCAGGCTCTAGGCCAAGAGAATCATGCGCCGGTAGCTACGAATATTGAAGCTTTCCCGGTGCGTGTACAAACCGATTCGGCGCGCGATGCGGTGGCCCAGGCAGTACCGCATGACGTCAACACCACGGCCGAGGGCGACTTTTGGCATGCCACCGTGCAGGCGCTGATCGCCGCCGAGGCCATCAACGCCATGGCGCGTGAGCTGGCTCTGCAGTCGCAATTGATCGCGCGCGACAGCGACCAGTGGCTGCTGCGCGTGGAGCGGGAGTCACTCAACCAGAGCGGCAGCCGTGACCGCCTGACCGCTGCACTGGCCGCCGCTGGCTACCCGGTGCGCCTGGCGATTGAGGTTGGTCGCGTCACCGACAGCCCGGCCAAACGCAACGCAGCGGCGGCGGCGCAGCGCCAGTTGGCGGCTGAAAAAATCGTTTTTGACGACCCTTTTGTGCAGTCGATGATGCGTGAGTTTGCGGCGAAAATCGTGCCTGGCAGTATCAAGCCTCAGTAGCCGTCTGAGCTACAGGCAACTGCCCGAAATTCTTTTTAAACCAACCCCAAGGAACCCCCATGTTCAACAAAGGACAACTCGCTGGCTTGATGAAACAGGCGCAGGCGATGCAGGAAAACATGAAAAAGGCCCAGGACGAACTGGGCAACATCGAAGTCAGCGGCGAATCTGGTGCGGGCCTGGTCAAGGTCACCATGACCTGCAAACACGAGGTGCGCCGCATCACCATTGACCCCAGCCTGCTGGCGGAAGACAAAGACATGCTCGAAGACCTGGTGGCTGCAGCGTTTAACGCGGCACTGCGCAAGGCCGAGGACACTTCGGCAGAAATGATGGGCAAGATCACCGCTGGCATGCCCGGGTTACCCGGCGGCATGAAATTCCCTTTCTAATTGATGTCAGACACCAATGCGCTTGAGGCGCTGATCCAGTCGCTGCGCTGCCTGCCGGGCGTGGGGGTGAAGTCGGCGCAGCGCATGGCGTTTCATTTGCTGCAGCACAACCGTGCCGGGGCGCAGGCCTTGGCGCGGGCTTTGAATGAGGCGGCTCAGAGCATTCAGCACTGCGAGCGCTGCCACACCTTTACCCAGGCCGAGGTTTGCGCCACCTGCCTGGATGTGCGGCGCGATGCCAGCAAACTGTGTGTGGTGGAAACCCCGGCGGACCAGTCGGCGGTGGAGCGCACCGGTGCCTACAAGGGGCTTTATTTTGTGCTGATGGGCAAACTCAGCCCGCTGGACGGCATTGGCCCCAAAGACATTGGTCTGAAAAAGCTTTTTGACCGGGCGCTGGACGGTAGCGTGACCGAGGTGATTTTGGCCACCAACTTCACCGCCGAGGGTGAGGCCACTGCGCACGTCATCAGCGAAGGCCTGAAAGGCCGTGGCCTGCAGCTCACCCGCCTGGCGCGTGGCGTGCCGGTGGGCAGCGAACTGGAGTATGTTGATCTGGGCACCATTGCCCATGCGCTGGTCGACCGGCGTTAACGCTTAAGGACTGATTCATGCTGACTGCCTCATTTACCCTGGCTTATTGGTGTGTGTTGATCGCAGCGCTGCTGCCCATCGTGTGCACCGGCATTGCCAAGTGGGGCACCTTCACCACACCGCCCACGCAAGGCGGCTTTGACAACAACAACCCGCGCGCCTGGCTGGCCCGGCAAACGGACTGGCGTGCGCGCGCCAACGCGGCGCAAGCCAACAGCTTTGAGGCACTGCCGTTTTTCATCGGTGCGGTGGTGATTGCGCACCAGTTGGGCGCGCAGCAGGGGCGCGTGGATGTGCTGGCGGCGCTGTTTGTGCTGCTGCGCCTGGTGTATATCGGGCTGTATGTCGGTAACCAGGCCGGGCTGCGCAGTGTGGTCTGGATGCTGGCCTTGGGTGCCAATATTGCCATTTTGTTTGCCGGGTACCGGTAAGCACCTTCTTGTCATCGGCCGCCCGACAACACCGTTGAAAGGGTGTCGTGGCAGGTGTTGTTACCGCTTTGTGCCCCGCGTTACCTTCTTGGTCGGCGCGGCTTGACGTTTGACTGGCACCGCATTCTTGCGCACGGGCGCTTTCACGGTTTTTTTGCTGCTGGTAGTGCCGACACGGCTGGCTTTGCTGCTGTCGCGCTGGGCGGTGCGGCTGACTTTGGCACGGGCGGGCAGGTACACCACCACTTTTTGCCCCGCCCTGAACGCTGCTGAGGCGCTGACCTTGTTCCATTGCGCGACATCGGCCACGTTCAGGCGGTAGCGGCTGGCCAGCGCGACCACCGTGTCTTTTTTACCCGCTTTGACGGTGGTCTTGAGCAGCACGATTTCCGGGGCCAGCGACAACTGGCCGTTGTCGGCCACGTGGTTACTCACATCGAGCAACACGCTGGTGGCGCGGCGCACCAGCAGGGTGGAGCCGGCTTTGATCAGCATGCGCCCGCTGATGTTATTGACCTCGCGCAGCTCGGCCTCTGACATGTTGAATTTCTCGGCGGCATCGGCGGGCTTGAGGGTGGTGGTGGCAATCCAGGCGGTCCAGCTGGCGGTGCGGCCACCGCCATAGGATTCCAGATTGGCCTGGAAGATCTGTGCGTTGTCCCAAGGCAGCAGGATTTGCGGTGTGCCCGCCGCCAGCAATACCGGTTTGGAAGCCGAAGGGTTCAGTGCGCGGAAATCGTCTAACGGCACCTCGGCCAGCTTGGCTGCCAGAGTCACATCAATGTCACGGCGAATATCGACGGTCTGAAAATACGGGTGGTTTCCCACTGCTGGCAGGCCCACGTTGTAGCGCGCCGGATCAGCGACGATGTTTTTCACGGCCTGCAACTTGGGCACGTAAAACTGCGTCTCCATCGGCATTTTCAGGTCGGTGTAGCTGGTGCCCAGGCCCAGCTTCTTGTTTTTGGCAATCGCCCGGCCAACGCTGCCTTCGCCCCAGTTGTAGGCGGCCAGCGCCAGATGCCAGTCGCCAAACATGCCATAGAGGCGCTGCATGTAGTCCAGCGCAGCGCGGGTGGAGGCCAGCACGTCGCGCCGGTCGTCACGAAACATGTTTTGTGTCAGGTCGAAATGCCGGCCGGTGGCGGGCATGAACTGCCACATGCCGGCGGCCCGAGCACTGGAGACGGCCTGCGGGTTGAACGCGCTTTCAATAAACGGCAGCAGCGCCAGCTCGGTGGGCATGTTGCGCCGCTCCAACTCTTCCACAATATAGAACAGGTATTTGCTGCCCCGGTCGGTCATGCGTTGCACGTAATCTGGCCGGGAGCTGTACCACTGTTCGCGGTCACGTACCAGATCGCTGTCAAGGTCAGGCATGGCAAAGCCCAGGCGGATGCGGTCCCACATGTCGGCCGGCGGCGTCAGGGTGTACACCGACAGGGGATTCAGCGCCACGCTAGGCAGTGCGCGCAAGCTGCCGCTGGGGTACACCGGTATCCGCAAGCCGGGCGGCAAGCTGTTGGCCTGGACGCCTGACGGGGAACCATTGGACAGCGTGTAAGTGCCTTGCTTGTCGCCACCGGTAGTGGCGCAACCTGCCAGCCAGACACTGAGCAGCAGTGCCGCCAACTTCAAAAATGATTTCAAAACTGATTTTTCCAGGTACGCAGTGCAGCAAAAACACTGACAGGGTCTTGCGCAGACGCGTCAAATTGCTGCACGGCACGGATCACACCGAGAAGGTGCGTCCGCAAAAAAGGGTTAACGGCATTTTCCAGCCCGATGCTGGAGGGCAAGGTGGGCACATTTTGCTCACGCATCGCCTTGACTTTGACCTGGTAAGTGATCAAGGCCTGATTGTCAGGCTCTACCGCCCGCGCAAACACCAGCCCGCTGGCAGTGTACTCATGCGCGCAGCACACCCGCGTGTTGGCGGGCAGGGCAGCGAGCTTGCCCAACGACACCAGCATTTGCGCCGGCGTGCCTTCAAATAGTCGGCCACTGCCGGCGCTGAACAGGGTGTCACCACAAAACAGCAGCGGGGTTTCATCCACGGGCTCTGCATAAAAGGTAATGTGGCCGGACGTGTGACCGGGCACATCGAGCACCTGCAGCTTCAGGCCCAGCAGGTGAACAGTGTCACCTTCCTTGAGCCGGGTCAAAGGCTCCGGCACGCTCTCCAGCAGTGGGCCAAACACCTGGGCACCGGTCGCCTCACGCAATTCGGCCACACCGCCGGTGTGGTCGTTGTGGTGGTGCGTGACTAGAATCGCCTCGAGTTGGAGCCCCAAGCGCTTGATGGCCTCAAAGACCACGTGGGCTTCGCCGGGGTCAACCACCAGGGCACGCGCTCCATCGTGCAGCATCCAGATGTAGTTGTCGTTGAAAGCAGGCAGTGGAATTAAGTTCATGAGCAGTCAAATTATAGGGATGCATGATTGGCTGGCTACCCCGCCAGGGCAGTATCTGCTGGACTGGGAGCGTGCGCAAATGGCTCAGACCGTCACGAACCTGTTTGGCTACCATGCCCTGCAGCTGGGTTTGCCCGAGCTGGACGCGCTGGAGGCCAACCGCATGCCGCACCGCTGGTTGGCCACCCAATCCCAGGCTGAAGCGGCTTTCAGCCCGCGTGTGGCCTTTGCCACGCACTTTTTCGCGCTGCCTTTTCCGGCCAATAGCCTGGACTTGGTAGTGCTGCCGCACACGTTGGAGCTCACTGCTGACCCGCATGGCGCGCTGCGCGAGGTGGCGCGGGTGCTAATGCCCGAGGGTCGGGTGGTGATTTGTGGCCTGAACCCAGTGAGCTTGTGGGGCTTTCGCCAGCGCCGTGCACGTTGGCTCAACCGCCTTGGCGGTCACAGTCTGTTTTTGCCGAATGAGGGCGAATTTATTGGCTATCTGCGCCTGCGCGACTGGCTGCGGCTGTTGGATCTGGAGATTGAAGACGGCCACTTTGGCTGCTATCGGCCTGCGTTTTCCAGCCAGGCCATGCTGCACCGTTTTAATTGGATGGACAAGGCGGGTGCGCGCTGGTGGCCGATACTCGGCTCGGCCTATTTTTTGGTGGCGATCAAGCGGGTGCGCAGCATGATGCCGATCAACCCGATTCGCAAGCCAGCACTGCGCCTGCCGGTTGCTCCTGTTCCGGTAGCTAACAGCGCAGGTAAGATAAGGGCTAGAGCCCAAAAATACTTATAAAAAGTTAACTGATGACTACCTTGAATACGATAGACATTTATACCGACGGTGCCTGCAAGGGCAACCCTGGCCCCGGTGGCTGGGGCGCCTGGCTGACCTCAGCCGAGGCACAAAAAGAACTTTTCGGTGGCGAACTCGGCACCACCAACAACCGCATGGAAATGATGGCGGTGATAGAGGCGCTGACTGCGCTGAAGCGCCCGTGCAAGGTCACTCTGCATGTCGACAGCCAGTATGTGCTCAAGGGTATGACCGAATGGCTGCCCGGCTGGAAGGCGCGCGGCTGGAAAACCGCCAGCAAGGAACCCGTGAAAAACGTCGACTTGTGGCAGCGGCTGGACGCGCTAGTCAACACGGGCGGTCATCAGATCGACTGGCGCTGGGTGCGCGGCCACAACGGTGACCCTGGCAACGAGCGCGCTGATGCGCTGGCCAACCGAGGCGTGGCGATGGCGCTGCAAAAGCGCTAGCAGCGTCACCCATTTACAGGTTGGCTGCCTGGCCAACAAAAAGTGCCGCAGCATCAGACGGCTTGCAAATTTGGCGGGTAGACTGCTTGCCCGGCAACCGAACTGAGAGTTTTTATGATCAATTTGACGTCTATAACGATTGCCCACAGGCTGTCGCTCCTGACTGCCAGCGCCTTGTTGGGCGTCGTTGCACTGGCCAGCGTGTTTTTATGGTCCGAGCGCGCCCTGATTTTGCAGGAGCGTGAGACAGCGGTGCGCCAGACAGTTGAGGTAGCACATGGCATGCTGACGCATTTTCACGGCCTGGAAACGCAGGGCAAACTGCCGCCCGAAGAGGCCAAAAGCCTCGCCATCGAGGCCATTCGTGGGCTGCACTACAGCGGTGCCGAGTATTTCTGGATTAATGACATGCACCCCACCATGGTCATGCACCCGATCAAGCCAGAGCTGCAAGGCAAGGATTTGTCGGACTTCAAGAGCCCGATCGGGCAACTGATTTTTGTTGACTTTGTCAAACAGATTAAGACTGGTGGCGACGGCTTTGTGCCCTATCTTTGGCCCAAGCCGGGAGAGAACGATCCGGTTCAGAAAATCTCCTATGTCAAAGGGTTTGAGCCTTGGGGCTGGGTTATCGGCTCGGGCGTGTATGTGGACACCGTCAACGCTGCGGTGTGGCGCCGGGCGCTGGGTTTCGCTGGTGGTACGTTGCTGCTGGTGGGTTTGCTGTTCGGCTTTGGCACACTAATTTCCCGCAGTATCCTGCGCCAGTTGGGCGGCGAGCCCAGCTATGTCAGCGCCTTGACCGAACGTATTGCCCGGGGTGAACTGGGCGGGGCCATTGACCTGAAACCTAATGACCGCAGCAGCATGCTGTATGACATTGGTGCCATGCGCGACACGTTTGCCACCATCGTGCGCGATGTGCGTGACGGCTCTGAAGGCGTGGCCACTGCCAGCGCCGAAATTGCGCAGGGCAACAACGACCTGTCGGCCCGAACCGAGTCCCAAGCCAGTGCGCTGGAGCAAACGGCAGCCAGCATGGAACAGCTCAGCGCAACGGTGCAGCACAACGCCGAAAACGCCGCGCAGGCCAGCCAGATGGCGGTGCACGCCAGCAGCGTGGCGGTGCAGGGCGGCCAGGTGGTAGCGCAGGTGGTGGACACCATGCGCGGTATCAATGAGGCCAGCCGCAGGATCAGCGACATCATCAGCGTGATCGACGGCATTGCCTTCCAGACCAACATCCTGGCCCTGAATGCGGCGGTGGAAGCGGCGCGGGCTGGTGAGCAGGGCCGTGGTTTTGCGGTAGTGGCCTCTGAGGTGCGGTCTTTGGCAGGCCGCAGCGCAGAAGCTGCCAAAGAGATCAAGACGTTGATCAACGCCAGCGTGGAGCGCGTCGCCAACGGCACCACACTGGTGGATCAGGCGGGCAGCACCATGAACGAGGTGGTCAGCAGCATCGCCCGGTTGGTGGATGTGGTGGGCGAGATCAGCGCAGCCAGCCGTGAGCAGAGCCTGGGTGTATCGCAAGTGGGGGAGGCAGTCACGCAAATGGACCGGGTCACGCAGCAAAACGCCGCACTGGTCGAAGAAATGGCCGCGGCCGCCAGCAGCTTGAAGTCTCAGGCAAACGATCTGGTGCAAACCGTGGCGCTGTTTAAGCTTTGAACAGTACGGTCCGCCGCGCATGACGGTGGGGCTTGGGCAGGGCCGATGTGGCGTTGGGCACATCCGCTGTCGCGTTGCGCACGCCTGACGGTGCATTTGGTTACGCGAATGTCCCCCGAGCTTCGCCCTCCTCCTTGATTTGGCAAAACCCCAAGTCCACGCTCCACCAAATGCACTCTCAAGCGGGTCACTGGCGGTAGTGGGCGGTTCATTGGCGTGTTTGGTGAGCGTGCTTCTTGATGTGCCGGCGTGAGTGAGTCGAATTGATCAGTGTTGGAATTAACCGACACCATGCGGTTTAGCTCGGTGCTAACTTCTCGACTGCCTTCAACCAGACGAGAACACCATGCCCAAAACCCTGATCGAACCCTTTCGCATCAAAAGCATCGAGCCCATCCGCATGACCACCCGCGCCGAGCGCGAGCAACTGCTGCAAGCCGCCAAGCTCAATGTTTTCAAATTGCACGCGGAAGACGTGCTGATTGACTGGCTGACCGATTCCGGCACCGGCGCCATGTCCAGCCGCCAGTGGGGCGCCATCATGGAAGGTGACGAGAGTTACGCCGGTGCGCGCAGCTTTTACCGCCTGGAGAAAGTCATCCAGAACATCACCGGCATGCAGTTTTTTGTGCCCACGCACCAAGGCCGGGCCGCCGAGAAAGTGTTGTTCACTGCGGTGTGTAAAAAAGGCGACGTGGTGCCCAACAACTGCCACTTTGATACCACCCGCGCCAACCTGGAATATCTGGGCATCGAGGCACTTGACCTGGTGATTGCCGAAGGCCTGCAGCCGTCAACCATTCACCCGTTCAAGGGCAATATCGACCTGGCGCGGGTTGAGGCACTGCTCAAAGAGCGCGGCGAGCAGATCCCGTTTGGCATGATCACCGTCACCAACAACACCGGTGGCGGCCAGCCGGTGTCGATGGCCAACATCCGCGCCTACGCCGCCTTGCTCAAACAGCACGGCAAACCCTTCATCATGGACGTGTGCCGTTTTTCCGAGAACGCCATGTTCATCAAGATGCGCGAGCCCGGGTATGAAAACATACCCATCAAAGCAATAGTGCAGGAGATGTTCAGTTACGCCGACGGCGCCACCATGAGCGCCAAAAAGGACGGCATGGTCAACATTGGTGGCTTCATCGTGCTGCGCAGCGAGGAATGGATGGACGCGGTTCGCAACGTGCTCATCATGACCGAAGGCTTTCCCACCTACGGCGGCTTGGCCGGACGTGATCTGGAAGCCATGGCCGTGGGGCTGGAAGAGGGCATGCAGGAAGACTACCTGCGCTACCGCCTGCGCACCGCCGAGTACCTGGGTGAGCGTCTGGAAGCCGCGGGCGTTAGCTTTGTCAAACCCACCGGCGGCCACGCGGTCTACATTGATGCGCGCACCGTGCTGCCCGACATGCCTCTGAAGCATTACCCGGCTTGGGCGCTGTGCAACGCGCTGTATCTGGAAGGCGGCATTCGCGGGGTGGAGATTGGCTCGGTGATGTTTGGCAAACGCCTGGCGGACGGCACAGAGACTTACCACAGCATGGAACTGGTGCGCCTGGCTTTTCCACGGCGCATGTACACGCAGAGCCACTTTGATTACGCCGCCGAGGTGATTGCCGAAGTCAAGCAGAAGGCGTCCACGATTCGCGGCGTGAAGATCACCAAGCAGCTGCCCTTTTTGCGGCA
>Ga0105048_10000702_pt1 | contig 52580 bp, 41 predicted proteins | sample MAT05_FD_78382 | JGI IMG/M metagenome (GOLD analysis project Ga0105048, IMG submission 78382) | Freshwater microbial communities from Lake Fryxell liftoff mats and glacier meltwater in Antarctica - MAT-05 | ecosystem: Environmental > Aquatic > Freshwater > Ice > Liftoff microbial mat | place...
CAAACTTTTAAAGCTATCAGTATAGACCCAAATGAGTTTTTGTTTAAGATTTATCTCCAGATTTTAAACAATCGAAAAATTTCTTTGTTTATTAGGTATTAATAATTAACAAATATTGATTTTGTTTAAACTCAGTTCAAAACTTAATAAGGACGATAAAACGTATATTCGGAATTCACAGGTATTCTCTGAAAAACTCGAAAGATACAGAAGCCTGCTTGGTGAACTCATTTTGGGTGGGTCTAAAAAAGCACGGGATAAGCATAAATCCAGAGGCAAACTAATGGCCAGAGAAAGAATTGATCTATTGCTTGATAAAGGTACGCCTTTTCTTGAATTATCTGCTTTCGCTGCATATGGTCAATATGAAAACCAGTTTCCTTCGGCAGGTATTATTATTGGAGTAGGAATAATTAAGGGTCACAAGACAATAATTGTTGCAAATGATGCCAGTGTTAAAGGAGGTACATACATTAAAGAGACTATTAAAAAGCATATTAGGGCTCAGGAAATTGCGCTTGAAAATGGATTGCCTTGTGTATACATAGTTGATTCGGGCGGAGTATTTCTCCCTTTACAAGATCAGATTTTTCCTGACCGAAATGATTTTGGCCGAATTTTCTATAATCAGTCAAAATTATCAGCAGAAGGAATTCCACAGATTGCAATTGTTATGGGGTCGTGTACAGCCGGTGGGGCATATATACCGGCAATGTGTGATGAAACCATCATTGTACGCAATCACGGTACTATTTTTATTGGCGGACCTCCACTTGTAAAAGCTGCAACTGGCGAAAATGTAACTGCGGAAGAGCTTGGTGGCGCCGATATTCACACCAGTGTATCAGGTGTTGCAGATCACTTTGCTGATAATGAAATACATGCGTTGCAGATTTGCCAAAATATTTTTGAATCATTCAGGCTTCCAAATCAACAACATTTAAATATCAAAGAGGTAGAAGAGCCCGATTATGATATTTCTGAAATATATGGACTACTACCCGAAAACCCTAAGGATTCAATAGATCCCTATGAAATAATAATGAGATTGGTAGATGGCAGCCGTTTTCATGAATTTAAAGCACGCTATGGCACCACCATTGTGACCGGATTTGCCCATATCATGGGATTTTCGGTAGGTATCATAGCAAATAATGGCATTCTATTCTCTGAAAGTGCTCTTAAGGCTACTCATTTTATTGAGTTGTGTAATTTTCGTAAAATCCCATTGATATTTCTGCAGAATATTACTGGTTTTATTGTAGGAAAGGAATTTGAACATAAGGGAATCGCAAGAGACGGTGCAAAAATGATTCATGCAGTTGCCAGCTCTGTAGTACCCAAAATAACTCTTATTACTGGCGGCTCTTTTGGCGCAGGTAATTATGCTATGTCAGGCAGGGCCTACGATCCACGATTTCTTTTTATGTGGCCAAATTCCAGAATTGCTGTAATGGGAGGTGAGCAGGCCGCAGAAGTATTAGTAAAGGTGAAGGAAGATCAGTCTGAAAAATTAAATAGCAAAGAGGAACTTTTGAACTTACGTCAGGAAATTTTAAAAAAATATGATTACGAAAGTTCTGCCTACTACAGCTCATCACGAATCTGGGACGATGGAATCATAGACCCCGCCGATACTCGAAAAATTCTAGCGATGGCTCTTTCCGTTGCACTTAATAAGCCCATTCCTGAGCCTAAAACCGGTATTTATAGAATGTAAGCTATGGAAACACTAAAAAATATACTATTTAGAAAATCCGATGGTTTCGGATATATTCAGCTAAACCGGCCCGAGTTGCACAATGCCATGGATGCGGCCATGATTGCTGAACTTACCATGCTTATTCATGAAGTTCCACAGGATGAGTCGATCCGTGCGATTATAATCCAGGGAAACGGAAAATCTTTCTCCAGCGGGGCTGACCTTAATTATATGCAGTCGCTTATTAATTCTTCAAAACGCGAAAATCTTGAAGACGCAGGCAAGCTGTCTGCATTATTTGATAGTATTTATAACTGCGCACTTCCTGTAATTTCAGTTGCTCACGGTAATGTTTCCGGAGGTGCCAATGGAATCATTGCCGCTTCTGATATTGCTATTTGTGCTGACAATTCTGTTTTTCGGTTTAGTGAACTTAAATTGGGACTGGTGCCGGCAACTATTTCCCCATACATTGTTCACCGAATTGGAGAAGCAAAAGCTGCTGAGCTGATGTTCACTTCCAGAAGTTTTTCAGGTAGCCAGGCATTCTCATTTGGACTGGTAAATAAATCGGTAAGAGAACAGGAACTTGAAACAAATCTTCAATTACTGCTACAGGAAATAAGATCTTCAGGGCCAATTGCCTTGCGAAAAGCAAAGCTTCTAATTCGTGCAATAGCAGGGAAAGAGATAGATTCGGAGCTCCGGAGGTTTACATCCCGCGTAATTGCCGACGTCAGGATATCCCCTGAAGCACAAGAAGGAATGAAAGCATTTCTTGAAAAACGGAAACCAGCTTGGACAAAATAGAATTATTATGCAGCTTTTGAAAAAAGTACTTATTGCTAATCGCGGAGAAATTGCGGTGCGGATCATTAAAACCTTGAAAAAACTGGGTATTGATTCAGTTGCGATTTATTCACTTCAGGATTCAAACTCCTTGCATGTTAAACTTGCTGATGAAGCTTATGATCTGGGCGGATCTGTGCTTGAAGATACGTATCTGAATATACCTAAAATTATAGAAATAGCCTTAAAATCAGGTGTTGATGGAATTCACCCCGGTTATGGCTTTCTTAGTGAAAACCCCGATTTCTCGAAGGCCGCTGCAGATTCCGGAATTAATTTTATAGGGCCTGATGCTGAGATTATTGGACTTATGGGCGACAAAATTCAATCAAGGAAAGTTATGCTTAAAGCCGGAATCCCAATGATTGAGGGTTTAACCGGCTCACCTGAAGAGCTAATTTCGAGGGAAAGAGAACTTCATTATCCACTTTTGGTAAAAGCTTCGGCAGGCGGTGGAGGCAAGGCTATGAGAATTGTTCAGGATCAGAAGTCGTTGGTTGAATCAATTCAAATTACCGCCAGAGAAGCACAAAATTATTTCGGAAATAACCAACTATTTATTGAAAGATATTTGCCTGTTGCCAGACATATCGAGGTTCAGATAATGGTAGATCATTATGGGAATTCAATAATTCTTGGAAACCGTGAGTGCTCTATTCAAAGACGGTACCAGAAAGTTATTGAGGAAGCCCCTGCTGTTTCTGTTTCTCAAAGAACACGAGATGAAATCTACCAGACAGTAAAGAAAATAATTGAAATAATATCTTATCAAAACGCAGGGACACTTGAATTTCTTGTTGATTCTGAGGGAAATCATTTTTTTCTGGAAATGAATACTAGAATTCAGGTGGAACATGCAGTTACAGAGATGGTTACAGGTGTAGATGTGGTTGAACTTCAAATTTTGATTGCTGCAGGTAATGTACTCCCAATGAAACAGGAAAATATAGTTTTCTCCGGACACGCTATCGAAGCTCGCATCTATGCTGAAGATACTGAAAACGGCTTCCTCCCATCTCCCGGTGAAATTACTTTATATTCTGAGCCTGAGGCAATTGGTTTGCGAATAGATTCCGGATTTGACGGGCCCGGCATATTATTTCCAGAATATGATCCATTAATTGCTAAAGTTGTTTTTCATGCTGAAAACAGAACTTCAGCAATTGCAGGCCTTGAACTGGCACTGAAAAAATTTGTTATACATGGGCCTAAAAATAATCGCGAATTCTTAGTTGAAATACTTCAGAATTCTGCCTTTTTACAAAACGAGATTTCCACAAATTTTCTGGAAAAACATTGCAAGGATATTTGTCAAGCAAATTCAATAAAAAAATCAGCTTTCAACAGAAATCTTATTTTCTCTGCATGGCTTGTATGGAAATTCAGAGAGACTCACCAACCTGCAGGTTTATCAGTTTGGGAAAAAATAGGAGAATGGCGTGCACTTCAGCGAAAATCAGTATATTTTCATGGGAAACAAGTGGATTTCTTAATTACTGGGATTAAAGACAAAAAAATTGTTTTCGAATTGGAAAATAATAGTTTTGAGGTTAAAATCATTTTACAGAACGATGAAAAAATATCCTTTGAGTTTGAAGGGGAAACATACTTTTCATCATTATCTGTTAAACCTTCTGGAGAGAACTTAATAAGCATTGCAGGAATGCAATTCTCAATCTTTCCGCTTGACTTTTTACCGAAAGAGCCATATTTCCTGGATGCACAATCAACTATAATTGGAGGGAAAAAAACTATCAAATCACCCTTGCATGGAAAAATTTCCAGTATTAATGCTGGACGCGGACAGGATATTAAAAAGGGAGATTTCCTTTTTTCATTGGATACGATGAAAATTGAAAACAAGGTCACCTCACTTTATGATGGGCAATTAATTGAAATATTAGTTAATGCAGGAGATCAGGTGCATTTCAATCAAGACATAATGATTATTGAATAGTAATAAGTAAAATAACTAAATACAAATATGAGCAAGTCTGTTTATCTGTCGGAAAACCATGAGCAACTTCGTTTAAAAATCCGAAATTTCGCTGAAACTGAAATTAAGCCCAAAGCAAAGGAACTTGATGATAAAGAAGAGTTTTCAGTGGAGCTATCACGTAGAATGGGTGAAATTGGGCTTTTTGGAATAAACTTATCGAAAGAATACGGTGGACATGGCTTAGACACTCTTTCCTATATTATTGCTGTTGAGGAACTTGCCCGCGTTGATAGTTCACAGGCTGCAACCATTGCTGCGCACAATTCCTTGGGTGTTTATCCGATTTACAAATTTGGTACAGAAGAGCAAAAATTGAAATTTTTGCCGCGGCTAACCACTGGAGAAAATCTTTGGGCATTTGGGCTTACTGAAAAAAATGCTGGCTCAGATGCAAGAGGTACTGAGACTCGTGCCGAAAAGCATGGCGATCAATGGGTTATTAACGGAGAAAAGCAATATATTACCAATGGTTCGACACCAATTTCTGCAGGTGTTACTTTACAGGTTATAACGGATGTTAAAGATGGCGAAAAGGAATTGTCTACCATACTTGTGGAGCATGGAACTCCGGGTTTTACCACGGAAAAGATGGGCGAAAAACTAATGTGGAGGTCAGCTGATACTGCCCGACTATATTTTAAGGATGTTCATGTGCCTGTCAATAATCTTCTTGGAGAATTAGGCCACGGCCCAAATAATATGTTCGAAACGCTTGATGGAGGCAGGTTATCAATTGCTGCTATTGGATTAGGACTTGCACAGGGAGCATTTGAAATGGCGGTCGAGCATTCTAAAAGAAGGATTCAGTTTGGGAAAGCGATTTCTAAAAATCAGGGAATTGCCTTTAAAATTTCCGATATGCATATGAAAATTGAGCATGCACGGGAGTATCTTTACAAAGTTTGCTGGTTAAAAGAACAAGGTTTACCTTATTCGAAGGAGTCAGCAATGGCAAAACTTTTTTGTTCGGAAATAGCCCGCGAGGTAGCTGATGAATCCTTGCAGGTACACGGTGGTTATGGGCTTTTTAAATACAACGATATAGAACGTTTTTATCGCGATCAGCGGTTATTGCAGATTGGTGAGGGTAGTTCGGAAATTTTACGACTGGTGATCGCCCGCAAACTGGGTTTATAAATTATGGAAGACATGAAAAAAGATCACCTTTTGCTTGCTTACGCATTTTTAACCATAAAAGATTAGAATGAATACAAAATTCATATCTGGTTTTTCAAAGCTCAATAAACAAGAGAAAATTAAAATTATCTCTGAAGAACTTGCTGACCCTTCTGGTTTTTTATCCGACCTTGAAGCAGTTAATCACAAACAAGCGGAAAAGCAACTGATGCTTGAACAATTCTCGGAAAATACCCTTGGAAATTTCCCGCTTCCATACGGTGTTGCACCAAATTTCCTTATTAACAAAAAAGCATATACCATACCCATGGTTACTGAAGAATCCTCTGTTGTAGCTGCAGCATCTTCAGCAGCGCGCTTTTGGTCGGATAAAGGAGGATTTCATTCAAAAGTTAAAGGATGTCTTAAAACGGGTCAAATCCATTTTTGCTGGCACAGGAACCGTAAAATTCTACTTGACTCTAAAAAAGACCTTATAAAATTTCTTCTTAAAAACGGGCTTAATCTTACTCAGCGCATGATTGAGCGTGGTGGAGGCGTTCAGGGGATTGAACTTATTGATATGTCTGATCAGCTTGAAAATTATTTTCAGCTAAGGGTGAGTTTTCAAACTGCAGATTGCATGGGCGCCAATTTCATGAATTCTGTGCTGGAAGATATGGCATTCCTTCTAAAAAGCTATTATTCAGAATCTACTTCTTCCGAAAACAATAACAGTCCTGTTGATATCATAATGGCGATACTCTCAAATTACACTCCTGATTGTATTGTTGAATGTTATGTGGAGACCAATTTTGCCTCCCTCGAAAACATTTCAGAAGAGATGAGCGGTGAAGAATTTGCGAGGAAATTTAAAAAAGCTGTTGATATTGCCCAGCTCGACCCTTTTCGTGCAGTTACTCATAATAAGGGCATATTCAACGGAATTGATGCAGTAGTGATGGCCACAGCCAACGATTTCAGGGCAATTGAAGCAGCAGGACATGCGTATGCATCCAGAAACGGTAAATACAGTTCGCTTTCGAAAGTAAATATTACTGAGGATGTTTTCCGTTTAAGCATGGAACTTCCTGTTGCGGTAGGGACTGTTGGGGGTTTAACCAGTCTGCACCCAATTGCAAAATGGTCATTTGAAATACTTAATAAGCCTACAACACCTGAATTGATGATGATAATTGCCTCAGCCGGACTGGCAAGCAATTTCGCTGCAATACGATCACTTATTACACGTGGAATTCAGGAAGGACACATGAAAATGCATCTTGGAAATATCCTGTCCGCCCAAGGAGCCATTGACGAAGAACGTGCAAGTGCAATTGAGTTCTTTAGAGATAAAAAGGTAACTTTTCATGACGTGGAAAAGTTCCTGAAAAAGAAAAGGAAATCCTGATGGATCATATTAAATCATCCGGGCTTTTTTCCGCGAACGCCAAGTTAATGATCTCAGGCGAATATCTTGTTTTGCATGGAGCTCAGGCACTTTCAATCCCTTTAAAAAATGGTCAAAAACTGAAAATTACTGAGCATGAAGGAAATGCTTCCCTAGTGTGGAAAACTTATGTGAAAGGCAAACCCTGGTTTGAGGCCATTTTTTCACTAAATGATTTTGTAATTGCCAATACAGATGATTTTCCTACTGCAATTAATCTAAGGAATATACTGCTGGCAATGAGAAGTTTAGCTCCGCAGTTCCTTACCGGGCAAATGAAATATGAAGCATTCTCAGAACTCGATTTTGAAATTACACTGGGACTTGGAAGCAGTTCATCCTTTTTAGTAAATATGGCAAACTGGGCTAAAATAGATCCTTTCGAATTACTTCAAAAAGTTTCTTCAGGTTCCGGATATGATGTGGCTACGGCTATGTCTCAAAAACCAATACTCTACCGAATTACCAATACTATCCCAGAAGTCATACCGTGTAATTTTTACCCTGTCTTTCACGAACATCTTTATTTTGCCTATCTGGGGAGAAAACGTAACTCGGCGCTGGCAATTCAGGAGTTTTATGAAAGGACTGCAAAGGACTTTTCCTCCTATATTATTGATTTAGATATAATTACCAAATCGATGGTTGCAGCCGTTGAACTTCGGGAATTCAGAAAACTCATGCACGAGCATGAAAGAATTATTTCTGCCGTTATAGGAACACCTCCAATTGGAACAAAAGAATTTGCTGATTTCAATGGGGAAATCAAATCGCTCGGAGCCTGGGGAGGCGATTTTATTTTACTGGCAACAGAGATGCCCCGTGAATACGTTATTTCCTGGCTAAGAAATAAAGATTTGAATACATGGTTTAAGTATGAAGATATTGCTTTGATGCCTGAAAAGCCTCTTGAGATTTAAAGTGTTACTTGACTATTTTTTGTTTTTAAATAAGCTATTAAATCATTCAAACCTGTCAGGTCTAAGACCTGACAGGTTTGAATGATTATTAAGGATTTTATTTCATCACAAAATGCGAGATTATTTCATGAATAAACAGGTAGAAAAAATAATACGGAAAGCGGATTGGACGAGTCCCTCCAACATTGCATTTATTAAATATTGGGGGAAGTGTGGTAACCAGCTACCCTCCAATCCATCATTAAGTATGAGTCTGAAAAACTCAACAACAAGAACAATTGTTTCAGTGATTGAGTCACGGGATAAACCTGCTTTTCAATTTTTTTTCGAAGGATTCAAGGAAAGTACTTTTGATAAAAAAATAGATTTGTTTTTAAAAAATGCTTATAATTTTTTTCCATCGCTACAGAATAAAAGCCTGAAAATAGAAAGTTGTAATACTTTTCCTCACTCAGCAGGAATAGCAAGCTCAGCAAGTGCCATGAGTTCACTTGCTCTTTGTATATGTGAAATTGCGGAAGAGAAATCTTCGAATTACCTCAATGATGCTGAGTTTTACAGAAAAGCATCAGAACTCGCAAGACTAGGCTCGGGTAGTGCGTCCCGTTCGGTTTATGGAGGATTCAGTACCTGGGGCAAAACATCTTTATTGGAAAATTCTTCAGATGAATGGGCAACATTTCTAGATTTCGATATTCACCCCGTATTTTCAAAACTGAATGATACAATACTAATCGTAAGTTCTGAACCAAAGAAAATTAGCAGTTCTGAGGGGCATCAGTTAATGAATAATCATCCCTATGCTAAGGAGCGTTTTAAACTTGCTCACAAAAACCTTGAATGCTTATTGAAAGCTTTTCAATCGGGTGATACCGAGGAGTTTATACGAGTTATAGAGAATGAGGCTCTGGGTTTGCACTCGCTGATGATGAGCTCTGATCCGGCGTTTATCCTGGTTAAACCACATACACTTGAAATAATCAACAGGATTATAGATTTCAGGAAAAAGACCGGATTATTTCTATGTTTTACTCTTGACGCAGGACCAAATGTGCATCTGATATACCCGGATTCTATTAAAAGCAAAATTACAGACATAATTAACAGTGAACTTCTGGCTTTCTGTGAAAATAGAAAGGTTATTTGGGATGAAATTGGAGAGGGTCCCGTCAGATTCACAAGCGAAAACGTAAAAATCTAAATGAGTTTTATCTCAATAACCGATGAATGTAAATAGAGAACAATATTTCTCAAAAGTTCTGCTTTTCGGTGAATATACTTTATTGTTGGGGTCAAAAGCACTGATAACGCCCTTTCATGGTTTTAGTGCAAGACTTGAATGCGGCCATTTAGAAAATTCAATCCAACACCGATCGAATAAAAATTTGAGAGGGTTTTTCGAATATTTGATTGATCATCATTCTATGTTTCCTCCTGAGTTGAAACTGAATCTGGAAATGTTTGAATCAGATCTGGATAATGGACTATATTTGAATTCAAGTGTACCTGAAGGATACGGAGTCGGAAGCTCTGGAATAGTTGTTGCGGCAATCTTTGATCAATGTAATCTAGGATTCTTTCAATCCTTTAAAATGGATGATCTTCTCAAGTTGAAATTTTTTTTTTCATTCATGGAATCGTACTTTCATGGGAAGAGTTCAGGTATAGATCCACTTAGCTGTTATGTTGGTAAACCATTGTTAATATCCTCCAATCAAACCATTGGTATTACTGAAATTCCATCCTTTAAAGATAGTCCTGAATTTGGCATTTTCCTGCTGGATACCGGCAAAGTATCTAAAACAGAGAATCTTGTTCAGAATTTTCTGAGTATGTCGGATACAATTTCTTTTCGCGAAGTTCTGAAAAATTTGATTATCCCACTTAACAATCAATGCATAAATGCTTTAATAAAAGCAGATGTGCAGCATTTATTAGAAAAACTAAATCAGCTTTCAAGACTGCAATTTGAACATTTTAAGGAGATGATTCCAATTGATTTTCGATTCATTTGGGAGAATGGATTTGAAACAGGCGATTACTCCCTCAAACTCTGTGGCTCCGGAGGGGGTGGCTTTGTTCTTGGGTTTACAGGGAATTACGACCGAAGTATTTCATTTTTCAATAAAAAGGGATTAAAAATAATCCGATTGTAAATTAGGGTCATTTTTTTACATAAAATTGTTATCCGTAAAATGCAGAAAATGCCTTAATTATAGGAGATTTCAGGACAAATCAATTCTTTTTTGTTAAAAAAGTGAGTTTCATTAAAACTCTTCTTATTTAGATTTGTTCTTTTTAAGCAATATAAAAGCATAAAACTTAAAAATATAGACAATGAAAAACTTTAAAGTATGGATGGCTCAGATAAGAGCTCCATTTCTTATTCTCTCAGTTTTTTTGGTGCTTATTGGAATAGCACTTTCTATTAAGTATCACTCGCAACTGTCCTATGACTTCAGCTATTTCCATGCAATTCTGCTTGTTCTGGGAGTTGTAAGTGCGCATATTTCTGTAAATCTCTTTAATGAACACTCAGATTATTTTACGCAGATTGATTTTAAAACTAAGCGCACACCATTCAGTGGTGGAAGTGGAATGATGGTTTCTGGCCAGAGCAACCCAGCTTCAGTTTTGATTGTAGCTGTAACAACATTATTAATATCGATTGCAATTGGAATTTATTTCAGCATTTTGTCACATTGGATAATTCTGGTATTCGCGATTCTTGGAAGTATTAGCATTGTTTTCTACACAAACTTTCTTGCCCGATACATGCTAGGCGAATTATTTGCAGGTCTTGCATTGGGTACACTTGTAGTCCTTGGAACCTACATTTCCATGAATGCTAGTCCCGGTATGTCCCTGAAATCAATGTTTCCTTCGGAAGTAATATGGTTGTCCATTCCAGCCGGAATTCTTACATCCCTACTTTTGTTAATAAATGAATTTCCGGATGTTGAGGCTGATAAGGCAGGAGGTCGCAAACACCTGGTAATTCGGCTTGGGATTAAAGGTGCAGCATGGGTTTATGCGGCAGGTATGTTTACAAGTTTCGCAATTATATTGGTTTTGCCGCTTCTCGGGCTTTCTTCGTATTGGATTTATCTTGCGTTATTTCCATTGCCCTTAGCTATCAAAGCAAGTTTGACTGCAATTAAAGATGGAGGTAATTATTCAAAGATTGTTCCTGCATTGGGTGCTAATGTTATTACAGTACTTTCATTCGATTTACTTGTTGCAATAGCGATATTTATTGAGGTATTCTAATTGATTAATTCTTTTTTAAAGGGATGTCAAACTTAGTCTGGCATCCCTTTTCTAATGAATATCTTAAATTTTTAAATTCCCGGTTGAACAGTAATTCCCGCTGGAACTGCAAACTTTTCTGCAGGTATTACCGGGTTTTCTTCAATGCTAACGGCATGAGAGAAAGATCCGACATATTGGTTCTTCTGTTCCTGCATCATGGTGATGTTATTCCAGCCCGCAAATACTGTAGTTATTCCTGAAGCGGTGTAAGAGTATGATTCACAGTTTTTTCCGGCAAGAGTTAGGTTTGGTAATTTTTTCGCTTTTTCCTTTTTGTCCGCATCTGAAATTTCACTCCAATCGAATTTATATGCAATTCCTCTTGCGCAATTACTCATTGAGTAGGCTGATTTCTTTTTGAAATTAATTGTATATCGGTTGGTGCCATCGCATAAATCGGCTTCCTTCAATATCCCATCAGAATATTTCTCTTCAAGTTCCAGACTTCCATAATTATCAAAATAGAGGATGGTTTTGCCTTTCATTCCTACAATATCAGTTTCAAAAGTAACGATGCCCGATTTAATCTGATATTTATGAATTTCAGATGGTTGAACCTGACCAGTTTCTGAGGGAATATCAGTAGTTACAGTGGCAACAGTAGGAGTAGAATTTTTACAGCTAAAAAGAATGAGTCCGGAAGCCATAGTCAATAATACAAATGTTTTTTTCATCCGATTAATATTTAGGTTTCAATGTCGTTTACTTAAGGGTGTCCGAAATCTTCAAAAATCAGCCCCACCCCAACCTCCCGAACTCGGGAGGTTGGGGTGGGGCATTTTTTAGAATCGGAAAATTTCTTAAGTCAACGACATTGATTTAGGTTTATAAAAATAATTAAAAATAAAAAAATGAAATTGCATTTAGTAATTCTGTATTTTTAAAAATAGATTAATTTTATGCGTCCCATTTTTGTGTGTAAGAATATAATTTCAGCTTTAATTACAAATTTCCCTTTTGACTGATGTTAAAGATTTAAAATGAATAAAGATAAATATATCAAAGATCAACATCTGAGTGAATTGGAAGAGTTGAAAAGGGAATTCCAATCATTAAAAGAAAATTATGAAAAATTAGCACTTGCAAAAAACCAAGTTGAAACAACATCCCCTAAAAAAGAGGAAAAATACCGTGTTTTTATTGAACTTGCAGCCGATGCATTTTTTCAGGGAGACCAAAACGGGAATTTTATCGAAGTTAATAAATCTGCAATCGCTCTGACAGGTTATGCAAAGGAGGAACTATTGAAAATGAATATAAGTGATTTGTTTTCAAAGGACATGCTTGCTGAAAAACCTCTTAGATACGACCTGCTAAAGCAAGGAGATATCGCAACTTCTATTAGGCCAATAACCAGAAGAGACGGGACTTCTGTTATTGTTGAAATGAATTCCCGCATGTTACCTGATGGAACTTTTCAGTCAATTTTCAGGGATATTACTGAACGTATTAAAGCACAGGAAACAATAAAAGAAAGTGAATTCCGACTTGCCCGTGCTGAAAGGGTTGCGAAAACAGGTAATTGGAAAATTATCCTGAGTAGTAAAACTATGGTTTGGTCGGCTGGAGCAGGCTTAATATATGGAATTAGTGGTAATGAGTTGTCACTTGAGGAAATTCAGAAAATTCCATTGCCTGAATACAGACAAAAATTGGATGGTGCCTTATACAACCTCATTACAAAAAACGAAACTTATGATCTGGAATTTAAAATTAGCAGGCCAAGCGACGGCAAAATAGTTGATATCCATTCAATTGCAGAATTTGATAAGGAAAACAATGTCGTTTTCGGCGTCGTTCAAGACATTACTGAAAGGAAACTGATCGAAGAGATCCTGATTATTTCTAAAGAGCAAGCCGAAGAAAGTGATCGCTTAAAATCTGCTTTTCTTGCCAATATGAGTCATGAAATTCGAACACCAATGAATGGTATTCTGGGATTCGCTGAATTGCTCAAGGAAGGGAGTCTTACCGGGGAAGAACAGCAGGAATACATTCAGATTATTGAAAAAAGTGGAAAAAGAATGCTTGGTATTATCAACGACATAGTCGATATTTCCAAAATTGAAGCTGGCCTTATGAAACTGTTAATACGGGAATCGAATATTAACGAACAAATTCATTTTCTCTATACATTTTTTAAGCCCGAATGTGAATCTAAAGGTATACAGTTTTCTTATAAAAGTTCTTTATCCGGGGAGGATGCTGTAATAAATACAGACCGAGAGAAGCTCTTTGCTATTCTCACAAACTTGCTAAAAAATTCTATTAAATATACGAGTAAGGGCTTTATTGAATTCGGCTATACTTTAAATAAAGGGTTCATTGAATTTTATGTAAAAGATAGCGGAATAGGTATCTCAGCAGACAGGCAGGAAATAATCTTCGAACGATTTATTCAAGCCGATATTACTGATAAAATGGCGCAACAGGGAGCAGGTCTTGGATTATCGATTTCCAAGGCATATGTGAAAATGTTGAATGGAAGAATTTGGGTGAATAGTGAATTGGGAAATGGATCTGTTTTTTATTTTACTATTCCATATCATCAACCAGGCAAGTTAATTGATTCCACTGCAGATTCCCTTGAAATGAATGATGAGAATAATCGTTTCAGGAAACTCAAAATTCTCATTGCAGAAGATGATGAAATATCTAAAATGCTGATTATTATTCTGTTAAAAGAATTTGGAAAGAATTTCTTAAAAGCTAAAAATGGATTTGAGGCTGTAGATGTATGTCGCAATAATCCTGATATTGATTTGATAATGATGGATATCAAAATGCCGGATATGAGTGGATATGAAGCTACACGGCAGATCCGGACCTTCAATAAAAATGTATTTATCATCGCCCAGACAGCTTATGGTCTTTCGGGCGACAAGGAAAAAGCACTCGAAGCGGGATGTGATGAATATATCTCCAAACCAATTGTAAAAGAAGAATTATTTGGGATAATTCAAAAACATTTTAATCATTAAGGTAAGTTATTATTGAGCCCGTCAATGCTACAATGATCCTCTGCTTGCTCCACCATCAATAGCAATAGTTTGTCCATTTACATAGTTTGAAAGTGGCGATAATAACCATATTGCGAGTGAAGCGAAATCTCCTGCATTCCCCATTACACCTGTAGGAATATGACTGAGCAGGTTTTGTTTTGCTTCCTCTATGCTAATTCCGCTTAACTCGGCTTTCTTACGAAATATCCTCTGTACTGCAGGCGTATCATGATATCCCGGGGCCATGATATTCATAAAGATATTTTTACCGGCCATTTCCTGAGATAGGGTCTTTACAAAACCAACCATCGCCATTCTTAAAGAGTTGCTCAAAACCAGGTTTTCAACCGGTTGTTTGACCGAAACGCTCTCCACAAATACTAATTTCCCATAATTATTTTGAATAAAATAGGGGATAAGCATTTGGGTAAGAGCAACTTTCCAACGTAAAAGTAGGTGGTATGCATCATCCCAATCGCTAAGTTTGGAATCCATTACTCTCATTGCAGGAGGACCGCCGGCATTTATAAATGCGCCCGAAAATTTGGAGAGATCAAATGAGTCGTTAAGCATTTTTAATGTGTCAGGTTTACTCAGATCTGCTGCCAGAATTATAAAGTTTTCAGGGTATTTTGACTGAAAAGCTAACAAAGGTTGTGAATTTCGGGCAATTGCAAGTACGTTAGCTCCTTCTTCAATAAGCTTTTCTGCTGTTGCTTTCCCAAATCCGCTGCTGGCTCCACCAACAATAAACCATTGATTTTGTATTCCAAGATTCATAATTTCCTTTTTTAATTGCTGGCAAAAGTTAAGAAGGAATTTGCTGATATCATGGTGCAAATTGATATTTTTATCGACTTTACAGATATATTAAATTTTAGAAGCATTAATCCCATAAAAAATGATTTCAAAACCTGATAGTAACATTTCAAATCTACAAACCATTCTGTCCTCAAATGTTGATTCCAAAAGAGCTACAGACATGAGTAAGTATATGAGGAACAAATTTGTATTTTTTGGAATTGCAGCTCCCCTGAGAAAAGAGCTTTTTCGCAGATTTATAAAAGCTCATGGATGGCCTGAAATGAGTCGCCTGGAGGCTGTTTGCCAAGAATTGTATTGCCTTCCCGAGAGAGAACTTCATTATTTTGCAATGGAAATGATTGAACGAAATATTAAAAAACTAAATCAATCAAGCATTAAACTTTTTGAATACATGATTGTTACAGGATCATGGTGGGATACAGTTGATTTTATTGCAGCAAACATTCTTGGAAAGTTTTTTAAAATGTATCCGGAATTAACGGCATCTTTAACAGCTAAAATGGATGAATTCAGGTAATATTTGGTTGAAACGAAGTTGTCTGCTTTTCCAACTAAAGTATAAAAACACACTTGATACTGAATTATTATACGGTTATATTGAAAAGCTAAATCTTCAAATGAATTTTTTATTCAAAATGCAATCGGCTGGATATCAAGGGAATATTCAAAAGTAAATCCTGTTGAAGTATTTAGGTATACTGAAAAAACAAAGTTAATGCTTCTTAGTAAGCGAGAAGCATTGAAAATTATTAGAAGATAATATTTTTTATGAGTAAAAAAGTTTTAATCGTTCAAGGTCACCCGAATAAAGATAGTTTGAGCAGCCGTATTGCGGCTACATACAAAGAAGGTGCTGAAGCTGGTGGAGCAGAAGTTTTAGAGATTATAGTAAAAGATTTGAATTTTAACCCGATACTTTTTCTGGGTTATAAACGTAAAGAAAAACTCGAAGATGACATACTCGCTTCACAAAAAAAAATAGAATGGGCCGATCATCTAGTTTTTATATATCCCAACTGGTGGGGCACTTACCCTGCTCTTTTCAAAGGCTTTATCGACAAAGCTCTTTGGCCGGGATTTGCATTTCAGTACCGGAAAGATTCCTCAGGAATCGATAAGTTACTTAAAGGGAAATCGGCAAGAGTTATAGTAACTATGGACACTCCCTTGTGGTATTACAATATTATTCAGGGCCGACCCGGTCATCGTGCTATAAAGGGTGCAACATTGAAGTTTTGCGGGATAAATCCGGTTAAATTTTTTACTCTTACGCCGGTGCGAAATGCAAGCGAGAAAACAATAAGCAAGTGGCTTAATAAAGTTTATCAATTGGGATTGAATATAATTTAGAGTGTCAAGCGATTTATATACAGTTGTTTAACTCCAAATTCCCATGGAAATATTAACTTAAGAAAGAAAAAATTGAATAAATCAATAATCATTTATGAAAGCCTACATGGAAGTACTGAAAAATGTGCGAAACTACTCGGTGAACTGATTCGCTCTGATATGCAATTTGCCCGATTGCAGGATACTGATGAAATAAATCTCGAAGAATATGAGACTGTTATTATCGGGGGATCCATTCATCATGGCTTAATTCAAACACGTATTGAGAAATTCATGCAGGAAAACCAGGATAAATTACTGGAAAAGAACTTGGGACTTTACCTTTGTTGCATGGAAGAGGGGGAAACGGCCAGACAGCAATTCGACAAAGCTTTCAATCATGAATTACGTGAAAAAGCCATTGCAAAAGGTCTTTTCGGGGGAGAATTTAATCTCAGGAAAATGAGCTTTTTTGAGAAAAAACTTACAAAGAAATTAACTGGCGTAACTACATCCGTTTCAAAAATAAATACTGAAGAAATTGGGGCGTTTGCGGAGAAAATGAACAAGCTAATGAATAAATGATTTAGTGTGTCATTTAAAAACTCCAGAAGTGAATTCGAAAATGAAACTCAGAAATAGAATATCTAAAAATGATTGATATTTAAGAGTTTACATTATAATTGTATTCTTCCTTTATACACAAATTTCACAGGTCCTTCAAGCCAAACATTACTGAAACTTCCGTCTATTTCAGGTGTAAACTGCACCTTTAGAACTCCTCCAGGTGCTTCGATGGTGTAGGTACTTTTGTCAGGTTTTTGCATTAAATAAGAAGATATGGCAGAAGCAACTGAACCAGTACCGCATGCTAGGGTTTCATTCTCAACACCTCTTTCATAGGTGCGCATTCTGAATGTGTTAGTAGTTATTTTCTCAACAAAATTTACATTGGCGCCAGACTCATCAAACCTTTTCTGGTTGCGGATTTCACGGCCTTCTGTAAAAACATCGATATCTTTTATTGAATCCCTGAAGCAAACAAAATGAGGAGAACCGGTGTCAATAAGGAATCCGTCCGGAAGTTTTTTAATACTATGAACATCAATCATTTTTAAATTCACCATTTCCGAACCCAGAATATTAGCCAAATGCAAGCCGTCAATGCCGGTGAATGTTGCTTTTTCAGTAATTATTCCAAGATCACGGGCAAATGCTGCAATGCATCTGCCGCCATTTCCACACATCGTACCTTCATTACCATCAGAGTTAAAATATTTCATTCTGAAATCGGCATTTTTATCTGAAAGCAAAAGTATTAATCCATCTGAGCCAATGCCTAAATGCCTGTCGCACAGAAATTCAACAATGTCTTTATTGAAAAAGGATTCAGGTGAATTTCTGCAATCAATCATCACAAAATCATTACCAGCACCATGATACTTAAAGAATTCCAATTTCATTTTCGTGTTAAAAAAGGTTAAATCCTGAAAAAGCTAAAACAACTGCAATGCTTTTAGCGTTAGTTTTGTGCAATATTACATAAATCATTTTAGGGAGGCATAATTTTTGAAGGTCTTTTTAGCGTTTTATATGATATACACTTAATCGAAAATATTTGAAATCTGGCTAATCAGGATATTAATTTATCTTATTTTCCTTTTTACAATGGTTTCCAAAGCAAATTAAAATTAAATTTACAAATATGAAAACAAGAGTGGCTTTTACAACAGTAGCAACATCGCTGATAACAGCGGTCATAGTTGTACTTATTTATGCAACTTTTTTCCAACCCAAAACAATGCAAATTAAGGAGCAATCGAAAGAAAAAGTTGAATTAACCAGGCTTAATGAAAATTTGCCTGCAGAATCAATGGATTTTACAGATGCGGCAGAAAAGGCTGTGCATGCAGTTGTTCACGTCAAAGTGAAATCAAAGGCTAATTATAATTACAATCCTTTTTATGAGTTTTTCTTTGGAGAGAAACCGAATGCACAGCCAGAACCAATTATGGGTTTCGGCTCAGGAGTTATTATTTCTCCCGATGGTTATATCGTAACAAATAACCATGTTGTTGACGGATCTACAGAAATTGAAGTTGTGATGAATGATCGAAGGTCTTTCACAGCTGAATTGATCGGAGTTGATCCCAGTACCGATATAGCACTGTTAAAAATTAATGCAACTGAACTTCCCTATATGGCTTATGGAAACTCAGATGACCTCAGACTTGGGCAATGGGTGCTCGCTGTAGGCAATCCATACAACCTTACTTCAACGGTTACTGCAGGAATTGTAAGTGCAAAGGCAAGAAGTATTAATATACTGGGAGAATCTTCAATAGAATCATTTATTCAGACAGATGCGGCTGTAAATCCGGGTAATAGCGGGGGAGCACTTGTAAATACTCATGGCGAATTAGTGGGAATAAATACTGCAATTGCATCACGAACAGGCTCATATTCAGGAAATTCATTTGCAGTTCCTGTGAATATTGCCAAGAAAGTGGTTGGCGATTTGAAAGAGTTTGGTCAGGTTCAGAGAGCCATTCTTGGTGTTACCATACAGGATGTTACTCAGGAAGTTGCTAAAACTCACAATATTGATGTGCTGAAGGGGGTATATATTAATGGAATCCGTGAAGGAGGATCTGCACTGGAAGCAGGAATAAAGGAGGGAGACGTTATACTTTCTGTAAATAATATCACTGTTAACAGCGTTTCAGAACTTCAGGAGCAAATCAGTAAATTCAGACCCAACGATAAAGTAAATATACTTATCAACCGTAACAATAAAGAAAAAGCATTTGAAGTTGTATTAAGAAATATGTCTGGTGATACGGGAATTGTTAAAAAGGACGACTCTCTTTCTGTTCTTGGTGCAAATCTTGAGCCAGTAAATGATGAGACTAAACAACAACTTGGAATTAAATACGGAGTAAGGGTTACGTCCCTGAAATCAGGTAAACTTATGAAAGCCGGAGTTCGTGATGGATTTGTAATAACTCAGATCAATAATAAGCCTGTTACCAGTATTGAAGATATTAAAGAGGTTCTTTCAAAAACGCAGGGTGGAGTATATATTGAAGGGATTTATTCAGATAGAACCGTTGCATATTACGCTTTTGGCTTGTAAAACAAAAGTTGTAATACACTCTGAAAGAAGCACTTGTATTTACTGGTGCTTCTTTTAGTTTATACTTTAGTCAAAAAAGGCTTGAATCGTATTGTTAAATAGCCTACTTTTGCAGTTCAAATTTTTTTAGCAGAAAAAAAGCCATAAATGAGACAATTAAAGATTACAAAATCCATTACCAACAGAGAAAGTGCATCCTTGGATAAATACTTGCAGGAGATTGGTAAGGAAGAATTGATTACAGTTGAAGAAGAAGTTGAATTAGCGCAAAGAATCAAAAAAGGTGACCGTATAGCTCTTGAAAAACTAACGCGTGCAAACCTTAGATTCGTAGTTTCAGTTGCTAAACAATATCAAAATCAGGGGCTTAGCCTGCCAGATCTTATTAACGAAGGAAATCTGGGTTTGATTAAAGCAGCAGAAAAATTCGACGAAACCCGTGGTTTCAAATTCATTTCATACGCCGTATGGTGGATTCGTCAGTCTATCCTTCAGGCGCTTGCCGAACAATCAAGAATCGTGCGCCTTCCTTTGAACCAGGTTGGTTCACTGAATAAGATTAATAAAGCATTTTCAAAATTCGAACAGGAATTCGAAAGAACGCCTACGCCCGAAGAACTTGCAGAAGCACTGGATCTGCCAAAAGAAAAAGTAGCAGATACTCTCCGCGTATCCGGAAGACATGTATCAGTTGATGCACCATTTGTTGATGGAGAAGATAACAGTCTGTTAGATGTATTGCAGAATAACGACTCCCCAAATGCAGATAAAAACCTGATCAATGAGTCTCTTTCAAAAGAAATCGAAAGATCTCTTGCTACACTGACAGAGAGAGAAAGAGATATAATTAAATACTTCTTTGGGATTAACTGTCAGGAAATGACTCTGGAAGAAATTGGCGAAAAATTTGGGCTTACACGCGAACGTGTCAGACAGATTAAGGAGAAAGCCATTCGAAGACTGCGTCATACATCCAGAAGCAAACTTTTAAAAACTTATCTGGGTTAGACTAATCATGGTTTGGCGTTTAGAGTGATGGGTCCACAGTGTTTTGCTGTGTGCTTTGATTTCCTTTGAACTTCACTACCTTTAGGCTCATCAGATCGCAGTTCCTCATAATATTTATATTTCTTCATACATGGAAAAGCTTACAATAGTAACACTGTTAAGGAATTCATTCGAAACTAAAGGTGAAAATATCGCCTTATCTTTCGTAGGAGAAAAGGGATTAAGCTATAATAATCTTCTCGAAAAAGTCCAATTTACTTCAGGTTTACTGAAAAAACTTAGTATTGGTAAATCTGATAAAGTAGCATTGCTGAGTGAAAACATGCCAAACTGGGGTGTTGCTTATTTGTCAGTTGTGGGTATAGGTGGAGTTGTAGTGCCTATCCTTCCTGATTTTAATGAAGCAGAAGTGAGTAGCATCCTGATTCATTCCGGAACAAAAGTCTTATTTGTAAGTGAAAGACATATTGCCCGGTTAAGCGGATTAATCTCACAGCTTCCGCTTCCTGTCATTGTTTTAGATAATCTTACCGTTTACGGCGATAAAGAAAACCTTAATGCAAGTGTAAAACCCCTAAATTGCTTTGTGCCAGACGATTTCGATATTCAGGAAGACGATCTGGCATCAATCATCTATACTTCAGGTACCACGGGGTCTTCAAAAGGTGTTATGCTAAGTCATAAGAATATTGCATGGATGGTTCGTGTAAGTCGTGATATACCCGATGTTGTTGAGACCGACAGATTCTTGTCGATTCTTCCGCTTTCCCACACGTATGAAAACTCACTGGGATTTCTGGTACCACTGTATGCCGGTGCAAGTGCTCACTATTTAAGGAAATTGCCTACTCCAACTGTATTGATTGAGGCTTTTGGTGAGGTTAAACCTACTATTATTTTTACCGTCCCACTTATCATTGAAAAGATTTACCGCAAGCAGGTAATACCAAAAATGAATGCTAAATGGGTTACCCGAATCTTATTTAAATTTTCTCCAACCAGAGTACTTCTTAATCAGGTCGCTGGAAAGAAATTATTGAAAACCTTTGGAGGAAATCTTCGTTTTTTTGGTATCGGAGGAGCAAAACTTGATCCGGTAATCGAAAAACACCTTAGGGAAGCAAAATTTCCATACGCAATTGGTTATGGACTTACAGAAACTGCTCCCTTGCTCGCTGGTACCGCACCTTTTAAATCTAAATGGCAGGCAACGGGTCCGGCTGTTGTTGGAGTGGATTTAAGAATTTTTGAACCCAACCCTGAAACAGGTGAAGGCGAAATTCAGGCAAAAGGACCCAATGTAATGAAAGGATATTACAATAATCCGGAGCAAACAGCCGCAGTATTTACAGATGACGGTTGGTTTAAAACTGGTGACCTTGCTTATATTGATAAAGATGGAATTGTTTTTATCCGGGGGAGAATAAAAAATGTGTTGCTTGGAACTAATGGGGAAAATATTTATCCTGAAGAGATAGAAGCAATTCTGAATGGTATTGAATTTATCGAAGAATCATTGGTAGTTCAGGAGGAAGGGAAAATCGGTGCTTTGATCAGTATTAATCTGAAAGACTTCGAAAATAAACTTGTAAAACTTAATGAACGGGTAATGCATGTAGCTCACGATACGATGGATGAACTCCTTGCTGAAGCTCAGAAATTCGTAAACCAGAAAGTTAACCGGTTTTCAAAGATACAGTTTACAAAACTTCAGATAAATCCCTTTGAAAAAACTCCTACCAATAAAATCAAAAGGTATCTTTATTCAGGACCTGCTATCCCAAAGAAATCTAAGAGCTGAAGCGTGTTTGTGGTGTTTAGGTGATTATATTACTCGCTGAAAAAGTAATAGTTTGATGAGTTTATGCACCTTTATGTGGCTGTAAAATAGGCGGTTAATTTAATTCTTTTTCAAAACTTCCGGGGTTTAAACCCCGCCAGAAAGAAAGCTTATTCATACTTATTAATGTTCTATATTTCAAAATATCTGCTTTTTTATTTGACTTTTTCGCGACCTTTTCCAAATAATCTCAACGGGGTTTAAACCCCTCAGCTTTAATGTCGCGAAAAACTAAAAATCAGCTAGTCTTTATTGTTTTTTTTATGATAATCGCCAACTATTTTTGAGCGCATTACCAGTATTAGTCAGTTTAACATTGGTGTCCGGTTAATTATTTTGTTCTTATCTAAACCCTTAGATTTTTGTAGCGTTTGAAAATATTGCGCCCCTATCAGGGCTTACTCACCATAATTCACAAATTTGAGGCAACAGGCAAAATGCAATTGTTAATTTGGATTCATTATTGTCCGGTAAAAAATCAAAGCAGATATTTATTTTTCGCAGAGGTTCGGCAGAGTTCGTCGTGGTCTCTTTAGCTATTAGTCGTCAAAGCATTAACAAAAACTGTGGGAATCGTTTTAGACGGCAATAGAATAGTAATGAAAAAACATTTTTCAGAATTTTAAAAAACGCCTCCTATGTGAGGCGTTTTTTTTGCTTTTGTGCCGACAGGAAATCATAATATGTGAATAATGTAAGTAATAAAAAGAATTGTGTAAAGCTCTGATTGTTTAATGTTTCGATCTTTGCTTCATATCTCGGTGTGCCAGAAGAATAGGAATATAAAAAAATGAAAAGTCCAATACTGCCACAAAGGCTCAACGGCACTAGGGTTCACAAAGTTTAAATCATCAATTAATGAATTCAATCCTTATTTATAAACCAATTTAAATCTTTAAAAAAATGAAAAAAATTATGCTTTCCGTATTTGTCCTGATTTTCTCTTTGAGTGCATCAACGGCGTTTGCAAATAATTCAGGTTCGAACCCCGGATCTGATAAAATGGTAACTCCTGATAAAAAGGAAAATAAATTATCTAATGAAGAGATCAGCCGACTTACCAGGCGTGTGGAAGAAATCCGCAACATGGACAAATCTGACCTCACAAAGATTGAAAAACGTGATCTTAGAGATGAACTAAAGGGGATTAAAGAAACAGTTAAAGCTGATGGCGGGTATATATATATCGGTGCAGGCACTTTGCTCCTTATCCTTATCCTTATTCTCATTTTGTAATCGTCAAAGTACATTTTTTAAATGCAACCAGCCTGGATATTGAGGCTGGTTGTTTTTTTTTGTATATGCTTTGATTCTTTACCGTACGACAGTGTTAATTTAATAGTAAGAAGCCTGAAACACTTATTGCCATCAAATTCCCCCCTCATTCATTAACCCGAGCAGTTTTCCAATTTCCATCTTTAAACTGCGAAAGACCTTTATTAGTGCCAAACCATAATGAACCATCGGTGTCAGCAGAAATTGTATTAATCTTATCCGAAACCAATCCATCAGCTGTTGTAAAAACTGTGATCTGTGTTCCGTTTAAACGAGCTGCTCCAGCCGTAGTTCCAAACCATATATTTCCATCTAAATCTTTTGCAATTGACAAAACAGTATCGGATGGTAAGCCTTCGGCTGTAGTATACGACTGCCAGTCAAAAATTTCCTTGGTATAATGGCTGATATGCAGGCAGGCTCCTCGGTTTGTGCCATACCATTGAATCGTGTCATCAACAATTATAACGGTGTTCACATAGTTTGATTTCAGCTGTGACCAGATCGAATCAAAAAGTGTTGCTCCGGAAACCGCATCTGTGTATTTAAACCGGGAAACACCTCCACCGTAAGTAGCCGCATAAATCCATCCGTTTTTCGCTGTCGCAATTGAAGTTATTTTGTACTCGTCTAAAATCTCCTCATTTTTTCTGCCCACAAACGATTCCCATTTATCTCCCTTGTTTATCGAAAGACCCAGTGATGTTCCAAAATACCGTGTATCAAACTGATCTGCTGCAACAGCCGTTACTGAATTTGATAATAAACCCGAAGAATTTTTTGTGTATACCTTCTTTGATTCAATTGCAGTTTCATTAAACTTGAACATGATACTGCCTGTGTTTCCTGCAAACCAAATTTCGCCATCATTTGATGAACTTATATTTCCATCTTCATATTTGTAGGAATTACCAAATGGGAAACCCCGAAACTGATCCCATTTTGTTCCGTCGTAACTGTGTAGCCCATTATCTGTGGCAATCCATTTTAGTCCGTTCTTATCAGTTATTATTTTCTTTATGTTATTGGATGTTGGACTTTTAATATCATCCTTTACACATGCTGAAATTAAAAGCATACTGAAAAGTACTATGCTAGTCCGAAATCCCATGAAACGTGAAAACCACATATAATGAAGTATTAATGTTTTCAATCAATTGATGACGCAATAATAAATTATCGGAATTTTGATTTTCCCATGAACGATGATTAGTTCAGAATAAGCTTTTCCTCACGAACAAGCTTGCCTGTGCCTGTTTCACTGAGTTTCAGGAAATATATCCCTTTCTGTAGTTTTACTCCACTGTTATTTGAAGTATTCCACAGGTAACTTCCGTTAAAAGCTGTATTAAAAACAAGTTTTCCCTGCACATCATAAATTTTCATATTTATTTTCATGTTTCCAGTTCCCTCGATATGTAAATCCTCGGTGGCAGGATTAGGGTAAATGCGGAAATTGGCAAAAACAGGCTTAACGGAAACTCCTCCTGATGTGATCTCATTCGTATAATCGTCGGTACTTAAAGCAGTATAGCGTTTCAATTCAATTCCTGTACCTGCCACTGGATCAAGGTTACGGCTGTATTGCATTTGAGTGGTGTCATTCCAGTGCTCATAAACACCAAGGCTACCAAGGAATGTACCATCGCCTTCAGGATCATATTTTAAACCAGTAGGCCAGTTTGCAGGATCAGCTGCCTGCATCAGGTAGTCATCTGCTCCAAGCATATAGGGATATTGCTCACTTTTTGGTTTTGAGGAATATTCTTTCAATAAGAAATCAAACCCAACCGATTCGATTGCTACTGCATCCTGAGACATAAAGATAGATGAAGGATAATCACCATTAAACGGCGACGTTTTCCATTTCTCAAGCCAGCCTTCCCAGCTTTTCCCAGCCCATAATCCATCAATAATGTATAGCAAAGTTTTTCCGCCAAGTTCCTTATGTCCCATGTAATCAACCATATGCCTGTATTTCCCCATGCCTGGAGAGTTCCCGTTTGATGGCAATGAGTAATGCATATAATATGCTGATTGATTTTCGGGCGTATCTCCTTTCTTTAAAATTGATCCCTGATGGTTTTTTGCTGCAAGGGTAATTCCACCTTCGTTATGCGTCTTTAAGCAAGGTATGTTGATAAAATAGGTAGCATTAACATAATGTTGGGGTAGAGAAGATGTATTTTTTTTATCTGAAAATTTCAGAATTTCTTTGGCAGTTGGAGTAGTTTTTTCGCTGCCGTTGATTCCTTTGCCATCAACATAATGTACGTCTGGATATACAGCAAAACATTTAGTATAATATTCGGTTCTGAAAGTCCTGTAACTATCGCCAATCCAGATGTCACCTTGAGGAACTTTTACCACTTCAATTAATTGTTTAAGAATTCCAAGAACCATTTGGGGAGATGCGTCAATCCGTTTAGGATCCTTGCCTACACAGCATGAATTTGTCAGATTTATTTTAATCGCAAATTTTTCGCCTCGTGTATAACCAACCTGACCTTTACCATGATTTTTATTGAAATATTTGAAAATTCCGTTCCAGGCTTCTACAACATTTGCTTTTCCTCCAATACGGCGAATACCGGAAGTTAACATAGAGTCTACTAGGTTCTGACTACAGTTTTTATCCATTGCCCAATAATCGGATGTGGTATTTGTCATATTACCATTGGTAGCATCGGGATTATAAATCCATACAACACGACCCGGGAAAATACCTTTTGCTTCTCCAATGGGTGCGTTTAGCTGATAATAGCTTGCATCCACAAGTGTAAGCTGGTTTTCCTCGTTACTGCTAAATGAAAATAATGCAACAGCAACAAACAACGAAGCCATTGTGAATCTTGAATATAGCAGACTGCGATTTTGCTTTTTGAAAATGTATATAGTAGAGGCTAGTCCAATTAAATAGATAACAAAAGCCGACATGATGGGCGCTGATGCCTGCATGCAGGGGTAGGTAGCGCGACTTGGTTTAGGAATAACCCGGATCAGAAACCATATTACTGAGGTTATCCCAAGAAAGAAAAAAGCAAGACGGGAGCTTTTTATGGATTTTAAAAAAGTTAAGAATTTCATAATTTGAGATTTATGTATTTGTAGAAAGTGTTATTCTGTTCTAAAAAAGTATTACCTGAGTACCTTCGAAAATAATTTCTCGGTTCCTGCGGTAATGCTTATGATGTATAAGCCCGAAGCGTTGTTGCTAAAATCAAGATTTTGTTTAAAAAGTTGTTGAGTCTTGTTGAATTTTGCCTTACTGATTGTCTGTCCAATTGCATTAAAGACAGAAACATCAACAGTTCCAATGTAATTGCTGCTAAAACTGACAGATGCTAAATCCGAAACGGGGTTTGGGAAAACATCTAATTTTTTAGCTTCAAAAACACTTAGATCTTTTACTGAATTCGGAATAGCTGTTGGCTCTGCGACAAGTTGTAATAGGCCAAAAATTGAAGCATTTTTATAGGATTCATTGCTGTTCGCCTGAGTCTGATATTTTGATGCGATAAAATGATCGCGTACCGGATTTGCTGAGGAATGATCGTCATCGCAGTATGCCGCCGAAAACCCCATTTTCTTACCAACTGTCAAGGTAGGCCTGTAATTATCAAGAACAGAAGTAGGAGTGTAGGAGGAATTCAATACCATCATCGAGAATTCCCAAGTATAAACAGTTCCGTTTTTTACCCTTTTAAACTCCGGAAAATGATTTCTGTAATTTACCCTTTCCGTATTCCACATATCAATGGCATCGTATTCAACGCTTGCATTTCCATTTGTTATGTGATAAGCAAAAGCATTGTTATTGGTTTCATGAAGCCCTCCTGACCTGTCCTCATCAATAAAAAGTTCAACAACATCGTACAAATAATAATTCCCTTTGGTTTTGGAAAAAATATATCCATTAACAAAGATATCATCAGTTATTTCGAATAAAAAGTACATCAGATTTTTTTCGGCATTCCAAACAGTTTTAAAACGTCCCGTAAAATCAGCAGCAGAAAGTACCGTGCCATAAGGAATCCAAACATAAGGCATTGGGTTCCATATAGCTGAATCCCAGCATTTATCACTGCCTGAGCCATCAATAACCGGAACTTGAATTATGCGGGGTGACTGAATGGTATCGCCTAGTTTGGGACTGCTATATACTGAAAACAGAATTGTAGTAAATAGAAACAGATTGATTATGAGAAATTTAACGAATTTCATTGATTGAATAATTTGGTTTTTTAATTTTCAACAAGTTAATGAAATGGATTTGGTTTTTTTCTTTTCGCCTGTGGTTTAGAGGTATTCTACATTGCAATGTTTTTTTTATAGGGATTTTCAAACAAATTGTATAGATTTGTAACACGAATTTATAAAAAGTAACACAAATTGGGTGTAATCCCTAAGCAATGACGTCCGAAGATAATTCGCTGACATGCTTTAAATTCATTTACCTGAATCGAACTATATTTTATGCATATTCCCGACGGTTATTTAAGTCCTCAGACATATATTCCCTTATTTGCTGTGTTCGTTCCGATCGCTGCGGTTGCAGTGAAAAGAGTTAAAAAAGATGTTTCTGCGAAAAATATTCCATACCTGGGAATGGCTGCTGCATTTTCTTTTTTAATTATGATGTTTAACCTGCCAATACCCGGAGGTACAACAGGACATGCAGTTGGAGCGGCAGTAATAGCTGTTTTATTTGGTCCCTGGGCAGCAAGTATAGCAATTTCGGTGGCCTTGATCATACAGGCGCTTGTTTTTGGTGATGGAGGAATAACAGCCATTGGAGCAAATTGCTTTAATATGGCTGTGTTTATGCCTTTTTCAGCATTTTATATTTTTAAACTTCTGGCTGGTTTTAAGGGGAAGTATGGAGTTAAAATTGCTGCGTTTTTAGCAGGATATTTCAGTCTGGTTTTGACTGCAATATTAACAGCTGTTGAATTTGGGATTCAGCCAATCATTGCATCTTCTGCCGATGGAAAAGCATTGTATTGCCCTTACGATCTGAGTGTTGCAATTCCAGCAATGGCTATTGAGCATTTGTTGTTTTTTGGAATAATTGAGGGGATAGTTACTGCGCTGATCCTAGGTTATTTTGTAAAAAGCGAACCTTCATTAATCTATGCGTTTAGGAAAGGAGTAAAAAATGAAACTTGATAAACTTCAGAAAAAAATCCTGATTGTTTTACTGATCCTCAGTTTTCTCACTCCAATTGGGATCCTATTGCCTTTGGTTTTTAATGCCGGCGATGCCTGGGGAGAGTGGTCAGCAATAACACTCAGAGACCTGCTTGGATACGTTCCCTCCGGATTAGCAAAATATACAGATTTATGGGCAGCTCCGGTACCCGACTATTCACTTAATAGCAATGATTCATCAGTAGTGCATCAATCAGGTTATTATATTGTATCGGGAATTGCCGGGGCCACACTTTCTTATCTGGCGATGTTGTTGGTTTCTAAGATTTTGATTAAAAATGAAAAATAAGATTCCTACATATTTACTTATTTCTGATGAGCAGACTTTTACATGTCATAAAAAAGCAAATCTTTCATTTATTGATACTACACTTCTACATTCCGCCAAAGCAATAAAAACCATGTATCTGCAAGCCGAAAATGCGGATAAGAAAAGCATTATTCATAAAATCCATCCCTATATAAAGCTAATCTCGTTAATTTTTCTTGTAGTTGTTGTTAGCGTACTTCATACGGTCACGGCTCAATTGTGGATTTTTGCATTTATATTCTTCGTGTATGTTTTATCGAAGCTTAATCTTTTTCAGGTTTACCGAAAGATTTTTCTCCTTGCCTTCTTTTTTGGGTTCTTTGTGTCGTTTCCGGCCGCTCTGAATATTTTTACTCCCGGAGATATCATCATAAATCTTTTTTCATTTGACGCGCCTTCAAAATTCTGGATATATTCAATTCCGGCAAATATTGGGTTTACGAAAAATGGTTTTGAAGTGGTTTCTATTCTTTTTCTGAGAGTATTAAACTCGGTTTCTTTTTCCCTACTTATTGTCTACACCACATCGTTCCCTGCATTCATAAAATCGTTTAAACTAATTGGAATTCCTGACACTTTCCTCATGATAATAAGCCTCGCATATAAATTCATCTTTATTCTCACGCGAACTATTGATGAGGTCTACTTTGCTTTAAAATCGAGGCTTTCAGTAAATTTAAAAAATGATAATATAAGGGAATTGGTAAGTGGACGTGTGTTTTATATTTTTAAGCGTTCAGCAGGTATTTATGAAAACACCTACAATGCAATGGTTTCAAGGGGGTATCATGGGAGAATATTTTTACATTCTCAGAATAAAATTGGTTATACAGATTTTATTGCGGTATTTATTGTCTTGACTTTTGGAATTATTTTAATACTGGTATAGATTTATTATGGAAAGTATTATTTCATTAAAGAATGTTGATTATTCTTATTTCGGGAAAATTCCAGCGCTTAAGGATATCAACCTTACAATTAATGCTGGAGAGATGTTTTCCATCATCGGACTTAACGGAAGCGGAAAATCTTCATTGCTGCATATTATCAATGCTCTGATTTTTCCTGATTCAGGGGAGGTTTATTTTAAAGGGAAGCAGGTGAATGAAAAATCCATGAACGATAACAGTTTTAGAAATTCATTTCGTCAATCCAATGCATATATTTTCCAAAATCCTGAAATTCAATTGTTTTGTCCTTGTGTTTTTGACGAACTACTATTTGGCCCTCTTCAGCTTAATATCCCCCTTGAAATAGCAAGAGAAAGAGCGGAACAAACTCTAGCTTATCTTGAAATTGGCTACCTGAAAGATCGCCCGGTATACATGCTGTCTGGCGGTGAAAAGAAAAAAGTTGCTATCGCCTCTGTTCTTACTATGAACCCTGAAGTTCTGCTTATTGATGAGCCACTTGCAAGTCTTGATCCAAAGACTCAATCCTTCTTTATTGAACTTCTTCTCGAATTGAACAGAGCCGGGAAAACCATCATTTTCACAACCCACCACCTCGATTTAATCGATCATTTGCAACCCCGCGTTGCAGTGCTAACCGAGGAGCATGGCATTCAAAAAATCGGGATGGCATCTGAAATCCTTGGTGATGAGAAACTCCTGATTTCAGTGAATCTGATTCATGAACATATTCACAAACATGGAAATGAAGAGCACCGTCATTACCATTCTCATTATGTGTTTCATAAACATTGAATTATAAAAATCTTATAAACTAATTATGAAAATTCGATTGGCTTTTACATTAATCAGCATATTTTATTTTTCCGGGATTGCTTTTTCGCAGCCTTTACACGAACACAATAGTCATGCTGTAATTATTGATACGGATTGTGCAATTGATGATATGCGGGCTATAAGCCTTTTATTGTCTCGGCCAGAAATCACAATAAAAGCAATAGTTACATGCGATGGATCAATTCCTCCAAAGGAAGGTGTTCAAAAAATACACACTCTTCTTCATGAATTTAAGGCTGATTCTATTCCTGTTGCACTTGGCGATGATCTCCCGAATGTTGCTCCTCCTTGGAGAGAATTTAACCGGCAATTTACATGGGGTACAGCTATCGATAACATTAAACCAATTTTAAATTCTTTCGATTGTCTGGTTAAAAATATTGAAAATTCAAAAGAGAAAACTATTCTAATATGTCTTGGCCCTCTCACTAATATTGAAAAACTCGTAAAAGAAAAAAAGTCAATCCTTAACAATATCGAACGAATCATTTGGTATAATGGATATGTAAAACCTCTTTCGGGATTTAATTATGAATATGACAAAGAAGCAGCAGAAATTGTTTTTGGATCAGGGATTCGCATTGATGTCATTTCAAACCTGAACTATGAGAATTCACGATTCGACTCTGCCTTGTATGAAGTATGCGTGAAATCAACAACAGTTCTTGCTTCGGTATTTTCAAAGGTTCATAGTCAACCTATTGTTTATAAAAGACTTATGCAAAAACATTTTAATCTTTGTGACGAACTGGTTTCAATATATCTAACTAATCCTGAGCTATTTGGAATCACTCCTTTGATGGGTAAAACAATAATCAGGCATAATCAGGAATATAATGAAAATGGAGTGAGGGAAGTGATTATTGATATGATAAATGGGAATTATGCTGTAAAGTCGAATGTTGTGTTTAATTCTTTCCCTGTTCAACGTGAAATGTTCAATTATGATGTTCGTCCGATTATTGATACTGCAATTGCACTCTACGGAATGGACGAATGGAAAGCGAATGTAATGACAGACGAATTCCATGGACACCTTGGTGTATTCTCAATTGTTGGAGCAAAGATGGGGATTCGGGCAAGGGAATATTTTGGAGTAGGATCTGACATGTTAAAAGTCGTTGCCTATGCAGGAACCAAACCTCCATATTCATGTCTGATTGATGGAATTCAGGTAAGTACAGGCGCAACCTTAGGAATGGGGACAATAAAACTGTCTGATGACATTATAGCCAAACCGTCAGCAGTTTTTTCTTATCAGAATAAATCCATTAGAATCACTCTCAAACCTGAATATCTTAAAATGGTTGATGCAGATATCGCTGAAGGTATTGTAAAGTTTGGCCTGATGGATGATGGATACTGGAAACTCATACGCCAAAATGCTCTGAAATATTGGGTTGAATGGGACAGAAATCAGATTTTTGAGGTTACTGAAGTTAATCAATAATACCAAAGGCAACCTAGAAATGGTTTTCTGGAATTCATTAGGCATTTTTTAATAGAAAATGCCTGCAAGAATCTGATTATTTATAACTTAACGTAACAGCATCAAAAATATCCCGACTTGAATTTCCAATCATAATTTTGTATTTACTTGGAAATATCACCCAGCCCTTTTCCTTTTCAGAATAAACCTTTAGGTCTTCAGGGGAAACTTCAAAATTTACTATTTTTTCTTCCCCTGCTGCAAGTTTAACTTTTTTAAATGCTTTAAGTTCCTTAATGGGTCTTTCTTCGATAGGTTTTACCGCCGAAATATATAATTGAACTACTTCTGAACCTTCGATTTTTCCTGTATTCTTCACACTGATACTGACATTTATTTTACCGGTTGAACTCAGATTAGTATTGTCTGCCTGAATCTTCCCAAAAGCAAAACTGGTATATGAAAGTCCGAATCCAAAAGGAAAAAGTGCTTCTGTCTTTTGTTTCTCAAACCATCTGTACCCCACGTAGATATCTTCTTTGTAAGTTACATTTACTCCATCTCCTGGGAAGGAATTTAGTGCATGTGCAGGATTCTGCTCCAGCCTCACAGGGAAGGTAAATGGCAGTTTTCCAGATGGATTTACATCTCCGCATAAAACACGCGCAATGGCATTTCCACCTTCCAGACCAGGATACCAAACCTGAAGAATGGAAGTGATACCTGCAATCCATGGCATTTCAACAGCATTCCCTGATAGCAGAACTACTACTACATTTGTGTTAACTTTTTGTATTTCCGCAATTAATTCATCCTGTCCGTAAGGCAGTTTCATATCTTTCCTGTCTGCACCTTCGCAGTCCTGGCCTTCTTCTTTGTTTAATCCTCCAATAAACAGCACAATATCAGATTTGGCAGCCAGTTCAACAGCTTCTTTATTCAACTGAATATTGTCAGCAATCTTTTTACTATATCCCTGGGAATAATGAATTTCAATAGTTGAAGGAAGTCTTGTCTTTAGGCCTTGCAAGGGGGATATTTCGTATTTTGCCTTCAATTCTGAGCTTCCACCACCAACTATTTGTTTTCTTGTGGCATTATCACCAATTACCGCAACTGACTTTAGGCTTGAAATGTTTAGAGGGAGAAGTTGCTGGCTGTTTTTTAAGAGTACAATTCCCTCTTCAGCAATTTTTCTCGAAACTTCCGCATGTTCTTTAGTCCCAAATGAACCGAATGGACGTTCAGAATTCATCCCGGTCAGGAATATTGTTCTTAATACCCGTCTTGCTTTATCATCAAGAACCTTAATATCGATTGAACCGTTTTGTATTTCCTTAAGAAAGGGTGATGCAAGAAAGTACGCACTAAATTCCTTATTATCCGTTCCCATCTCCACGTCAAGACCGGCAAGTGCAGTGGCATTAGTACTGTGAACTGCATTCCAGTCGGAGATTACAATCCCTTTAAAACCCCAGTCTTCCTTAAGTATTTTTGTGAGTAAAAAGGGATTTTCGCAACACCAGGAACCTCTGAACTTATTGTACGCACCCATAACCGACATAACCTGCCCTTCCATAACGGCGGCTTTAAAAGCTGGCAGATACATTTCATATAAGGCTCTGTCGCTCATTTCCACATTAATTGACCCGCGCAAAGTTTCCTGATTGTTGGCCATGTAATGCTTTACACAGGCTGCAACACCATTCGATTGTACTCCCTTGATATAAGGCACTACCATTACTGAAGAGAGGAGGGGATCTTCGCCAAGATATTCGAAATTTCTGCCATTCAGTGGGCTACGGTAAATGTTAACACCAGGAGCAAGTAAAATATCCTTATCACGGCATCTTGCTTCCTCACCAATTGCAACTCCGTGCTGATAGGCGAGTTCAGGATTCCAGGTTGCGGCAAGACAGGTCAGAGAAGGAAATGCAGTGCAGGAATCGCTGGTCCAATTTGAATAGTCCCATGATCCCCAGTTTATCTCGGCGCGTATTCCATGAGGGCCATCTGACATCCACATGGAAGGGATACCCAAACGCGGAACACCGGCTACGCTGAATTTTGATTGGGCATGACACAATGCAATCTTTTCTTCCAATGTCAGTAAAGAAAGCGCATTTTCAACTCTTGCATCTATGGTTTGATTTTTATCGAGATAGATTGGTAATACTTTCTGTGAAAATACCTGAAAATAAAGGCAGTACAATAGAATTGCAGTAACAAGGATGGACTTAGATTTCATTTCTTAATTTTAATTTGTAAAATACAATAGTTCATTAAACTTTTTTATATTACTCATTATCAATGCTTTATAAAATTTTATTTATAATATGCATAGAATAAATAATCAGCACTTTGCGTAATTTCATAATGTCAATTCCTGAAAGTTTAACGGACTATTGTAAATACAATAGTCCGTTAAACTTTTTTATGTTGCTCTTTATCAATGTTTTAAAAATTTAATTATTAATATGTATAGAGTTAATAATCAGCACCTTGCGTAATTTCATAATATCGACCCCTGAAAGTTTAACGAACTATTGAAATATTAACTTGTATTAAAATAGCTATGAATTATTTAGATTCGGGTATCAATCAGTGCTTCATAAGCCATATTTCTGAAACGTCTGTTGATGTTTGGGTTTGCGAATGGTTCAGCATTGGTGTAAATAATAATGATCATATCTTCAAGAGGATCAATAATATAATCGGTTGTATACATTCCTCCCCAGCCAAAAGCTCCCACTGAACCTGGAAATTTAGCGACGCCACGCTCTGTGTTTATTTCAAAGCCCAGTCCAAAACGGTTTTCATTTCCCAAAACATCATTTTCGCCAATCTGGTTAGTTCTCATGAGGTCTATTGTTTTTCTTCCAAGAACCTGTTTCCCGTTGAATGAACCTTCGTTTAACAGCATTTTACAAAAGTTCGCGTAATCCTTTACAGTGCCTACAACGCCTGCTCCACCTGAGAAGTATGTTTTTGCGCCGGCAACAGGATAGCTGCAATTTGACTTGTTTTTGCAGATGTGCAATGGGGTGTTAAGACTGTCTTTCGAGTACAGACTTACTAATCTGGAAGCCTTGTCATCAGGAAGATAGAAGTAGCTGTCTTTCATTTCCAAAGGTTCGAAAAGTTCTTTACGCAGGTATTCATCCAAAGGCATGCCTGATAATACTTCAATCAGATAACCCAGTACATCGGTGTTTAAACCATACGTAAAACTTTCGCCAGGATCGCGGTCGAGCGGAAGCTTTGCAATTTTTTTCACTACTTCGGCAATGGTGATGGGCTCAAGCGAATTAACTGCAGGAATTCCGGCTTTTTCATAAACAATATTTGGATAGGGGATACCCGATGAATGGCTTAACAGATGCCTTATTGTAATCTCCCTTTTTGCCGGACGTGAAGTATAACTTGAGTCCTTAGCGTTTATGGAAACAATAACCTGCGGGTTTTTAAACTCAGGAATATAATGTGAAATTGGATCGTCTAGTAGGAATTTGCCTTTCTCGTACAGAATCATGAGTCCCACTGAAGTCAGGGCTTTTGTCTGAGATGCAATTCTGAAAATACTGTTTAATTCTACTGGTTCTTTGGTTTCAATATTTTTCCAACCAAAGGCTTTATTATGAACAACTTTTCCATATCTGGAAACAAATGTCACCGCATTTGGCATCATCCCTTTACTCACATATTCAGTAAGCATGGTATCAATACGTGCCAGCCTTTCTGTTGAAAATCCAACACTCTCAGGATTCGAAAGAAACTCATATTCTGGTGCTTTCTTTGAAGTATTACCGGTTTCTTTGCAGGCTGACATGGTTATTCCAAGGCCAACACAAATCATCAATACTAATTTACTTTTCATTTTAAACTTATTATATGTGACAGGATTTCGACCTGATATTTTCAACAATTCGACCATCACTCAATCACTTTTTCTTTTTCTCCAGCAATTTCTCCAGCTCAAACATTTCATCTCGGAATTTTGCCGCCTGAATAAAATCAAGCTCTTTGGCAGCTCTTTCCATATTTTTCTTTGTCTTTTCGATAGCCTTTTTCAATTGTTCAGCGTCCATGTAACTCACCACAGGATCCGCTGCCACGTGCGCTTCCATTGGTTCTGAATAGAATCCTCTGCCTCTGGCTTCACTGTGCAGAGTGCCCATCATCGACATACGTTCTTTCTTAATCTGAGTAGGAGTAATGTTATTTACTTCGTTGTATAATAGCTGTTTTGCCCGCCTTCTGTCAGTCTCATCAATGGTTCTTTTCATCGAGTTGGTAATCTTATCTGCATACATGATTACTTTCCCGTTAAGATTTCTAGCAGCTCTGCCTGATGTCTGAGTCAATGACTTTTCAGATCTCAAAAATCCCTCTTTATCAGCATCCAGAATGGCAACCAGCGATACTTCCGGCAAATCAAGGCCTTCACGGAGAAGGTTAACTCCAACCAGTACATCGAAGGTTCCTTTCCGCAATCCTTCCATAATTTCTACCCGTTCCATGGTGATAATATCGGAATGAATATACCTGCACCTGATGTTGAGTTTGATAAGATAAGCACTCAGTTCCTCAGCCATTCGCTTGGTCAACGTGGTTACCAGAACACGCTCGGAATCCCTTACCCGGGCTTTTATTTCGCCGATCAGATGGTCAATCTGGTTCAGACTGGGTCTGACTTCAATAACAGGATCCAGCAATCCTGTGGGGCGGATTACCTGCTCTACTACTATTCCTTCGGCTTTATCTAGCTCGTAATCAGAGGGAGTTGCAGACACATAAATTCTTTGTCCGATAAGGGCTTCAAATTCCTCAAACCGGAGTGGCCTGTTATCTATTGCTGCAGGCAAACGGAATCCATATTCAACGAGGTTTTGCTTGCGGCTATGATCCCCACCAAACATGGCGCGTACCTGAGGAAGTGTAGCGTGACTCTCATCAATCACTGTTAGAAAGTCCAGTGGAAAATAATCCAGCAAACAGAAAGGTCTTGTTCCGGGATTTCTGCCATCAAAATACCTTGAATAGTTTTCGATACCCGGACAATGTCCAAGTTCGCGAATCATTTCCAGATCGAAATTCACTCTTTCTTCTAGCCTTTTCGCCTCAAGGTGTTTTCCAATTTCTTTAAAATAGTCCACCTGCTTCACCATATCATCCTGAATCTCCTCAATAGCAGTTTTCATCCTGTTTTTAGCAGTAATGAAGATATTGGCAGGGAAAATTACAAGTTCGGTGTGGTCTTCCATAACTTGTCCGGTTAATGGATCAATCGATTGCATCCCATCAATCTCATCACCAAAAAACATTATCCGGTATGCGAGATTTCTATATGCCAGAAAAACATCAACAGTATCGCCCCTTACTCGAAAAGTTCCGGCTACAAATTCAACCTCGTTACGCGAATAAAGACTGTCGACCAGTTTCCGCAAAAAGGTATTTCTGCCAAGTTTTTCTCCCTTTTTAATATTGAGAGTATTTTCATGAAAATCCTTTGGATTGCCGATGCCATACAAACAAGACACTGATGAAACTACAATAACATCGCGTCGTCCGGAAAGTAATGAAGAAGTAGTTGAGAGTCTTAGTTTTTCAATCTCATCATTAATGGCAAGATCCTTTTCAATATAGGTATCCGTAACCGGAAGGTATGCCTCAGGTTGATAGTAATCGTAATATGAAACAAAATATTCAACAGCGTTATCCGGAAAAAACTCCTTAAACTCACCATATAACTGGGCGGCCAGAGTTTTATTATGACTTAGAATTAGTGTAGGCCGGTTTACCCTTTCGATCAGGTTTGCAATGGTAAAAGTCTTTCCAGAACCTGTAACCCCGAGCAAAACCTGGTTTTCAGTTCCTGCATTAACACCTTCAACAAGTTGTTTAATAGCTTCAGGCTGATCACCGGTTGGTTTATAGTTGGAGGTTATTTTAAAATCCATTTGAAAGCGTTAAAAAGACTTCGTTTTTTGATTAAAGTTTACAAATTACTTTACATTTTCAAGAATTACATAAACAGGTAAATGATCGCTAATTCCCCCGAAATAATTATCTCCGCCGTATGTTCGGTTTGGTGATACCTCGCCGTTTTTTGCTTTAAAAAGCATCCAGTCTTCTTTTAAAATTTTCCCTGAATCATATTTGCAACCATATCCTGAGCCAGTATTTAAAAGTGAATGGGAAACTATAATATTATCAAGCATATTCCAGTTGCCACGGTAGAAATATGAGCCTTCGGGAGTCAGATTATGAGTATCGTACATTAAATTGTAAAACTCACCAACGGATATGTTTTTTCTCTTATTGGAAGCCTGCAAAACGCTCATAATGCTTCTGTTACTGGGCTCATCATTAAAATCCCCCATAATAACAATTCTTGCTTTAGAATCCCTGGAAAGTAACAAATCCAGATTCCTTCTTAATGATACTGCACAGTACATTCGCTTAGGTTCAGTCTCTCTTTCCCCACCAATTCTTGAACTCCAGTGATTTACGAAAAAATGAATATCCATTCCATCCGGCGCTTTGCCATATACATAAAGAATATCTCTTGTTCTTTCAGTAGAGTCAAATGGAAAAACAACGGGAATCTTTACGTGACCTTCATATTTAAAACGATCTTTGCGATAAATAAGTGCTACATCAATTCCTCTTTCATCAGGACTTTCCTCATGTACAATGCCGTATCCACCGGGTTTTAGCAGGGGAGTATTAATCAGATCTTCAACCACTTTGCGATTTTCAACTTCTAGGAGTCCAACTACATCAGGCAAAGATTCTTTCCCGACGGCTGCGATAACTTTTGACAAATCAACAAGCTTCTTATTGTATTTTTCGGTATTCCATACCTTCTTGCTTGCCGGAGTGAATTCTATATCATCAGTTCCGGGAGTATCTAAAGTGTCAAACAAATTTTCAACATTGTAGGACATAAGTATAAATGGTTTGTCCTGGGAGAAACCCTGAACAATGGGAAAAACTAGTATAATCAGTAGTAGCAGAACAATTTGTTTTAATCGCATAATGGTGATTTTTTAGTACTCCAAAAATAACATTTTATAAAGACATTCAGTTATACTAGTTGATAGTTAAAATACATTTGATTTAGATTTTATAAAAATTTAGATATTTATCAAACTATGAAATGTTTTTTTGAAAAATTCAGGTAAACAGATTACTTTAGCAAATGACTGAACCCTCTTATTGAATGGCACAAAGCAATAAAGATCTTCTCAAAAGGATTAGTAACCTGGCAAAACATAATCAGGATCTGACAGAAGAAAATGAGAAACTGAAAAAACGTCTGGAAAAGCTTACCATGGAAAATGATGAGCAAAAAACCATGCTCGAAAAGTTCTCACCTTCTGAACTTGAAGCTGGCCTTAGGTCAACGGATCGTGCGGTAGCAACCAGATTTGATATTGTTACGGTAATGTACGCCAGTATTATAGGTTTTTCGAATATTCAGGAAACAATGAACAGTCAAGTGCTGATGGATGAACTGGATATTATTTTATTCGAATTCGACCGCATTCTTAAGAAATACAACATCCAGAAAATAAAAACTATCGGCGACAGCTACATGGCAGCCGGTGGTATTCCTGTAAAAAATATGACCAACCCAATTCAGGTTGTGATGGCAGCTCTCGAAATTGAAAATTTTATCAAGAGTTTTCCCGAACAGCAGGGAAGAACTGAAAAAGTATGGGAAATAAAACTTGGAATACATACCGGGCCAGTTTTCGCAACTTTCTCAGGAAAGAAAAAAGTTAATTACGATATTAAAGGGGATACGGTAAATATCGCCAGTCGAATGGAAACATACAGTAATGATGGAGTCATTATTGTTAGCGCAATGACTTACGAGTTGGTAAAGGAGCTTTTTACCTGCGATTATTTCGGTAAAATGCCAGTGAAATATAAAGGCGATATTGAAATGTTTTCAGTTAAAGGTCTAAGAGAAGAATTTTCCTTTAACGAAAGTAAAATTACACCAAATGCAGCATTTGATACCCGGTTTAAATTGGTGCAATTCACAGAATTACAGGAAATTATTCTGGAAAAACTGGAGAATGAATTGCCACCTTATCTGTATTATCATAATGTGAAACATACCGTGGATGTTGTTACAGAAGTGGAGCTAATCGGCTGGACAGAAGATTGTTCCGATGAGGAAATCCTACTTTTAAAAACGGCAGGATTGTTTCATGATGCTGGTCACACCGTAATTTATGACGGTCATGAACATGAAGGAACATTGCTCGTTCGCGAAATGTTGCCGGCTTACGGATATTCCCAAGCTCAGATAGATAGAATCTGCAATATTATTATGGCCACTAAAATGCCACCACAGCCCAAAGACCTGTTACAAGAAATCATTTGCGACGCAGATCTTGATTATTTGGGGAGAAGCGATATGATCCCGGTTTCAAACACACTTTACAAAGAGCTGAAAGAGCAAAATAAGATAGGTACTCTCAATGACTGGAATAAACTTCAGGTAAAATTTATATCCCTTCATCAGTATTTCACTAAAACAGCAAGGAGCTTAAGGGAAGTAAATAAGCAGATTCAAATCGACAGGATAAAATCTTTAATTGCTGAGGATAATCTGGAGGGATGATACGTTTATTAAAAAACTGTATTGATGTCAAAAATAGTTGGTGTTTTTCAAAAAAAACTATTAAAAAAAGCTGATTTTTAGTTTTTCGACACATTAAAGATGAGGGGTTTAAACCCTGAAAGTTTGGTGGTTAAGTGGTCGAATTCGAGCCCTTTAATTCTGCATATAGCATCGACCGTTAGCAGTAAGACTTACCTGAAAGATTGAAGTTTTGATTTATTCTGAAAACTTTGCAATCGCTCTTGTAACATACTTATCTGATTGCTCAGGTTAAAAAGCTCTCTCTTCTGATGTTCCGGGTTTTTGCCTGTCTCCTCATTTAATAAAATCTCCCTTCGCACTATGGTCATCCTTTTCCTGCATTCACTGATCCTTGCAATCAGGTTGTTGAATGATATTATATTTGGTCTCATCGCTCGATTTTTGGCTTGTGTACGTGAAATGCTTAAAAATGTTTGAATACCCAACCCTAATAATTGCAAAAAAGCTAACGGATTCGGGAGTTTTAATAGTTTCATGCAAAATATATACCAAAGTATATTCAATCAAGATTAATCTTATATTTGATGTAAGAATTTTATTTTACTAAATTCTTAATTTTTTGAAAGGTGCTTATCTTTCGAAAACCTTAATTTCATTGACGATTCATTTAATTATATTAGTAAATACCAGAATTTACCATTATGACATTAACACACATACCGCTTAAGTCAGAAAAAAGCTATCTGCTTCCAATGATTATTATTTCCGCTTTGTTTTTTATTTTCGGCTTTGTAACATGGCTAAACGGAATTTTGATTCCATATTTAAAAATAGCTTGTGAGCTCACAAATTTCGAAGCTTTACTGGTTGCCTTTGCATTTTATATCGCTTACACTGTTATGGCATTGCCTTCTGCATGGGTTCTTGAGAGGACTGGACTTAAAAACGGGATGATGATTGGTCTGTTTGTAATTGCTATTGGAACTCTCATGTTCATTCCAGCTGCTTATACACGAACATATTGGGCTTTTCTGATGGCATTATTTGTAATGGGAACGGGACTTGCCGTTCTGCAGACTGCATCAAATCCTTACATTACAATCATTGGACCTAGGGAAAGTGCAGCCAGACGAATTAGTATTCTTGGTATTTGCAACAAGATGGCCGGTGCCATTGCTCCACTTGTACTAGCGTACTATATTTTTAATGATGGAGATGCTTTTATAAAAAGCTTAGAAGGTCTCGATGTTACAGCCCGCGCTATGGCACTTGATACACTTGCAACCCGGGTTATTAATCCTTATATTTTTATGACAATTGTGCTCGTGTTTATGGGGATCGGCGTTCGTTTATCTCCCCTTCCGGAACTTGAAAAAGAGCAGGATTCGGATGTCAATGAAAGTCTTTTAGAGAGCAAAAAGAGTATTTTCGCATTTCCACATCTGATATTAGGTGTTATAACTCTTTTCTTTTATGTAGGTGCCGAAGTTATTGCCGGAGATACAATTATTCGATATGGTTTATCAATCGGAATTACCATGGATGATGCCAAAGCATTTACATCCTATACAATGATTGCAATGGTTGTTGGATATATTCTTGGAATCATCCTTATTCCAAAATATCTTGATCAACGCAAAGCTCTTATGATTTCGGCGGTTCTCGGCATTATTTTTACAATTGGTGCTTTATTAACAACCGGCATAAACTCAGTGTTTTTTGTAGCTCTTTTTGGATTTGCAAACGCTATAGTTTGGCCGGCAATCTGGCCGCTTGCTCTGCATAATCTCGGCTCATTTATAAGTAAAGGCTCAGCTTTACTGATCATGGCTATTTCGGGAGGAGCTATTCTTCCACTGATTTGGGGAAAATTTTCAGATATTTATTCATCTCAGCAGGCGTACCTTATAATGATACCTTGTTACTTCATAATTCTTTATTATTCTATTTGGGGATACAAACTAACTAGTTGGAATAGAAAATATTAGAATTCTAAATACACATTTTTAAATTTGAATTTAATGCCTGTCAATCCTTCTATTCCTGCTGCGCACTTTAAAATTGAAGGGGTAATTGAATCTATCTCCCTCTTTGGCGAAGGCAATATCCATGAAACCTATTTTGTGAAAACGGCTGGCACTGACACAAATGATTATTTACTTCAACATAAAAACAAAAATGTTTTCAGGGATGTTCCTTCTATGATGATGAATATTTCCCGTGTGTGCAATCATATAAAATTTAAAATTGAAAGTTGCGGATTAGACCCTTTGAGAAACAGTCTGACCTTGATTCCAACAATCACCAATGAACTCTATTTTATTGATGAGGAGGGTGAATACTGGGCAATGTGTCTTTACATTAAAGACTCCACCACATACAATAACCCACTTAACAGTGCAATGGCAATGGAGGGTGGACGCGGAACAGGAGAGTTTCATAAATTATTATCAGACTTCACAGAACCACTGACAGATATTCTGCCTGGCTATCACAACATGCGTTTCAGGTATGAACAATGGGATAAAGTAATTGATAGTATTTCCAGTTCACGAAAAGCTGAGTTTGGTCGTGAAATAGACTGGATTGAGAGCAGAAGAGAAGAGATGATGAATTTTCGTCAACTTTTTGAAAATGGAAAAATCCCTATTCGGGTTGCACATAATGATGCAAAGCTTCTCAATATTCTGTTTGATAAGGAGGGGGGAGTTTTATGTCTAATCGACCTTGACACAGTTCTTTACGGCAGTATTTTATATGATTACGGCGACGCAATACGCTCCTACACCAATTCAGGTGATGAAGATGATGTGAATACCGACAATGTAAAAATGAATATGGAGTTTTTTCATGCTTTCACAAAAGGTTATTTGGAAGAGGCTTCAGCCTTTCTGAATGAAACGGAGATTGCTAGCCTTGCTTTATCAGCAAAATATATAACCTTTGAACAGCTATTGCGGTTTTTAATGGATTATCTGGATGGGAACAAGTATTACAGAATTGCTAACCCGGAGCATAATATGCAGCGATCAAGGGCTCAATATGCTCTGTTGCTGGAGATGGAAAAGAATTACGAAGAGATGAAAAACAGTGTATTTGATATACAGAGTAAATTAAGAAAATAAGTTTATTAATATCTCTTAGATAATTTTAACACAATGCAAAATAGATTAGGTTCCAAAGTTGAGCAGGTTTTTCTAAGCAAATCGGGTATTGTAGAAATGACAACGAAAATCCCGTACATAACTGTCAGCGATTTCCCAAAACTTGGATTTTTTACAGCTCTTCGTTTTCTGGAATGGGTTTCTGAAAATCCTGATGGAGTGATTAGTCTGCCAACCGGAAAAACGCCTGAATATTTTATCAAATTCACACAATCGTTGCTTTCAGGTTGGAATGATAAGGAGGCAGGCGCAATTCGTGAAAAATTTGGTTTAGGAGGTATAAAACGCCCTGATCTTAGTCAATTGCAATTCGTGCAAATCGATGAATTCTACCCCATTAATCCACTGCAGCACAACAGTTTCTATAATTATGTAAAGAATTTTTATATCGAGGGATTTGGACTTGACGCATCAAAAGCATTACTAATTAATTCAGAGGATATTCCTCTGGCTGGCAATAGGCATTTCCTTGAAGTTTTTCCTGATTATCAGATAGATTTATCGCTACGTTTCCGCGAAGCAAAATCGCAAAAGGAAAAGGTGCAGCAGGATTCAATTTTCCTAATCGACAACTGGTGTTCAGCCTACGAACATAAGATTCGAGAAAAGGGCGGAATAGGATTTTTTCTGGGAGGTATTGGACCTGACGGGCACATTGCTTTCAACACCAGGGGATCCGATCTCTATTCAACAACCCGGCTCACGGGAACGAATTTCGAGACTCAGGCTGTGGCAGCAGGCGATCTAGGAGGGATTGAAGTTTCCCGCAGCCGCCTTGTTATTACAATTGGTCTTGAAACCATTACCTATAATCCTGAGGCAGTTGCTTTAATTTTTGCAGCAGGGGAGGCCAAAGCCGAAATTGTTAAGCATTCACTGGAAAGTGAAATGGATACTGTTTATCCAGCCACAGTTTTACAACGCTTGCCTAACAGCCGGTTTTATCTTACCACAGGTGCTGCTTCAAGGCTGAATGACAGTCTTTTACAGTATTACAAAAAGGGGTCGTGGAGCCACGAAAAAACAGAACGCTCGGTTATTGACTTATGTCAGAAGATCGATAAATATGGTCATCATTTGAGTGTTGAGGACTTAAAGGCGGATATTTTCTGCTCTATGATTCCCGCTTTAAATGAAAAAACGGTTCCCTCAGTTATTGATTCCATCAAAGCGAAATTATCCCGCGGGATGATAAAGGATGAAAATCAGGTAATTTATCACACTGGTCCGCATCACGATGATATTATGTTGGGACTCATGCCCTACACAAACCGGCAGGTTCGTTCTGCGAGTAATGAAATACATTTTTCAGTGTTAACCTCGGGTTTTACGGCAGTTACCAATGGTTTTGTATTTGAAATTCTTAAGGAATCGCTCCGACTAATTGATATTGGGAAGATTCAGATGATAAAATATCCTGATTTCTTTGATCTTGGTTATTCGCTTAAGTTTGACAAAGACGTGTACCATTTTCTTGATAACGTAGCGGAACGAAATAGTTTTGAGAAAATGCGCGGTTTATGCCACAGGCTTATACGGGCAGTGGTTGGAATTTATGGGGTAAAGAGTAAGGAAGAATTGCTTGTAATGTTGAAGTCCATTATCCTTGAGCTCGAAGAAAGTTATGATGGCGGCAAAAACTCCCCCGAAATTCAGAAACTCAAAGGAATGCTCAGGGAGTTTGAAGAAGAACTGGTATGGGCTCATTTTGGCGTTCCGGTGAAAAATGTACATCATTTACGATTAGGATTTTACAAAGGAGATCTTTTTACCGAAAATCCTCAAAAAGAGCGTGATATCCTTCCAATTTTAGAAGAATTCAGAAAGTACAAACCAACGGTGATTAGTCTCGCTTTGGATCCGGAAGGAAGTGGTCCAGACACTCATTATAAAGTGCTACAGGCAATTGCTGGTGCAGTAAAAGAATGGCAAAAAGAACATGATATTTCAAAACTTAGGATTTTAGGATACAGAAACGTGTGGTATAAGTTTCATCCAGCCGAAGCAGAGATTATAGTGCCGGTATCGCTTAATGCGCTTGATATTTTGGAAACATCATTCTCAGAAAGTTATATGTCGCAGGTAAACGCTTCATTTCCAAGTTATGAATATGATGGAAAATTCAGTGAACTAACCCGAAGAATTTGGGTAAAGCAACTTAAACAGATACAATTATTGCTGGGTAAAAATTTCTTTTACGAAAACGATCACCCATTAATCAGGGCTACACACGGCCTTGTATTTATAAAAGAGATGAACGCTACTCAGTTTATTTCAATGGCCAGTGAGCTTGAAAAACTTACTGAAGGCTTGTCGATGTTGGAAAATTAGAAAGTAGTTTTAGTGAAATCAACAAAAAAGCCATAGAAAACCTAGGGCTTTTTTTGTTTTTGTCAATAGATTAATTTTCTAACGGGCCGTTTTTGTTTGAACTATAAAAGGCCCACAAAAATGGAAAATCCAAATAGTACTCGAAAGCCTATTTGCTCTTGTTTTCAGCATTGCAAAACCCTAAAAATATTTATTCCAATTAAACCATCAAATTCCACCTAATTGCTCAGAAATGCTTCTTCATCAGCTGATTAAGCAATGTAAGATTATAGGGTTTTGAAATATAGTCATTACAACCAGCTTCGAGAGCCTTATATTTTTCTCCGGAAAGAGCAAATGCGGTTTGTGCGAAAATCACTACTTTTTTATTGAAAGCTCTGATTTGTCGGGTAGCTTCATAACCATCCATTTCGGGCATTTTAATATCCATCAGAATAAGGTCTATATCAGGATGTTCCCGACACATTTTTACTGCAGCAATCCCTGTTTTAACTTTAAGGAATTCTTTTCCAAAAGGCTCAAGGGTCATTGAAATCAGAATTTCAGATGTTTCATCATCTTCAGCTATGAGTATTGTTAATCCCTCTATAGAAATTTCATCAGAATTTTTATGAATCGGATAATTAGGTTCTGTCTTTGCTGAAGTAACTGGATTGTAAGGGATAGTAAAAAAGAACTGAGAGCCTTTTCTCGGCTCACTCTTCACCCAGATTTTACCACCAAGCATTTCTACATAAGCTTTAGTAATTGACAATCCGAGGCCTGCGCCCTGAAAGGCTCTGTTATCGGATATGTCAGCCTGAATAAATCGTTCAAAAACTGCATTTTGCCGATCCAGTGGTATTCCGATTCCTGTGTCTTTCACATAAAATTGTAAAAAAACGTTTTGTTCATTCGTAACCTGCTTATTTTTAATTAGTTCATACCCTAATTCAATACTGCCGGAATCGCAGAATTTGATTGCGTTTTTAACCAGATTTGTAAGGATCGCATACAGTTTTTCTGTATCGGTTTTAATAATAACCAATTCAGAGGGTTGAGAACAGTTAACGAAGAGATTTATACCTTTTAGTTCAGATTCAGGTTTAAAAAAGGTGTAAATGAATTCTACTTGTGCGTTAATATTTGTAATGGATAAGCTAACATCCATCAGTCCAGCCTCGACTTTTGAAATATCTACAATATCGTTTATGATGTTCAGCATCCGAGCCCCGCTTTTCTCAATGATTTTGACATATTTCTGCTGTTTCTCACCTGATAATCCGGGTTCTTTTAGTAATCCGGCAAAACCAAGGATTCCGTTCATTGGTGTTCGGATTTCGTGGCTCATATTAGCCAGGAAAGCAGATTTTAAACGATCGCTTTGCTCTGCATGCTCCTTTGCTTCAATTAGTTCCTGTTCATTTTTTTTCCTTTCGGTAATATCTCTGAAGACGCCATATGTTCCAAGAAATCCTGTAAATTTATCTATATGCGGAACTGCTGTTAGGTAAATATTTCGTGTTTCACTATTGGATCTGATTATTTCAAGTTCATAAACACTTTTTATTCCTTTTGCCCTTATCTTGGTCTCATCGAGTACCAGATTGTATTGCTCTTTGCTTACAAACTGTTTCAGGTTCAACCCAATCAATCCACCGGGTTCAATACCGAAAATATCCTCTGCTGCCCTGTTAGCAAAAACAAAATTTTCCTGATCATTCAAATAGGCAATACCTTCTCCGATATTTTCAACAATTGTACGGTATCTTTCCTCGCTAATCCTCAACTTTTCTTCCGCTTTTTTGTGCTGGGTAATATCACGAATAATACCTGTGAAAAAGCTTCCGGAATCAGTTTCCCATTCTGCCAGAGATAATTCGATTGGAAATTCAGTTCCGTTTTTGTGTAATCCAAGAAGTTCCACGGTATTGCCGATAACGTGATGGTCACCACCGTTTTGGATTCTTTTGATTCCGATATTTTGTTGTTCGGAAAATTGCTTAGGCATAATCAAAGTCAGATCCTTGCCTTTAATTTCATCTAAAGTATACCCGAATATTTTTTCAGCACCACGATTCCATTCGATAATTACTCCCTTATTATTTGCCGTGATAATGGCATCATTGGCCGATTGCGCCACAGAGCGAAATATTTCCTCACTTTTTTTCCTTGCTTCGTTTTCATTTTTCAGATCGTTAAGCAATTTCAGTGTAGAATCATGAGAAAGCTTTAGCTCATGAGTTCGTTCTTCGACCAAAGTCGCGAGCCGAACGTTTTCATTTCGCTTTTCAGAATTAGCAATTTTTATTTTAAGCATTGCTTGAATCTGGGCAAAAAGCTCACTTTCATCGATTGGTTTAGAAAGAAATGCTTCTGCTCCAACTTCAAGGGCGCGAATACGACTATCTTTCAGATCTTTTAAGGCAGTAATAAATACTACAGGAATATCGCAGAGTCTTTTGTCTGCTTTTAAACGACGACAAACCTCATACCCATCCATATCGGGCATCACAATATCGAGCAGTATAATATCGGGATTTCTGGATGTAGCAAGCCTTAGCCCATCAGTTCCATTTAATGCTGTTAAAGTAATCGCATCTGGAAACAAATCATTTACCAGAGCATTAATAATAATCAGATTATCCTGATTGTCGTCGATCGCGAGTATTATATTTTTGCTACTTTCCACAGGCTCTTCAAATTGTTCAGATTGGGCTGCTTTTTGAGTTATGCTATAATATTAGTGTAAAATTTTAAATTTTCAATAATAAAGTTTATGGAAATGATATTCTAAAAAATATTTTTCTTTGCTTTATTCGGCAACGAAAATTTAAATTCACTCCCAACACCGAGTTGGCTTTCAACCATAATTTTGCCGCCATGTTTTGAAACGAAATCTTTGCATAGCAACAAGCCCAACCCAGTACCAGTCTCATTTGCAGTACCTTTGGTTGAATTCAGCTGCGACAGATCGAACATTTTATCTGTCAATTCAGGGGATATGCCTATTCCGTTATCGGTAACTGAAATACTGATTTCTTTTTCGTTTTTTATGCAGGAAATATCGATTTTGCCTTTCGAATTAGTAAACTTTATTGCATTAGAGATGAGGTTTCTTAAAATTGTTTTTAGCATATCTGAGTCGGCATAAGCATTTAACTTTCTATCTATAAGGTTATTGACTGCAATACTTTTGCCTTCTGCGTTTACATTTAAGTCTAAAATTACCTCTTTACAGATTTCATAAAGGTTAATCTCTATAGGATCAAATGGGATTTTACCGGATTGTGTGCGTGTCCATAACAATAAGGCTTCCATCAGATTATAGGTTGTTTTGGCAGACGTGTGAATAAGACTGGTCATGTTTTCTATTTTCTCAATATCATAATTACGGATATTGGAGGTTAATACTTCTGATAAGCCTAGAAGACCGCTAAATGGGCTTTTCAGATCGTGAGCCAAAATTGACATAAACTTGTCTTTATCAGCATTTAGTTTGATGAGTTCATCATTCTGATTCTGCATAACTTCAGCTAATTTCATGCGTTCATAGGCTTTCCAGGTAAAGTCCATCAGAAGAGTAAGATGAAGGATATCAGTTTCAACATAATCTATTCCTTTATTTGCCACACCAACTACAGCAACTATTTCTTTTCCAACAAAAACAGGAATGGTAAGATATTTATACAATGCAGCATGTCCTTCAGGGAACCCTTTTTTAAGGGGATTTGCAGCTTGGAAATCATTTACCATGATTGGCTTCCTATGCCGCACAGCTTCTCCCCAGATACTAGTTTCCTCAAGGTTATAAACTGTTTCAGGGTTTACGATTGAACAGTCCTTCATCACCTGTTTTGACCAGGAGAATAGAGTAAATTCCATTTTCTCTTCACTATAGAAATAGATATAACCTATTTTACTATTTGTTAGTTTAATTGCTTCATCCAGCGTAAAATCGAGCAATTCCTGGATAGAATTTGTCTTGTTTTGCAAAATATTGACCAATCTTGCAAGCCGCATCTCACTATCAATAAGAATTTGTTCGGCCAGTTTTCGCTCGGTAATATCAAGATTTACACCAATATACCGGACAACATTTTCTTCTTCATCGCACTGCGGAGTTGCTAATCCATAAACCTGGGTAACTTTCCCTGTTTTATTTTGGAAACGGTATTCAAATCCCCATTCACCATGCGACTCAACCATTCTTTTCCAGTTGTTAAAGACCATTTTACGGTCTTCGGGGTGCAATCCGTTTAGCCAGCCAAGACCTAATGCTTCTTTGGAGCTTAGCCCAGCCATGGAGCACCATGCCGGATTTGCATAAATGCATTCTCCTTCAGCGTCGGTTAGGTATATCCCTACAGGTGAAAGGGTTGCGAGAGTTTCAAATTGTTCATTAAGCTCATTAAGATTTTCAATAGTTTGCTTTCGTGAAGTGATATCGATAATTACACCAATTACTTTTTCAATTTTCCCGTCCCTATAGAATGGTTGAGCCTGAGTTCGAATCCAAATCTTCCTCCCTTTTAAAGTATTAAACCTGAATTCTTTATCATAGGGGATGCCTTTTTCGATACAATTATTTAAGGCTTCAAGAATTACCTTTCTGTCTTCCGGCAAATAGCACGAAAGGCTTAATTCTTTTAGATCAAGTGGTAAGGTTTCTTTACCTGTGGGATGAAAATCATGAATATTATAGGTCTCATCCGTCCAGTACATGTTTTTTCTCTCAATATCCCATTCCCATCCCCCGCTAAGAGTAAGCGATTGTGTATTGCGCAAAAGATTCTCGCTGCGCATAAGGGCTTCTTCGGAGATTTTCTTTTGTGTAATGTCAACTACATAATGAAGAAAAACATCAGAGCTTGCTTTTATCCAGTAAGCGTTCCAGATACGTCCAAACAAATGAACTTCGGGATTATTTTGTTCCGCGTTGTTGGTAAAGCATTTATCTCCCTGGCAAAAAACACACTTTAATTTAAATTTTGAAGGGACTTCTTCTGGAAATTTCGCAGCTATTTCCTTATTTTTTTCTGATAAATAATTAGATTTTCCAAATTCCCGCCAGCAATAGCCTCCAGGTTTTACTCCAAAATCCAGGGCTATTTTGTTTGCGGCGATAACTACTCGGTCACTTCTCCTGATATACATGGCAGGGTGAGGGAGGGAATCCAGCAGAATTTGATTCAGGTTATCAATTTCGAGTTTCTTGTCAAGGTCGTATGTGGCTTTCTCATTGGATAAACGAAGGACATTGTTCTCTTTGGTAAGTTTTTTTATACTTAGTTTTAATTCTTTGATTTCCAGATATTTAGCAGGATTGACTTTCGAAGGTTTAATGCTAGGTAGAGATTTCCCCTTAGCTTGAAGTTTTACGACTTCTGATTCCTTAGCCTTCTTATTGGTACTCATAATGCCTGCATAAAAGTATTGAAACTAAGCAAAATGCTGATTTAGAATTAGCTTTTTTCTATCCTTCCATTTATAGAGCTTTTATTTTCTGGTGTAGAATCCTTTTTCATGAAATCGCAACCTTAATCAATGTTCCAGAACAGAATTTTAGCAGCCTTTCAATATTAATTGCTCGCTTTACTTTTTTGGAGGAGAAAATGATAATTAAGAGAATCTATACTATTAGTTTCTTGTTTTACTGTAATTCACGAATATACAAAAACTTGTTTTGGAATTATGGTAATTTAGATTAATTTAATGTGAATTCTTTTAAAGGTAAATTCTTATTTTGATGTGCTATCAAACTAATTATTTATTTTTCATGCTGGATTTCATCCGTATATAATTTATTTCAGTGGTCGGATGAACCCCGAAGGGCTCACTGAAGGTAAACCCACATGTTGCTGAATTATATTGCCTTCGGCGAGCTCGTAAACTCGGTTCAGGGCTGAGATTCCGAGTATATTTATGCCGTGGGTTTTCACCCACGGTTATTGAAATTTACCCCCTTCGGGGATTAATTGACTACATTGCCCTATATCATTTTAAACTACATAATAGAATA